>JGI26341J46601_10000252_pt1 | contig 16452 bp, 12 predicted proteins | sample BogFormECP12_OM3_FD_46601 | JGI IMG/M metagenome (IMG submission 46601) | reverse complement strand
AAGAAGACCGAGCCCGCGCCGGTGATCACCTCGACCTTTGCCCAGGCCACATGGCACCGGTCGCACGGCACCTGCTGCCCTGCGCCTGCGGCGGGCCGGGGCCCTTTCACCACCGCGGCGCGCCCGCCGGGCGGCTGGCCGCGGCCGCCGCCGAAGATTCCCATTTGTTAGCCCTTTCGCTGTACCTCGATCGTCCCGCCCATCGCCATTCCAGCCAAAGAACCGTGCCCTATCCCGCGATCGATGACGACTGTCCGGGGCCGGCGAACGCTCCCTGGACGAGGTCGGTACCGCGGGCTGCCGCAATTGCCCGGGCCTATGGCGCGACAGTCCTCATCGCCTTGGGCTGACGGCCATGCGGGCGGATGACATGGACAAGACATCGGTGAGAAAGGCGGGAGCCAGATGCGCTGTTCAGATTGGTTGACTTTCCGCCGTGGTGCTGATCATCGCGGGGATCCCGCGGGTGATCGATGCGATCTGGGCCGTCAGCTACCACGGCGCTCTACCCGATGGGCTGCAGGGGCACAGCCTTCAGACCTACGGATGGATATGGCTGATCATCGGCGTGATCCTGATCGCCGCGGGCGCTTTGCTGTTTGGCCCGAGCGACCGGCCCGCCGCGGAAATCTCTCGCTGGATGGGGATCATCGCGCGTCGCTGGACGCGATTTCGGCCATGTTCGTGATGCCGTATTACCCGGTCTGGTCGCTGCTCTGTATCATCCTCGCGGTGATGGTGGTGTACGGGCTCGTGCCGGCAACCGGCGCCAGTGCCTGACGTTCGCGCTGCGAACACGGCAGGCGCACGGGATCTGGGGCGGTATGACCGAGGACGAGCCGGGCGATGGCGAAGGACAGCAAGACCGCCAGGAAGCTGACCTTGCTGGCGGGGATGCCGGCCGCCCTGAAGAACACGACCAGGACGAATACCGTGAACAGTATCCCGGCCAGGTAACGCGGCGTGGACTGGCGTCGGCCGGGCGCAGTGGGCCCTCACGGTCACGGTTCCAGAGCGCCGGAAAGTGCCTACTGTGCCCGGCGTCGGCTCGTGCGTCGCTGTGGCGGTCACGCTCGAGCATCCCCCCGGCGGCATACTGGTAGTCGCCCGCGGCGGACGGAGCGACCAGGTTGCATTCCACTCCCGGCGATATCGATGCTTACCGACACTAAAGGCGCTCTGCGCGGTGCCAAATCCAGACTCGGCAGGCCGACGCCTTGTTCGCGTCGGCCCTGCAGTACAGCGATGACCTGAGCATCATCCACATCCGGCGGGCCATCGCCATGGCCCTTGACGCATACGGCGCCGCGGGATGCGCCGGACGGGTCGCGCAGGAGTTCGGCGACCACCCGGAGACCGCGGCCGTCCGCATGCGCTGGGCCCGTGCCACGGCCGCTGCCCTGGATAGTCAGTCCGTTCCGAGGATACGGCGGATGGCCGCCGCCGACAGCTCCGTCTTGGGCAGGAAGCCGGTGGCGGGGCTGTCCGCTATCAGGTCGGCGTAATCCGCCCTGGCGTGCGTTGAGATCATGATCAGCGCCGCTGGCTGCCCGTTGGCGGCCAGCTGCCTGGCCGCCTCGAACCCGGACTCCTCGCCTAGCCGGATGTCGATCAGCACGACGTCCGGCCGCAGCGCCCGGACGCGCTCGACGGCCTCAGCGGAGCTGCCGGCCATCCCGGCGACCGTCACCCCATCCTGCTCCAGCAACGCCCGTGCCGCGTGGAGGAACGCCTCGTCGTCATCGACAATCACGCACCGTAGTTGCATCAGGTTAGTGTGCCAGCAGGAGGACTGTCCCGCATTGCAGCTAGCAGGAGTCGTTTGCGAGTCGCTACATCGGTCAACGGGTTTCCAGAAAGGCGAGCACCGCGAGTACCCGGCGGTGGACCTCGGCGGTCTCTGGCAGATTGAGCTTCATCATTGATGCTGCGCACGTGCTTTTCGACCGTGCCCTCGGTGACCCAAAGGGCCTGCTCCTGGACCAGCGCCGGGTCTACCGCCGACCCGCCCCGGACCACCCGCTTGAGCGTCTCGATAAACTCCGCCACATCCGTAACACGGCTCTTCAGCAGGTAACCGGTGCGATGGCCGGTCGCGAGCAGGTCCATCGCATGCTCGACTTCCACATGGGCGACAGCACCACCACTGCCGTCTCGGGGAACTCCCGCTGGTCAGCGTCCCGCCGATGGCCGCCACCCGATCGGTGAGGCCCACCACGCCCGAGCCACGCGCCGGGTCTGCTCCGCCCCACGCCGTCGTCGCTAACCGAGACCAGCACCACCCCACCGGCCATATCGACGGTGACGCAGCTGGTGCCGCCCGGCGAAGCCCCAGTCCATCTCCGACCCCACCCCACCCCACCCACCCACCCGGGCCAGCTGCATAGGCCCCGGCTTCCTTTCCCGAGGGAATCACGGGGACTGTGTGGTGAGCGGCAGGTGGGCGGTGATGGTGGTGCCGCCGCCTGGTTTGCTGTGCAGGGCGAACTGGCCGCCGCGAGCCTCAGGCTAGCGGGAAGTGACGTCGGTGGCGGCGAGCGGGAGCTCTACGCGCAGGCTGGTCCCCGTCCCGCGCGGGCTGTCGAGAAAGATCCGGCCGCCGAGCGCCTCCACCCGGTCCTTGAGGCCGACCAGGCCGGTGCCGCCGGTGAAGTGGGCGCCGCCCGCGCCGTCGTCGCAGACCTGGACCCGTAGCGCGTCACCGGCCCCGGTGACTTGCACTGTGATGGCGGAAGCCCGGGAGTGCTTGGCCGCGTTGGTCAGCACCTCGGAGACCACGTAGTAGGCGCAGACCTCGACCGGTTCGGGCAGCCGCCCGCCGGTTTCCACATCCAGCTCGACCGGGATGGGGCAGCGCCGGGCCAGCGTCCGCAGCGCCGGGCCGAGGCCTCCGTCACCCAGGATGGCCGGGTGGATGCCGCGGGCGAACTCGCGCAGCTCGTCCAGCACCCCGGTCAGCCCGGCGGCGACCTGGTCCAGCTGGGCGGCCAGCTCGCCGACGCCGGGCGGCACCGCGGCCTGGGCGGCGCGCAGCTGCAGGGCCAGGGAGACCAGCCGCTGCTGGGCGCCGTCGTGCAGGTCACGCTCGATCCGCCGCCGGGTGGCGTCGGCGGCGGCCACGATCCGCGCCCGCGAAGCGGTTAGCGCGGCCTGTGCCTCGGCGTTGGCGACCGCGGTGGCGACCAGCTCGGTGAACCCGGCCAGCCGCTCCTCGGTGTCCGCCGGCAGCGGCTCCTCGCTGGCGGAAACCGCAGTCATGGCACCCCACAGTCGGCCCTCGACGTTGACCGGCGCTCCGACCGACGCGCGGATGCCCCACGCATGGGCAAGGTCGGCGGCGGAGCCCGAGGCGTCGGCGTAGTCATCGAGCCGCGCCGGTCGGCCCGCCTGGAACACCAGCGTGGTCACGTTCCGTCCGCCGAGGCTCACCCGGCTGCCGACAGGGACGGACGCGGCCATGCTGGTGCTGGTCCACGCGCCGACGGCCGTGGCCCTGCCGTCCGGGTCGTACCGGAACAGGCTGGTGTGGTCGACGCCCAGGACCCGCCCGACCTCGGCAGTGACCGCGGCGAACACTTCCGCCGGCGGCGCCGCGCGGGCGACCAGCGTCGCCACCCGCCGCAGCGCGGCCTGCTCGTCAGCGATCCGGCGAAACTGGGCGTATAGCTGGGCGTTGTCGAGGGAGACAGCGAGCTGGCCGACGATGAGCTTGACCGCGTCGAGCCTTTCGGCGGTGAACGCACCGCGGATGAGGCGGTTCTCCAGCACCAGCACAGCCCGCAGCGTGCCGCGGCCGAGGACGGGTACGGCCAGCAGCGCGCAGCATGCGACGTCAGCGAAGTACGGGTCGCGGGCGAAGCGGTCGTCTCCGGTGGCGTCGCCCACCACCAGCGGCTCCCCCATCCGCTGGACGTAGCGCAGCACCGACATCGGCGCCGCGCGCTCGTGGCCGGTGCCGCTGACCCGGACGGCGCTACCGCTGCTGTCAGGAACCGGCAGCAGCCAGTCGTGCCTGTCCTCGCTCCACAGCAGCAGGCGCACGCCGGTGGCCCCAGTCATCGCGCCGAGCACCTCGGCCACGCGCGAATGCAGCCCTTCGACGCTGGTCTCCGAGCTCAGCGCCTGCGACGCAGCCAGAATCCCGAGCAGGTCAATGGCTCCGGTCGAAACAGTGGAACTGCCGTACGCAAGATCAGCGGGCTGGCCGGGGCCGTGCGCCGCGGTCGCGTCGGGTCGGAGTCGCAGCGCAGGATACGCCCAGTCCAGCTGGGCGGCCTTCGCCGTCGCGCCCCAGGCGAGGTACTCGCGGCGGGCCTGGGCGAGCAGGTCATAGCCGGCGTGTTCGACGCCGCGGGCCAGGTAGAAGCCGGCTGCGTGTTCGGCGATCAGCGCCCGGTGCCATGGCCGCTGCAGCCGGGCGGCCTCGCGCCGCGCGGCGTCGAAGGCCAGCTCGGCGGCGCGGAAGTCGCCGACCGCCCAAGCCCGCTCGGCCTCGACCAGCCGCAGCAGGTGCGAGAAGTTGTGCGGCGCGTCCGCGGCGCGTTCGGCCAGCCACCGCGTCACCTCGTCCAGTTCGGACAGCAGACCGCCGCGCTTGTCGGCATCGGTGGCACGGGCCTGCCCGGCAAGGGCCAGCCCGCGCAGCAGGCGGGTCCCGGCGGTCGGGTAGCTGCAGGGGGCCGCCGCCAGCAGCGGCATCGCCGCCGCCGTGTGCCGCGCCAGGGCGGCAAGATCGCCGAAGATGGCGGCGGCGACCGCCTGCGTGACATGCGCGAAGAGAAGCGCCAGCGGGTTGCCGACGTACCTGTCGGTGGGGGCCGCCGCGCTACCCGCTGCCGCGGAGCTTTCGCCGCGCAGCACACCAGCCAGCCACCGGTGGCTGTCGAGGACCTGGCCGGNGTGTTCGCTGCCGGTCCGCCGNACGAAGGCCAGCCCCGCCTCCGCCTCAGCGACATAGACGTCCAGCGATGGCGCGTATTCCAGCTGGTAGTACACAGCCTCGTGGTAGACGTATCCGGCGTAGACCAGGTCGCCACCCGCGATNAGCCCTTCCCGGGCCCGCTGCGCTGCGTGGAGACNATGTTCGATCGGCCCGAACCAGCAACTGAGGACAGCGAACACATAGCGCGCCTGCGAGGTCTCGGGCTCGTAGCCGCGGGCCTCGCCCAGGGCTACGATCCGCCGCGCCGCCCGGTACCCNGCGGCGTAATCGCCGCGCACCGCCACAGCGGCGAAGGCGGCGTGGCTGGCGGGGCCGACTAGGGTACGGGCGGGGCCGTGCTCAAGCCAGATCCGCAGCGCCTCCAGGCTCAGCCAGCCGTACGTCGCGATGTCCCCGGCGTAGTAGGCCGGCGGCGGGACCGCATTGAGCAGGCGGATCGCGGCGAGCAGCGTGGGCTCGGTAATGTCCGGTCGGACCAGCTCGTCGGTGCCGTCGATATGGTCCAGCCACCGGTACAGGTAGCCGAACTGGTGGTCGAGCTGGGTGGGGAGCAGGTCAGCGGCCGGGACGGTGATGCCGAGCTCACGAAGCGAGTCCAGCCCGAGGGCGAACGCCTCCGCAAAACGGTTCCGTTGGGTCAGGCTGCTCATCTGCACACACGTCGCGTCCGCACGGTCCAGCGCAGTGGTCGGCAGCCTCTCGATCGTGCCGTATTCCTCGTCCGCTTCCCCCAGGCGCCCCAGGCTGAACAGGGCGGCGTGCAGGCCGGTGTGCACCCTAACTAGGGTGGCGGTCTCATCGGGGTCGATCAGCCGCAGCGCCGCGGCCAGCAGCGTGTTCACCAGCGCGTAGTCGCCGATCAAGGTGGCCTGGCCGGCCGCGCGCCGCAGCAGACCCGCCACCGCACGCCGCTCCGCGGGGTCGTCGACCGCGTCGATCACCGGCAGGTACTGCTCCGCGGCGACCGCGAACAGTTCCGGCACGGCGGTCAGCCGCCGCGCCATGGCCAGCTGCAGGGTGCGCCGCCGCGGGTTCGGCCTGCCCAGGATCACCTCGCGGATCCGGTCGTGGCGGAACCGCACCGCCTGATGCGCACCGGGCTCCATCACCAGCAGCCCCTCGTCCAGGGCGGGCGCCAGGGCGCGGTCCACTACGGCTGTCGGCTCGCCGGTGGCGGCCTGCAGCAGGCTCAGCCTGGCCCGCCCGCCCAGGCACGCCATCGCCTCCACCAACTGCCGCGAGGCCGGCGGCATCGCGTCAACCCGCGCCGCCGGCAGCCCGGCGAGCTCGGGCCGGCCCAGCCGGGCGCGCACCGCCGCCGCGTCCCATCGCCATCCATTGGCCGTCGCGGCCAGCACCCCGTCGCGGCGCAGCGCATTGAGCAACTCCACTGTCTCATACGGATTGCCGCGCGTATGCGGACCGATCACCTCGACCAGGCCGGCTGCCGCGGCCCGGTCCGCATGCAGCATCTCCGCCACCATGGCGACGAGGCTCGGCACGGGCAGGTTGACCAGCCGCAGGTGCCGCACACCGGGATGGTCCCGCCAGCGGGACAGATGCGCCGCCAGCGGATGCGCCGCATCCACATCCCCCTCGCGGTAGGCACCCGCCAGCAGCAGGCCCTCGACCGGCTCCTCGCTCAGCACCAGGTCGACGAAGCCAAGCGCGGTGCGCCCGGCCCACTGCAGGTCATCGATGAACACCACCAGCGGCCGGTTCCGCGAGGCGACCGCCCGCAGGACCGCCACAGCCGCCCGCTGCGCCCGGACCTGCGCGGTCAGCGGATCCCCCGGATCGGGCGGCACCGCCAGCAGCGCCGCAAACTCAGGCACCGTCGCGGTCAGCAGGCCCGCATTCGGCCCGACCGCGTCCAAGATCTGCCCGCGGACCTTAGCGAGCTCCTCGTCCGGCTCGGCCAGCAGCAGTCGGCCCTGCGCCCGAAGCGCCTGGTTGACCGCGTCGAACTCCAGGTCGCGCCGGTACTGGTCGAACTTGCCCGCCACGAACCAGCCATCCGCGCCGGTGACCACCGGCCGCAGCTCATCGGCCAGCACCGTCTTGCCCACCCCCGGCGCCCCGCCGATCAGCACCCCCCGGCACCGGCCCGCCAGCGCATCCTCGAACGCCGCCTGCAGCGCCGCCACCTCGCCGTCGCGGCCCACCAGCCGCGACGGCGGCGGCAGCCCCAGCGGAACATCATGCTCGCCGACCCGCAACCCAGCCGCTGCCGGACGTGTTTGGGCATCCCGCAACCGCTNCAGGTCATAGACCACCCCCTCGGCCGTCTGGTACCGGCNGTCCGGTTCCTTCTCCAGCAGATGCATGATGATGTCGGACAGGAGCCCCGGCACGGCCGGGTTCACCTGCGTCGGCGGTGTCGGCACCCGGGCCAGGTGATCATGAACCAGCCGCAACGGGTCCCCGCAGCCGAACGGCGGCCCGCCGGTGGCCAGCTCATACAGCGTCGCGCCCAGCGCGTACAGGTCGGCCCGCTGATCCACCGGCCGGCCGGTCCGCCCTGTGGCCTCCGGCGCCAGGTACGCCAGCGTCCCCGCGATCTCGGCATGGTGGGTGAACCCGGGGCGGATCTCGGCCAGCGACGTCGCCAGCGCGAAGTCCACCAGGCACGTGCCGCCGCTGCCGGAGATCACGATGTTCGCCGGAGTGATGTCATGGTGCATCACCCGCGCCCGGTGCATCCCCNCCACCGCCCGGGCCAGCCCCAGCCCAAGCCCGGTCAGCTCACCGGCCGCCAGCGGCTTGGCCAGCCCGGCCAGGGTCGCGCCGCCGGCGTCCGCCAGCACGATCGACCCCGCATACCGCGGCGCCTGCGCCAGCTGCGCGACGCCTTTGACGCCGCGCAGCCGCTCCAGGACCGCCGCCTCGTGCCGCAGCCGCCGGTCCGCGTCCGGCCCCAGCGGCTCCTTACGGATGACCGTCCGCCGGGCAAAAAACAGCCGGGTCACGCGCGTGCGCGTGCTCTCATGCACCACCTCTGCCCGGTCGGGCGGATCCCGGCCCGGCAGCACCCCGCCTGCCCCCATATGCACCTCCACACGGCCAGAGCCACCTCATATCCTGCTTACCCCCGATGGAGGGCGAAGGCGACTATTCATCAGCACGCGGCTCGGCGCCAAGCCCGCGAGCCGTACCCGGCGCTCGCGGGGCCATCCTGGACGCCTAGCTAAGCTAACATGAGCCTTCTACTCACTCCAGCCGCCCTCACGCTCGGGTGTAGAAGCACCACTAGCACGCCGCATGGCCGAGCGCCAGCCACCCGACTGGGGCGCACGGCGCGAATAGCTGGCGCCCCAGCCGGGCGTAACCGAGGAGAGCATCGAGATGCCATAACACCATGGCCTGAGCGCCTCCGCTGGCCTGACCAAGCAGAGCGCCCGGCATACCGAACGGATACGGATATGGATTGTGGAGCATCACCCTGCCGCGACGACAGAGCGTAACGTATCCGAAGGCTTCGACGCGCGACGGCCGAATAGGAGCGTCTGCCAAGCGCGGCCGATGCGGCCGTGGCCGCACGCAGATCGTCCGCTTCTGGCGCATCATCCCAGGTCGGGTTTGGCGTGAACGCTGTCCCGCGATGAGCAGCAGGTGGCAGATGCGGGTCAGGTGGAAGTGAATTCCTGGTGTGCGAGATCGGCCAGGGCGGCTTGGCGGTAGCCGGTGCCAGTGGTCCACCGCAGCAGCCCGTTGCCGCTGTCGAGGCGGGCAATAAGGTGCGCGGCCTGATCGCCGTTGGTCCAGGCCGCCTGCAGGTGCGCGCCAGACGAAGTGATTTCGAAGGCCCCGTCGAAGGCGGGGTGGCTATTGCGGAACCGGATCAGCCCGAGCAGCGCCTGCACAACCGGGCGGCGCAGCTCGTCGTTCACGGCCGCGGCTGTAGTGTAGTGGTGGCGGTTGACGTCGCGGCCCACACCGGTCTGGCGGAGCAGTTCCATGTCGTTGCGTCCGGCCAGCAATCCGGCGTAGTAGACCTGGGGAGTACCGGGCGCCCAGAACTGCAACGCCCTGGCCAGCAGATAGCGCTGGTCGTCCGCGCCGAGCGCATCGTAGAACGTGCAGTTCACCTGATACAGGTCCACGTTCGACGCGGCGGCGCCGGTGGCGAGCTTGGACGTGCCACCGCTGTTGCGGTGGATCGTCGTGACCAGCTGGTCGGCCTGGGCCGGTGTGAGCAGGCCGGGCCGGGACCGGTCGTCGCCGTCCGCGCCAACATCGATGATGCCTATGCCGTCGTGGGTGTCCAGCACCGTTACGGCGTTGCCAGGCCGCAGTTTCATCCAGGCCAGCAGCGGCTGAGGGTCACCGGTGGTCAGGGCGTGCAGCACCAGCGGCGGCAGGGCGAAGTCGTAGACCTGATCCACCTGGTGCGCAATCTCGACCTGGCGCCGGTAGTAGGAGTGGACCTCCACCAGCACCCTCAGGCCGCGCTGGTGGCACCACCTGGTGATCTCGCCGATGAACTGGAACGTTTCCGGCGTCATGAAGCACGACGCGCCAGGCGTCTTGACGGCATACCCCACGGCATCCAGCCGCACCCGGGAGACCCCCGCGGCGGCGAACTGGTCCAGAACGCCGAGCAGGTAGTCCCGGGTGATCTGCTTCCCGACGTCGATGTCGATCTGCTGCGGGGTGAACGTGGTCCAGACCAGGCGCTTGCTGCCATCGGCGAGGGTGTACGCGGTGAACGGCAACCCCGGCCGCGGCCGGTACAGGCGCAGCAGGTCCTCCTCCCGGGCACCCCGGGGGAAGACGGACCCGAAGGTGAGGAACATCCCGTCGTAGGCCGATTGCGGACCCTTGGCGAGCCAGTCAGCAAACTGCGGGGACGTGCAGGAAACGTGGTTGACGATGAGGTCGGCCATGACGGTGTACCCGTCCCGCGCCAAAGCCGCGATGTCGTCCCACGAGCCAAGCCTCGGATCGACCTTCGTGTGATCCTGAGGATCGAATCCCGTGTCCGCGCCGTCGAATGGCACGTAGAAAGGCAGGACGTGGACCCCTCCGAACAGGCCCGCCAGAGGGCCGGCCAGGATTTCCCGCAGCCGNCCCAGATCACCTCCCAGCCTGGACGCATACGCGATCAGTTCCACCGAAGCGGCCACGTACCACCCCCGGAGAGCAGGCAGAGGGCATATCCGGCCGCACGGGCGGGACGCCGGGAGACCATCCGCGCCGAGCCTAACCCGCGCTCACGACGACCGCCAGAGCCCAGCCACGACGCAGTCGCCGCATGCCCGGCCAGGCTCAGCCGGTTCCGGCCAGCACCGCAATAGTTGTCCAGGCCGTCGGCGCGGCAGGATCGGTCTCGCCTCCGGAACAGGCAAGGGACCTCATCCCTCGCAGGTCATNACGGAAGAGCCGAAGATCAGCACGCCAGGAGGCCGAAGATCCCGCCTNGCGTGAAGTACGCGCATGTCGGCAGAGTTAACCTCGAAGCCCAAAGCGGAGTCGACGACGACTCGGCAGCAAGACTCATCGGGCGCCTGGTCGCAGCGCCCGATCGCCGATTCCGGCGCCTGAGAACCGCGCCAGCAGCCTTGGTGCTTGCCACGGGGATCGACCGGTGCAGGGTGGCATCGATGGTCGTTGGCGCGATGTGTTGCAGCGTGCAGAAGGGGTGCACGCGCGGGTTGCTGTCAGATTGCCTGTGTCGTTCTGTGATCATCGGGTCAGCTTCGGGACGCGCGTGCCTCCTGCCGGCCCTCGGCAGCTAATCTCTAGGCGGTCCGGGCGCGCCGGTCACAGGGCGCGCGCCCGGACCGTTTCCGTTCAGCCAGTGGCCGCCGCCCGGAAGGGGGGAGCCACCGGTGGGAGCACCGGCCGGGAGAACGAGCCTGCGGGCCGTGCGGGGGCTGCCTGCCTTCGCGCTTACCGGCTACCCGGTATGCCGGTATGCCGTCAGCCCCCGGCGGCGGATGGGCGGTGGCGGCAATGCCACGGCACAGCCCCGGCGGGACACTGACACCAAGGGCGCTGGCCTGGCACGGCAGGCGGCGCGGCCGGCCGGCATGGTGCCGGCCAAGCGGAAGGAAACCCGTCCATGTTCAAGTCGTTCAAGTCGAGTTCGGCCTCGCTTATCTGGCAAGGCGTTCTAGCCATCATCGTGGGGATCATCGCTTTGTCCTGGCCGGGGGTGACGGTCTTGGCCCTGGTCATCTTGTTCGCGGTCTATGCGTTCATGGCGTCCGGCCTGGAGGCGGTGCAGGCCTTCAGCAGCCGCGCGGCCGGGCCGGTGCTCGGTCACCTGCTGCTGGCGCTGATCGCCCTGGCGGCCGGGGTGGTCGCCCTGGCGTGGCCCGGGCCTACCGCGCTGGTGCTGGTGCTGGTGATCGGGATCTGGGCGGTCCTGGCCGGCCTGGTCATGATCGGCGCCGCCTTCCAGCAGGGGGAGCCCGCGGGCACCCGCGCGCTGTTCATCTTGAGCGGGCTGGCGATGGTCGCGTTCGGCGTCGTGCTGTTCACCCATCCCGGCATCGGTGCGGTCACCCTTGCGCTGCTGTTCGGCCTGTTCAACCTGGTCTTGGGGATCTCGGAGATCGTCGCGGGCATCGAGCTGCGCCGGACCGGCAAGACGCTGGACTCGATGACGCAGCCGCCCGGCGGGACGCAGAAGATGACGCAGCCGCCCGCTGGGACGCCAAAGCCCGGCGGGACGCCGAAGCACCCGGTGACCAGCTGAGCGCCGGACCGGACGGTGCCACCGCGGCCGCCGCCGCCGCGTCCACGGCGACGGCGGCCGCTCACCATCCGGCCTCAGGTGCCGCCACGCCTCCGGGGCGGGCGGGGCGGGGCGGGGCGGGACCGCGGCGGGCCGGTCAGCGGTGGCGCCGGCGGCGCGGAGCCTGGCGACGCTGGCCGCGTACCACGGTCCGGGCAGGCGGGCGGCCCGGCGGGTGCGGGTGCCGGCCATGGCGGCGCCAGCTGCACCCAGACCTGGACCGCCCGCAAGCGCATCAGCTACCGCCAGCGGCACGCCCCGCCAGCGGCGAGGGTCAGCCCCGCCGGGATGGCGGACGAGGACCGCGGCGACCCGGGGATCGCGCCCCGGAGCAGGAACCGCCGGATAGCTCTCCTCACGCTGACCGGGCTGGCGCTGCTCGTGTTCTGGGCCGCCGAGCCGCGGCTGTTCCCGGCCTACGCGGGCGCGTTCGCGATGACGGCGCGGGTGCTCGGAAATACCATTCGGGTGATGACCTGCTTTTCCCGTAGCAGCGCAGGTTGGTAACGCGGCGACGTAGTACTCGTGGGTGAGTCCGCCAAGGACTTGTTTCCGGCGGATCAGGTGGTCGGCGAGGTTTATCGGTTCGGGTGGACAAGCGTCAGCTTGAGCTGGTGTGAGCTGGCCGAGGGCTCGGTGCGGCCGGCCAGTGTTGTAATGCTGCAGATATCCGGTGAGTACATGGCGCAGGTGATGCTCATTGACGATCAGCAGCCGGTCGAGGAGCTCCCGGCGCAGGGTTCCGATGATCCTCTCGCAGATCGCGTTCGCTCTGGGCCTGAGGCGGGCTGGCGAGAATCCCGATGCCTTCCGCGGTAAACACGGCGTCGAAGGAGCCGGTGAACTGGCCCGCGCCCGGGCCAGATCCAGTAATCGAGCACACAGCCGGATTTAAGCGCCGGCTACGGTCGCGGTGCGAGCGCCTCCGGCCCGGGTTACAGGCGGGAGGTGAGCTCGGTCACGATGTCCGCCGCTGACTGTGGCTGCCTCGCGAGTGCGACGCCCTGTCCGGCCCACATCGAGAGCGCTTCGATCTCACCGGTCGTCCCGACCATCGGCGGCGCCGGCTCGTAACGAACGATTGATTCGCCGGAGGCGAAGTGCGCGATCACGTCGCCTTCTCCTGGCCGCTGCCCGGGTGGGGGGCGGCCCGCGGCCTCCCACGCCTTGGCCGTTGAGTTGCGGAGCGCGCGGTGGGGAGAATCGGGCCACCCGACCTCGTACAGGTTGGCGTACCACTGCGGATCGGTCTCGGCCGCGGCTATCAGCCGGCGCCGGTAGTCCTCGTGGATCGGCATCTCCTCGGCCAGCAGGAACCGCGTGCCCAGCCACGCGGCCTGGGCGCCCAGGGCGAGCACCGCCGCGACTCCGCGAGCGTCACCGATCCCGCCAGCCGCAATCACCGGCACCGGCGCCACCGCGTCCACCACGGCGGGCACCAGCGGCAGTGTCGCGACGGCACCCCACACGTGCCCGCCAGCCTCCCAGCCCTGCGCGACGACCACGTCCACGCCGGACGCGACTGCCCGCCGTGCCTCCTCGGCACTGCCGACCGTGAGCATAACAACCCCCGCGACGTCGTGCACAGGCTCGATGTAGCCGCTGGGATCCCCCCAGATAAACGAGACGATCCGCAAGCCGGCCTCGAGGGCCTGGTCAAGGCGACGGTGGTGATCTTCGGTGAGAACGAAGTTGCCGCCGAACGGCCGCGCGGTCAGCGCCGCCGTCTCACGAACGACGGCTCCGGCGTCAGCGGACCACGTGAGCGTCACCGTGCCGAGCGCGCCGGCATTCGAGACCGCCGCGGCCAGGCGGGGAACCGCGGCCATGGGTGCCTGCACGATTGGTCGTTCAATCCCGAGCATCTCGCATACCGGCGTGCGCACTGCCTTCACTCCCTCCGCGATCTTTGCTGGCAACCAGGTGACCTGCCGTGCATATCTCGCCGCGACTTAGCCAAGCGCCGCAAAACAAACCCGGTGATCGCGCGTCACCTGGCCCACCAGGGTCATTCGCCGCGGCCACCGCGCGGCGAGCAGCACACAAGAGCGGCGACGCGACTTGTTTGGTCCCCGGCCTGACGAGTCACCTGGGCCACTAAGTGACAGAGCGCCAATCGTCGCACTGTCACTCATACGATGACGGTATCGACTCGGGAGACCGCCGGTCCCAGCCGTGAAAGTGCGAAAAGTCGCCCGCGTCCCAGGCTTCCCGGAGCCCCGGGGTGCTCAGATCCCAGTCCGGGCGGATCTCGCTAGTGGCGGCACGCAGGTCATGCCACAGGTCGTAGAATGACGGGCGGCCCCAGAACCAGTAGCCGTTATAGACACTGTGAATGACCAGCCCCGGCTTGAGCACCAGCGTGTGCGGGATCATGGGGTTGTGCTCGGGGTCGGTGTACTCCTGGATGTCCAGGTCCTTCTGGACGGTCCGGCCGGGATCGGATAGGAAGGTCCACTGGGCGCCCACCGACGCGCGGAATTCTTGCAGGGTGTGATGGTCGTCGGTGGCGATAGTGGCGATCTGGGTGTAGGCCACCGCGATCTTCGGGTAGTTGGCCGCCAGCTCGAGGTGCTGCTGGTGCTCTTTGGGGCAGTAGTTGCCGCGCGCCAGGGTGAGGATCAGCGGATCGCGGCCCTGAAGCTCGCTGAGCGTACGCACCGTGCCGGTGTGGTCCGGGAGAGCATAATCAGGGAAGATGCCGCCAGGTCTGATGTCAGGACGCATCGGATGACTGCCTCTCATAGCCTCGAATGCCCAACCTACATGGTGCCACTGTCAACTGCGTCACAACATCCCCATTGCAGCCAGAAGCACCAGGCCGATACCCAGAGTAACGGAACTGACAGGGTGGGAGTTGGCGGGAGAGAGGGACCGAGCAGCGGCAGGAGCTGCGGCAGGCCCACGGCCGCGCTGCAGCGCACCGCGTCGGGCTGCGCCCTAGCGAGGGGCCGGGCCACGCAGCTGGCGATGGTGTTCGGCGAGCTAGTACCTGCTTCCTCGCTGGCGGGGAGCCGACGCTGCTGGAGGCCCTAGGCGCGGTGATCGCCGGACACCTGGCGGTGGTGGATCATGCCAGCCTGACTGGCACCGGGCAGTCATCGGCGGACGTGTGGGGGGCGCGGCCCTACGGACCCACGGGGCTCCCGCACGGCAGCGACAACCAGAGCGGGCGACGGTACTCCTTCCGGTTCCACGGGGTGGGCCTCATCCCCGGGCAGTGCCCGGCGTGGCGCTCGCCCAGGGCGAAGGTGTGCCCTCCGCAGGAGCCAGTGACACCGCCGGGGGTTATCTGCAGCAGCCCCTGCGGGCCCGCTCTCGCTCGAGCCGCCACGCAGTGTGCAGTCGGTCGGGCGCGGGAAGGAACCAGTGCGCGGCGCGTCCGCAGCGCGGCCGTGATCCCGGTATCACCCAGTAGATGACCAGTCCTGCCGGGGAGGAAATAATGAGACAGCCCGCAGCCCCGCGGGTCCGGGTCCGCCCGCCGAGGCCACCGGGCGTTATCCAGGCCCAGGAACATCCGCCGGTCGCCGGCAGCCCATGCCAAAGGAGATGCCGATATGCCAAGCCAGGCAATGCAGGACGCGATCGACGCCCTCAGGGACCGGCGGAAGGCCAGTGCCGGCCAGGCCCCGCCGACGCTGGCAGAGCGCCGCGCCGCCTTCGTCCCCGGGGACCGCCTCCATCCGATACCTAATGACGTGCTGGTGACGGACGTGACCGCGGGCGGGGTGCCCGCCCACTGGCTCACCGCCCCGGGAACCGACCCCGGCCGGGTGCTCCTGTTCCTGCACGGCGGAGGGTACGAGCTCGGGTCGCTGCGCAGCGACGGCGAGCTGGCCGCCCGGCTGGGACGGGCCGCCGGGATGCGGGTGCTGTTCCCGGAATACCGGCTGGCCCCCGAGCATCCCTTCCCCGCCGCCATCGACGACGTCCTGACCGCATGGCGCTGGCTCCGCACCGGCCAGGACCTGAACGCAACATCACTAGCGGTGGCCGGCGACTCGGCCGGCGGAGGACTCGCCGTCGCCCTGCTCGTAGCCACCCGCGACGCCGGGCAGGCATTGCCCGCGGCCGCCGCACTGATGTCCCCGACGGTGGACCTGACCAGCTCGGGAGCCTCGATGACCGAACGCGCCGACCAGGATCCCATCTCCACCCCCGCCATGCTCCGCCAGTTCGCCGCCGGCTACCTGGCCGGGGCCGACCCTAAGACGCCCCTGGCGTCGCCGCTGTTCGCCTCACTAGCCGGGCTCCCGCCGCTGCTTATCCAGGTAGGCACGGCCGACCTGCTGCTCAGCGACTCCGAACGCCTGGCCAGAGCAGCAGCCGAAGCCGGGGTCGACGTCACCCTGCAGATCGGCGAGGGCCTGCCCCACGTCTACCAGATCCTGCTCGGCACCCCCGAGGCAGCCCAGGCCACCGAGCAGATCGGGACGTTCCTGCGCGCCCAGGTTCGCCAACCAGACAGCCCATAGACAGGAGGCTTCCCGGCGCCCGGTCCGTCCCTTAGCTGCGTCCGGGGTATGCAGTTAGCCGGAGTAACCACAACATCTGGCGGTGGGGAGGATCTCCCACCTCGGCATGTTGTATCCCGATCACGTCTACTCCGCTTACGTGTATACCCCAGAGCTGCGTAACGCCCGGAGAGCTTGCTGATCACGCCGTTGGGGGTGATCAGCTACGACCTGCGCAGGCTCCGCGCCCACCAGATCATCGAACGGATCCCGCACAGCCGCAGCTACCAGGTCACCGAAGACGGCCTGAC
>JGI26341J46601_10000250_pt1 | contig 16496 bp, 16 predicted proteins | sample BogFormECP12_OM3_FD_46601 | JGI IMG/M metagenome (IMG submission 46601) | reverse complement strand
TCGGCTTCGTGCTGCAGGACACGGTGCTGCTGCGCGGGACCGTGCGCGACAACATCGCCTTCGGCCGCCCCGGGGCCACCGACGACGAGATCGTCGAGGCGGCCAAACTCGCCAACGCCCACGAGTTCATCACCCGCATGCCGAAAGGCTATGAGAGCATGGTCGGTGACCGGGGTATGACGCTCTCCGGCGGCCAGCGCCAACGCATCGGGATCGCCCGCGCCCTCATCCGCGACAGCCCGATCCTCATCCTCGACGAGCCGACGGCAGCCCTGGACGCGGAGTCCGAACAGCTGGTGATCGAGGCCCTCGAACGGCTGATGGAGGGTCGGACCGTCATCACCATCGCCCATCGGCTGAGCACCCTGCGCGACGCCCACAAGATCATCGTCATCAAGGAGGGCGTCGTCGCCGAAGACGGCACCCACGAGGAGTTGCTGGCGCTCGGCGGGGTCTACGCCGATCTGCATCGCATCCAGTACCAGGCGCCGGCGTAGACCCGCCAGTGCCTACCAGTCGCGGAGCCGAGCGCCCCGCCGGCCGTAACAGCGCGTTAACTGCCGGTGAACAACCCTGGACGGGAGGGGGCGGGGACCGTCGCGATCCCATCAAAGCCTCGCTCATCGCGCCTCGCGCTGCTACCATCCCGGCTAGCCGAAGAGCTTTCCGAATTCTCTTGAGGACTAGGGAGATAAGCCATGCTGACGATGCGGGACCACGGCGTTGACGATTACACGGTGCTGCGCGACATGGACGCCACCGACGTCGGTGTGCTGGGTGAGGACGACCGCGCGTGCCTGGACGAGCTGGGCGAGTACCTCGCCGCCAGCGACGCGTGGCAGCGCTTCGGTATCTGGCTGCTGCACAAGCATTTCGAACCGGCCCCCGGAGAGGTGTTCGTGGAACGCGCCATCCGCGCGCCGCGAAAGACCGAAACCACCCCCGTCGAGCGCTCGGCGTTCCCGGGGTTGAGCACGACCGCGATCCGTTTCGACGATTCGGTCAGCTCCGGGATCGGTGTCATCGGCATGGAGTTCGCCGAGCCCGCCGACTTCGGCGCCACCTCGCCGCTGAGCGATGACGACGAGGCCGTACTGGCCGGCATCGCCGAACGACTGGCCGCCCACGGCAAGATTGAGCGCTTCGGCGTCCGGCTGATCCGCAATCCGCTCAGCCTGTCAGAGCACGAGTTGCTCCTCGAAACCTGTGACAGCGCCCACCGCACGCTGCACTGCGACGTCAGTGAGCGCGACGCGATTCCCACGGCCCAAACCATCGTTGAGACAGCCTGGCGGTGGAAGATCGTCGAAGGCAAGGCGCAACCCACAGTGATGCGGGACTGCACCGCCGGCTGCATAAAAGCAGGCGAGGGACACGACATCGGGCACACGCATTCCGAAGCAGATGATTTCGGGAACGACTGATCGCCCGATCCGCGCGATCGGATCGGCGCATAACGGGCGGTGCGGTGTAATCTGCTTGCCCTCAGTGATTTTGGGCGGCGACGATACTGCCACCCGTACCCGGCCCGGTCCTGATCTCGGCGGTCGTCATCGTCGCGACCAGGCCGGAGCCTCCCCAATGTGAGCCGCCCGCATCACGCACGTCATCGGTGACATCGCTGGGGCGGGGTGGGCGCTTCCGGGTCGTCAAGGACGATCCGGCCCAGGCTGCCCGGTCAGCTCGGCCCGGAAGGCATGCATGGCGCCGATGAGCGCGGTGAACACCCGGTGTGCGGCAGTGAGATCCGCTTCCGGCAGGCCGGTAAGCGCGGCACTGCCGTGGTCGGCCAACGGCGCGAAGAATGCCCTCGCCACGGCCAGTCCATCGTCCGCGTACCGCAGCATGACCTTTCGGCGATCGTCGGCGTCCGTGTCGCGGCGCACATGACCCGACTCGATCATCCGCTCGACAAGGTAGGTGATCGCGGCGCCCGACAATCCCATCTTCTGCCTCAGCTCGCCGGCGGTCAGCGGCGTGCCCGCGCTGTCGGCCACCATGATGTGCAACAACGCGCGAAAGTCGTTGCGGCTTAGTGTGTGCAAGCCTGCGAACACCTGTCCGATCTGCTCGGACACGGCCGACAGGGCGCGCACGTCGGCGAAGATCAGCGACTCGAGGTCAGCCCGGGTCCGGGCGTGCCGGTTCATCGCCGCAAGCATATCCGGACGTCACAGAAATTTCATTTGCTTAACTGTTAATTTTATGAAATGTTATCGCCATGGTCTGGGATCGTCTCGCCGCGCTCGTCACCGGCCGCCGGTCCTGGCTGACAGCGGTCGGCGTGTCGCTGCTGGCCGCGCTGACGATGACCCTCGCGGGCCCCAACACCTCGGGCACCGAATCCCCGACATCGTTGCCTGCCTCTGCGGAATCGGCGCGTGCGGACGCCGCGCTGACGCAGTTCCCCGGCGCGGACCATGTTGCCGCAATACTGGTTGTCACCCGCTCCGACGGGTCGCCGCTCAGCACCGTGGACCTGTCCGCAGCGGCACAGGCCAGCACCCGGATGGTGGCCGCCGCCGGCTCCGGCGAGACGATCTCGCCGGTGTTGACGTCAGCAGACGGGAAGGCGGCGATCGCGACCGTGCCGCTGAGCGCCGACCTGTCCGGGTTCCGCCTGAGCGACGCGGTCAAATCGCTCAGAAAAGCCGCCACGAACGGCCTGCCCGACGGCCTTCAGGCCCAGGTCACCGGCGGCCCGGCGTTCGGGGCCGACATCGCAAACGCCTTCTCGGGGGCCAACATCACGCTCCTCGCGGTGACCGCACTGGTAGTGGCGTTGTTGCTGATCGTCACCTATCGGTCACCGGTCCTATGGCTGGTGCCGCTGCTGGTCGTCGCGTTCGCCGATCGGGTCGCCACATCGGCGGGCACCGCGGTCGCAGGAATCACCGGCCTGAGCTTCGACGGGGCGACATCCGGCATCACCAGCGTGCTCGTGTTCGGCGCGGGCACCAACTACGCGCTGCTGCTCATTTCACGCTACCGGGAAGAGTTGCGGCTCAACGCGAACCATCGAGACGCACTTCGCGAGGCGGTGCGCGCGGCGGCACCGGCGATCGTCGCCAGCAACGCCACCGTGGTGCTGTCGCTGCTCACCCTGATCTTGGCGGTGACCCCGAGCACCCGCAGTCTCGGCGTGCTCGCAGCGTGCGGCCTGGTGGTCGCCGCGATATTCGTCTTACTCGTGCTGCCTCCGCTGCTGGCGCTGTTCGGCACGCGGCTGTTCTGGCCGTTCGTCCCGCGTCCGGGCAGCGCGACCGCCGCGGAGCAAGGTCCGTGGCACCGGGCCGCCGAGGCGGTCGCCCGCCGGCCGGCGTTGGTGGCCTCGGTTGCCATAATCGCCCTCGCCGCGCTGGCGACCGGCCTGCTCGGCGTCCGGGTGGGCCTGTCGCAGACCCAGCAGTTCCGCGTGCAGGCCGAGTCGGTGTCCGGATTCGACACGCTGGCGACGCACTTCCCCGGCGGACAAGCCGATCCAACCATCGTTGTCGCCCCGACCGACGGGGCGCCCGCAGTGCAACAGGCCATCGACTCGACACGTGGTGTGGTGTCGGCGGCACCGGCGGGCCAATCTCCCAGCGGGCTGGCGAAATGGACGGTGGTGATCGATGCCCCGCCGGCATCAACGGCGGCACTGGACATCGTCGGAAAGTTGCGCCAGTCGGTTCACGCTGCCGACGCGGGCGCGTTGGTCGGGGGCTCCGACGCCCGGGCGCTCGACGTGCATGACGCAGCGGCGCGCGACCGGTTGGTGGTGATCCCGGCCGTCCTGTTGGTGGTGCTCGTCGTGCTGTACGTGCTGTTGCGGGCGGCCCTGGCACCGCCGGTGCTCGTCGGGGTGACGGTCCTGAGCGCGTTGGCGGCGCTCGGCGTGGGCACCTGGGTCAGCATGCACGTCTTCGGGTTTCCGGCCCTGGACAGCAGCACGCCGCTGTTCGCGTTCTTGTTCCTGGTGGCGCTCGGTGTGGACTACACCATCTTCCTGGTTACCAGGGCCCGGGAGGAGACGCCGGCTCGCGGCACCCGAGACGGGATGGTGCGCGCGGTGTCCGCCACCGGCGGGGTGATCACCAGCGCCGGGATCGTGTTGGCCGCGGTCTTCTGTGTCCTGAGCGTGCTGCCGCTGATCGTGCTTACCCAACTGGGCATCATCGTCGGGCTCGGCATCCTGCTCGACACCTTCGTGGTGCGCACACTTGTCATACCCGCGCTGTTCGCGCTGATCGGCCCGCGCATCTGGTGGCCCTCGACCATCGACCCGGTCAGTCGTGGCCGGCACGCGGCCGTGCGACCAGCGCTCAGTACGCCGTCCTCACGCCGGTGACGATCACGGCGAGGGTGACCAACAACGTTCCGGATATGTCGAATGGTAGGAGGTGCGAGAATGATGAACCCATTTTCCGCAGCGCTGAAGGCGGCGAAGCTCGTCGCCGAGTCCGCGTGTTCGATCGTCGGCCTGCGGTGGGGCACCGAAGAGCCCCGCTACAGCGTCGAGGACCGGTTCAGCGGCGTGGAGATCCGGCATTACGGTCCCCGGATCGCGGCTGAGACCACCGTTTTGGCCGACGATGCGGCGGCGCGCAACACCGGCTTCCGTCGCCTGGCCGGCTACATCTTCGGCGGTAACCACCGCCGGGCGCAGATCGCGATGACCGCGCCGGTGGCGCAGCAGCGCACCAGTGCCGGTGACACGATCGCGATGACCGCTCCGGTCTCGCAGACCCGCGGCGCCGACGGAGGATCGGTGATCCGTTTCTTCATGCCCGCCAAGTCAACGATGGATTCGCTCCCGCAGCCCAACGACGAGGCGGTCACGCTCGTCGAGGTGCCCGCCGAAACCGTGGCGGTGCTCAGGTTTACCGGTGACCGCAGTCCTCAGGCGGTCGCTGACAAGACCGACGCCTTGCTGCAGACCCTGCGCGACGGCGCTTTTCAGCCCGCCGGCACCCCGCTGGCCTGGTTCTATGATCCCCCCTTCACCATTCCGTTTCGGCGCCGCAACGAGGTCGCGGTGCCGGTGACGCCCCGGCGAGGGTGACATTCGGCTGACCCACCACCGCCAAACGCACTCGACGGCATCGCGATGGGCACCGACGCCACCCTGGGCTCCCCCGAATCAGCCCAGCGGTCCGCTCGGGACGAATAGAGGATGCCGGCTATCGGGATCACCGCCGTTGCCGGGACCCGCCGAACGCGCCTGATTCCGCATCGCCGAGGCGTCGACCGGGCAAGCGCGGCGGTCGCGGCGGGCGGCGCGCCGGCGGCGCGGGGGTGTTCATGCGCGCACTCCGGTCGGCGGCAATGTTGCCTGGCGGTCGGTGCACTCACGAAAGTTATTTCTTAACAAAGAGTTAGATGCTGCTCGCGATCATCTTAGGTTTGCGACTTACCTTGGAGCCAAGTGGGCCGGCGTTGCGGCGGCCAACTTGCTACACCACCGAGATCGAGGCTGCTGCTCATGAACGTCACGTCCCTGTACGGAAACCCCGCCGCCGACTTCGGTGGCGCCCAGATCCGCGCTCACTACCGTCACCTGGCGACAGTGGTCACCGTCCGGGGCGAAATCGACGCGGTCAACGTCGATCGGATCAGCGAGTACACGCGGCGCCTCATCCTCGCTGAAAACCCTCTTGTGCTCGATCTGGGCGGTGTGGATTATTTCGGTCCCGCCGGTGTCTCACTGCTGTACAGCCTTGATGCGGACTGCCGCGACGCAGGATTGGAATGGACGCTCGTCGCAAGTCGCGCGGTCACCGAGCAACTGCGAGCCCACGATGACGAGGCCATGTTTCCGATCGCACACTCGGTGCACGAGGTGCTGCACCAATTCGCCGACGTGATCGCCAGGCGCCGTCAGTTGTTGCTGCCGCTGGTCAAGAAAACGGCGTAACGCAAACTCCGCCGGTCTCTGTCGGTTCCTGAATCAACTGTGGCACAGGATAATCGACCATCGACACCGACGGGTTCGTCAGTGCGGCATTGTTGGTGGATCAACGGTCGGGACGACGAGTCAGCCAAATCAGCGGCGCTCAGCGCGCTCTCATCACCGGATCGGCCGTGGCATAGCAGCGCGCCTCGTTGGTGATGACGAGGACTTCCGCCACGGCCGCAGGGTCGGTGTCCGCAAACTCGAAGAGCTGCAACGCCTGCCCGGGCTCGACAGTGATGGATCGCGCGACATCGGGGCCTTCGGTGGTGCGGACCAAGACCGTGACGTAGTCCGCGCCGTGCCCCCAGTAGGAGACTGCTACCCCCAGGTGGCCGCCGGATGGTCCCCATGAATCCATCGTCGGGCATGCCGGGTTGCCCTCGGCGTCGGGTGGCGACGCAGGAAGGGCCGCCACTGCGTGGCCGGTGGACGACGGCGACGCGATGGCCGCCTCGAAGGAAGGAATCGGAGTCGGCGGCACGCGCGCGGCTTTCCCGTGCTCGGCGCCGCAGGCACCGAGCAGTACAGCGGCGGTCGATGCCAGGGCGATCGCGGCTTTCATCGGCCCTCCGCGGCCCGAGCGGCCGACCAGCAGCCGCACAATACTGGGCACGTCCCCCGCCGCGGCGTGGTCTGCACCGCTCCGTGTGCGGGACGGCTACCCCAATTTTGTCGACGCCAATCGTAGACCCGGCAAGCCCAACGCCTCAGATGCGCATCGTCGCGCTCAAACCGCCATCGACCACGATCGTCGTGCCGTTGACGTAGTTCGCCTCATCGGAGGCCAGGAACACCGCCGCGTTCGCCGCATCCCAGGCGTCGCCGATGCGGCCGCGCGGTGAACTGTCGTCGAGGCGCCGCCACAGCTGCGCCGGGTCATCGCTGACGGTGTTCACCCAATTCTCGAGCGCCGGTGTGCGCACCACGCCGAGCACGATCGTGTTGGCGCGGATGCCCTTCGAGGCGTACTCCAGCGCAACGGTCTGCGTGAACTGGATAACCGCCGCCTTGCTGGACGCGTAGCCGATCGACGGTGCGCCGACCCAGCGGATCGCGGCGATCGAACTCATGTTGATAATCGCGCCGGCACCCTGATCCTGCATGACCGGAAGCGTGTACTTGCAGGTCAGGAACTGCGACGTGAGGTTGGTCCGGACAACCTGCTCCCAACTCTCCTCGCTGGTGTCGACAGGTCCGCCGACGCGGTCGATGCCCACGTTGTTGTGCAGAATGTCAACCCGCCCGAAGCGCGCAACGCAGCGTTGCACCATATCGCGCACCTGTTGGGCCACAGTGACGTCGGCCTGGAAGGCCTCCGCGTCGCCGCCTTCCGCCACGATGACCTTCATCGTCTCCCGGGCGCCGCCACCGCGATCGACGCACAAAACCTTGGCTCCCTCGCGGGCGAACCGGACGGCGGCTGCCTTACCGTTGCCCCAGCCGGGCCCGGCACTCGAGGCCCCCGTCACGATCGCGACCTTGTCACGCAGGCGGTCAGACAATGCCAAACACCTCCTGTCTCGACGATTTTGAAGCCCGGCGGCCACGGTGCGGCGATGCAGGTTCGACAGTCGTCGGCCGGGTCAGCGGAGTCACGGAACGACCACCACCGAGTGAACCGCTCAGATCGCCGCCCGGTCGCGCGCCATTCTGCGATGGCGGTGGATGTGGCCGAGAAACGATCCGATAGCCCCGACCACGGGGCCGGTGCGAACGCCGTCGGTCAGGTCGAAGGCGTGGCCCGCGCCCGGCAGTTCGACGTAGCCCACCGGTGCGCGGGACACCGATCGCAGCTCTGCGACGAAGGCGCGCGCCTCCCCTACCGGGATGATCATGTCCGCGCTGCCGTGAATGACCAGGAACGGGGGCGGGTTCTGGTCCTGGCGGATGCGCGCGATCGGCGACGCCTTCCGGAACACGTCCGGATGCCGGGAGAGCCTCTTCTGGACAACCACACGTTCGAGGAAATCGATGAAGCGGGCGCGTTCGCGGGTCGAGCGGTCCTGCCAGTCGTACCGGCCGTAAATCGAGATCACGCCGTCAACCGACGTGTCGGACCCCGGCGGCAGGTCGAGCTGCATCTCCGGGTCGTTGGGGGTCAGTCCCGCCAGGGCCGCGAGGTGCCCGCCCGCCGAACAGCCGGCGAGGGCGATGAAATCGCGGTCCCCGCCGAAGCGGTCGACGTTGGCGCGTGCCCAGGCGATGGCGGACTTGATGTCGGTCAGTTGCAGCGGCCAGCGGTGACGCGGGGCGGTGCGGTATTCGATCGACAGGCACACCCACCCCAGCTCGGCAAGGTGGGCCATCAGGGCGTGCCCCTGGAGCTCTCTTTTGCCGAAGACCCAGGCTCCGCCCGGTACGAAGAGCAGCACCGGCGCGGGCTGCGCCGGAAGGTCGTTGATCCGCCAGACATCGAGAACCTGGCAAGGGCTGTTGCCGTAGCGGACGGAGGTGCGGTGGACGTGTTTGCGGTACCGCCGCGTCTTCCATACCGGTGCCAAGCGCTCGGCGCGTGGCCATGGCATTGCCGCATCGTCCACCGGCACGACCTCCCGCAGCGCCGCGGCCAACACCGCGGGCGTCGCAGTGCGATGACTGTTGCGCACGGTCGCCGCGTCAGCCGCCAGGCACCTCCCGACAACCGTCGATACACCGTCGGGCAGGTAGCGCGCTCCCCACACGCCCAGGGCCGCCAAACCGCCCAGCGGCTCGAAATGCCGGCCGACGAAAGGGAGCGACGCGGGAGCCGTGCTCATCGCCAGCAGGTAGTCGACTGGACGCGCACGCAGCAACCACCGGGCGTGGGCACCCAGCGCATGCCCGATGCCGGCGGCCCGGAGGGGTTGGGCCATCGGGCGAGCGTACGCCGTTACCTTCGTCTGCGCGGGCAAAACCGTTGAGCCCATGCTCATCTCGAGACCGCCGTCGCGACCCGGTCGCTGCTGACGCCCGCCCGCCGAACCGTGCACAGCGATGTGGCCAGGTCAGATACCCGGGTGTTGCTCGTCAGGCGCGCGATGGTGGCGAACTGCGCGCGCGGTGTGCGCCGAGCGCCGCCCGCGCGGCGGGGCAATCGCCGGCGGGGCGCCCGCAGGCGACGGGGTCACACATGCGGCACAGCGCACCGCCGCTCGGCCGGCGGCCGGCGTCGCGCCTGGCAAGCCGCGCCGAAGTCAGGTTGGCGATGAGCGCCTCGCAGATCGCGGTCAGTTGATCGCACTGCTGTTCGCTCAGCCCGTCAAGCGTCGCTGCCGTCACCGCCCGGCGACGGGCGCGGATCCGCGAGGCCACGGTGCGACCGCGCCGGGTGAGCGTGACCGCAGCGGTTCGCCCGTCCGGACCCGGGCTGCGGCGGATCAGCCCGGCGTCCGACAGCCGGTTGACGAGCCGAACCGTGCCCGAATGGCTCAGCCCGATGAACTGGCTCAACGCCTGCACCGAACCCGAGCGCGCGAGGTCGAGCAGCGCGACGAGCGCGGCCACCGCGGCGGAGTCGAGTGCGGTGTCGGCCGCGATGTCGCCGACCGTGGCGTCAGAAAGGCCGATTGCCACTGCGCCCAGCAGATTCACCAGGCGCGCATCGCCGCTGGAGTGTGCCATTCGCCCACCGTAGGGGTTGACCGCCGCTCAGCCGGTGTGCTTCGCTAGACCGGTAGCAGAAAATATGACTGGATCATATATCTCGTCGCGTGCCGCCGAGAAAGGAGTTGCAGAATGACGGATTTCGTGGCTAAAGCCGACATCGAGGTTGCCGCGCCGGTCACGCGGGTATGGCAGGCGCTGACCGATCCGGACGCGATCGCAAAGTATTTCTTCGGTTCCCGGGTGTCCACCGATTGGCAGCCGGGCAGCCCCATCACGTGGAGCGGAGAGTACGACGGCAAACCCTACGAGGACAAAGGTGAAATCCTCGACGTCGAGCCGGGCCGCTTGCTGAGAATGACCCATTTCAGCCCGATGACGGGCTTTGCCGACGAGCCGGTGAACTATCACACCCTCACCTACGAGCTTGTCGAGCGCGGCGGTGCCACTCGCGTCTCGCTCAGCCAGGACAACAACGGGAGCGACGCCGAAGCGCAACGCGCGTCCGCGAACTGGGCCGCGATGCTCGACGGCCTCAAACGAACCGTCGAGGGTGAATAGCGCTGCGTCGAACTCAGGACCATCGAGGTAGTTCCGGACAGGTCCCCGGGCTCGAGCGGCCCGAGATCGTGTCCGGGTCCCCGGTGGTGAGATCGTCGCAACCATCAGCCGAACACGACGTGGGTGATCGTCGAGCGGAAGAACTCACCTTAGCCCGGGAAGCCGGGGCATCGTCATTGCGGCCGGCACGGCGACCCCGGGCACGACGCGTCGCGGTCTCCTATGATCGGGGTACCTCTCAACTCGCACAGTGCGCTGCGACTGCCACACGCCGACCCAGGGGGATTCACGGTGCGACTGCGGCGGTGGGCAATCGTCGCGTTGCTCAGTTCTGTCGGCGCGGTGATGTCGGGTTGTGGCGCACTCACCAACTCCGGTGCGCCACCGCGGCTGACACCGCCGATGGGGTGGAATTCCTGGAACTCCGGCATCGCCGTGACCGAACAATCGGTCAAGGCGACCATCGACGCCATGGTGACCTCCGGGATGCGCGATGCCGGCTACCGCTATGTGAACCTCGACGCCGGCTGGGCCGCACCGGAACGCGATCGCCACGGGCAGTTGCAAGCCGACCCGGTGCGATTTCCCGGCGGGATGCCCGCGCTGGCCCGCTACGCCCACGACCGCGGAATGCTGTTCGGCCTGTATTCGAGCCCGTTCAACCAGACCTGCGGGCAGGGCCCCGGCACCGCCAGCGCCGGCCACGAGGTGACCGATGCGCGAACGTTCGCGGCCTGGGGCGTGGACTATCTGAAGTACGACTGGTGCCGCGGAGACGCCGATCACACCGATCAGGTGCGGATTTTCAGCGCGATGCGAAACGCCCTGCGCGACACCGGCCGTCGCATCCTGTACAGCATCAACCCGAACAGCTCCGACGATCACACCGCCGGTGTGGACTACGATTGGTCGCACACCGCCGACATGACGCGCGACACCACCGACGTGGTTCCGGTCTGGCGGCCCACCCTGCCCCCGCTGGGCCCCACCGACTCGTTCCTGCGGCGGACCCACCTCGGTGTCCCCGATGGGTTCGCTGCGGCCGGCCCCGCGGCCCAGCGCAGCCGGCCCGGGTTCTTCAACGACCCCGACATGCTGGTCCTCGGCCTGACGTGGAGCGACTACTTCACCAGGCATCTCGAGGCGAATCGCGTCAAGATGGCCCACCATCAACTGACGCCGCATCAGCTCGACAGTCTGCGTGCGCAGCTGGAGTTGTCGCCCCAGCAGGTGGCGTGGCGGGCCACCGCACAGCCCGGCCTCACCGAAACCGAACAGCGCACACACTTTTCGCTGTGGGCGATGCTGGCCGCGCCGCTGATCGCCGGCAACGATCTGCGGGCGACGTCCGAAGACACCCGCGACATCCTCACCAACGGCGACGTCGTCGCCGTCGATCAGGACCCGCTGGTGACCCAGGCGACAACACTCCCCCAGGACGGCCGGGTCCTGGTGAAGCCGCTGCGCGGCGGCGCCGTGGCGGTCGCGTTGTTCAATCCCGACAACCAACCCGCCACCATCGCGACCAGCGCGTCGGCGGTGGGGCTACCCGGCGCCCCCTGCTACACCGCGCGTGACCTGTGGACGCACACCGACACCACCACGGGTCAGATCACCGCGGCCGCCGTGCCCGCGCACGGGGCGACCATGCTGCGCATCTCCCCCACCTGCCGATGATCGAGCGAGCTTGCCGTTCGGCGATATCGCGCAGCAGTGATTCTGGTCACCACGCCGTCACAGATCGATCGTGACGGGCCGCGCGTGCGTCTATCGGTGTGAGACACTGAAAAATCAATTAGGTGCTTTAACTATCAGATAGTGCACCGCGAGATCGAAAGGGCGACAGCCATGGCCACCGACTACGACGCCCCGCGCCGCGGTGAGACCGGCGAGCCCGAGCAGGACTCGCTGGACGAACTGGCGGTGCGACGCAACGAAGCCCGCGCGGCAGTCATCGACGTCGACGACTCCGAGTCAGCCGACTCCTTCGAGCTGCCGGGCGCCGATCTGTCCGGCGAAGAACTGTCGGTGCGGGTCGTCCCGAAGCGGGCCAACGAGTTCACCTGCTCGAGCTGCTTTCTCGTGCAGCACCGGAGCCGGCTGGCCCGGCAGACAAACGAGAAGATGTTCTGTGCCGACTGCGCGTGACAGCCGCAACGAGCACCGTCAGCCCAGTGTGCACCCACAGTCCGCCGCTCAGGGCGGGCCGACCGGATTACCCCGGCGAATGTCGTCGCGGCACTTGACCCGCGTCTGCCCAGTTTCCTCAACGCAAACACGGACCTGGTCCTCGATACCCGGCGGGTACACCTCGTCAGTGGGTCCGGGAGTGTCCGACGGGATCGGGACTTGGCTCGAGTACAGCGACCACATGGTGTCACCGGTGCTGGGCAGGCGCGCACAGTATGCCGGGGCGCCGCTCGCTGATACGCCCGCGGCCCCCAAGGTGGCGCAGTCGGCGCCGATGAAAACCACCGGCAGCACAGGAGTCGTCCCGCTCGGCGGCGACGATGCCGGATGCGCCGTCGGCCGGCCGTGTCGGTGACCGGCAACGACGGCGAGGGCGGCGGCCGACACAGCGATCAGCAGCGCCGCGAGGATCGCCGGCACGACGATCGCGGGCCGCAGGCTGAGCCTGCGCCCGCGCCGCCGGTGCCTGGATCGGGCCCGCGCGGCCACCGTCGCCCGGTCAGCGCCGAGATCGGTGGCGATCGCGCCGATCTGCTGCCCGAGAGCGTCAGCGAAGTCCAGGCAGCTGTCGTAGCGGTCGTCGGGCGACTTGGCAAGCGCCTTCGACAGCACCGGGTCAAGCCCCGAGAGTTCGGGTCTCCGGTCGGCGATCGCCGGTGGTGGCGCGGTGAGGTGCTGGCTGATGACGGCTGCCGGATTGGCGTGCTGAAACAGGGTCGTGCCGGTCAGCAGATGAAAAGCCGTGGCGGCCAGGGCATACTGGTCGGCGCGGCCGTCGATCGCCTGACCCATGAGTTGTTCCGGCGCGGCGTAGGCCACCGTTCCCACCGTCATGCTGGTGCCGGTCAGCCCGCTCGCGTCGTCGATCCGCCGGGCAATCCCGAAGTCGGCGAGGAAAACGCGCTGTCGGCCGGAATCCGGATGTGTCAGAAGGATGTTGGCCGGCTTCACATCGCGGTGCAACAGCCGGCGCTCGTGGGCGTAGTCGAGAGCATCGGCGACCGCGGTCACGATCCGCACCACCTCGCCGGGCGGCATGCCGTGGGCGAAGCGGTTCTGCAGCAAGCGCCCGGCGTCGGTGCCCTCGACGTAGTCCATCGATATCCACAGTTGCCTGTCGAACTCGCCGCGGTCGTACACGGTGACGATGTGCGGGTGCGACAACGTCGCCGCAATCTCGGCCTCGCGGAGGAAGCGCATGCGGTATTCGTTGTCGGTCGTGAAGCCGGCCGGCAGCACCTTGACGGCATCGCGGCGCGGCAGCCTAGGATGCTGGGCGAGGTACACCTCACCCATCGCACCCGATCCCAGGCGGCGGATGATGGTGTAGCCGGCGAAAAGCTGGCCGTCGGCCAAGGGCATGCGCGCATCGTAACGGCGACAGATCCGCCGGTCACCGCCGATCCCACGATTGTGCCGTCCGCGTCGAATCGAGGTCGGGCGGCATTTTGCCGTTGGCCGGGCGATCGGCTCTCCAGCTCGGCGACGTGTTAACCTCGCATCCCCAAGCAGGGTCCCGGGGTGGTGGTGACGACGGCACGACGCAGAGGCCTCAACACCGCGGTCACGCGGTTCTGGGGATTCGCCGCGCCAGCGTATGACCTTCGGTTACTTCAGGACTGGGTCTATCGTCCCGCCCAGGATGAGATGATCGCGCAGCTGAAATCCCATCACTCGCTCCGAGTCGCGGATATCGCTTGTGGCACGGGTATTCTCGCCGACCGGATCGAGCGCGAACTGCATCCCGACGAGGTCTACGGAGTGGACATGTCCGAGGGCATGCTCGCGGAGGCTCGTGCGCGGTCCTCTCAGGTGCAGTGGTTGCGAAGCCCGGCCGAGCAACTACCCTTCGACGACGGCACACTCGACGCCGTCGTGACGACCTCGGCGTTTCACTTCTTCGACCAACCCGCGGCCCTGCGTGAGTTCCACCGCGTGCTCGCTCCGGGGGGATTGGCGGCGGTTGCGACCATCAGCCCCCGCCGGCACGTACCGGTTCCGCGGCTTTTTCCCCGCCTGCTGGCGCCCGCGCACCATCCGTCACCGGCGGCGATGCGGATCCTGTTCGAAGGCGCCGGGTTCACCGTCACCGACCAACATCGGGTCCGTCGACCCGTGTGGACACAGGTCGTGTCGGACCTGATCACGGTCGGCGCCAAGGCGTAGGCAGGCAGCCCGGAACGGGCCCTACTTGTTGAGCGTGAACTGGTTGACGTCGATGTAGCCGACCCGGAACAGGTCGGCGCAGCCGGTCAGGTACTTCATGTAGCGCTCGTACACGTCCTCGGACTGAACCGCGATGGCCTCGGCGTGGTGGGCTTGCAGTGCCGACGCCCACATGTCGAGCGTCCTGGCATAGTGCGGCTGCAGCGACTGAACCCGCGTCACCGTGAAGCCGCCCGCGGAGGCGCGGTCTTCGACCATCGCGATCGACGGCAGCCGTCCGCCGGGGAAGATCTCGGTCATCATGAACTTGACGAACCGGGCGAACTTGAATGACAGCGGCATGCCGCGTTCGGCCATCTCGGTTGGATGCAGCCCGGTGATGGTGTGCAGCAGCAGAATTCCGTCATCGGGCAGCGCATCGTGGGCCATCGCGAAGAACGCGTCATAGCGGTCGTGCCCGAAGTGCTCGAACGCGCCGATGCTGACGATGCGGTCGACGTGCTCGTCGAACTGCTCCCAGCCCCCCAGCAGCACCCGCTTGCGGCGAGGGCTGTCCGACTTGGTGAACAGCTGCTCGACGTGTTGGGCCTGGTTCTTGCTCAGCGTCAGGCCGATGACGTTGACGTCGTACTTCTCGATCGCGCGCATCATCGTGGCGCCCCAGCCACAGCCGACGTCGAGCAGCGTCATGCCGGCCTGCAGGCCCAGCTTGCCCAGCGCCAGGTCGATCTTGGCGATTTGCGCCTGTTCCAGCGTCATGTCGTCACGGTCAAAATAGGCGCAGCTGTAGGTCTGGGTCGGGTCCAGGAACAGCCGGTAGAAGTCATCGGACAAGTCGTAGTGCGCCTGCACGTCGACGAAGTGCGGAGTCAAGTCGCCGTGCGGCCGTTTCGGCATCGCGACAGCCTATAGGACGCGCAGCCCGGGCTCAGCGGCTGGTCAATGCGGCAAACCGCTGACCCGGGACGCCGTGCGGGATCTCGACGCGCTGATCGTCGCCACCTCGCGCTGCGGCGACCTATGCGAACGGTGGCGGTGCGACGGGCAGCGGTGGAGCGGCCGCCGGAATCGGCGGCGTCGACGGCTGCGTCGACGTCGTCGGGGTAATGCCCAAGCTGGTCGGAGATCCCGGCGTCGTCGGCCCGGTGGTGCTGCCCGCACCGCCCATGAGAGGACCGGAAGTGGTTGAGGTCGTCGTCGTCGTGGTGGTCGTCGTCGTCGTGGTGGTCGTCGTCGTTGTCGTGGTCACGCCGCTGGTGGTCGGATCCGTCATGTTGATCCTCTGGCTGCCGCACGCCACCGTCATCGCGGCCATCGTGACGACCACACCCGCGCCCGCGACAGCCGCGACTACCTTGAGCTTCTGTTGTTGCAATTTCACCTCTGGCCTCGGTCGGGATCCCTGTTCTGTCGCCGATTGGTCAGAACGGTAACGGGCACACCACCCCGCCACTCGGCCAGACGCGGCTCGTCCGCGCGTCCGCACAGACGGGCGGTGCCAACGATCGCCCGAAAAGTGCTCGGCAACGGTCGCGGCACGCGCCGCCGACCCGCGAGGAAATGGGCGGCGTTCCCGCGCCACCCCAACTGACGTGGGCGATCAATGAAATGCTGCTGTGCGCGAATCCGTCGGCAGCCTTGGTCTACGCCCGACGGCAGGTCACTGCCGGGCTGTCTGCGCCTCCCGGCGACCCGGGTCCAGTGCTGTCAGCGCCCCCGACGGCCGGCCCGCCAGCTCGAGGAAGCGGCCATAGCGGTCCTGCATCGCCGACCGCCAGGCGGGATCCGGCTCGACGATGCGGCCGATGGAGGCCCATCGGGCGGCGTCGGTCATCGATGTTTCGAGGCCCGCGGCCACCCGGCCGAGGAAAGCCGCTCCGAGCGCCGCGCCTTCAGCCACCGCCGACACCTCCACCGGCCGGCCGGTGGCATCGGCGATGGCCTGCACCCACGGCTCGACGCGGGTGCCCCCACCCGCGGCCACAATGCGTGACGACGGTGTTCGGCAGAGCTCGATGAGCTGGCGCACAACGAAACCCGACGCCTCAAAGGCGGCACGCCG
>JGI26341J46601_10000247_pt1 | contig 16677 bp, 18 predicted proteins | sample BogFormECP12_OM3_FD_46601 | JGI IMG/M metagenome (IMG submission 46601) | reverse complement strand
GTCCTCTTCCACGAGTCAAGTGTGCGGGACTAGGGTCGCATCCGTGCCAAGCAAACCAGAGATTGAATTTCCCATCGGCCCAGCGCCCGCACAACTCGTCATCGACGACCTGGTAGTCGGGGACGGACCCGAAGCCGTGCCGGGCGGTGTCGTCGAGGTGCACTACGTCGGCGTCGAGTACGACACCGGCGAAGAATTCGACAGCTCCTGGGGTCGCGGCGAGCCCATCGAATTCCCGTTGCGCGGTCTCATTCAGGGATGGCAGGACGGTATCCCCGGCATGAAAGTGGGCGGCCGGCGTCAGCTGGTGATCCCGCCCGCGCAGGCCTACGGGCCGGCCGGTTCCGGGCACCAGCTATCCGGCAAGACGCTGATCTTCGTGATTGATCTGCTCAGCACGCGTTAGCAAGAGGGAGGACCCGATGGCGGGTTCCGATGAAGCACCCGAGGCCACGCAGTGGCGGCGAACCTCGAAGTTCTACGTGCGGTTCCCGCGCCTGCTGTGGTTGATCGGCCTGGTCGTCATTCCCCTGCTGCTGGCGGTGATCGGCTATGGCGAAGCGAGCCGGACCGGACCGAAGTTCAACGGGCCGACGGGCGCGTTGCCGACGCTGAACGTACCCAAGCCGTCCGGCGGCGCGCCGGGCACCCCGACGATTCCGGCGGTGATGCTGGCACCAGTGTCAATCACCCGCAGCGGCAACGACATCAAGCTTTCCGGTGACATGCCCACCGTTGAGGCAAAGGAGTCGCTGCTGGCGGCGCTGAAGAGCGGCTTCGGCCCGGATATCAACATCGTCGACAACGTACGGCTCAACCGCGATATCACGTCGCTCGATTTCTCCAATGCCGCAGGGGTTTTCAAGGCCGCTGCATCGGTTTCCGATTTCGGCCTCGCCATCAAGGGTGACACCCTCACCCTGATCGGGACGACGGGTTCGGGAGGCCAGCAAGATGCGATCGAGCAGGCAGCCGACGCGGCCTGGCCGAATCTGAATATCGTTGACACGATGGGGATTGGCGGTCCTGTCACCGCGAGCGCACCGCCGGGCCCGGCACCGGTTCTTGGCCCGGGCAATGCCTGCGACCACCTGCGATCGGATATCAAAGCGTCGGGCCCGATCACCTTTCCCAGCAACGGGTCGGCGTTGACGCCGGCCGCCGAGCAGACACTTGACCAGGTTGCCGACAAGCTGAAGGCCTGCCCAGGTGCGATCGTGATCATCAACGGCTACGCCGACAACACCGGCAACGACGCCATCAACATCCCGTTGAGCACCGAGCGTGCGGACGCCGTCGCCGATTATCTGGTCGCGCATGGTGTCACGCGCGATCATCTGACCGCGAAAGGTCTCGGTGCCGTCGATCCGGTCGCTGACAACGGCAACCCGGACGGTCAAGCCAAGAATCGCCGCGTCGAAATCGTAGTCGGTTAAGGAGAATTCACCGATGGACTTCGTAATCCAATGGTTGTGTTACCTGGCGGCATTCGCGGTCGGCTCGGCGGTTGCCCTGGTGGTCGCGGGCATATCGATCAACCGCACCACCGAAGAGCAGGCGCTGGACGACATGCCGGGTTCACGTGAGATCGGAGCGCAGTGATGGTCCACGTGAACTACTGCCTAGTCGCGGTGGCGTTCCTGCTCGGGATGTTGCTGACGTTCGCGCTGACCATCCGTCGCGTCAAACGTGAAGTGCCGGTGAGGTCTTCGGCTCCGGATGCCTCGGAGTAACTCAGCTCGGGCCGGGCAAACGCAACACAAGACGCACTCCGCCCAGCGGGCTGTTTTCCAGTGACGCCGTGCCGCCGTGCAACTGCGCCTGCTGGGCCACCAACGCCAGCCCCAGGCCGGAGCCCGAATGCGATGCGGTTGATCCGCGCGAGAACCGCTCGAAGACGACCTGGCGCTCCCCTTCGGGCACGCCGCTGCCGTTGTCGTCGACGGCGATTTCCACGCCGGCCCGCGAGCTGACCGCGGACAGCTGAACCCGGGTCGCCCCACCGTGTTTGACGGCGTTGGCAATCGCATTGTCGACGGCAAGACGCAGGCCCGCGGGTAGCCCGATGATGATGCAGGTCGGCGACGGCACCAAGGACACGTCGAGGTCGGGGTAGATCCGCATGGCGTCGTGCGCCGCGCGGTCGAGCAGTTCGGTGATGTCGACCGGCACGTGATCCTCCGACGTCGACAGCTCACCCTGGGCCAGCCGCTCCAGCGCGGACAACGTTGCCTCGATCCGCGATTGGGTTCGGACCACGTCGTTGAGCACTTCTTTGCGCTGCTCGTCCGGCAGGTCCAGGGTGGTCAGCACCTCGAGGTTGGTGCGCATCGCGGTCAGCGGCGTCCGCAATTCGTGCGAGGACACCGCCGCGAAGTCNCGNGCCGACTCCAGGGCCTCCTTGGTCCGGAGCTGCTCATTCCAGATCCGTTGCAGCATGCCGCGCATGGCCTCGGCGATTTCGACGGCCTCACTGGCACCGCGCACCCTGATTTGCGGGCTTTCGTCACCGGCATCAATCGCCCGGGTCTGCTGGGCCAACCGCTTGAACGGCCGCACCGCGAAAGTCGCCAGTAGCCAAGCGAATACGGCCGCCGCGGCGATGGAGAATCCGGCGATCAAGATCACCCGGCGATGCAGGTTATTGGTGTCGGCGATGGTGGCGTCGTAGGTTGCGCCGACTTCCACAGACATCGGGTGCGGCGCTGGAATATTCACGGTGCGCACCCGGTAGCGCACGCCGTTGACGTAGGTGTCTGCGTAGCCGGCCGGCAACTCCGGCAGGGTGACTTTCGAGTTCGACGTGACCTCTTCACCGCCGCGGCGCACGGTGATGACCGCATCCTGGTCATTGGGGGACTTGGGGATTTCGCCGAGACCGCGGGGCAAAAACGGGATCGCGAAGCCGGCCGCCTCGTCCAGCCGGCGGTCCAGGCGTTCCTTGCGGTCGTTCGTGATGCCGAACCAGACGACAGCACAGGTGATGAGCACCGGGATAGCCGCGCCGATGGCGGTCGCCACCACCACCCTGGCACGCAGCGACGGCGTGCGGGTCAAGAGTCGCGACAAGAAGTTCATGCTCAATCCCGTCACTGCATACGCAGTACGAATCCCACTCCACGGACGGTGTGCAGCAGCCTCGGGCCGCCACCGGCTTCCAACTTACGGCGCAGGTATCCGATGAACACGTCGACGACGTTGGTGTCGGCGGCGAAGTCATAACCCCACACCAGTTCGAGCAACTGCGCACGCGACAGCACCGCGGTCTTGTGTTCGGCGAGCACGGCCAGCAGGTCGAACTCGCGCTTGGTCAGGTCGACGTCGACGCCGTTGACCCTGGCCCGCCGGCCCGGAATGTCGACTTCCAGTGGGCCGACCGTGATGGTTTCCGACGACGAGGTCGCGGTGGATCCGCGCCGCCGTAGCAGCGCTCGCACCCGAGCCACCAACTCGGCCAGCACGAACGGCTTGACCAGATAGTCGTCGGCGCCGGCCTCCAGCCCGGCCACCCGGTCGTCGACCGAACTGCGGGCACTGAGCACACAGACCGGGACGTCGTTGTCCATCGCACGCAGCGCGGTGACCACGCTGACGCCGTCCAGCACCGGCATGTTGATATCGAGCACGATCGCATCGGGCCTGGTCTCGGTTGCACTTCGCAGTGCCTCGGCGCCGTCGACCGCGGTCGATACTTCAAAGCCCGACAACCGCAATCCGCGCTCCAATGAGGCCAGCACGTCGGAGTCGTCGTCGACAACCAAAACCCGCGGTGAGGTCACACCAGTGTCCATGCCGCCCATGATGCCTGATTGTCCCCCTTAGCTGTGGGAACACCCGCCCGGGGCGCCCGCTCAATTCGCTCGCGATGGCGGGAACCGGCTGGCGCCGGGTTCCGGCGGTAACCGCAGCGAGTTCACCAGATAGCTGACGGTGCGATAGCTGCCGGCGAGCATGAGCAGTTCCAGCAGCGCCTCGTCCGAATAATGGCCGGTGAGCTCTGCCCACAGGGCATCGTCGATGGTGCAGTCCACGTGCAGGCTGTCGCACAACCGGATCAGCAGCCGATCGGCGTCGGTCCAGCAGTTGTCGTCGGGCCCGCCGACCGTCAATGACCTGATTTGTGCTTCTGTCAGGCCGGCTTTGGCGGCGAATACGGCGACGTGCACGCCCCACTCGTACTCTGCGCCGCAGGACGCCGTCACCCGGTCGATGACGATCTCGCGTTGCCGGATGGTCAGATGCCCCCGGTCGAGAAGTCCGGAGTTGAAGAACTTGAAGAACAGCCGCCGATCGCGCGCCAATGTGGTGAACAACACGAGCGGCGGGCGTCCGCGCATGATCGCGTCGATGCCTTGCTGGATGTCGTCGGGCAGCGGCGCGATGGCGGGGGCAATACGGCCATTAGGGGCGCTGTGGTCGCTGTGGTCGCTGTGGTCGCTATCATTTTTATAGCGTGTCATAGTGAAAAAGTACCCCTGGTGCTACAAAATGTAAAGCGTGAATTCGCCTCGCATCGGATCGTCGACCCGCGGATCGCGCTCGGGGCGCCCGATCATGGTCGCCCTCGACGCACTCGGGCGCCGCGGCGCTCTGCGGCTGCTATGGGAGCTGCGNAACGGGCCGCTGACCTTCCGGGCGTTACAGACGGCCTGCGACACCAACCCCGGCTCGCTCAACACGCGGCTGAAGGAGTTGCGGCAGCTGCACATCGTGGATCACGGGGACGCGGGTTATTTCCTTACCCCGCATGGCCGTTCGCTGATGGCGGCTCTTGAGCCGCTGCAGATGTGGGCGCACCGCTGGGCGGCCGACGCATTCGACGACTCCTAGGGCAGCCCGATGTCGCGGTAGCGTCGCAAGCGGGCCGCCGTCCGTTCGCCGTCGGGTACTCCGCGAAGCGCATGCAGCTCGGCGGCGATCGCCACGGACAACCGGGTGCAGAACTCGACCGGCTCGTCGGCGGCGTCCGGGTGCTCCGGCACGACGACGTCGACGATGCCGGAGGCCAACAAGTCGGCCGATCGGATGCCTTGCGCGGCAGACAGTTCGGGGGCGTGTGCGGTGTCGCGGAAGACGATCGCGCTGGCGCCCTCGGGCGGCAGCGGCGCCAGCCAGCCTTGCGCGGCAGACAGTTCGGGGGCGTGTGCGGTGTCGCGGAAGACGATCGCGCTGGCGCCCTCGGGCGGCAGCGGCGCTAGCCAGCCGTGCAATGCGGCCAGCACCCGGTCGGCCGGCACCATCGCCAGGGCAGGCCCGCCGCTGCCCTGACCGAGCAGCACCGACACCGTCGGGGTATCCAGCGTGACCAGCTCGGCCAGACAATGAGCGATCTCACCGGCAAGCCCCTCCTGTTCCGCCTCGGCCGACAGTGCCGGTCCGGCGGTGTCGATGACGAGCACCAGCGGCAGCCGGAGGCCGGCGGCCAGCGTCATGCCGCGACGTGCCTCGCGCAGCGCTGCGGGCCCGAATCGGCCCGCCTCCGTCCCGCCGGCGGAGCGCTGCTGGCCCAGGACCACCGCGGGCTGACCGGCGAACCGGGCCAGTGCCAGCAGTGTGGTCGCCGCTTCGCCCTGCTCGGTTCCGGATAGCAGCACCTGTTCGGTGCAGCCGTGTCGCAGCAACTGCCGCACCCCGGGCCGATCCGGCCGTCGTGACGCCAGCACCGAGTCCCAGGCCGGGACATCGGGCAGCGGTTCGGGCGGCGGCGGATCCGGCGCCGTCCCCGCGTCGTCGGCGACCACTTTGAGCGCACGGTCGAGGATCCCGCGCAGCTCACCGACCGGCACGACCGCGTCGATGACGCCGTGCCGGTGCAGGTTCTCCGCCGTCTGGATGCCGGCCGGAAACGGTTCGCCGTAGAGCTGCTCGTACACCCGCGGGCCCAGGAAGCCAATCAAGGCGCCCGGCTGGGCGATGGTGACATGCCCCAGCGAGCCCCATGACGCGAACACCCCGCCGGTGGTCGGGTGGCGCAGGTACACCAGGTACGGCAGGTGTGCCTGCTTGTGCAGCGTGACGGCCGCGGCGATCTTCACCATTTGCAGAAACGCGACCGTGCCCTCCTGCATCCGGGTACCACCGGAGCTTGGCGACGCCAGCAACGGCAGCCGCTCGGCGGTGGCGCGCTGCACGGCCGCGGTGATCCGTTCGGCCGCGGCGACGCCGATCGAGCCGCCGAGAAACTCGAACTCGCAGACCACCACGGCCACCCGCCGCCCGAACACCCGGCCCTCGCCGGTCAGCACCGACTCGTCNCGGCCGGTGGCGGCNCGGGCGTCNGCGAGCTCGTGGGCGTAGGACGCATCGGTCGGCACCACCAGCGGTGTGGTGTCCCAGCTGACGAAAGTTCCCTTGTCGAGCACCGCGTCGCGCAGTTCGTCGGTCCCGATCCGGCTCACTCGGCTGAGGCTACCTATCAGGTGAGGGTCTGCGGGTCGACGTCGAAAAGCGAAACAGTATCCAGGATTACGCCGGTGTCCTGGACGTAGCGATCCCACAGCGCGAGAAGCTCGGCCAGCTTGTCGGGCCGTGCGGCGGCCAGGTCATCGATCTCGCCCGGGTCGGCGGAGAGATCGTAGAGTTGCCAGTCACCCGGGCCGTAAGGCGGGGGAAGGTAGAGCGCCTTCCAGTCACCCTGGCGGATGGCGCGGCGGCCGAACAACTCCCATCCGGTTCCGGTGACGGCGTGGTGTATTTTCTCGGTACTGCCGGACAGGTATGGCACCAGCGACCCACCGCGCATGGGTTCGACTTCGCGGCCCCGGTATTCGGTGCCGGGGTGCGTGACGCCCGCGAGTTCCAGCAAGGTCGGAGCGATGTCCATAACGGTCGCGAATGCGTCGCCGATCTGGGCTTGGCGGGCAAAGCCCGGCCAGGTGACGAACCCGACCACCCGGATGCCGCCCTCGGCGGTGAACGCTTTGTATAGGCGCGACGGCGCCGTGGCGGCCTGTGCCCAGCGTGGGCCGTACCAGATAAACGAATTGGGGGCGCCCAGGTTGTCGAGGCTGTGGTCGCAGTGCTTTTCGATCGCCGATGCGATCACGTCGCCGAGAATCGGTATCGCCTCGACTATCGCTCCCTCGGCGCCGTTGTCGGACAGGAAGATCACCACCGTGTTGTCGAGCTCCCCGGTTTCGGTCAGGTAGTCGATCACGCGGCCGATGTTCCAGTCCATGCGGTCCACCATTCCGGCGTAGACCTCCATGCTCCGGGCCGAGCGCGCCTGCTCGTCGGCGGTNATGTCCGACCACTCCGGCGCGCCATCCGCCACGACAGGGTGCGCGTCGACGTCGGGCGGGCANAGGCCGAGCTGCTTGAGCGCGGCCAGCCGCGACTCGCGCAATGCGTCGGGGCCGTCGTCGTAGCGGCCGCGGTACTTCGCGATGGATTCCGCGGGCGCCTGAAGCGGCCAGTGTGGCGCCTGGAACGGCAGGTACGCGAAGAACGGCCGGTCGTCCTCCTCGCTGCGTTCTGCGAAATAGCGCAACAGCGTGTCGGTGTAGGAGTCAGAAGAGTAGAAGTCGTCGCCGACGGTAACGAAGTGGTCGTCCTCGGTGTAAAGCGTTGGCCCGGGCAAAAAATTGCCGGCCTGAGCTCCGCCGTAATGGCTGGCGCCGCCCGGCAGCAGCGCGAACGACCGCTCGAACCCGCGGGCCCACGGCGATCTGTCAATAGTGTTGCCCAGGTGCCATTTACCCGACATCAGCGTCAGGTAGCCGGCGTCGCGCAACAACTCGGGCAACGCCACGACCCGGTCGTTGAGGTAGCCCTCATAGCCCGGTGCGCCTTTGAACCCCGGGGGCAGCACCTCCGACATGGTGCCGATGCCGGCGATGTGGTGATCGGTTCCGGTCAGCAGCATCGACCGGGTCGGCGAGCAGGCCGGTGCCGAATGGAAGTCGGTGAACCGGATCCCCGCATGGGCCAGCCGGTCCAGGTTGGGGGTGCTGATCTCGCCGCCGAAGGCGCCGATATCGGAGAACCCGAGGTCGTCAGCCACTATCACCAAGAAGTTGGGCCGTTTCACGGTGAAGCATCCTGTCAGGTCCGCGCGCCGAATGGAATGTTCTTAGTACCGCCGGTTCGGTGTCGCCCGGGGCGTAACTAGGCTTTGTGCCATGATCCGCGCCAACGACGATGCAGAGCGAAGCGATGAGGAGGAGTGAGGAGTGGCGCCCATGATTGGTGTCAACCGCGTCGAAGACGTCCTGACCATTGAGTTGCAGCGGCCGGAACGGCGCAACGCGCTGAACTCCCAGCTCGTCGAGGAGCTACGCGAGGTGGTGGACAAGGCGGCCGGCGATAGCGTCCGGGTTGTCGTGCTGACCGGGCAGGGCACCGTGTTCTGCGCCGGTGCCGACCTGAGTGGCGACGCGTTCGCCGCCGATTATCCCGACCGGCTCATCGAACTGTACAAGGTCTTGGACGCGGCGCCGATTCCGATAGTCGGTGCGATCAACGGGCCCGCCATCGGGGCGGGCCTGCAGCTGGCGATGCAATGTGATTTGCGCGTCGTCGCGCCGGAGGCGTTCTTCCAGTTTCCGACATCGAAATACGGTCTGGCGCTGGATAACTGGAGTATTCACCGGCTCGCGAAGCTGGTTGGACACGGCCGGGCCCGGGCGATGCTGCTGTCGGCGGAGAAGCTGACCGCCGAGACCGCGCTGCAGACCGGGATGGCCAACCGGATCGGCACGCTGGCCGATGCGCAGGCCTGGGCCGCCGAGATCGCGGGCCTGGCGCCGCTGGCGCTGCAGCACGCCAAGCGGGTACTGAACGACGACGGTTCCATCGAAGAGCCCTCGCCGATCCAAAAGGAGCTTTTCGACAAGGCGTGGGCCAGCCAGGACGTGATCGAAGCGCAGGTGGCCCGGGTGGAGAAGCGGCCACCGAAGTTCCGGGGAGCCTGATCGCATGTTGCGCGAAGCGTTACGACTGGCCGCCGGCACCCTAACGCTGGCGACCGGAGGATGGGTGCTGCGCGCGCTGCATGGTGCGCCGGCCGCGCTCGGGGCCCAGCCGTCCGACATTCGTGCGGCGGCCGAGCGGTCTCCGAATTTTCAGGACGGTGTCTTCGTCAACCTCGAACCGGCTTCCCAGTTCAACATCGACCGCGAGGAACAACGGAACATCTTGTGGGAGGTAATCGGCGCCCGCGCCGCTACCCGGCCCACGGTGCAAATCCCGTTGGCTCCGCCAAAGTCTCGAGCCTTCGAAGCCCCCGCGGGCCAGATCGCTGTCAGCTGGTTCGGCCACTCGAGCGCGCTGCTGGAGATCGACGGGTACCGCGTCCTCACCGACCCGGTTTGGAGTGATCGCTGCTCGCCCTCCGAGGTCGTCGGCCCGGAGCGGATGCATCCGCCGCCGGTGCCGCTGGACGCACTACCGGCGTTGGACGCGATCATCATCAGCCACGACCATTACGACCACCTCGACATCGACACCATCGTCGGGCTGGCTCGCAGCCAGTGGGCCCCGTTCGTGGTTCCGCTCGGTGTCGGTGCGCACCTGCGTGATTGGGGCATTCCCGACGAGCGCATCATCGAACTCGACTGGAACGAGCGCACACAGGTTGACGAGCTGACCCTGATCTGCACGCCGGCCCGGCACTTCTCCGGCCGCTTCCTGAACCGCAACTGCACGCTGTGGGCGTCGTGGGCGATCGTCGGCCCCGAGCACCGGGCGTACTTCGGCGGAGACACCGGCTACACCAAGAGTTTTGGGGACATCGGCGCCGACCACGGACCGTTCGACCTGACGCTGATGCCGATCGGTGCCTACAGCAAGTCGTGGCCGGACATTCACATGAATCCCGAGGAGGCGGTCCAGGCGCACCTGGACGTCAACGGCGGACTTCTGGTGCCGATCCACTGGTGCACGTTCCGGCTGGCGCCACACCCGTGGGCCGAACCGATCGAGCGGCTGCTGGCCGCTGCCGACGAAGCAGACGTCCGGGTGGCGGTGCCCAAGCCGGGCGAGCGCGTGGACCCCACGGCGAGCGCGGACTTGGACCCGTGGTGGCGCTTGGCAGATCGCTCCCGCAACGACAAGAATGACGCCGGAAGCGCCTAGGCGAAGGGACGAAACATGGGATTCCTGGACAAGGCCAAGGACTTGCTAGCTCAGAACGCCGACACGGTCGGCGCCGCGATCNACAAGGCGGGGGAGTTCGTCGACTCCAAGACCGAGGGCAAGTACAAGGACACCGTCAACAAGGTGCAGGAAGCNGCGAAGAACGCTCTAAAGGATGACGAGAAGGGCGCAGAGCACNGCTAGCTCATGGCGAAACTCTCCGCGTCCATCGACGTACCGCTGCCACCCGAAAAGGCTTGGANCGACGCGTCTAACCTGTCCCGCTACAAGGAGTGGTTGACCATCCACCGGGTGTGGCGGAGCAGGCTGCCCGAGCAGTTGGAAAAGGGCACCATCATCGAGTCNATCGTCGAAGTCAAGGGCATGCCCAACCGAATCCAATGGACGATCGTGCATTACAAGCCGCCGGAGGCCATGACGCTCAACGGTGACGGCGTCGGCGGCGTCAAGGTCAAGTTGATCGCGAAAGTCAGGCCGAAGGGCCCTGACAACCATGACTCGGTCGTCAGCCTCGATGTGCATCTCGGGGGTCCGGCGCTGTTCGGGCCCATCGGCATGATCGTCGCCGCCGCGTTGCGCAGCGANATCCGCGAATCGTTGAAAAAGTTCGTCACGGTGTTCGCGCCGGCCTGATGCTCCGCCTACGCCCNGGTTGGTTGGTTGCGCTGTTCGCCGCGACGGTGTCGGTGAGTGGGTGGCTGCCGTGGCTGACGACGGGCAAGGGCGGCGGCGGCTGGGCCAACGCCATCGGCGGCAGCATCGGCAGCCTGCATCTTCCGCCCGGCTTCGGGCCGGGTCAGCTGATCGTCTTGCTGTCCTCGACGCTGCTGGTGGCGGGCGCGATGGTCGGCAGGGGCTTGTTGGTGAAGCCGGCATCGGTTGCCGCGCTGCTGATCTCGCTGCTCGTCGTCGCGCTGACGGTGTGGTACTACGACGTCAACGTCAAGCCCCCGGTATCGGCCGCCTACGGGCTGTACGTCGGCGGCGCCGCCGCTGCGGCAGCGGCGCTGTGTTCGGGGTGGGCGTTGGCATCGTCGCTCCGCGGCGGTCGATCGCACTAGCCCACGCTGACCTGCGCGCCTCTCAGCGGCTGAGCGCACTGGTCGCACGTCAACTCCCCGTTGAACGGATCGCCGCAGCCGAGGTGGGTGATCATCACGGCCGGCCCCTCCGGCGCGTGGAACCATTGCTGGCCGCACTGCAGGGCGGCGATGATCACCGGGAAGAACGCTCGGCCCTTTTCGGTGAGTTGATAACGAGCATGTGGCTGCCCGGCTTGTCGTGACGCGGAAAGCACACCGTTCGCGCAGAACGTCTGCAGCCGGCCGGCCAGCAGTGTCGGCGGCGCGCCAAGCTGTGTTTGGAAGTCGGTGAAGCGGCTGGTCCCCAGGAAGGCACATACCAATAATGCTGCGGCCCAACGGTTTCCGAAGACATTCATGGTCTCGGGGAACAGCCCCGCCTGATGGCGGTTGCCGTCGGCGCTCGCCCGGCGACGGGTGACCGCCTCGGGTACTGACCGGGGCCACGACCCGCTCGGACCCCAGCGGGCGGTGACCTCTTTTTCGGTCACCACTTCGGCGCATGACCGGCAGGTCAGCATCGGCGCGAAGTCGCCGCCGCACACCGTGTGGCGCATCCCCGGCAGCTTATGGACATGCTCGGGCACCCATCGTCGTTCCCACTCCCAGATCGACAGCAGCACCGGCCACAGTGCCCGTCCGCGTTGGCTGATCAGATACTCGGCGCGAACGGGTCGGGTTCGGTACGTCGTGCGAAGCAGTAGNCCCTCGCTGGTCAGCGCTCGTAACCGGTTGGTGAGCACCGAGTTTGAGATCGGCAGTCGCTCGATGAACTCGCCGTACCGGGTAGCCCCCAACAGCGCCTGCTGGATGATCAGCAGCGTCCACTCGTCGCCGAGCAGTCCGAGTATCCGCCCTACGGCGTTGGTGCCGCCGGGGCTCAGCGTCGTCGGTGTCGCGGCGTCGGGGACCGACGTCATTTACAGCCCGATCGCGCCGGCGGGGGAGTCGGCGGTGTGCCAGCGCCGCAGCTGCGCGCCCGGCGCCCAGGTGGCGTGGGTGCCGCTGGAAATCCGTTCGGGCAGTGCAAGTTTGCATACCGGACCGTCGCCCACTCGTGCGGCATCGAAGACCAGGCAGTAGGAGGCGTCGGCATTCATGTCGGTGGTCAGCGTGACCAGGTAGCCGTCGTCCTCGCCGGTGGCGCCCACGCGCGCGGCCATCGCGGCTTCGCTTCCGTAGACGCCGTCGCCGAACCGGTAGCGCTCTTCACTTCCGGTCTGCAGGTCGTGTTTGACCAGCCCGTCGAACAGGAACCAGCCCGGCTTGCCGGTGGCCGCGTAGCTGTAGCGATAGTTGGTAGCCGCGTAATCGGGGTTGATCGTTCCGAATTCGGTGATGGATTCAGACAGCTGTTCTTCCTTCACCGCGCCGGTGACCAGGTTGAACCGCCACCGGTGCAGCCGGGCTTGCAGTCGATCCAGCGCTAGGAAGCGAAAGAGCTTGTCCCACGGTGCTTTTAGGGTGCCAAGCGATCCGCTAGTGTCAACGGGTTGCGGAGCGCCTTCGAAGAATCCGTCCAGCACGATCTCGTCGCCGTCCTCATACGCGTTGGTGAAGTGCAGCACGAACGTCGGGTCCGCCTCGAACCACCGGATGTCGCCGGTTCCGCCGCGGCGCGGGAGCACGGCGAAGCGCGACGGAATGTCGGGATAGAACCGCGGCAGATGCACGTCGTGTTCGAGCAGCTTCGGATCCCAGAACAACGGGAAATCGTTGAGGATCGCATAGTTTTCGGTGAAGGCCATGTCGTGCGGCAGCCGTGGCCCGGGCAGTGGGATGTCGACGTAGTGCGCCAGCTGGTTGCTTTCGTCGACGACGCCGTAGTGCATGTACGGTGCTTGCTTGCTGTAGTTGAAGAACAGCAGTTCGCCGGTTTTAGCGTCGACCTTGGGATGCGCGGACACACCCCACTTGACCGGGAAGTCGCCGTCCCAGGTCTCCTTGCCGAGCGTGTCGCCCGAGTACGGGTCGACTCGGTATAGGTCACCGCACTGGTAGAAGCTGGTCAGTGCGATGCCTCGGTGGACGATCACGTCGGTGCTCGACGCGTCCTTCATTTTCGTGCGAGCGCCCCAGCCCTGTTCGCGCTTGGTCAACTGCACCGGTTCGGCCAACCCCGGCCACAGCGGCTCACCCGATTCGTTCTCGGCCAGGAAACCATCGGTGCGGACAAAGCGGTTGCGGTAGAAGGCTTTTCCGTCGCGGAAACCGACCACGTGCAGCATGCCGTCGCCGTCGAACGGGTGATAGGTCTTCAACGCGGGATGCAACGGGTTTTCGGTGTTGCGCAGGTACACACCGTCCAGGTCGCGGGGGATTTCGCCCTCCACGGCGGTGAGGTCGTCGGCGTCCCACTCGGTGGTCTGCGGTCGCCACGGACCGGTCCGGTACGGGTGGTCGTCGTCTTCGGGCAGGGTCGACAGGAACTTACCGACGATCTCGACATCCATGGTGTCAGCTTTCCGCCTCGGCCACGACGAAGCTGACCGTTGTCGCGGTGCTACCGCCGAAGTTCAGCGTGCCAAAGGTTTTCGCGTTCTCGACTTGATAGTCCCCGGCCGTTCCGCTGACCTGCTTGGCCGCGTCGACGAGCATGCGCACCCCGGACGCGCCGACCGGGTGCCCGCCCCCGATCAGTCCGCCGCTGGGGTTGATCGGCAGCCGACCGCCGATCTCGATTTCACCGTTCTCGATGGCCTTCCACGATTCACCCGGCCCGGTCAGCCCGATGTGGTCGATCGCCAGATACTCGCTGGGCGTGAAGCAATCGTGGACTTCGATCCCGTCGAGGTCATCGAGCGATACCTGGGCGCGGTGCAGGGCATCGAGCACCGCCGCCCGTACATGAGGCAGCACGTACGGATCGTCGGCGGCGCGGTCCAGTTTCTGTTGCAGGCCCAGCCCGACGGTGCAGTGGCCCCAACCGTCGACGCGGGCGATCGGACGCGCACCCGGATGCTCCCGCAGGTATCGATCGGTGACCAGCACGACGCCCGCGCCGCCGTCGGTCATCTGGCTGCAATCGAACCGGCGCAGCCGGCCCTCGATGCCCGGGTTGGTGGCGTCGTCGTCGCTGATCGGGTCGGGGACATTCCATTCTCGGGTCTGCGCGTTGGGGTTTCGGCGCGCGTTGGCGAAGTTGAGTCGCGCGATCGCCCGCAGATGGCTGTCATCCAGCCCGTAGCGGCGGTCGTANTCGTCGGCGACCCGGGCGAACATCGAGGGCCAGAGGAACCGGGCGTCGGCGCCCTCGTGGCCGGTCCACGCCGCGGCCCCGAGATGCCGGGCCGCGGTGTCGCCGGTCACGGTCTTCTCCAGTTCGACGCCGATGACCAACGCGCTGTCGTAGTTGCCCGACCGCAGGTCGGCCATCGCGGCCAGGGTCGCCACACTGCCGGACGCGCACGCGGCTTCGTGCCGCGACGCCGGGGTGTCCCAGAGGCCGTCACACACGGTGGCCGGCATCGCGCCGAGGTGGCCCTGTTCGGCGAACATCTCGCCGAATGCGTTCGCGACGTGGACGACGCCGATATCGGCGGCGTCCACTTTGGCCGCGGCGAGTGCGGCCTCGACGACCTCGCCGGTCAGGTCCGCAAAGTCGCGCCCTTCTTTGGTGAGGTTGCGGGCGAAATCGCTTTGGTAGCCGCCGAGAATCCAGACATGGTTGTCCATGAGCGGCACGTTACTACAACTAAAAGAGTGACACCATGTCCGGCTGAGTGGACGTCAGCGCCGGAGTGCCGGATGCTGAAGGGGCTAAAGATTAAAGACGGTCTCGTCGGCTCTCGGCTGAACCGACGAGACCTAAGTGAACGCGCAGGTCGACCAACACGCCCACCTTCCTAGCCGCATTACCGTCGGCGGCGATTGACAAACCTTGTAGTCGCCGACGGCTATAAGGCTCCCCGGGCCACGGCATGCGACGGGTCCGAACTCCATTCCGACCACGACCCGGGATACAGCGCCGCCGGGTATCCCATCGCGGTGAGCGCCGCCAGTGTGATGGTGGCGGTGACACCCGAGCCGCAATAGGCACCGATTCGGCTGCCCCGCTCGATGCCATGCTCGGACAGCAGCCGGCTGAGGTCGCCGTCGGCTCGAAACGTGCCGTCGTCCGCGAGNACAGTGCCGCTNGGCAGGTTCTGCGCGCCGGGGATGTGGCCGGCAACGGGATCGACCGGCTCAACGTCACCGCGGAAGCGTTCCGGTGAGCGCGCGTCGAGCAGTGTCAGGTCGGCCGTGCGCACGTGCTGNGCCGTCAATGTCGGCAGCGCTCCGGCGTACAGATCCTCGTGCAGCACAGTCGCATTGCCCGGTGGCGGCGTGACCGGGCCNCTGGCCAGGCTGCCTCCGGCCGACCGCCACGCCGACAAGCCGCCGTCCAGGATGCGCACGTCGCTCAGCCCGGCCGCGGTCAGTACCCACCATGCCCGCGCCGAACCCGCTCGATTCCAGTCGTCGTAGACGACGGTGGGCACGCCCGCGCGGATGCCCCAACGGCGCGCGGACACCTCGACGCTGTGGCCCGACGGCAGCGGGTGTCGGCCGCGGCCGCTGACCGCGTGGTCGCTCAGCTCGTCCTCCAGTGACACGTACACCGCGCCGGGAACGTGGCCTTGCAAGTACGTCGCGCGTCCATCGGGCTCGTCGAGTCGCCAACGCACATCGAGAATCGTGACGGGACGATCAGCGTGAATGAGATCGGCCAACTCCGCGGCGGTGATCAGGACGTGGGTGCGCGCTTTCAACGAGTCACTCTCCTTGGCTAGATGCATATATTGTGGTCCGATCGACTTCGCCGGGCGAAGGAGTCTCCGACGGTCAACACGGGTAAGACGCCACCACGGGAACCGCTCACGTCGGGTGAACGCCGCGCCGCGCTGATAGTGATCGGCGTTGTGGGCTGTTTGGTTGTGGCGGGCGCGCTTATCTGGGGTCTGACTGGACACTCATCGACATATGACCGGTCCGGTGACGGCTGCGTCACGGTCGCGTTCCCTAGCAGCATGGGTGGTGGACTCGAGCACGCGTGCGGTGTGGCCGCGCACGACTGGTGCCGCGCCGTCGACGGCCAGCGCGACGCGCATGCGCTGGCAGTCCAGGCTCAGTGTCGGGTAGCCGGAATTCGCCCGTAAGGGGCTCGGCCCGCAAGCAGAAATTCAAAATTAACAATTGGTCATCTGACAGAAACGGCCCAGTGTAATAGTTTGACCGCTCGATAGCGCCAGCGCGATAACTGATCGAGAGGGACGCCGATATGAACCCTTATCCCGATTGGCTCAACGCGGGAGATAACGCCTGGCAGCTGGTGGCCGCGACGCTGGTCGGACTGATGAGCATCCCCGGTATTGCGGTGCTCTATGGGGGTCTCGTCCAGAAGAAGTGGGCGGTCAACACGATGTTGATGGCCTTCACCGGGTTTTCGCTGGTGCTGGTGGCGTGGGTGCTGTGGGAATTCAAAATGGGTTTCGGACAGCCCCTGAAGCTCGGCCCGGGC
>JGI26341J46601_10000237_pt1 | contig 16865 bp, 18 predicted proteins | sample BogFormECP12_OM3_FD_46601 | JGI IMG/M metagenome (IMG submission 46601) | reverse complement strand
ACGTCAGCAGCGCCCCGGTCGTCGCCAAAGCCAATGCCTGCCTGACCCTTTGGCGAAGCAGCCGCATCGCGCCGCTCATTGGCTGTCGGTTCGGCTTGCTCCTCGCGCGTACCGCGCTCGTCGCGCGCCTCACTGGCCCGGTCCCGTCGCGGGTACCGCCGTCGGTGAGGGCAGGGGCTGCGGGTACCACGGCGGTGGCAGCGGGCTGTTCTCGTTGTAGGCGTCCGGCGGTCCGGCCATGTTCTGCCCTGGCGGTGGCGGGGCGATGTTCGGACCACCCATCAGTTCGGCCAACGACGCCGGCGTCAACAGGTTCGCCGTGGCCGACTGCACCTGCACCCCCTGCATCCCGGGCGCGACAACCCAGCCCGGTTCGGAGTTGCGGTGCGACCACTGCGTATCCGGCGAGAAGATCCCGGGCACGGTGGTGTCCTTGTAGCCGGGCGGCGGCTGCAGTCGCGGCTCGGAGTAGGCAACGTTCTTGGGCAACGTGTCGGCGGNGCTGAACACGTTCATGCCGAACGGCAGATAGTTGAACTTCATCGCATCCAGGACCGGCGCCAGATACTGCGCACACAACTCCGCCGAGTCTTGGTAACCGAGTCGGCTGCCGGCCTGAATTGCGCTGCAGATGAACTGTAATGGGTTGGCGAAGTTGACAATCGCGGGTGCGCCCGTCAGCGAGCCGTGTGCCGGTTCATAGATCGCCAGCACATTGGCGGCCATGTGCGGCAATATGTGCAGCGCAGTCTCCAAGCCATCTCGACCCGTCGGTTGCACGATCGCGGTCGTCGCCTCCGAGAGGTTGTTGACGTCGTGCACCAACACGTCGCGGTTTTCAGTCAAGAATTTGCGAGCAGTGAAGAGCAGCTCGTCGGTCTGCTGTATCGCGTTGGCGGCGGACTGATCTGAGCTGCTGAGGTTGTTAGTGAATTGGGCCAGGTCCTTGTTCAACGCAACGAACTGCTGGTCATCTTGATGCAACGCGTTGACGAACAACGCCAGACTGTGCAGCACCGCGAAGAAATCGCCGCGACCTTCGTCCAGCGTTGTCAGGGCGGTCGACAGNCTGTCCAACGTTNTGTTGATTTGCTNTCCCTTGCCCGACAACCCGTCAGCGAAGGATTCGATGATGTCGCCGAAGGGTCCCTTGGGCTGCTCCTTAGTAGGGCCGAGGTTGGAGATGATGTGGGTGATGTCGTTGCGCAGGTCGTCCCACTCCACCGGCACCTGGGTGCGCTCTTCCGGGATCACCGCGTCGTCGGGCAGGGTCGGTCCGCCCTTATACGCCGGCTCCAACTCAATGCTCCGTGAGGCCACCAGCGTCGGGTTGAGGATCACCGCCGATGCGTTGGCGGGCACCTTGTACTTGTTGCGGTAGTGGAAGGTCACCTTCATCTTGTCGCCGGCGGGTTCGATCTTGTCGATCGCGCCGACCCGGATTCCCATGATCACGACCTTGTCCCCGGCGTAGAGCGCATCGGCCGCGGGAAAATAGGCGGTGACGGTGTTGTTGGTCAGCTTCTGGTAGAGCTGCCAACCCACAAAGGCAGCGACCAAACCGCTTGCCACAACTAGTGATCCGATGATCACCGCGGCCCTCGACAGGTGTGGCAACTGTACCTTGTGGATATCGAAGATCGTGCTCATCGGCCGCTACCCTCCGGTCCCGCCGGGCGTGATGAATGGGGCCGGCAGCTGTGGGCCGGGGCCCGGCGGCGCCGGGGGTCCGGGTGGCAGCCCGGGCGCGAACGTCGACGGCGGCGGAAGCGGGCCCGCTGGTTGCAAGCCTTCGGTGCGGGCGCCCGGCGGTGCCTTGGGCGGCAACGGCNCCGGTGTGCCCGGCACGGCGGGTGCCGGAGCCCCGGGTCGCCCGGCGATCGGGATGCCCGGCGCCGCCGGCGGACCACTCGGGTTCGGCGGCGACGAAAGCACGTCGGGCAAGGCCGGATACGGGCCGTTAGGGCCGAACGGACCTTGCCCCTGATCGACACCCGCGCAGGGCATCGGATTGCCCGGCCGCGGCGACATTTCGGGCGGTGGCGTGTACGAGCACGGCGAGCCCGGCGCCACGGCCGGTCCCGGACGATCCGGGGTTCCTTCCAGCACCGGCGGCGCCGCCGGCGGCGCACCGTTGGGGAACCGGGTGCCATTCGGGTCGGGCCACCGGAATGCCGGCAATCCCGCGCTGCGCCAGAAGTTTTCCGGGTCGATCCCCCGCTTCTTGAACGCCGCGTCGACCCAGGGCTGCATGATTTGATATGGCAGCAGGTTGGCGATCATCACCTTGAAGTACGGTCCGGAACCGACCGCTTCACTGAGCGCCGCGGTGTAGTTGCGCAGCGTGGTCAGCATGGTGACAAGGTCATTTTTGTGCGCGACCAGGACGTCGGTGACGGTGCTGAGTTGCTCCAACAGATGGTGCAGGTTGGGGTTGTCGTTGATCAGCCCGCGCACCCGGGCTGAAAATGCCGAGACGTTCACCAGCAGCGCCTGAATGGCCCGGCCGCGTTCGTTGAATGCGGCCAACAGCTCCTCGGCGTTCACCAGCAGCGCGTTGATCTGGTTACTGCGGTCGCCGAGGACGCCTGCCACCTTCCTGGCCTCGGTGAGCAGGTGCTTGAGTTGCGCGTCGCGTTTGCCGAGGGTGTCGGAGAACTTGGCTACCCCGTCGAGGGCCGAACTCAGATGCGGGTAGGTCTGATCGATGGTGTGCGACAACACATTCAATGACTTCTTGACCGTCTCAATGTTCCAGCCGGCAGCGGCCTTGGTGACGTCGAAGAACGCGTCGTAAATCTGATACGGCGTGGTGCTTTGACCGAGCGGCAACGTACCGTTCGGCCGCAGCGGCTGGGTGCCCCTGGGCTCGACCTCGAGCACCTTCTTGCCCAGGATGGTGTCGGTCTTGATCGCCAGCCGGCTCTCGGTGCCGATGGTCCGCGTCCCCGTCGTGAACTTCATCACGACGTGGTCGCCGTCGATCTTGACGTCCTGCACCGTGCCGACGTCCATGCCGATGATGCGGACCTTGTCGTTCTTGTTCAATCCGCCCGAATCGGTGAATTGCCCATAGTAGCTGGCCGTGGCGAACAACATCGGCAGGCTGCTAAAGCTTTGGCCCACACCAACAACGAGCACGACCACCGCGATGGCCAAGGCTCCGACGCGCACCCGGTTTGCGGGTTCCAGTGATCTCATTGCAGCATGCACCGACCCGTCGGCTGCTGGAACAGCTTGACCGAGCGAACCGGGCCGCCGGGCTGCAGTCCGTTGATCTTGATCGACAGATCGCAGAGATAGAAGTTGAAGAAGTCACCGTAGATGCCACTGGCGCGGCCGATCAGATTGAACGCGCTGGGCAGCTTGGTCAGNATGCCGCCGACCCTGTCTCGTTGGTCGACGAGCGGCGTTGCGACGGTTTCTAATCGGGTCACGGTGTCGCGCACCAGGGCCCGGTTGTCGGCCAGCAGGTCAGCCACCGTCGCTGCGGCGTTGCTGATGTGCGCGGTGCCGGCGGCCAGCGGGTCGGCCCGCTCCTTCAAACCGGTAATGAGCAATTCAAAGTTATTGACCGTGTCGTCGAACTGTTTTCGATGCTTAACCGTCGTGTCCAGCACCGTGTTCAGGTTCGCGATCACCTCACCGATCGCATGATCGCTTTCGGCCAGACGTGAAGTCAGTTGCGCGGTCTGGTCGAGGATGTCGTTGATGGTGCCGCCTTCGCCCTGGAAGACGGTGATGATCGACGTGGCGATCGTGTTCACCTTCTGCGGATCGAGTGCCCGAAACAGTGGTTTGAAACCGCCGATGAGCGCGTCGAGATCCAGGGCCGGCTGTGTTCGTGCGAGCGGAATGAAGCCGCCGGGCGGCAGGACTCGGTCGGTGCCCTCTCCGGTCCCGCGCTCGATTTCCAGGTAGCGGTTGCCGATCAAGTCCTGGTAGCGAATTTGGGCGGTGGTCGCCTGGGACAGCTGTACCGTGCGATCGACGGAGAAGTCGACGCGTATCCGCTTGTCTCCCTCGACCAGATCCACCTTCTTGACCTTGCCGACCTCCACGCCTGAGGCACGGACGAATTGGCCGGCGCGCAAGCCGCTGGCGTTGCTGAACTCGGCGGAGTAGCTGTTGGTGCGGTCGAAGCGCACCTGGCCGAAAACCACGACAATGATTGCGGTGAACAACAATTGCACGGAGACGACGACAGCGAGTCGAATAACCGTTCCGGTGATTTTCATGGGTTGATCGTGTTCTCCCCGTACTGGCGTCCCCATACGTACTCGCTCGCNAGCGGCTGACCGAGTTCGAAGTGGTTGTAGGGCGCGATGCTGTTACCGGAGTCCATCACCAGATACGGCGCGGGCCAGAGGTCGCGGGTGATCGGCTGCCAGCAACCCGGCGCGCCCCCGGGCCCGCCTCTGGCATTTGCCCGGGGCAGATTATCCGGATACACATACGGGTTTTCCGACCCCGCGATCGCCGCGCCGAGCTGCGCTGCGTAGTGGTTGCCGCTTTCGACTGCCGCGATTTTGGGGGCGACATTGGCGAAGTTCCGAACGGTGCAGAACACCTCGGGGCTGTAGGCGTCGAGCAGGCGGGTGGTCGGCCCGAGATCGGCCAGCACACGTTCCAGATACGGCCGAGCGCGGGTGAAAATGTCNTCGCCGGTGTTGGCGAAGCCGAGCGCGGCCAACAATGCCGCGTCCAGTTCGGCCTGATGGCGGTTGAGGGTGCGCGCGGTGATGACCGCATTGCTGAGGGCATTGAACAGATCCGGCGCGGCGTTCGCATAGACGTTGCCGAGCGCCGCGATCTGCCGAATGTCGTGACGGATCGTCGGCATCTTCGAATTCACGTCGTCGAGAATCTTGTTGCCGTTCACGATCGACTGCCCGAATTTGTTACCCAACCCGCTCAGCGCTTGCGCGGCAGCGCTGAGCGTGAGATTCACCTTGACCGGGTCAACACTCTCGGCGATCTGGATGATCGTCTCGAATACGGTGTTGAACTCCGTCGTCACCGATGTCGCGTCGATCAGGTTCTCGGATGTGATCCGTCGCGGTGAAGCATCTTTCGGCGAAGTGAGCGACACGTACTTGTTGCCGAATACCGTGGTCGCCTGGATTTTGGCGATCACGTTGGCCGGGATGAGGTCGACGTAATTCGGGTCCACGTCAAGCGTCAACCTGGCCGCCGGCTTGCCGTCATGCTCAACTTCGGAAATGCCGGCCACCCGACCGATGCTCACGCCGTTGTAGGTGACCTTCGACCCCTGATCCATCACCAAACCGGCACGGGTGGCCAACATGGTCAGCTGGGTCTTGGCAGTGAAGTCCCCGCGAAACTGCCCGTATACCAACGCAATTACCAGCGCGCATGCCAGCAGTAACCCGATGCCCGCCACGGTGTCGGGCCACGTTCTGGGCTTGCGTATCTTCTGCGCTTTTTTGGGCATCGCCATCGCGGCTACACCGTGAGGTTGAAGTTCGGATCGACGCCGTACAGCGCGAGCGAGGTCAACAGGACAACGATCACCGTTGAGACCAGCGAGAAGCGCATCGACCGGCCCACGGCTTCTCCCACGCCGACCGGCCCGCCGCTGGCGTTGTATCCGTAGTAGCAGTGGGTGATCATCACGATCACGGCCATCACGATGACTTCTGCCCCCGACCAGAACACATCCTCGACGCGCAGGAATGTTTGGAAGTAATGCTCGTAGGTGCCCACCGACTGGCCGTAGAACAGCGTCGTCACAACCTGGCCCGACACGAAGGACATGACGAGCGCCATCGCATACAGCGGGACGACCACGACCAACCCCGCCATCAGCCGGGTCGACACCAGGAACGCGACGGACTTGATGCCCATCACCTCGAGCGCGTCGATCTCCTCGCTGATCCGCATGGCTCCCAGCTCCGCGGTCGCGCCGGCACCGACGGTGGCCGCGAGCGCGACGCCGGTCACCACCGCCGTGACCACGCGGACGTTGGCCAACGCGGCGAAGAACCCGGTGAATGCTTCGACGCCGATGTTGCCCAGCGATGCGAAGCCCTGGATCGCGATCAGCGAGCCGCCGGACAGCGTGACGAAACCGACGATCGCCGCGGTCCCGCCGACGACGGCCATCGCACCGGTGCCCATGCCGATCTGGGCGATCAGTCGCAGTGTCTCCCTGCGATAATGGCGCAGCGCCCACCCGATCGACCAGCCGCCGACAATGGCGAACCTGGTGAGGTGTCCGGCCTTGTTGAGCCCGCGCACCGCGCCGCCGGCATAGTGGTTGAAGCTCTCGACAGCGCGCGGAAACCGCGCCCGTACAACAGCGGCCGCTGAAACATTAGCCACGTCAGCGGCCCGTCCCGAACCGCACACCGATGGTCGTCAGGACCACGTTGACCGCGAACAGCGCAAGCACACACAACACCAGCGTCTCGTTGACGGCGACGCCCACTCCTTTGGGCCCGCCCTTTGTGGTCAGTCCGCGGTAGCAGCCCACCAGGCCCGCGATCGTTCCGAATATCGCGGCCTTGACGGTCGCGATGATCACTTCCGGTAAACCGGTGACCAGGGTCAGCGTGGCGAGATATGCGCCGCCCGAGACGTTCTGCAGACCGACACCGAAGACGAAGCCGCCGACCAAACCGATGGTGATGACGGTTCCGTTGAGCAGCGTGGCGACGACGGTCGCCGCCACCACCCGCGGCACCACCAGCCGGTGGATGGGGTCGATGCCGAGCACCTCCATCGCGTCGATTTCCTGACGGATGGTGCGCGCACCCAGGTCGGCGCAGATGGCGGTCGACCCGGCGCCGGCCACCACCAACACGGTGGTCAGCGGACCCAGCTGGGTGACCGCGCCCAGCGCCGCGCCCGCACCGGAGATGTCGGCGGCGCCGAATGCCGCCAGCAAGGTGTTGAGCGTGAACACGATCAGGACGGTCAGCGGTATCGAGACCGCGATCGTGGGCAGTATCGCGACTCTGGTGATGAACCAGCATTGGACGATGCACTCCCGCCAGTGAAACGGCTTCCGGAACAACGCTTTTCCGGAAAGCACGCACATCTGCGCGAAGCCGCCGATCGTCGCCAGCGGGGGCTCGAGCTGGTCACGAACGTAGTCGGTGAGCCGGGTCCTGGCCGGTGAAGTCGTCGTCACCGCTACCTCGCCGCCAAAACGCGATCGTGACGAAGCAGCGCCGGGTGACGTGTTTCAGTGCGGGAGGACCACACATTCACCATGCGTCACACTATGTAACAAAAAACACTTCAGCTACATAAGACACGCGGAGAGTCCGGCGTAGTTAAGTTAAGGGCGATTCCGACCTACTCGGTTGGCGCGGCCTTACTGTTTTGCCGGGCGTTCTTCAGGTCGGCCCAGAACCGTGCGGCCTCCCGGATGGATTCCTCGACCGGCCTTGGCTCCCAACCCAGTTCGCGGCGGGCCTTGCTGGCATCGACGGGGGCTTCAGCCCGCATCATCCGCACCGACGCCAGGCTCAGTTCGGCATCCTTACCGGTCAGCCGGGCTCGCAGGCTGCCCAGCGCGCCCAGCCCGTAGAGCGCCGGCACCGAGATCGACCGCCGCGGCGGCGGCACACCGGCTTCGTCGGCCGCGATCTTGACGACCTCTTTCAGCGGCATCATCCGTTCCGAAATCAGATACCGCTCGCCATTGCGGCCGCCTTCGGCAGCCATCAGCATCGCCGTGGCCGCGTCGTCGACGCCGACAACCTCCAGCTGGATGCCGTTCATCAGAAAAGGCAGCTTGCCGAAGACCGCGCCGGCGATGAACGCGCCGTGCGGCGTGCGGCCCCAGTCACCGCGGCCGTAGGTCGTCGAGACGCACATGGCGACGGCGGGCAGACCTTTCTCCGACGCGTAGCGCAGCACCATCTCCTCGGCCTGGACCCTCGACTCGACGTAGGGGGTGAGCCCACGGTGGTCGATCTGGTCGTCTTCGGTAGCCACGTGGCCGCGCCGACGGCCCACCGTCGCATAGCTGCTGGTGAACACGAAACGATGCAGCGTTGCGGCGATTGGCTTTTCGACGGCGACGTCGAGCACGTTGCGCAGTCCCTCGACGTTGGTCCGAAACAGCGGNGACGGGTCTTGCAGCCACGCCCGGGTGTCGACGACGCAGTAGTACACCTCGGCGCAACCGTCCATCGCCTGGCGCACGGTGTCGGTGTCGAAGACGTCACCGTGGAATCGGGTGACCTCGAGATCATCGATGCTGCGGGTGTTGGCGGTCGGGCGCACCATCACGCGCACGTCGGCGCCACTAGCGACGAGTTGGCGGGTGACATGCGAGCCCAAGAACCCGTTGGCGCCGATGACCAGCTTGGGTGCGCTCACGCTGAACCTCCGTACCGACGCAACCACCGGGCGGCGTCGTCGTCGAGCGTGCCCAACGCCTCGGCTTTCTTGCACCACTTGATCCCCGCCTGCAGAAAACGCAGCGGATTGTAGATGTCTTCTTGCCGGCACCACTGGCCGTCGCCGGCGTAGGTGATGATCGAAATGTTCGTCGCGCTGATGATGGTGCCGTCGCCGGGGTCGCGCATCGGGTTGTCCAGCTCGCAGATGATCCGCCCGGTCGGCTCGTCGATGACCGACCACAGCGACGGAAACGCGGTCATGTGGCTTCCCGGGAAGGTCGACATCGTCTCGCGGATCCAGGCGAGCACCTGTTCGCGGCCCTTCATGGTGCCCGCGGCATGCTCGATGTAGTCGACGTCTGCGGTGTAGTGCTGCACCCAATCGTCCCAGTTCTTCGCCTCCGCGGCGCGGGCCACCGTCTGCTCGAACGTCTCGAACGCGGCCGCCAGCTCGTCGCGGCCAAACACCTGCTTCACGCAAGAAACTAGAACACGTTCTATTGGGTTTTGTCGAGTAAGTGGATAATCGATCAGATGACGGACTACGACAAAGCGATACTGGCCGGCGGCTGCTTTTGGGGTATGCAGGACCTGATCCGCAAGCAGCCCGGCGTGGTCGCGACCAGGGTCGGCTACACCGGCGGCGACGTTCCGAATGCGACCTACCGCAATCACGGCACGCACGCCGAAGCCATCGAGATCACCTATGACCCGGCACGCACCGACTTCCGGACGCTGCTGGAATTCTTCTTCCAAATCCATGACCCGACCACGAAGAACCGGCAGGGCAACGACATCGGGGCCAGCTACCGCTCGGCGATCTTCTATGTCGACGAGGAGCAGAAGCGCGTTGCGCTCGACACCATCGCCGACGTCGAGGCCTCCGGTTTGTGGCCCGGCAAGGTGGTGACCGAAGTCAGCCCCGCCGGCGATTTCTGGGAGGCCGAGCCCGAGCACCAGGACTACCTAGAGCGCTACCCCACCGGGTACACCTGCCACTTCATCAGGCCGGGCTGGAAGCTGCCGCGACGGGCCGCTGCCGACCGCTAGTTCCCGATCGCGCGCAACTGATACAGGCCGCGTGTGGTGGCGACCGTTTTGCCGTCGGCGTCGGTCACCACCGCCTCCAGCGTGAAATCGGCCTTACCGCGTTGGGCCGCTTCGGCTTCGACGCGCGCGATCGTTTCGTCGTCGAGGGTGGCTTGCGCCCGCACATCGGATTTCGCCATCGCGACGAATTGGATGTCGAGGTTTTTGACCAGCGGGAAGTACTTGGTGCGGTCGAAGGTGATCAGCGGGATGATCCCGCCGAGGACCTCGGCCACGGTAAACAGCACGCCCGCGTAGATGACGCCGAAGTGGTTCCCGTTGCCTTCGGCCGGGACGGTCGTGGCGGCGAAACCGGGCCGAGCCTCGACGACCTTCACGCCCATCTTGTCCGCAATCGGGATCGTCGATCCCAGGGCGCCGTTCATCGCGTCCACGAGCTGGTTGGCGTTAGCGGTCATGACCGCCGATCTTAACGCCGGTGGACCACGATCCTGCCGCCGTCCTTCGGGGTAAAGGTAACGCCGCGAGAATGGTACTTCTCCCCTGGCGCGGTGGTGGTCTCGATAGTGAAGTGGCGCAACACCGTTCGCAGCACCACATCCATCTCCACGTTGGCGAATGCCGCTCCCACGCAGCGCCGGGTGCCACCGCCGAACGGGATCCAGGCGAAGCTGGGCGGCTTGGAGCCGACGAAGCGCTGCGGATCGAAGCGGTCCGGGTCGGGAAACGCATCGAGGTTGGCGTGCATGCGCCCGATGCTCACAAGAATCGACGACCCATGGGGAATGGCCCACTCGCCGATTTCATAGACGGGCGCATAGACGTGGCGGCCGGCGAAATCGATCACCGTTCTGCTGCGCTGCACCTCGAGGATCGTCGCCTGCCGCAATTCGTTGTCGTCGGTGTCGGCCTCGGCAACCAGTGCGGCGAGCACATCGGGGTGCCGGGTTACCCTTTCGAACGCCCACCCCAGGGTGGCAGCGGTGGTTTCATGTCCGGCCGCCAGCAGCGTCAGTAGCTCGTCGCCAATGTCCTTGCGCGACATGGCCGAACCGTCCTCGTAGGTGCTACGCAACATCAGCGCCAGCACGTCGTTCCGCTTTTCGAAGGCCGGATCTGCCCGCTCATCTGCGATGAGCTTGTCGATCACGATGTCGTAGCGGCGCCGCCACTCCACCAACCGGCCCCACGGGGAGTAGCGGCCGTAGGTTCGCTTCGGCTTGGGCACTACCGCCAGCCGGGAGCCCAGCGTGACCCATGGCGGCAGGATCCGCCGGAGCTCATCGAGCTCGGCGCCTTCGGCACCGAAGACCGCACGCAGGATTGCGTTGAGCGTGATCCGCATCATCGACGGCAGCGTCGCGAATGGGGTCCCCTCGGGCCAGCCGGCGATTTCGCGCAGCGTCTCTTCTTCGATGATGGTCTCGTAGTTCTTGATGCTCCTGCCGTGGAAGGGCGGCGCCAACAGGCGGCGCCGCTGTCGGTGCTCGTCGCCGTCGAGCGCGAACACCGAGCCCGACCCGAGTAGCCGGCTGAGGTTGGGCTTTATGTTGCCGAGCACGTCCGGGCTGGTGGTGAAAACCTGCTTGGCCAGTTGCGGATTCGCCACCACCACGATTGGGCCGTAGACCGGAACGCTGAGCATGAAGACATCGCCGTAGCGGCGGGCCATCTGCCGCGCGGTCCACCGGCGCGAGATAGAGAATGCGGCGCCCTGCAAGGCCTTTGGAATCGGCGGCGTCGGGGGCAATTTGATCGCGGGCGGCGCCGGGGCCGCTTGGGTGTCGATGGTGCTCATCGCTGTGCACTCCCCACATCGATTTGGTACTGCATGGTACCAAGGGTCTATTGGAGTACGGTACTCTTTGGTACCAAGTACTGGCAAGACCCTGATCCGGCTGGGATCCACCAGAAGGAGGCGACGTGGCGAAAACCGTCGCTGACGACGCGGCTTCTGCTAAGTCCATCGATAAGCCCGTCGATATCGATCCGTTCCGACGCCGCCTACTCGACGGCCTCGCGACCTCCATAACCGAGCGCGGATACCGCGCCTCCACCGTCGCCGACATCGTCCGTCACGCCCGCACATCGAAGCGCACGTTCTACGACCAGTTCCAAAGCAAAGAACAGTGCTTTCTCGAGCTGCTGCATGTCGATGTCGAAAACCTGGCCAAGGAAATTGCCGACGCGGTCGATCCGAACGCGGACTGGCAGGCCCAGATTCGCCAGGCCGTGGAAGCCTACGTCGGCCACATCGAAGCTCGACCGGCTATCACGTTGAGCTGGATCCGCGAAATGCCCTCGCTGGACGCAGCGGCACGGCCGTTCCAGCGTCGGGGCTTGCAGCTATTGACCAGCTTGTTGGTCAACCTCAGCGGCAGCGCAGGGTTCCAACAAGCCGGCCTGCCGCCGTTGACCCGGCCATCGGCGGTGATCTTGGTGGGCGGCCTGCGGGAATTGACCGCGCTCGCCGTCGAGGACGGGCATAGCATGCGCGAGATCGTCGAGCCCGCCGTGCACGCGTCTGTTGCGCTGCTTGGGTATCGCCGCTAGATCACGCCTTCAGGAAGCCGCGCAGCCGGTCCAGCACCAGATCCGGCCGCTGCTCCACGATCCAGTGGCCGACGCCGTCGACCAGCTCGACTTCGAAATCGCTTATGTGCTCGGCATATCCGGCCAGCAGATCGGGTGTGAGCACCGGATCCTGTGTGCCGCTAAGCCAGCGGACCGGGACGTCGACGGGGACATCGTCGAATTCGCCTCGCAGCCAACGCAGCATCTCCGTGCTCTGAAAGGTCCGATACCAACGCGAACCGGCTACCGCGTGCCCGGGCTGACGCATGCACTCGACATACATCCGGACGTCCTCTTCGGGCACATTGAATCCGCCGCCAACCCACGACGCCAACATCCTGAAGTAGCGGGCCTTGGAATCTGCGATCAGGCGCGGCCCGATCACGGGCAGCAACATCGGGATCTGGTACCAGAACCGCCAGATATTGCGGACCATCGACAGATCACGCACCACGTAAGGCGCCGCGGTGTTGAGTCCGAAAAACCCGGTCACCTTCGCCGGGTGCCGCAGCATCATGATGAACGCGACCGGCCCACCCCAGTCGTGGGCCACCAACTTCACCGGCCCGAGGTCCAACCGGTCCAGCACGACGGCCAGATCTTCGGCCATGTCGTTCTTCAGATAGCGCGAGCGCGGCGCCGAACTCCACCCAGCGCCGCGCAGGTCGGGGCACAGCACCCGGTAGCCGTCGGCGGCCAGCGGGCCGATCAGCTGGTGCCACTCCCACCAGTTCTCCGGAAACCCGTGTACCAGCATTACCGGCGGCCCGTCGGCGGGTCCGGCGTCGGCGACGTGGATCGTGATACCGCCCCCCAGATCGATGAACTTGTGTTCGACGCCGTCCAGTGAGGGCAGGGTAACCATAGCTTGACAATCTAGCAACGGCGCCGAAACCGATCGCCGGTACATAAGAAGAGTGGACCCGAGTGACTGTCCCGGTGGCGATGACGATGTTCCGTTACTAAGCGGCGGCGTAACTCGAAACGCCGTCGGCAAAATCGGGATGATTACGGGGGTGTGCGNGGCAATCGCCGCGGCAACGATCGGCTTCGCGGCGACTTCGCACGCGAACCCCTTCTCCNAGCAGTTCCANNCGCCGTCGGGAGACATCTCCTGCAACCTGGTCAACTCCCCACCCACAGACCAACACTCGCTCGGAAAGAATTTCGTGCAGTGCGACGTCACTGACCACAGCTGGGTGGCACCGCAGCCGCCCCCGCAGGGCCGGACGGACGCCACCAGCACCTTCGTTCTCATGCGGGGCCAGGCACCCATCGTGGGCTACAGCCCAGGCACCGTCGGCGATGCCGGCCCGATGCTGAACGGCGCCCAAACGCCGCATGGGGGTGTGATCACCTGCAGCACCGAGCAGTCCGCGGTGAAATGCACCGACACCAGCACCGGGCACTTCTTCCGGGTGTTGCCGGAGTCCTACGAGCTGGGGTGATGAGTCGCCACGCTCAGGCGGCTACCCGCTCGTCGGCGCGCTTCGGTTCGGTGCCGCTGCTCCGATCCTTCGGCGGGAGCGCCAGTTTGACGATCTTGCGCACGACGGTACCGAACTGTTTCGGCAGCGAGCCCGAGTTGTACGGGATGCCGTAGCGCCGGCAGATCTCTTGTACCTCCGGGGCGATCTCGGCGTAGCGACGGGCCGGGATGTCCGGGAACAGGTGATGCTCGATCTGGTGTGACAAGTTGCCAGACAGCACGTGGAAGAGCTTGCCGCCGGTCAGGTTGGCCGAACCGAGAATCTGGCGGAAAAACCACATGCCGCGTGACTCGTCGCGAGTCTCTTCGACAGTGAATTCCTGTGTGCCATCGGGGAAGTGGCCGCAGAAGATGATCATGTACGACCAGACGTTGCGGATCAGGTTGGCCGACAGGTTGCCGGCGAACACGAACGGGGCGAACGGCCCGGCCAGCAGCGGAAAGGCAACATAGTCCTTCAGCATCTGCTTGCGGGTCTTGCGCCAAATGCCCTGCAGGACTTCGCGTTTGTCGGCCAGCCGGATCTCACCGGAGCGGATGCGCTCGGTTTCCAATTCGTGCAGCGCCACCCCGTACTGGAACAGCACCATCAGCAGGAACGCGTAGACCGGGTTGCCCAGGAAGTAGGGTTTCCAGGGCTGGTCCTCGCTCATCCGCAGGATGCCGTAGCCGATGTCGCGGTCCATGTCCACGATATTGGTGTAGGTGTGGTGCATGTAGTTGTGCGAATGCCGCCACTGATCGGCCGGGCACGCGGTGTCCCATTCGAAGTCGCGGCCGCGGATGTTTGGGTCCCGCATCCAGTCGTACTGGCCGTGCATGATGTTGTGGCCGATCTCCATGTTGTCGAGGATCTTTGCCACTCCGAGCATCGCGGTGCCGGCCAGCCAGGCCGGTGGCAGGATGCCGGCGAACAGCAGGGCGCGCCCGCCGACTTCCAGGGCACGCTGCGTCTTGATGACGCGGCGGATGTAGTCGGCGTCGCGCTGGCCGAGGTCGGCCATCACGCGTTCCTTGATGGCGTCGAGTTCACGGCCGAAAGCATCGGCCTGTTCGGGGGTCAGGGAGATCTTGGGCTGTGTCATGAACTTCTCCAGCTTCTCTAGAGGGCAATATCGANGTCGCCGACGGGCACGGACACACAGATCTGCACGTCCTCGTCGGGTGCGGTCGACACCGCGCCGGTGGTCAGGTTGCGCACAACACCACAGGTTTTGCGGCGTGTGCAGGTGTGGCAGATGCCCATCCGGCATCCGCTCTCCGGGGTGAGACCGGCCGATTCGGCCTGCTCGAGTAGCGAGCGACCGTCGTCAGCCACCTCAATGCCGCTGTCCGCGAACGACACTCGTCCGCCTGACGACGCCGCGGGTAGGTCGAGCGTCGGCGGCACGAAGCTCTCCGAGTGCACGTTCTCGCAGTGCTCGCAGACGGCGTCGATCAAAGTCGTAGGGCCACAGACGAACACCGCATCCGGCGACGGCATCGCGGCCGCCAGGTGCTCGGGCCCGAACCGGCCGTCGAGATCGCCGTCGGCCGAGCGGGTGTAGCCGTGCAGCACCCGCACGCCCGCCATAGCGGCGAGCTCGTCGCGGTAGCAGGCCTCGGCGGAGTTGCGTGCGTAGTGCACGAACGCGATTTCGCCGGTGTGGCCCTCATCGACCAGCGTGCGCAGCATCGCCATGACGGGTGTGATGCCGCTGCCGCCGGAGACGAACAGAATCCGGCGGGGTCGTTGCGCCGGCAACACGAAGTCGCCACCGACGCCGCTGAGCCCGACCACCATCCCGCGGTGGGCCCGCTCGTAGAGAAATGTCGAGACCAGTCCGCCGTCGTGCTGTCCGATCGTCAGCTCCAGATGCGAACTGCCCTCGGTATTGGCCGGCGAATAGCAGCGGATGTGCCTGCGGCCGTCGATCTCGACGGCGAGGTTGACGTACTGCCCGGCCTTGACCGTGTCGGCGAACGCGTCATTGGGCGCCAGCACGAGGGTGACGCTGCGCGGGGTGGTCCGCCGCACCTCGACGACCTTCGCGCGGCCCTCGCCGCGCGTCCAGGTGGGGGCCAGCAGTTCGGTGTACCGGTCGACGCCGTGCGGACCGGTAAGCAGGTTGACCAGGTCGGAACCCAGCACCCGCTTTGCAAGAGTTTGGGTGAACATGTGTACACCATGCGGCCAGGCAGCCCTGTTCGTCAAGGATTTCCGCAGGTCTGTGATAGCGTTCACATAGTGAACAGTCGTACGCCTAGCTCACGCCCGCACCGGTCGGGCCGCGGGCATAGCCGCGAAGGGCCGACCCGCGAGGAGCGCAAAGAGGCAACCCGGCGGGCCATTATCGCCGCGGCGCTCAAACTGCTCGACGACCGCAGTTTCAGTGGCCTGAGCCTGCGTGAGGTGACTCGGGAAGCCGGGATTGTCCCGGCGGCGTTCTACCGTCACTTCGAATCGATGGACGCCCTCGGGCTGGTCCTGATCGACGAGTCGTTTCGAACCTTGCGCGACATGCTCCGCGGCGCCCGCGCCGGCAAGCTCGACCCGAACCGGGTGATCGAGTCGTCCGTCGAGATCGTCGTCGCCAGCGTCACCGAGCGTCGTGAGCACTGGCGCTTCATCGGGCGCGAGCGCTCCAGTGGCGTCACCGTCTTGCGCTACGCCATCCGCACCGAGTTCCGGCTGCTCACCTCGGAGCTGGCCACCGACCTCGCCCGTTTCCCCGGACTCAACGCTTGGAGCACCGAAGACCTCAACGTGCTGGCAACGCTGTTCGTCAACTCGATGATCGTCGTCGCCGAGGCATTCGAGGACGCCCAGAGCGCCGAGGCAATCGAGGAGATCCGGCGAACCGCGGTCAAGCAGCTGCGGATGATCGTGATCGGCGTCAACGGCTGGCGCAGCAACCCGTAATCACGCGCTTTCTAGGTTCTGCGCACAGCGCAGTAGAGCCTCCGCGACGCCCCGCTCCGCGCTAGGCGAAATACCTTGCAGCATCAGCGCTTCGACTCCGAACACAGCGTCATCGGCGGCCTTGAGTTTTCGCGATCCGCGGCGGGTCAGACCCAACGACCGGGCTCGGCCCCGCGGTGGCGCGTCCACGGTCTCGACCAAACCCGCGGCGCGCAACCCGGTCAGCAGGTCTTGCAGAGACTGCCGCGTCACGAAGCACAACCGGGCCAGTTCGGCGGCCGAAGCGTCCGGGTGTTCGGCGAGCGCCCGCAACGCCGCATACTGCGCCATCGACAGGCCGGTCGGCTTCAGCTCGGCGTCGCATCGCCGGCGCAGCGCTTGCTGGACCCGCTTCACCAGATAGCCGACCAAACGTTCCGCCTCGGATTGCATGACAGGAACCTTACATTAATGATACGATCATAGTCAGGAA
>JGI26341J46601_10000236_pt1 | contig 16960 bp, 18 predicted proteins | sample BogFormECP12_OM3_FD_46601 | JGI IMG/M metagenome (IMG submission 46601) | reverse complement strand
GACGACACCGACAAGCATGCCGCCGAAGCGCTGCGCTCCAGTGTCGTCGCCAAAGCCGAGCGCTCCCCTGCCGCCGTTACCAAGCAGACCACCGGTCGGACGGTGGCGACCTTTTTGCCCTTGAGCTCCTTCACCGACTGGATGCTCGAATCTTTTAAGACTACAAGACCCCAGGCCTTCGGTCCCGTGCTGGCCAGTCCGACGCAAATGGTGTCGATGCCCACTGCATGGCCCGTTAGAGCCGGCGTGTCGCCCAGAATGGCGGCGTCAAGCGCGCCGGATGCCAGGGCTTCGTTCGCGGCCGGTCCCTGGGCAACTTGAACCCATTTTACCGCGACGCCTTGCTGGCCGGCCTTGGCGAGTTCCTGCTCGACCCAGCCGTGTTGCTTAGCCATTACGACCGCGGCGTATGGGACCCACGGTTGCCAACCAATGCGTAGCTGATCGGCCGCGACAGCAGGGCTGGAAATGGTCCCCATGCATAGCACGAGGGCCGCGGCGCACTGCTTCAGATAATTGTCCATCTAATCCTCTTATCATTGGCGAATTGTCGCCGATCTGCATTACCAACGGTGTCCGACGAGCTCCCGGTAGATTTCGTTTCGGAGCGCGCCAAACGCCGGGCTCGTGCGATTGCGCGGACGGCGCAAGCCGATCGGAAACACCGCACGCACACGACCCGGCGCGTTCGAAAGGACTACGACTTGATCCCCAAGGTAGATTGCCTCTTCGATGTCGTGCGTGACCAAGATCGTCGTGATCTTTTCTACTTCAAGGATTTTGATAACTTCGTCCTGCATCTGGAGTCTTGTCAGCGCGTCGAGTGCGCCGAACGGCTCATCAAGCAAAAGGAGCGCGGGTCGGTGCGCCAAAGCGCGCGCAATGGCCACGCGTTGCGCCATCCGGATCCGGCCCATTCAAGTTCGTGCGCGAAGAATTCGAGCCTGGGCATAAAGCGGTGTACCTCAAAAACCCTGATTACGTACCGCGCAACGAGCCGCCGGATTGTGCATCGGGTGGCAAAGTTGTCAAGCTCGATCGAGTCGAATGGCTGGTCGTGCCCGAGCCTTCGACGGCCGCCGCGGCGCTCGGCGGAGGCGAGGTCGATTGGTGGGAAAACCCGTCTCCCGATCTAGCGCGCGTCCTCGCCGCCAATCCCGACATCACGGTTGAGGATACCGACCCGCTCGGCAGCATGGGCTTGCTGCGCTTCAACCAGCTGCTGCCGCCGTTCGACAACGTCAAAATGCGCCAGGCAGTGCTGGCCGTCTTCGATCAGGAGGATTTCCTGACCGCCCTCGCTGGCGCCCCCAAGGACTGGAAGCGCTGTGCCTCGTTCTTCACCTGCGGCACCCCGATGGCAAGCGCCGCGGGCGCCGCGGCGCTGACCGGAAAACGCGATTTCGACGGGGCCAAGCGGCTGATTGCCGAAGCCGGCTACAAGGGTGAGAAGATCGTCGTCCTCGATGCGGTCGACCTCTTGACCAATCACATCCACGCGCTGGTCACCACCGAACTCTTCAACAAGCTGGGTCTCAACGTCGAGCTCGCGACCAGCGATTGGGGCACCGTGGTCACCCGCCGCGCGTCGAAAAAGCCGATCGCAGAAGGCGGCTGGAGTGTCTTCGGGACCGACTTCGAGGGGGCCGAGATGCTCAACCCATGGCTCAACCCGCCGTTGCCTGCCAACGGCGAAAAGGCGTGGTTCGGTTGGCCAAAGGACGACAAGATCGAAGCATTACGGAACGAGTGGCTCCAGGCCAGCGACAGCGAGGCGCGCCAGGAGATTGCCAGCAAGATCCAGGAACGCGCCTTTGAAACCGTGCCCTACGTCCCGACCGGGCAATATTTCCCGAAGACCGCCTACCGCAAGAACGTGAAGGGCGTGATCATCGGACCGGCCTTGTTCATGTGGAATGTTGAAAAAAGCTGAGCGCAGGGTTTTGCTCGTTACAAACTTCAGACAACGCCCTGTCGACCGAGCCGGTTGGCACGCTGCACCATCGCGGCGCGCATGGGCGAGGTCATGAAGGAGGTCGGCGGCGACGGCTATCTGTTCTGTACCGGAGGTAGGTCCGATGCGAGATGAACGCCGCAGCGAAATGATGCGGCTAGGCGCGTTCTTTCATCCGACCGGTAACCACGTCGCCGCCTGGCTGCACCCCGAGGCGCAGATCGATGCCGGCACAAATTTCCGGCACTACGCTCAGATCGCGCAGACCGCCGAGCGCGGCAAGTTCGACCTGATGTTCCTCGCGGATGCGGTCGCGGTGCGCGACGGCAAGCTCACCGCGCTGAGCCGCTGGCCGCAATACATGGTCTACTTCGACCCGCTGACTCTGCTGCCGGCGATCGCCGCGATGACGACGCATATCGGTGTCGTTGCGACCGCGACGACGAGCTACAACGAGCCCTACCACATCGCCCGCAAATTCGCGTCGCTCGACCTGATCAGCGGCGGCCGCGCCGGCTGGAACGTCGTCACCTCGTCGAATATTTCGGAAGCCTACAATTTTGGCCGCGAGGCGCACTATGAACATGGCGAGCGCTATGATCGCGCCGTCGAGTTCGTCGAGGTCGTGTGCGGGCTGTGGGACAGTTGGGATGACGACGCGTTTGTCCGCGACCGCGCTTCGGGCCGCTATTTCGATCCGACCAAGCTGCACATGCTGAACCACAAGGGAAAGCACTTCTCGGTGCGGGGTCCATTGAACGTCGCGCGGCCGCCGCAAGGCCATCCTGTGCTGTTCCAGGCCGGTTCGTCCGAGGTCGGCCGCGAGCTGGCGGCGCGCATCGCCGAGGGGGTGTTCACGCCGCAGCACACGCTTGCGGGCGCCCAGGAATTCTACCGCGACCTGAAGGGGCGCATGGCCAAATACGGACGGCCGCCCGAGGCGCTGAAAATCATGCCGGGTCTCAGCGTCATGGCCGGCCGCACCGCCAAGGAGGCCGAGGAAAAGCACCGCTACCTGCAGGCGAAGATCCATCCCGATGTCGGGCTCGAACTGTTGTCGAACGCGGTCGGCGGGTTCGACCTGACGGAATGCGACATCGACGGCCCGCTGCCCGAGATCCCCGACTATTTCGGCCTCAACAGCCAGACCTCGTTCCGTCAGGTGACCGGCTGGGCGCGCAATGAGGGGCTGACGATCCGCCAACTCTACGAGCGTTTCGCCGGCGCGCGCGGCCAGCGCACGCTCAAAGGATCGCCGGTCGAAATCGCCGACGATATGGAGAAATGGTTCCGCGGCTACGGCGTTGACGGATTTCTGGTACAACCGGCCTTTCTGCCGGGTGGACTCGATGACTTCGTCGACTTGGTGATCCCCGAGCTGCAATCGCGCGGCTTGTTCCGCCGCGAATACGAAGGCGCGACGTTGCGCGAGAACATGGGCCTGAAACGACCACCAAGCCGCTACGCCACGGTTGTCGACTGACGGCCGGCCGACCGACGCGGGCGGCGCGATCGGACACGTCACATCATTTGGCCGCTTCCATCGCGTGTTTCTTGTCGACGAATTGCAGCGTATAGGCCTTCTTGAAATCTATGCCCTTGGGATAGAGCCCCACAGCGGCGCCCGAGTCGTAGAATGACTGCCAGCGGGCATCGGTCATCGCCCCGATCCCGAGGCTCCTGGCGTCGCCCGAGTCGATCACACCGTATTCCTTCATCTTACCGTAGGAATAGGCGATCTGGGCATCGGTCATATCCGGATTGTCTTTTTTTATCAGCTCATTGGCTGGTGATGGATCGACGTAGAGATAGCTGTACCAGCCTTCGATCGTCGCATCGACCATGCGCTGCACCAAATCGGGCTTCCTATCCACCATCGCTGTCGTCGTCTCGATCACGGTCGCATAGGATTTGTAGTCCGCGGCGTCGGCGAGCAGAAATACCTTCGGCGTGAAGTGGCCCTCGGTCTCGATGGCGAACGGCTCGCTCGTCACATAACCCTGCTGAACTAGGTTCTTGTCGAAGAGAAACGGGCCGATCTGGAACGTGTAGGGGCGGACCTGGGTGTCGCTCCAGCCGTATTTCGCCGCGAGAATTCGCCACCACGAATCGATCGCCGTCTTCGACATGGCGATCGGTTTGTCCTTCATGTCGGCTAGCGAATTGATGCCGACGTCGGGATGGGCGATCAGGACCTGCGGGTCCTTCTGGAAGATCGCGGCTATGGCGATCGCCGGCACGTCGTTTTTGACGAAATTGAGCGTGCCGCCGCTGTTGCCGTCGACCCGAAAATCGACCGCGCCTGCTGCCAGCATCTGAGCAGTGTTGAGCTGCGGTCCACCCTGGCGGATCGTGACGTCGAGGCCATGCTTTGCGTAAATGCCGGTGGCCAGCGCCTGGTAGAAGCCGCCATGTTCGGCTTCGGCGATCCAGCTCGTGATGATGCTGACCTTGTCGGCGGCTCGCGCCGCCGGCGCGCCGAGCAATGCGGCGATCGCCACCGCCCACAGGACAGACCTAAGTGCCTGGCTCATAATCGTGGCCCCCGTTGCTGCGGCTCGCGCGATGCATCAGCTCCCGACCTCCAACCCGGCCACCGGCAGCGTCAGGAATGACGAACACTCGCCGCCGTGGCGGACGCCGATCGTGATGATCTGCGCCTCGTCCATCGACGCATCGGCCGGATCGCGCCCGGTGCCGGGGTTGACAGGGTAGGCCGGAAAGCAGGCGGCGGCGATCGACAGCCGCAGCGCCTCGCCCGGCGCAATCGCGGCGCAAGTCGCCCGCCGCTCCCGCTGCGACATGGCGATAACCCTGGGTCAGCACCAATGCCTGACCCGACCCGTGATCCGCGACAGCGTGCAGCACAGATCGAAGCTCGGTCGATCGCAGTGCAGCCACAACTCGGCCGACACCTCACCGGCCAGACGCAATTCCTGTGCGAACGGCGGCGTCGTGAAGGTCACGACATCGCCGCGCGCATCGATCGTAGAGCGATCGGCCGGCCCGGGCGGGTTGCCGAAAGCGCCGCCGACCGAGGGCGCCGGCCGCCACGGATCGTGCACAAAGCAATCGACGCCCGCATCTGCAGGCGCCGCATCCAGCAGCCGACCGGAGCATTTGTCCACCGATGCGCGGCCGTCGCCGGCGAGGTAAAGCGCCGTTCGCCCTGCCGGCCAGCGGCTAAACTCACGCCAGGCATTTCGCCCGATCTCGAACAGCCGGACCGAGGGCATGGCGAGCACGCCGTTATCGCTGTTCTTGAGCCAATGGTCGAACCAGCGGACCTGCAAACGGTCGATGTCGCTGACCGCATCCGGCCCGAAATCGCTGCCGGCGAGAAACCGGCCCCACGGCAGATGCGCCCACGGTCCGACGACGAGCCGCGTCGGCGCCATCGCCGCAGAATAATGCCGGTAGGCCGCCAGCGTGCCGGGCAGATGCGAGTCATACCAGCCGCCGACGAACAGCATCGGGATATCGACCTCGGCGGCATATGCCGCCGGCGACATCGCCCGCCAGTACGCCTCGTCATCACGCCGGACGAGCCAGGCGTGGTAGTGCGTAAAACGGCCGTGGCGCTCGATGTAGTCGGGTCGAGTGGGGCGCGCGCCGCTGAACGGTAACGCCCGAGAGGCCGCATAGAGCTCGGCAAAGGCGGCAGCCTCGCCGGCCAGGCGCGCGGTTTCCGCAGCGAGCTGGGTGGCCCAACCGAGGTTGGCTTGCAGGCAGAAGGCGTGGTTCTCGTAAGCCCAGTCGGTGCGCAGGTCCCAGCCGATCATCGCCGGCGCCAGCGCCTTCAACGCCGGACCGGCGCGCGCGGCGGCGAGCAGCTGCGCGGTCCCCTGATAGGAGAAGCCATACATGCCGACCGCGCCGTTCGTGCCGGGCAACGCCGCGGCCCAGGCGACGCTGTCGGCGCCGTCGGCCGCCTCGTGTACGAACGGGGCAAACTCGCCTTCCGAGGAGCCGCGGCCGCGCACGTCCTGGATGACGACGACATAGCCCTGCGCGGCGTACCAGCGCGGATGCGCGTAACACGCGGTCGAAGCGATGCGGCGGCCATAGGGCTGGCGCATCAGCAATACCGGAAAGCTCCCTGGGGCGGCGGGCCGATAGACGTCGGCGTGGAGGCGGACGTCGTCGCGCGTATGCATCGACAGCGTCTGCGGCGCCCACCCCGCTGTCATGCGCGGGCATCCAAGAGCCGGTCGAGCTCGCGATAATCCGGCAGGGTCTGGTCGATCGTCTTGCCGCTGCGCAGGACGGTGCGGTCGTACTGCGGGCGGCTCAGCAATTCGTTGTAGCTGCGCGCCCGGAATAGCACGAGGTCGGCTGGCGAGCCTTCGGCGATGCGGCAATCGCTGCCCATGACCATGGCCGGCGTCACCGTCACCAGGCGCGGCCAATCGCCGACCGGATGGTCGAGATGAGCGATCCGCACGGTCTGGGTGAAGACCTCGATCGGATCATGATCGCCATAGGCGTAGAACGGGTCGCGGCAATTGTCGCTCGCCGCCATGACGCTGACCCCGCGCGCGGNGAGTTCGTGCAGCAGCGTTACGCCACGCCAGCGCGGAGTCCGACCGGCCGTGCGATCCTGCAAATAGAGGTTGCACATCGGGAGGCTGAGGACAGTGATGCCGGCCTCGGCGACTAGATCCATCGTCCGATCGGCTTCCTCGGCCGGTTGCAGGGCGAGGCTACAACAATGTCCGACGACGATGCGGCCGGCAAACCGGCGCTTGATCGCGGCCCTGGCGATATGCGCGAGCGAGCGGGATTGCGGATCGTCGTTTTCGTCGACGTGAAAATCGAGATCGAGTTCGCGGACCTGTGCCAGCGCGAATAAGCGATCGAGCAGCAGATCGAGATCAGGCTCAGTTGTGGTGACGGCGCCGAGGATACCGCCGGAGCGGGCCACGAGGTCGGCCAATTGCGCGCCAACCGCCTCGTCGCGGAAGGCGTCGACGGTGATCAGCGAGACGCCCTGCAGGGCGATGCGGCCCTGCCACTCTGCCCTTATTGCCGCCAGCACCGGCCAGGAAATCGCGGCCTGCGGACCGAGACTGTCGATATGCGTGCGCACGGCACGCGCGCCGTGGGCATAGGCACAGCGCAGCCCGAAGCGCATGCGGGCAGCGACGTCCTCGGCCGACCAATGCGTACTCCGATCGGCGGCGACGGTCGCCCGCGCCGATTCTTGGCGGCCATCGGGATTGGCCGCGCGCGGCCAGATGTGTCCCTTATCGAGATGGGTGTGGATGTCGGCGAAGCACGGCCATACCATCCCGCCGTCGAGATCGACCGGGGCGCCGCCGATGCCGCTGCCGGCCGGCCCGATCCGGTCGATCCGGGCGCCGGCGATGGCGATATCGAGCGGCACCGTTTCGCCGTCGCCGGGGTAGCTCTGCGGCTGCGCCAGCAACGTCCGCGCGACGGTCGCGTTGCGCAGGACGTAGGTCGATTGTGCGGGGATCGCCGCCGCCATCTCAATTCTCGCGGCCGACCGCGCTCTCGTGCCACTTGCGCAGCAGCAGGTATTCGAGGGCCGACAGGCTGAAAAAGATCACGATCCCGAGCAGCGACATCAGCAGCAGCGCTGCGAACATGCGCGGGATGTTGAGCCGGTTCCCCGCCTCAATGATGCGCCAGGCGAGACCTGCTCCGGTGCCGGTGCCGGCGACGAACTCGGCGACGACGGCGCCGATCAGCGCCAGACCGCCGGAAATCCTCATGCCGCCGAGCAAATAGGGGAGGGCGCTCGGGAATTGCAGCGCCGTCAGGCGCTGCCAGCGCGTCGCCCGATACAGGTCGAACAGGTTGTGGAGATTGTGATCGACGCTTTTCAGCCCGAGCGTCGCATTCGACAGGATCGGGAAGAACGCAACGATCGTGGCTAGGATCAGCAGCGCGCGTTCGAGATGGTCGAGCCCGACCCAGATCAGGACCAGAGCGGCGCGATCGACACGATCGGCGTCACTTGCAGCACCACGGCGTAGGGGAAGAGGCTCACCTCAAACAGCCGGGACTGGGCGAAGAGGATCGCGACGACGACCCCGAGCACGAGCGCGACGACGAAGGCCGCAATCGTCACCTTCAGCGTGATCCAAAGCGACCCGATCAGCGGCAGAAAATCGTCGACCAGCGCCGCCGCGATCATCGAGGGCGCCGGCAGGATGAATTTGGGGATGGCGAGATAGCGGACGAGCAGTTCCCAGCAGGCGATAAAGGCGATACCGAGCGCTACTGGAACCGCGATCCGCACCGCCAGCGGCAGGGTGCCTGGCGCCGCCGATCCGGTGTTGCGCCGAGCATCCGCCGTGCTCATCCCTCGTCCTCGGTTCCGGCCATCGCGCGCGCCAATTCGGCCGAGGTCAGGCGGCAAAACTCGTTGTACGTCCGCGAGGAGCGAAATGCGTCGTCGCGCGGGTATGGGGCGTCGATCGCGACCTCTCCGATGATGCGGCCGGGCCGGGTGCTCATCACGACGATGCGGTTCGACAGGTAGACCGATTCGAACACGCTGTGGGTGACGAAGATCACCGTCCAGCGTTGCGCCTGCCAGAGCCGCAGGAGGTCGTTGTTGAGGCGAAAACGGGTAATCTCGTCGAGCGCGGCAAACGGCTCGTCCATCAACAGCACCTGCGGCTTCACGACCAAGGCACGAGCGATCGAGACGCGCATTTTCATGCCGCCCGACAGCTCGCGCGGATAGGCGCGGGCGAAGGGGCCGAGCTTCACCATCGCCAGCGCTTCCTCGACCCGCGGCGCCGCCGCACGTCGTCCGATGCCCGCCAGCTTCAGCGGCAGGTAGACATTGTCGGCAACTGTCGCCCACGGCATCAGCGTCGGTTCCTGGAAGACGAAGCCGAGATCGCGAATGGGCTCGCCACCAAAATCATAGCGCGACAGCGGCCAATCGATCGTGCCGTGGGTTGCCGCACTGAGCCCGGCGATCAGCCGCAGCAGAGTCGATTTGCCGCAACCCGACGGGCCGAGCAGGCTGACGAACTCCCCATGCGCGACGGCAAGGTCTACCTCGTCCAACGCGACCGTGCTGTTCTGGTAAGTTTTGCTGACGCCGCTGATGCGAATGAGCGGGCGTTGCGGCCGCTCCGCCGCGCTCGGCTGCGGCGCGGCGCCGGGGGCGCAGATGGCGACATCAGGGAATGTCATCTGTCACCCGGCCGGCACAAAGCTGCGCATCTTGCCGGGGTTCAACAAGCCGTGTGGGTCAACCTCCCGCTTGAACCCGAGCTGGTCGGCGTCGGCGCGCTTGTGGCGGCTGCTGCCCTCGAGCGTGAAGACGTGCGGATTGGCGATCATCACCCCCCGCGCCTCGTGCAGGGCGATGATCTCGTTAAGCCGCTCTTCGGTCGTGTAGCGGATCAGCGGCAGGCCACCTGCGGTAACCCGGCCGCCGGCGCGCTGAAACTCGAGATGCAGCATCAGTTCGTCAGGAAACAGGACGCCGATCTCGGCGATCGCTGCTTCGAGCCGGTCGGCCGGATATCGCGCCTGCAGATAGGTGATCGAGCGATCGACCTTGAGGGCGTGCAAGGTCGTGTGGTTCCAGGTGCATTCGTAGAGCGGTCGGGCGCCGGGACCATCCGCCGTCGCAGCGCAATAGGTAATCTCGCCCCCCTCCGCGGCGACCAGTGATTTGAAGGCGCCCAGCGACGGCTCCGCGATCATCGCGACCAGACACGAGCGGCCGGCCGGAAACTCGCTCTTGAAATGGCGAAAATAAGCCGGGATCGGCCAGGCCAGCGGCGTCAGCAACTTCTTGACGACGCCGTCGGCCAGCGCCGCACGAAAGCCGATGCGCACAGAAGCGGCGAAGTCGTCCACGGCGACCACGACGTCCACCCAGGGCCAAACCGGCGCGAACGGGATCTCCAACGCGGTGATGATGCCGGTCGTGCCCCAGGCGTGGTTGACGTTGAGCGCCGCATCGTCGCGCAATTCGAGCACGCGGGGCTCGTCTTCGACGGTAACGATGCGGGCGGCGATGACGTTGCCCCTCTCGCGCAGCCCACCATAGGTGACCGACCCGACGCCGCCGGACCCACCGGCGACAAAGCCGCCGATTGTCGCGGTGCGCTTGGTCGAGGGGAACATGCGCAGCTCCCAGCCATCGAGACGCAGCGCGTCGTCGATGTCGACCAGCTTACGGCCCGCTTGCACCCGGACCTGACCGGGCCGCGCCCATTCGATCGCGTCGAGCCGGGTCATGTCGAGCACGATGCCGCCCGCCAGCGGCACCGCCTGTCCGTAATTTCCAGTTCCCCCGCCGCGCGGCGTGATCGGTACGCGAAACCGCGCCGCCGCGCCCGCAACACGAACGACATCGGCCTCGTCGCGCGGGCAGACGACCAGATCCGCCGATTTGCGGCCGAGCGCGGCTTTCAGAACCGGGCTGTACCAGAAGAAATCGCGCGACTTCAGCCGCACCAGGGCGGGGTGGTCGATGACCGGGACGCCATCGATCGCCCCCCGGAACCCGGCGAGATCGTATGCGCTTTCGGAAACCGCGGCGACGGCCATCAGTATGCTCCGCCGGCAGCGGAGCATACCTCATACCAAGGGAGTGACGCCCAGAGCGGCGGCTCAGTCCGGCGCCGAGCCGAGCAGCACCGCCCAGTCCTCGTCATCGATAGCGACCGGCTCACCGGCGCGGATCAGCTCGACAAACCCCTCATTCGGCACCATCACGGTCATGCAGTAGAGCCGGGTTGACCCGGTATTCTCGATCTGGTGGACCGTGCCCGGCGGCAGCAGCAGGCTGTCGCCGCGCCGCAACGGGATCGAATTGCCTTCAGAATAGGCAATTCCTTCGCCGGACAGCACATAGAACATTTCCTGGGCGGCAGAGTGCACGTTGGGCGGTGTTCGCCCGCCGACATCGAAAATCTCGATCGCGAAGACGAAGTTCGCCTCATCCGCACTCGGGTCGAACACCAGAATGAAGCGGTTGGTGTCGCCGGGCGAGATGCGATAGGCGCGATAGGCCTCGCGCGGTTTGGCGATCATGGTGCGGCCTGCGCGAGCGCGGCGGCGAGCGCCGCCGATGCGGCGATAAAGCCGAAGCACTGCTTGATGTTGTAGATCGTCGCTTCGCGGCAGAAATCGGGCGAGGTCGTCGCCGCGCAATCCTCGATCAGGATGCAGTCATAGCCGAGGAAATTGGCGTCCTGCAGCGTGCACATCACGCATTGGTCGAGATTGACTCCGGCGAACAGCACGGTGGTGACAGCCAGGTTGCGCAGGATGCTGTCGAGCGGTGTATCCCAGAAGCCGCTCATCCGGTATTTGTCGACCCGGATGTCGCCGTCTTCGGGAGCAAGCTCGTCGACGATCGCGGCTGCCCAGCTCCCCTTCTCCAGCACCGGGGCGCCGCTCCCCGGCAGCGGGTCGCCGAGCCCGACGCCGCGTCCGTTCGGCTTGTAGACATGCAGCAAGGAAGGGCTGAGATTGAGGCGGTCGGGCCGGTTGCCCCAATTGAGCCAGATTACCGGCACTCCCGCCCGGCGCAGCGGTGGCAGAAGCCGCTGCAAGGGCTCGATCGGGCGGCGCGCCGGGGCGATGTCGACGCCGATATGGAGCAGCCAGCCGCCCGGCGCGCAGAAGTCGTTCTGCATATCGACGACAATGCACGCGGTGCGGCGCAGATCGATGCAAACCCGCTGAGGCTCGGCGGCAATCTCTGCGACAAGCGGCGGCGAGGCCCGGCGCACCAGATCGGCCTCCTGGTCGGAGACCTGCCAGGCGTTGCGGTCGCTCGCTCCGAGTGCGATCTTCGTCAACGGCATGCACCCCAGCAGCAAGGGACATGCCAGCGGACTCGGGGGCGGGCGCTGGCGCGTCCTTTGCAAACGTATCAGGAAAGGAGCGTGCACGGTGAAGCTTCCGGCCAGGATCTGGCAGGAGATGACGACCACCGATTTCGCCGCGCTCGACCCGGAGCGCACGATCGCGGTGCTGCCGGTCGCCGCGATCGAGCAACATGGGCCGCATCTGCCGGTCTCTGTCGATGCGTGCATCAATCAGGGCATCCTCAACGAGGTGCTGCGCCGTCTGCCGGACGATCTGCCGGTCACGTTCCTGCCGCTGATGCCGATAGGCAAATCGAACGAGCACATGGCGTACCCCGGCACGCTCACCTTATCGGCCGAGACCCTGATCCGCCTCTGGACCGAGATCGGCGAGAGCGTCTCCCGCGCCGGCATCCGCAAGCTGGTGATCGTCAACAGCCATGGCGGCCAGCTGCAGATCATGGACATAGTCGCCCGCGACCTGCGCGTGCGCCTCGGCATGCTCGTAGTGACGCTGAGCTACGGCGCGCTGGGGCGCCCGGCCGGTCTCTTTCCCGACAGCGAATTGCGGCACGGCATCCACGGCGGCTCGAGCGAGACCTCGGCAATTCTCTACCTGCGGCCGGATCTGGTGCGCGAGGCGGAACGGCGCAACTTTGTCCCGGTCTCGGTCGCGATGGAAGCTGAATATGTTCATCTGCGGCCCGAGGGCCGCATCGGCTTCGGCTGGCAAACCCAGGACCTGAACCCGGCCGGCGCCTGCGGCAATGCGCTCGACGCCGATGCTGAACGCGGCCGGCTGATCGTCGAACACGCGGCGGCCCGATTTATCGAGCTGTTACGCGAGGTCGAGCGGTTTCCGCTGTCGCAACTGCAGGCCGGGCCGGGGTGAGAAGCGTCGATGCAGACTGATATTTCCATCCAGTAGGAGGCGAGGTCAGCCATGCTGGTGACCAAGCAACCCGTATTGCACCGGTTCTGGTATCCGGTGATGCCGTCGTCCCGGCTCAACGGCGAGACCGAGCCCTTCACCCTGCTCGGCAGCGACATCGTGCTGTGGCGCGGCGCTGACGGCGAGGTCGCCTGCTTCCGCGACCGCTGCTGCCACCGCACGGCCAAGCTCTCGCTCGGCTTTATCGAGGACGGCCGATTGGTCTGCGGCTATCACGGTTGGACCTATCGGCCGGACGGCGTGTGCGTGCGCATTCCGCAGCGCGAGAACCCGGAAAACGTGTCGGACAGCGTGCGGGTCTCGGCCTATCGGGTCGCCGAGCGATACGGCTATGTCTGGGTCGCGCTCGACGAGCCGCTGACCGACATCCCGGACCTGCCGGAGGCGGCGCAGCCCGACTTCCGCCAGGTCGACCAGTTCTACGAGCCGTGGAACATCGGCGCGTTTCGCCTGATGGAGAACTCGTTTGACGCGGCGCACATCGCCTTCGTCCATCGCAAGACATTCGGCAACATGGAACGCCCACGCACCGACGGTCACCGCGATATCACGATATCGCCCTATCGGTTTGACACCGTCAATGAAACACCGGTGAAGGTCCGTGGCGAGGTTGCGCATCGGGCGGTTTACACCAACAGCGGCGAGACCGTCCGTCGCAGCCAATCGACCTGGTATATGCCGTTCGTGCGCCGCCTCGCGATCCATTACCCGCACGGGCTCATTCATTCGATCATCACCTGTGCGACGCCGATGACCGACGGCACCGCAATGATCCTGCAATGGGTCTACCGCAACGACACCGAGGCAGACGTCGGTACCGCTGATGTCATTGCCTTCGACCGCGCGGTCACGCTGGAGGACAGGCGCATCCTCGAGGGGTGCGATCCCGACGTACCGCTCGCCATCAACGACGGTGAAGAGATGCACATGCACACCGACCTGCCGGGCGTCGTCATGCGCCGCATGTTCACCCAGCTGTTGGCCGACCACGGCGAGACCGAGCAGCGCGCCACCGCCTGAAGAGAGGGCCGAGATCCCCGCGAGGATGATTGCGATCTGAAAGTCGGCCCAACCGAGGCGCGATCAGTAGTTCGGCTTGCTCGTGCGTCCAGCACGGGGAGTCCTTGGAGTGCAAGTAGTAGAACGCACGGCGATCTTCGGGGCCCGGTGAGGTGCCAATTAAATTCAGTCGCCAGATTCATCCCGTCACTCCGGGTGCCCGGTTTGCTGCATGATTTGGTCCGCGCCGCCATTGCGGGTCAGCGAGACCGAGGCTAGCCCGCTACGAGGAAGGAGCGTCATATGGAGCTGCAAGGACAAGTCGCGATAATCACCGGTGCAGGCCGCGGCATTGGCCGCGCCACCGCGCTCGAGCTGGCGCGCATGGGCGCGGACATCGTCGTGGCAGAGCCAGATCGAGCGANTGCTGAGCGCACTGCATCTGAGGTACGTGGCCTCGGCCGTCGCGCGCTGGTGGTGCCGACGGACGTCACATCCCGCAAAGATCTCGGGGCCATGGTCGAGCAGACGCGCGCCGAGTTTGGTCGGATCGACACTCTCGTGAACAACGCGGGCATCTATCGCGCGGCGGAGACGCTCGACGTCACCGAGGAACACTGGGACGCGATCATGAACATCAACGCGAAGGCCGTCTTCTTCGCCAGCCAGGCTGTGCTGCCAACGATGATCGCGCAGAAACGCGGCGTCATCGTTAGCCTGGCATCGATGGCCGGCAAGATCGGAAGCCGGGCTAACCTGCCGTACAACGCCAGCAAGGCGGCGGTCATCAGCATGACCAAGAGCCTCGCGCTGGCCCACGCCGCCGACGGGATTCGGGTGAACTGTGTGTGCCCCGGCTTCGTGGAGACCGACATGTGGACGTCCGTAGTCCAGGAGCAGGCGGCGCTACTCAAGCAATCGCCCGAAGAGTTCACCCGCCGGCGCGTCCACCAGATCCCCTTGGGGCGTATGGAGCGGCCCGAGGACGTCGCCAACGTGATCGGGTTCCTCGTGTCGCCGCGCTCGGAGTACATGACCGGTCAGGCCCTCAGCATCGACGGCGGGCTGGTCATGCACGGTTGAGGACAACAGCACTGCTCCCCGACCATGAGCCGATTTGGCAGCCGCATTCCTTGCAGCTCCATATGACGCTCCTTCCTCGTAGCGGGCTACCCTCGGTCTCGCTGACCCGCAATGGCGGCGCGGACCACATCATGCAGCAAACCGAGCACCCGGAGTGACGGGATGAAACTGGCGACTGAAATTAATTGGCTCGAGCACCGGGCCGGTCACACGGGACCGTTGTCACACGCCACCGGGTTAAGGGCATTTCGACAGCCCCCTGTTTCGAAGCCCCGAGCCGCGCCCAACAGGTAGTGTCGTGCGCTTCTCTTGAGACCGGTTCCCGAATTTGCAACCGTGGGTCCCATCGTAACCCCCCGGGGTCGTTGGCGGTTGTCCCCCGGTACCTCTTTATTCGCGTCTCGGGTCCTTCGACGCCCCTGCCCCACGGGGGGCCCCTCGCGCAGCACCGGACCTGCCTCTTGTTGGCCTCATTGGCCCGCCGAGCCTTTCTTTCCTGGCCTCGGGTCCTCCCGTGGCGCTGCCCTCGGGTTCGCGCAGAATCCGCCCGCTCTTTCGTTGGCCCCTGTTGGGGCCCACCGCCCCCTTTGATTGCCTCTCGGGTCCTCCGACGATGCTGTTCCTACCGCCTTCCGCGCAGGGTTATTGCAGTCGGAGGTCGGGTGCCAACACGCCATTGTCGCCGCAGTGGCCGTCGGGCCCCTCGTGATTTCACACAGACGGCTCCAATCCGCGCTGCAGTGCAGCTTGCCGGTGATCGCGACCTCCCGGCCATTCGGCTGCCCATGGATCCCGCAAGTCCAAGGCGGTTCACGCTCCGCCGTCTCTAAAGGATAGATCCTGGCGACCAGCTCATTGCTACCAGAGTTTCTGATTGGGACGTAGCTTTCCGCGCCAACGGGCCCGTAAGCAGACAAAACCAGCCGCCCGACCCTGTCCACCGGACACGGCTCACTCCAGGCGGACCAGAGTTTCTTTCAAGTGGCGCTGTAACTTGCGGGAGCCCGGGAGCTTCTGCTTTCCCGCAATCGCGAGAGCGATCGTGATGCGGTCCGCTGCCGAGCGGCGATCACCCATCCACTCGAAAGCGCTCGCCAGCCGCTGGTTGGCTTCGACTTCCGCGGCCAAGTTGCCCATCGTTCGGAAAAGGTTGAACGCTCGCTCAAGGAGTTCCGGAGCCCCGCCGCTCTCTCCCGAGCGGATTAGCGACGCAGTCAGGTTCACCAACGCGTTGGCGATCTCACGCGGTTGCGAGAGAGTTTCCGCGAGCTGAAGCTGTTCGAGGTGATACACGCGTCCCTCCGCGACCTTCCCCAGCGCGACGAGTGCATTGCCGAGTTCGCCAAGCGCATTGGCGACCCCCCTTTCGTTTCCGATTTCGCGGGCAATCTCGAGGTCTCGCTTGTGGAGATCTGCGGCCTTCTCGAAATGCCCCGAGCTACCCGTACGCTCGCCCGAGATTCCCGAGCGCATAGCCTTCCTCTCGTCGACGCCGCAGACGCCGCGCGAGATCGAGCGCCTTTTCGAAGCCTTGATCGCGGCGGCAAAATTGCCGAGTTCACCCAAGACAACGGCAATGTTGCCGTGACAGTTAAAACACAGGTGATCGAAGCTCCCGACCTCGCTGAGCTTCAGCGCCGTTCGGTGCGCGTTGAGCGCTCTCCGAGGTTGGCCCATATGCCGATAGCAGATCCCGATGCTGGAGGACGCATGTGCTGCCTCCAGACGTATCCGTGTCGAGTTGCGAGCCGTCGCGCTTTCTGATGCCATCCAAGCGCGAGTCGAGGTTGGCCAAGTGCGAGTTGCACAATGCCGAGGTTGTTCAGGATCCGAGCGAGTGCGGCGGGATCGCCGAGGCGTTCGGCGGCGTACCGGTAGCGATACAAGGGACATAGCCATGAAGATTCTGATCGTCCTGATCGATCGGAGGCCCGCGTCGCCCGTCCATGAGCGCGCCGCACACCCGAAGGCCGAGGCCATGCGTGCGGCTACCGGTGACGAGAGGGCCGTCGAGGTCCTGTAATCCATCGTACCTTTCTGAATGCAATTACAAGGAGCCTCTTGCAGAAATGCGGAAATGGCTTGGTTTCTTCACGCTGGCGCTAGTTCAAGCGGGGAGCGGGAAGGGCTGACGGTTGAAGAGGCGGACGAGAG
>JGI26341J46601_10000234_pt1 | contig 16968 bp, 14 predicted proteins | sample BogFormECP12_OM3_FD_46601 | JGI IMG/M metagenome (IMG submission 46601) | reverse complement strand
CCGCCTGACCCGGTGACCAGTTCGCCGATTGCGAAGAATCCGTGCCGCAGCACCTCCTCGACCGCGGTAGGAACAACCCCGTCGATGTCGGCGAGCAATACCCTCAGCTGTTCCGGATTGCGCAGCAACGCCACCACGCCCTGGTTGATGAAGTTGGCCGTGTTGTCGAAACCGCCGACGATGATGACCATCGCCATCCGCAGGATCTCTTCATCGGTGAGCGAATCGTCTTCGTCTCGCGCTGCGGCGAGTGCGCTGAGGAGATCGTCGCGCGGCTCTTCTCGCCGGGCGGTGACCAGCTCGGCCAGGTACAGATACAGCTCTGCCCCGGCCTGAGCGATCGCCTGCTCGGTCATCCCCGACGTCGCGAGCGTCGACTTGCTCCATTCGACGAACTTGTCGCGATCCGACAGCGGCACGCCCAACAATTCGGAGATCACCCGAATCGGCAGCGGCAGCGAGAATTCGGCGACAAGGTTGGCCGGCNCGCCGTTGGCTGCCATGGTGTCGAGAAGTTCGTCGGCGATGCGCTGCGTACCGTCCCGCAGTTGCGCGATCCGGCGGGCGGTGAACGCCTTTGCGACGAGCTTGCGCAGCCGGGTGTGGTCCGGCGGGTCGGCCATCTGAATCGTGGTCTTCAGGAAATCGGGGTAGTGCACGAAATACGGCGGTTCCTGCTCGCCACGAGCGAATGGCCCGCGCACGAACTTCGGGCTTTCCAACATCTGTCGTGCAGCCTCATACCGGTGGATGACCCAGGCGTCACCACCGACCGGCATGGTCACCTTGGTCATCGGCCGGTCTTCGAGGAGCCGGTGGTAGGCCTCGACCGCTTCCTCGGGTGACGTGGCGGGAAACGGGTACTGGGGCAGTGTCTTGGTCATCTGGGATCTCCGTTTTCAGGCATCGGTTTCGATTTCTCGCCCGTCCTCATCACGCAGCACGATCGCTGAGACCGGGCAGGATTCGTAGGCATCGACGAGCGCGGCCGATGGCGCTTGGCGGCTGTTGCGCACGCTCGACTTGCCGTCGACCAACTCGAACACGTCGGGGGCCAGCGCAATACACATCTTGTTGCCCACGCACGCGGCACGGTCGACCTCTACGGTCCATTCGCCGCTCATGAGCCGGCCACGGGTGTCGGCAGCATCAGCGGTGTGGGCTCCAGATCTCCGATCGCCAGGATCTCGTCGAGGCGGTCGGCGACGGTTTCGGGGGTCAGGTCGGGATCGGCGATCCCGGCCGTGTTGGCCACGACGAGCCGGTTGACGCCGCCGCCGGCGGCGTTGAGGACTTCGCCGGTGATGGCGCAGCTTTGGTGCGCGAGATACGCCGCGACGGGTGCCACCATTTCTGGTGGCATCGCNTGCTTCATGAACTCGGCGGTGCCCGGTGGCAGCGCGGGAGCGGCCTCGTCGATCATCCTGGTGCCGGCCCCCGGGGCGACGGCGTTGACCTTCATGCCGTGCGCGGCCCCGGCCACCGCCAGGTTGCGGGTCAGCCCGAAGATCGCGCCCTTGGCCGAGCCGTAGTGCACCATGTCCGGCGCGCCGAGCATCGCACTGGACACCGTGTTGACGATGCGGCCCGCGCCGGCTTCCACGAGGTGCGGCCAGGCGGCCCGGCTGACCAGCAGGCTGCCGAAGTAGTGCACGTCGAGGAAGCGCTGGTATTGGCGCAGCGAAATCTCCAGCCACGGGCGCACAAAGTAGATTCCCGCGTTGTTGATGACCGCGTCGATGCGACCGAACGCCTCCATGGCGGTAGCCACGATGGCCTTCGCCCCGTCCTCGGTGGCCACCGTCGCCGTCGAGGCCACCGCCCGGCCACCGGCGGCCACGATGCCCGCGACCACCTGGGCGGCGGGATCCTCGCCGGTCGGTGTGCCGTCGACCGCGCCGCCGGGATCGTTCACCACGACCGCGGCGCCGCGGGCGCCCAGCAGTTCGGCGTAGGCGCGACCCAAGCCGCGACCGGCGCCGGTCACGATCACCACGCGATCAGAAAAGTCCAGGAATGTCATNGGATTTCCTTCACAGCCGTTCGGATCTAGGGCCGGGCCGAGCCGCCGGTGACGGGCACCCGCGCGGTCCAGATCGAGCCCTGGCCTTCGCGCCGCGACTTCTCGGCATCCATGACTTCAAAGCCGCAGCAGATGTAGAGCGTGCGGCGGTCCGCACCGCCGAGGCCGCAGGCGGTGGAGACGCCGCACTCGGCGGCCGGTGGGCTGACCTCGGCGACGATCTCCCCGCCCTCGGCGACGCGAACCACACGTCCGGCGGCGGTGAGCGCCGTCCAGACNGCACCCTGCTCGTCGAGGCAGAGCCCGTCGGGATAGNCCCCCTGCATCTCCGCGAAGGTCCGCTTCCCGGTGAGCTTGCCGTGCGGCCCGATGTCGAAGGCGGTGATCTTGTCGGCGAATGTCTCCGCGGTGACCAGGGCGGCGCCGTCGGCGGAGATCGCGATGCCGTTGGCGCCCATCAGCGGGCCCGCCTCGTCGGCGATCCGCGCCGTGCCGTCGGGCTCGACGACGAGGATCGGTGATTCCTTGGGGCTTTCACCGGCGAACAGGTTGCAGCCCAGTTGGGTGACGTAGGCGCGACCGGCCGCGTCGATGACCATGTCGTTGATCGGGCCGATGGCCAATTCCCTTAGGTCCGCGTACACGCTCGTCGCCGATCCGTCGTAGGCCAACACGACCCGTTCGAACATGGAGTTGACGAGCAGCCTCCCGTCGGGCAGGAAACCGGTGCCGACAGTGACGATTGGCTGGCCTTCGAGCCCCTGCCTGCCGGACAGGTCGAGCAGCGTCTGGGTGCGCCCGTCGTCGTCGACCGCGACGATGCGGCCGTTGTACATGTCGGAGAAGTGGAACAGACCGTCATGCCAACGCGGACATTCGGTCCAGCTGAAGCCGGTGGCTAGCCTGCCGGCCGCGAATGAAGTGCTCATCGTGGTGATCTCCTTCGATCAGGTAGTGACTACAGACCGGCCGGCCGGCAGCCGATGAGGCCGTCGTTGGCGAGTTGCTCGACGTATGCGCGGGACAAGCCCAGTTCCTTCTCCAAAACCTCGATGTTGTGCTGGCCCACCGTCGGCGGCGCCTGGTGTGACCACCTGCCGATCCGCCCGTATCGGAACGGCAGCACCGGAAGCGGTATCAGTCCGTGCACGGGGTGGTCGATGTCCTCGAAGTAGCCCCGAGCGGCGATCTGGGGATGCTCGTGGACGAATCGCTGGTCGACAACGTGGGCGGCCGGCACGCCGAGCGCGACCAACTGCTCGGCGGTTGCGGCGACGTCGCGGNCCGCCGCCCATGCGCTCAAGTCGGCGTCGAGCCGGTATCGGCGCTGCCAGCGACCGGCGGGTGTCGCCAGGGCCGGGTCATCCCAACCCGGTATGCCGGTGTAGGCGACAAGCGCCCGCCACTGGTCGTCGGTGACCACCGACACCGCCAGCCATTGCTCGGTGCCGCTGCCGGCGTAAACCCCTTGGGGGGCATGGTCCCTGAGGTGGTTGCCGTCGCGTTCGAGCAGCCTGCGATGGGCGGTCCACTCCCCCACCTGCTCGGCCGTCATGGTCAGCGCGGCCTCCACCAGTGGCGCTTCCACCAACATTCCNCGACCGGTCCGTTCCCGGTGCTGCAGCGCGGCCAGCAGTGCGAACGCCGCGTTCGATCCGCCCATCGGGTCGGCGGGGCCGCTCGGGTTCACCGGCGGCCCATCGGGATAGCCTGTGCGCCAGCACATTCCGGAGTATTGCTCGACGGTCTGAGCGTAGCCCACCATGTCGCGGTTGGGCCCGGACAGCCCGAACGCCGGCATGCGTAGCATCACGATCGTAGGGTTGAGGGCCTGCACACCCGGCCAGTCGAGTCTCGCATTGTCCAGCACCCGCGGCGCGTAGTTCTCCAGCACCACATCGGCGTCGGCGATCAAGTGTTCGATCAACTCCCGGCCCTGCGGGGTGGAGAAATCGAGTGTCACAGCCCGCTTGTTGTGGTTGGCGCCAAGGTAGATCCACCCGTATTCCCACCACAGTTCGTCGTGGGTGATGGTGCCGCCGAGCATCCGCGCGCCGTCGACGCGGCGGGTCGACTCGATCTTGATGACGTCCGCGCCGAGCGAACCCAGGATCGTGCCCACCAGTGAACCGACCCACCAGTTGCCGAAATCGATCACCCGCAGGCCGGCCAACGGCGGGCTCTCCACGAACTGACCCGGTGCGGTCGAGGCGGCCGGCGCGATCCGCGGCGTGAACCGGGCGTCGTCGCGCGGTTCGGGTACCGGCCGCGCGGACGCCGGCCGGACGCCGTCAAAGACAAACGGCACCGACGGCTGGCGAAACCGCCTGGAGGCGTCCTCGACGTAGAATCCGCGGGCGGTCACCTGCGGATCGTCGAGGATCGTCGCGGCGTTGTGCACGGGCGAACACGGAATCCGGAACAGGGCGGCGGATTCGACGATCTCGGCCACCGTACGTTGAATGGTCCACGCGTGCACCGCCGCCGAGAACTCGGCCGACCGGCGGTAGCGGCCCGCGTGGGTTTTTATGTCCTCGTCAGCGAGCCAGTCGGGCCGGTCGATGAGAACGAGGAAATCCTCGAGGTTTTGCGCCGAGGCGAGGTTGAACCCGACCCAGCCGTCCGAGGCGGGCTCGACCGAGGGGACGAGCCGGCGGCGCAACACCGTCGGTTCGTGAGATGCACCGCTGATCGTCGCGGCGACGTCGGCGAACATCGTCGCGGCATACGTCGTCACCTCGAGAAGGGACACGTCGACCAACTCGCCACGCCCGTCCCGCACCATCCCCGCGACCGCACCAAGACCGGCCGTAGCGGCGAAAGACCCAGCCACCCAAAGTGTTTCGGCCCCACCAGCCGCCAGTGGATACGACGTCGGCTCTCCCCGGCCGCTCAACGAGCCCGCCTCGGCCTGCACGGTGAATTCCGTCCACGGGCGTGGCGACTCCGCGTAGGGCCCGGTCAGTCCCCAGGGCGTGATCGCAACGACGACAGCACGTTCGGCCAGCCGGTGGAGCACCCCGCGGTCGGGCAGGTCCGCGGTTTCCACGATGAGGACATCCGCTTCGGCGGCGAGCTCGACCCAGTCCCGCGTGGTGGCGGCTTTGCCCGCCGCGAGGAAGGCGAACAGCGGGGCGTCCGAGTCGCCACGCTGATCGTCCTCGCGCAGCGGGTGTCCGCCGGCCGGCTCGGCAAGCACCACGTCGGCGCCCACGTCCGCGAACAATTTGCCCGCATAGGCGCCGGCGATGGTTCTGGACACCTCCAGAACCCGAAGCCCGGCGAGCAAACCGGTGTCATTGACGGCGGGGTTCAAATGCACGGCCTTCACACTGTTGGCTGACGGCGCGGCCGCATACTCCACGGCCGCGACAGCAGACTACGGTTCATCGACGCCCCTCCCCGCGGGAGAGTCCACTGACTGGAACCCGCTGCGAGTTGCAACAGCTCGCTGCTGGGCCGGGTTCATCGGTCGGCCTCGACGTTGGCCCGAGTCGCGCGAAGCGCGGTCAATCGCCGTTGCAGCTGCGCAACCGCACCGGGGTCGGCTGCACCGCCGGCCTGCAGCGCGGTGAGTTCGGCCAGCGTCTCGGCTTCATCGGCGGCCAACCGCTCCGCGGCGAGTTCCCGCGTGAGCAGGTCGCGTTCGGTCCAGTCCGAGGCGTCGATGTCTTTTCCGGGCATGAGGTCAATCGCCCGGCTCGTCGTAGAAGTTGAACAGCTTGCGGGTGTTCAACTCGACGATCTGATGGACCTCGTCGTCGGGAATATCAGCGAACACCTTCTCGGCGTAGCGGCGGCTGTGCGGCCAATACGAGTCCGAATGCGGGTAATCGCATTCCCACGTCATGTTGGCGATGCCGATGTCGTAGCGCGCCTTCAGTCCGGCGACGTCGTCGATGAAGCATCCGTAAATGTGCTTGTGGAACAGGTCGGACGGCCGGACGTCTTTGACCACGTTCTGATACCAGCGGTGGCGCTCCCACGTGCCGTCGATGCGTTCCAGCAGGTACGGAACCCAGCCGATGCCGCCCTCCGACAGCGCCACCTTCAGCTTGGGGTGTCGGTGAAATACCGGCGAGAACAGCAGGTGTGCGGTGGCGGACATGGAGTTGGTGCCATACAGCGCGATCGTGACGGCGTAGGGCGCCTCCGGCGCAGTCACCGGCGGTGAGCCCGAGGACCCGAAGTGCATGCACAGCGGCATGTCGGTTTCCTCGGCGATGGAAAACACCTTCTCCCAGTGATCGGTGTAGATCGACGGCAGCCCCAGCGGCACNGTGTTCTCCGGGAAGGTGATGCCCTTGGCGCCGTTGGCCGCGCAGCGTTCGATCTCGGTGACACAAAGGTCGGGGTTCCACAACGGCAGGATGATCAGCGGGATGAACCGGTTCGGGGTGGTCGCACACCACTCGTTGATGACGAAGTCGTTGTAGGCCTGCACGCACGCCAGCGCGAGATCGAAATCCTCGCTCTCCTTGGTGAACAGCCCGCCGGCGAAGCGCGGGAACGACGGGAAGTTCGCGGCCGCGTGCACCCCGTCGAGGTCCATGTCGACCAGCCGTGCCTTGGGATCGTAGCAACCGGGGATCATGTCGGCGTAGCGTACCGGCTCGACACCAAACTCCTCGGGTTTCTTCCCGGCGACCGCGTTGAGGCCGATCGCCGGGAAACGCTTGCCTTCGTAGTACCAGACCTGGATCGGCAGCCCGCCGGACGGCGACGGTTCGTCGACGATACGCGGGCCTCGTTCGAGGTATTTATGTGACAGCCGGTCGGTCCACACGTGCGGATGCTCGATGAGGTGGTCGTCGACCGAGATGAGTTTCATCGACGGTTGCAGTGCCATCATTTGCCTTTCTTCACTGAGTGTTTCGTGATCCGGTCTGCAGGTACGGCGCCCGCAGCCGGCCCGGGTCGATCTCGCCGGGCTGCCAGCCGGGTAGCAGCGCGGCTCCGTCGAGGGTGCGCACCGGTCGCCCGAGCTCGACGAGCAGCGAGAGGTTGTAGGCGATCCGGCCGGTCAGTGTCTTCGGGTCGCCGGTGCACAGCGCCAGCGCCGCCTCGGCGATGGTCTCCTCGGGTTCCGAATTGTCCATGCGCACAGAGGAAACCGTGAGCGCGTTGTCCGTGGCCACCTGGAATTCGGGTGCCAGGGTGTTCACCGCGATGTTGTCCTGATAGAGGTCCATGGCCGCGCCGGTGGTGATGCGGTCGATGAATGCCTTGGTCCCGCCGTACAGTACGGCGCCGTTGGTCGGGTTGTCCGCGAACGGCGGCCCGAGCCGCGGGCCGGCCTGTGAAGAGGAGATGTTCAGGATCCAGCCGGCGCCGCGCTCGCGCATGCCCGGAACGGCCGCCGCGGCCAATTCCCACGCCGCCCAGACGTTCGTCTCGACCGCCTCGAAGAACACCTGCCTGCTCATGTCGGCGAACAGCACGTCGAAACGCCGCGACGCCGCGGCGTTGTTCACCACAATGTCGACCGGGGCGCCGAACTCGACGCGCGCCGCATCGATCACACCGCGCCGGTCACCTGCCACATCGGCCAGGTCGAACGGGATGGCCACGGCGTGACCGCCGTCGGCGGTGATCTGCGCGACGGTTTCCTCCAACGACCCGGCGAACTTGCCGTCGCCGGCCTTCATCGACCGCGACACCGCCGCGACGGCGATACCGTCGGCGGCCAGCCGCCGCGCGATCGCGCGGCCGATGCCGCGGCTGGCACCCGTCACCACCGCCACGTGGGTCAGCGCGGTGCTCACGACGCCATCCCCGTCAGGCGGCGGAAGTTGCGCGACGCCAAGTCCACGCGCTCCTCGTCGGTCAACGGCAGCGTCTTGAGCACGTCGAGTTCGCGGTCGAGGCGGTCGTGACTGGAGCTGGGGGTGGTTCCGCCGCGGGCACGCATCCACAGGTATTCGCTGATGATCCAGTTGCTGCCGAACAGCACCCGGTCGGTGCCGATGGCGCGCAGGTGCGCGACCAGATCGTCGGCGCTCACATGCCCATCCACCANCTCGATGAGCCGCAGCGAAACGTCGGTGTGCACACCGGGAAAGGTCTGCGCCAGCTCGAGCANCTCCGCGTCGGCGCCCCGACCGAACCGCCGGTCGTGCCCGAGGTGGGCGAAGATCAGCTTGAGCTTCGGGAAGTCGTCGAGCACCTTGGCGTAGTGGCGGGGTCGGCCGGGCATGAACCCGGCCGCCTGGGTCAGGATCGGAATCCCCGCGCCTGCGCAGTAGTCGTACACCGGCCACATCCGGGGGTCGTCGCCCTCGGTGCCGTGGTTCATCGGCACATGCTTGACACCCAGCGCCCCCCGGCGGATCCCGTTGTCCACCTCGGCCAGCAGCGTCTGCTCGTCCATCAGCACCGGGTCCAGGCCCACGAAACAGCTCAACCGCGGACTCGCCGCCGCCTGCGCCAGCGCCCAGCTGTTGTTGTCGCGGATCCGCCGCACGATCCGCCGCCGCAGCTCCTCGGCTTCGCGCGCCCGTTCGACCGACTCGTCGGGCAGGATGTTCTGGCCTTGCCGCCAGTACACCCCCGACCAGGTGAACATCAGGATGTTCATGTGCGCGATGCCGGTGGCGTCCATGACCTTTTCGGCCTCGTCGGGGGTGCCGAAGAAGCCGGGTTTGTCGGGCAGCCCCATCGCCGCACTGAACCGCAGCAGATTGCTGTATAGGTCGCAGCTGTGGTCGGCGGTGCGCAGGATGTGGCAGTGGCAGTCGATGATCTCCAGCTCACTCATCACCGCCTCCGATTCCGCTGAGCGCCAGCGGTTTCAGCGCACCGACCGGGGGGCGCGCGGTGGTGTGGGTGATGCCGCCGTCGGAGATCACCGCGTGCCCGGTCATGTACGACGACAGATTCGAGGCCAAAAACAACGCGACACCCGCGGTCTCCTCGGCTAGCCCGAGCCGCTTGAGTGGGGTGGCCTCGGCGGCTCTGCGCAAAAATTCCGCCTGCTCCGGCCGGCGCGACGTGGGCGTCTCGCGACCCGTCCGGTCGATGTTGTGGGTGCCGGGAACCACACAGTTGACCCGGATGCCATACGGTGCCAGCTCCAGCGCGACCGACGTGGTCAAATGGATCACACCCGCGTTGGCTGCACCATAATGCGAGACCGACGGTGCGGCGGTGACACCGCTGGTCGAGCCGAAGTTGACGATCCGCCCGGCCATCCCGTCGCGGATCATCGCGACAGCCTCGGCCTGCATGCACAGCATGGCCGAGGTGAGNTTGAGCTCGATGGGGCCGTTCCATTCGTCGGCGCCGTAATCCAGGAACGATTTCGGCGTCGCGGCGCCGAGGCTGCCAACGCCGTTCACCGCCACGGTGATCGGGCCCAGCTCGCCGCGGGTTGCCTCAACCATCGCGTGCACGTCCTCGCGGCGCCGCACGTCGGCGTGCAGCCCGATGGCCCGCCGGCCCAGCCCCTCGATCTCCTTGACGGTCTCGGCGGTGAACTCGTTGGCGAGGTCGACCACCGCGACGTGGGCGCCTGCCTTGGCCAGGGCGATCGCGGTCGCCTTCGGGATGCCGCCGGCGCCGCCGGTGACCAGCGCCACCGCATCGGTTAGACCCAACAGCTCCGCGGCGTGATCTGTGGTCATGGAAGTGGCTTTCTCTCACCCGCGTCGGCGAGAAGTTCGCGGCGCAGCACCTTGCCGGTCGCCGTGTAGGGGAGCTCGGACCGGAACACCACCTCGTCGGGCGTGCGCGAGGAGCGCAACCGGGCTTTCACGCACGCGCGCAGGTCGTGCGGGTCGGGATCGGCGCCGGCCGCGGGGACGATCACCGCGACGATGCGTTCCCCCCACTCCTCGTCGGGGGCACCGAGAACCACGACCTGGTCGACGGCCGGATGTTCGATCAGCACGTCTTCGATCTCGGCTGGCGCGATGTTCTCGCCGCCGCGGATGATCGTGTCGTCGGAACGTCCGTCGAGGAACAGGTAGCCGTCGGCGTCGAGGCGTCCGCGGTCGCGGGTCGGGAACCAGCCGAACTCGTCGAGAACAGAACCGATGCCCTGGTACTCGCCGGACACCTGCGCGCCGCGCACCCAGATCTCCCCCGTCTCACCCGGCGCCAGCGGTTCGCCGTGCTCGCCGCGGATCTGGCATTGCACCCCGGGGACCATGCGCCCAACCGATCCCAGCCGGGTGATCGCCACCGCATCGCCGGCCAGCGCCGCGCGATGGTCCTCCGGCCCCAACACCGCGATGGTGGAACTGGTTTCGGTGAGTCCGTACGCGTTGACGAAATCGCTTCCGGGGAAGGCGTTCAGCGCGGCGCGCAGCACCGTCGACGGCATCCGGGCGCCGCCGTAGGCGATCGAGCGCAGCGCCGGCGCATCGGCGGTGGCGCCGTCGAGTTCGCCGACGATGCGCGCCAGCATGGTGGGAACCACCATCGCGTGGGTNACCCGGTCGTGTTGGACGAGCTGGAGCCACTCGCCGGGATGGAAGTCCGGCAGGTAGGTCATCCGCCGCCCGGCGTACAGGTTGCTCAGCACCGAACCGACGCCGGCGATGTGGTAGGGCGGGACGCTCACGAGCACGGCGTCCTCGGCATCGGCGGAGCCGAACTCCACCGTCTCCAACACGTAGCTGAGCAGGTGAGAGTGCCGCAGCACCACGGCTTTTGGTTTCGACGTCGTGCCGCTGGTGAACAGCACCACGGCCGGAGCGCTGTCGTCNACCTGCGCGGGTGCCACCGGCTCGCTCGCCAACGCCAGGTCCAGCCACTCTTCCGAGGGCGCCGCCGCAGCCACCGCGGGCATGAATGCCGGGTCGGCCACCACATAAGGGCGGTCCAGCTCGGCGAGCAGCGCGCGCAGCTGCCCGGCCGACAGCCGATAGTTCAGCGGGGTCAACGGGATCCCCGCCCGGGTGGCCGCAAACATCAGGGCGGGTAGGACGGGCCCGTTCAGCCCGATGTAGGCGATGCTGCCCGCGCCCGACGCGCGCAGCACGCCCGCGCCGCCCGCCGCGGCGCGGTCGAGGTCGGCGAAACTGAGCCCCCCGGCACGCCGACCAAGGGCCACCCGGTCACCGTGGGCGCCCGCCGCCATGTCGAGGATCAGGTCAATTCCCATGGTTGCCCTCCGGTTCCGGCTCCACGTAGGGCAGGGTGATGGCGCCCATGTCGTGGAACACGACGCGCACCCGAAGCCCCACCCGCACCTCCTCGACCCGGCAGCCGATCAGGTTGGTCAGCAGCGTGAACCCGTCGTCGAATGCGACGATCACGACCGCGTAGGGAATCGTGAATTCCGGTGTCTGCGGGCGCCAGACGACGGTGTGGCTGTACACCCGGCCCCGACCGTCGCTGACCTGCCAGATGAGGTCGTCGGCCCCGCATGCGCGGCAGGCCCAGGCGGGGTCGAACTCCGTGTGCCCGCACGCCTGGCAGCGCTGGTAGCGCAGTTCTTTGGCGGCGCAGCCGTCCCAAAACGGCTGAGACACCGGCGTTGGCTCCGGCAGCGGGATGCCGGGGCGCTGTGGCTGCAGGACCGTCATGGGCGCTCACTTCCCAGCAGCACGACATCGGTGAAGAGCGCTCCCGCGCCCCCGTTGCTGCACAGCGCCACCTGCGCGTCGGGGATCTGGCGGCTGCGGCATTGCTTCTGCAGCTGGTGCACCCCGCGCGCGACCCGCTGGGTCAGCTGCACGACGCCGCCGCCATGGCTGTAGGACATCAACCCGCCGTCCGTCGTGATCGGGAATCGGCCGTCGGGTCCGATCCGGCCGTCCATGACGAAGTCGCCCCCTTCGCCCTCGGTGCAGAATTCGAATGCTTCGAATTGCCGGATGATTTCAAACGAGAACGGGTCATACAGCTCGCAGACGTCCACGTCGGCCGGCCGCAGTCCCGCCGCGGCGAACGCATTGCGGGCGGCGCGACGCCCAACGTAGCCGTTGGGGATGTCGCTGCCGCGCCCGGCGAGGTCCCAGCGCGGCGCGTGCCGGTAGGCGGGCCCCAGGCAGTCCAGGCCCCCGCCGAGGATGTACACCCCGCTGCCGGGGAGATCCGCGGCCCGGGCGGCGGTGGTGATCAGCAGCCCGCAACCGCCTTCCGAGGTCATCGCACAGTCCAGCAGACGGAACGGCTCGGCGATCATCCGCGACGACAACACATCCGCCGGAGTGAACGGGCCGCGGCCGTAGTAGACCGCCTCGAGGTTGACATGCCCGTTATTGCGGATGGTGGCGGCCACCTCCGCCATCTGCAGGGCCATCTGCTCTTCGGAGGTGCCGTAGCGATGCATGTGGCGCCGCGCGATCAGCGCGAATTCCGCCGCGGTGTACAGACCGAACGGGACCACGAACTCGTTGGCCGGCCGGGTCCACGGCGCGGTGGCGTTGCGCTGCGTGTACACTCCCGCCTCACCGTCGGCCAGCAGCACGGTGTGCGCGAGCCCGGTCGCAACCAGGCTGGCGGCCTGCAGGACTCCGGCGATGCCGCCCTTGGAGTTGGAGTTCCAGACCGGTCCGATGCCCAGTGCGTAGATCAGTTCGGCGGCGTGCTTGCTGAACACGGCGTCGACCTCGGTGGCCGCGACGCCGGCCTCGGCGAGCACGCCGCGGGCGGCCGCCAGCGTGATCGAGAACGCGGTGTGGCCTTTAAGCACCCGCGCTTGCCGGGTGTTGTATGCGGCGACGATGACGACGTCACGAAAAGGATGCTGGCTCACAGGTTTTGCGGCCTTTCGCCGACGACGCCGCGACGCCGCAGCTCGGCGATGCGGTCCGGGGTGAACCCCGCGACGCCTAGGAGCACCTCGTCGTTGTGTTGTCCGAGCATGGGTGCCGGCCGCGTGAACCACGGCCGGCGCAGGCCGGTGAGCCGAAACGGCAGACCCGGAAGCCGGTGGGTGCCGACGATCGGGTGATCGATCGCCTCGGCGAAACCTCTTGCGGCGAACTGCGGATTGTCTAACGCCTGCGCCGGCGGCACCACGTGTGCTGCCGGGATGCCCTGGGCGACCAGCGCTTCGGCGAGTTCCGCCGCGTCACGGTCGGCACAAAAGGCCGCCAGCCGCCCGTCGATCACGTCGTGCGCGCGTCGCCTGCCCGCCGCGTCGGCCAGCTCGCGCGCCCGCGCCCAGTCGGGGTCAGACAGCGCCGCGCGCAGGGCCTGCCAGTGCTCATCGGTGGCGACGGCCAGCGCGAGCCACGCGTCGTCGCCCGGGCCGGCGCACCGATACAGGTTCTGCGGCGCGGCGACGGGCCCACGATTTCCCGCCCGAACCAGTTCGGCGCCGTAAGCGCCGTATTCGATGACCACCTCGGCGGAGATGTTCAGCGCGGTCTCGACCATAGGCACTTCGACGAACACGCCGCGGCGGAGCTCGTCGGTTCTCTCCAGTGCGGCCAGGGTGGCCACGACTGCGTGCAACCCGGCGACCGGATCACACGGTCCCTTCAGCACCATCGGCGCCGCGTCGGGGTAGCCGGTCATCCAGGCCAGACCGGTTGCCTGTTCCATCGTCTGCGCGAATCCGGTGCGGTCGCGCCAGGGACCATCGAGGCCGAACGCCGGCATCCGCACCAGCGTCAGCCGGCTGTTGACGCCCTGCAGCAGCTCCCAGGTGATGCCGAAGTTGTCCAACACCCGCGGCGAATAGTTTTCGATCAGCACATCGGCCTGAGTGAGCAGCGCCAGCAGGGCCTCGCGCCCGTCGGGCCCCGACAGGTCGAGGGTGATGCCACGCTTTCCGGCGTTGGTGCCCTGGAACACCGCGCCCCATTCCCACCAGCCGTCCACGGTGGGCTGGCGGGTGGACGTGAACCGCATCCCGTCGGGACGCTGGGTGGATTCCACCTTGATGACGTCGGCGCCGAACGCGGCCAACACCTGGGTGCCCGCGGGGCCGGCCCAGAATCCGGTCAGGTCGACCACCCGCAGGCCGGCCAGGGGCTCGGCGTCGGTTAGGTCCCCGGCCTGCGCCTGATGGGGACTCCACCGCACGCGGCCGGTGTCGGCACCCAACCGTGGCGCTCGCCGGGGGCCCTCGCCCGCGTCGCCGTCGACGAGGTAGGGCCGGCGCGGCTGGGAGAATCCTGACGGGTTGTCGACGAACACGCCACGCGCCACGAACTGCTGGTTGGCGGTGACCGTGCCCGGCGTGCCCAGCGGCGACACCGGGATGCGCAGCGCGCTGGCGATGTCTTCGATCGCCGCGGTGGGCAGCGTCGTGGTCCACTCTTCGATGATCTTCTGGAACTCGCTGTATCGGCCCTGGCGCAGCTTGGGATCGATGATCGTCTGGTCATCGAGCAGATCGGCTCGATCGATCATCAGCAGGAAGTCGCGGAACATCTGACCGGTGATGGTGCAGAAACCGACCCACCCGTCGGCGCTGCGCTCGACAGACGGAATCTCCACGGTGCGCCCGGTCGGCGGTTTTCCAGACAGGCTGGCGGTCAGCGGGGCGTACAGCGACATCGCCACGCACAGGCACTCGAGCATGGACATGTCGATATGCCGGCCGCGCCGGCCGTGACGCCGGGCCGCTGTGCGCAACACCAGCGCCGCGGCCCCCGCATAGCTCCCTGCGATCCACTCGCCGAGCTGGCCACCGGCGTGCACGGGCGCGCGGTCGGGAAACCCGCGGCCCCCGGTCGACCCGGCCAGGGCCTGCAGGGTGAACTCGGTCCACGGACGCTCCCGCCAGGGTCCGGACCGGCCGAACGGGGAGATCGACAAAACGTCGAGCAGGGGGAAATCGGACCGGATCACTTCGAGTTCGGCATCGCTGACGCCCGCCTCAACGAGCAGGTCGGCACGCGAAAGCAATTGCCGCACATAGGAGTCCGACGGGCCGCCGATGACCGATCGTTTCCCGGCGTTGAGGTAGCAGAACATCGCACCGTCCGTGTCGTGCAGGTCGGCGCCCGATGCGCTCCACCGCCGGTACTCGTCCCCCTGCCCCGTCTCGACCTTGACCACATCGGCGCCGGCGTCGGCGAGCAGCTTGGTGGCATACGGCCCGGCGATGCCCGTCGTGAAGTCGAGCACCCGGAAATCCCGCACGAGGTAGGGGTGGCGCGGCGGCACGATGGCTCCCACTATTTCGGAGCGGCAACGGCGTTGGACGGCTCAGCGGAGCCGGCCGGGCTGGGCCGCTGCGCGGCGGGATTGACCGGAATCCCGCCTTGGCGTTCGAGGTTTTCAGCGACTTCTTGTCGCCAGTATTGGTTCGGGCGCTCGGTGTCGAGTTCGAATTCGAAACGGTCGGTCATCTCCGGCGTGACATCCTCAACATCGACGTAGAACTGCTCATACCACCGGCGCAGCTGGTAGACGGGGCCGTCTTCTTCGGTCAGCAGCGGGTTGTCGATGCGGGCCTTGTGCTTCCAGATCTCGACATCTTGTAGGAAGCCGATCTCCACACCCTTGGCCGTGCCGCGGCCGATCTTTTGGGAAAGCTCCGGCGAGTGACCTGGTTGCTTCTTGACGATGACTCCCCACTGCAAGACGAAACTCGTTGGGTTGACTGGGTAGTGGCAGTTGATCAGCACCGACTCGCTGTTGGCCCTCCCGTGCGAGCCGTGCAGCCAGTTGATCATGTAGGCCGGCCCGTAATAGGTGGCCTCCGAGCGGTTCATCGGCTGCTCTGCGCCGGCGGCCTCGGTGTAGTTGGATCCCAAAACGATGTCACCGCGGCCCGTCGACTTCATATATTGGCTGGCCAAATGACCCTCGAAGATGTTCTTGAAGTACGTCGGAAACGAGTAGTGCACGTAGAAAAAATGCGCCATATCGACGATGTTGTCGATGATTTCGCGGCAGTTCGCGCCTTCGATCAGGACCGAGTTCCAGGTCCAATCCGTCCATTCGTCGCTGAATACGGCGTCGATCCGCGGAATGGTCACCCCGGGCGGCGGCGGATTGCCCTGGGGATCGTGATAGACGAACAGCTGTTTGTTCTCCTCCAGCACCGGCCACGCCTTGGTCCTGGCCAGCCGCGGTACGCGCCGGGCGTAGGGAATCTGCACGCAGCGTCCCGAACCCGACCAGCGCCAGTCGTGAAACGGGCAGGCCAACTCATCGCCCTTGATCGTGCCCGTCGCGAGGTCGCCGCCCATGTGCCTGCAGTATGCGTCGAGCACGTGCATCGTCCCTGCGCTGTCGGCGAAGACCACGAGCTTCGTCCCGAACGCGTGCACCGCGTGCGGCTCACCGTCGCGGAAGGCATCGCCAAGCCCCAGACAGTGCCAACCCCGTGCGTACCGGTCCGGCGGGGCTTGCGCCTCGATCGAGCGGACAGCCGCCGAGTCCACTGACGCCATCACTCCTCCGCAGTTCGTAGTCGAGCACATTGGTGGGCGGGCTGGTGCCGGCTCACAGTCATCCTGGTCAGCGTCCTCGGGGCGCAACAGACGCGCTTTCCGCTCATCGGAAGCCGACCGCGGCGGCGGGACACACCGAGCGGTTGCGCATCCGGGGCATTCCCGAGACGGCGTACCAGACGTCGGCGGCCCCGGTGCGTACGGCGGCGACCAGGGCATCGGTGCGAACGGATTTCGTCGGACCACACAATGACAAGGCGACAGGGCCCCGATCGTCGTGGACATCGACAGCCGCTGCGACGACGGTGATCCCCAGCGCGCAGCCCTGCGCATCCACCGCCACACCGCCGCGGTCGCGGACCCGCTGCAGTTCACGCTCCAGGTGTGCGCGCGAGCGAACGCTGTAGCAGGTCGGCGGTGCCTGGAAGGTCAGCTCCGGCCAATCCTCGGGCGCTATCGCGCCCAGCAGCGCAAGGCCGGGGGCGGTCAACTCAGCCCGCTGACGCCCGCCGACGCCCCACGACGGATCTGTCTTGGGCCACAGGCCGACGCGTTCCAGATGGAGGATCTCCGAACCCACCAGAGTGCTCAGGTACGCCGTACAGCCTGTCTGCCGATGCAGCCTGGTCATTACCGGCA
>JGI26341J46601_10000230_pt1 | contig 17134 bp, 5 predicted proteins | sample BogFormECP12_OM3_FD_46601 | JGI IMG/M metagenome (IMG submission 46601) | reverse complement strand
AGGCGAATGTCTTCCGTCGCTTCGTACGTTGTCAATACAATGATCCGCGGGCTCGGCGTTCGCGACATCAATTCCGTGATCACTTCAAGGCCGTCCTTCTTTGGCATCCGCAGATCCAGAAGGAGAATGTCGGGCAAAAGCGTATCGTAGAGCCGGCAGGCTTCCTCTCCGTCTTTAGCTTCTCCGATTACCTTTATATCCTTTTGCCGCGTTAAAATCGTGACCAATCCTTCCCGAACCACTGGATGATCGTCGCAAATCAGAATTCGAATTTCTGTGTTCATACTGTTATCTGAAACGTTACTTATGTATCGGTAGCCTGACGACGATGGCTGTGCCCTGGCCAAGCTCGGTGCGCAGATCGAAGGTTGCCTCAATCATCTTCGCGCGCTTGCGCATATTGATCAGTCCTAACCCACTCTTGTTCTGCAATTCAGCGTCGGGAATACCGTCGCCATTATCTCGAACTTCAAGCTCGAGATTGCCATGATCGCATTGAAGGCTTACCGAGATGGTCGTTGGATTGGCGTGGCGAAGGGCGTTGCTGATCGCTTCCTGGGCAATCCGTAAGAGATTGTGCTGCGCTTCCGGCGGCAAATCATTGGGCAATGAATCACTACAATACAAGTTGCATTGCACCCGGCCCGGAATATTCGAACGTTCAACCAGCATCCGCATAGCTTCGGTCAATTGGATCCGAGGGAGCGTGAGCGGATCAAGGCCGAGCGCCGAGCGGTGCGCTTCCGCCTGCCCGAATCGCGCCAAATCCTTCGCCTTTGCCAGGTATCCGAGACCGTCGCCCTCCTTAGTCTGGATCACGTCACGGGCGACATTCAATTGTATCGCAATTGCAGCAAAGGTTTGCGCCAATGAGTCATGAATCTCGCCGGAAAGCCGATTGCGTTCCTCGAGAACGGCAGCTCGCCTGCCGGTTTCCGCCAAACGCGTGAGGTGAATGGCCAGGCTGGCTTGGGTCGCTAAGGCTTGGGCGATTTCAAGTTCCTCTGGACTAAAATCGCGCTCGTCCGTAAACCGAAAGGTCAAACGACCAACGGCTTGGCCGCGCGAAATCAAGGGAATCACCAGTACAGTCTTTACGCCAAGAGCGAGCAGATATGCGCGCTTATCCTCAGAAACTATTGCCTCGGGATCGGCGACGCGCTGAACGGTAACCGGTTGGTCGAAACAGTTGTTGAAGCGTTTGTCATCAAGTGCCCAAGACTGCCAAGCTACCGGATATCGGGCCTCATCCGGAGACATCACTCGACCGTCTTCGAAGACAAATGCGAGGCTCAGAATGTTTTTTTCGATGTTGCACAATCGCAGAGTGGAAGAGACAGCGCCGAGTTGGCCCGTGATGGCAGCCATTACCTGGCCGAGGAACTCATCGAGTTCGGGCACCGAGGCGAGCACGTCAAGGCTTTCGCGAAGTGCCTCGTTAGCTCTCGCTAACTGTGTCGCGCGCTGTTGGGCGAACATCTCCCGCTCCCGCGCGATGGCCACTTGCATTTCCTCCGAGCGCTTCAATTCGGTGATGTCCATGACTGTCCCGATAAACTCAAGATCCCCGGACTGAGTTACGAAGGATTGCCCCCCACTTCGAATAAACTTGATCGATCCATCCCCAAGAATGATTCGATAGTTGTGTTCAAAATCGCCTTTCTCCCGAACCGCCCGCTCGAGGATCTGTTCGAACAAAGGACGATCTTCGGGATGAACCCGTTCCATGAACAATGAATAGGAAGGCTTGGCTGTTTCCGGATCGTAGTTGAAAATTCGGAAATGTTCTTTCGACCAGTAAACTTCTCCGGTCGAAACATGCCAACCCCAGCTCCCGGTGCGGCTTATCTTTTGTCCTTGAGCCAAGAAGGCCTCGCTGCGGTGCAGGTCCTCTTCCGCCCGCTTACGCTCAGTAATGTCGACCAAAACCCCTGCGAAAAAGGCGGGCGCACTTTCACTAAACGGAACGAAAACGGCACTGACATCCGCCCATATCACACTGCCATCCTTGCGGCGGTAGCGCTTCTCGATTCGGTAATTCCGTCGCTGCCCTTCGGCTGACTCTGCTAGGATCGCATTGGTGGCGGCACGATCTTCTTTGTGGGTTAGTTCCACGACGGTGAGCTTTTGGAGTTCTTCCTCCGTGTAGCCGAGCATTTTCTGAAAAGCTACATTTGCCGCGATGTACCGGCCGTCCGGAGTAGTCAGGACGATGCCGGCCGAAGAGTTCTCAAACAGCTTGCGCCACCGTTCCTCACTGGCACGGAGAGATTCTTCAGCCTTCCTTCGATCGCTGTTTTCTTTCGTTAGCTCCGCATTCAATCGACCGCGGTCGGCATAAAGTCGGGCATGGTCCAAAGAGATCGCGGCCTGCGAGGCCAATAGTTCCAGCATCGCCAGCCGCTCTGGCGTGAACACTCGAGGCGCCAAGTTGTTCTCCAAGTAGAGAACGCCGACGAGCTTGGTCTGTTTGATGAGTGGCAGGCATAGGACCGAGCGGGGCCGGCTCTGTAAGACATACGGATCTTCCGAAAACAGGCTCGAACTCGAGGCGTCATCCAAAATCACGCTTTCGTGGGTTCGGATCACGTAGCGAAGGAGCGACTCGGGCAGCTCGGAGGGCGTCACAATCCTTTGCCGCAAATAAATGCCGACCCTGTCGCGGCCCGTCCGGGCTTCAGCCTCGATTCGATAGTCGTCGCCCAGCGGCAGAATCAAGAGGCCTCGCTCAGCTCCAGCGTGCTCGACTGCGATCACCATAAGAGTTTCGATCAACTTCTCCAGAACAATCTCCCCGGAAACCGCCTGCGACGCTTTCATCACGGTCTCCAAGTCCAGCTGCTCAACGGACGTGCCGATCGTGGTCGCAGGACGCCCAGATTCCTGCTCAGCGATCGCAGGATAGCGCTGCTCGAGCTGCTTTACCTTGCCCAGTGCGCCCCAACGGAGGTAACAGTGGCGCGCCTCACGAAGGTAGGCATAGGCGGTCGTCTGGTGGCTCCGGTCGAGGTAGAACCGCGCAGCCAGTTCGTTACCGATGCCTTCATAGTGGACAAACCCATGCTCGCGCGCCGCGCGGATCGCCTTCTCGTACAACGGCATAGCATCCAGGTCCCGGTGTTCGATGCGAGCAAGCTCGGCCAANACCAGCGTGTATTTGTCAAGGAATGTCTCCGGGCAGCTCTCTGACCATTCCCGGAGCCGTTCCAGAGATTGCTTCAGCTCTTCGAATCGCTCGGCCTGCTTTCGCAGTCCAGGGGTTTCGTGCATTGCCGCTATCGTCAGCGCGTTATAGTAGTAATAGTCGACCAATTGGACGTGAATTCTCGCTGACGGAAGCAACGACTTGGCTTTCTGGGCTGCGGCTCTTGCCGCGTCGTAGTCGCCCGACATGAAGCGCGCCTCTAGTTTGAGCGTCCAGTAGTAGCAGACCATTCTGGTCATCCGATCCGAGGTCAATTGGGCCTCGAACCTCTCCTCGTCGAAGTGGGCGTCGCTGAAAGTGGAAAAGGCCGCAGTTTGTCCCCGCATATTCTGGATAAATCGTTGTTGGCTTACGATCATGTCGGCCACATCGCGGAATTTGACCGTACGGTGGAATTCCAGGCCCATCTGTGACTCGCGCCACACGTCGTCGAGGTGGACACCCTGTAGAAGAAGGTCCGTAACGAGATGTTCGCAGCTATAGGAGGCGAAACTCAGGTCGCCGGTCTCAACAGCGGCGTGGAAGGCGAGCCGCGTGAATTCGATCGCCTTGCTAATGGGCTGTATCCAGAGCAGAAGGTGCTCCATGCCCAGGTATGCTTTCGCCTTGTAAGCGTGGAATCCATATTTCTCGACCAGAGCACAACTGAGCTTTCCGAAATGGTACCCATCTATGTAGCGCTGGAAGACCGGGCCAAGGATAGTTGCTAGCCCGACGATGCCGTGCGTGGAAGCGTCAGTCGTCCCGTACTTAAGAGTTGCGTTTACCATGTGGAACGTGACCAGGTCATGCAGTTTGACGTCGGTCATATTTGCCGGCGCACGGATCTCCGCGAGCACACGCATTGCGGCCTGCTTCTCGGGGTCTGTCATTGGCGGCAGGTCGATGAGATTCTCGATGGAACGCTCGCCCAAATTTTGCCAGATCGTTTCGTACTCGACCTGGACCTGCTCACGAGTCGGATGCGCTGGCATTTCTATGCCGAAGAGGCGCGCGCACTCCAACCCACTTTCGACCGCCTCCTGGTACTCTGCCCTCAAGATATGGAGCAGGACCTTCAGACGGTACGCAGCCGCTTTGTCCACTTTCGAAACGGCTCTTGACAGCAGCTCCGCGATCAGCCTCTCGGCCTCGTCGAAATCTCCGTTCAAGTATTCGCACTCCGCGCGTTCGAGCCACAAACCAAAGGCCAGCTCATAGCGGTTCTTCCAGGGATCGTATCCAACCAGGTCCATGCCTGCTGAGAGATAAGTGCATGCCGAGGCATAAGCCGTGGACGCTTTGGCCTTTATTCCGGCGTTGAGGTTTAGCTCCGCGACTTGCTCTTTCTCGTCGGGGTCGGAAATGAGCGCGAGACCCGAGTGGAACTGATGGACAACATCGAAGATCTCCTCTGCGATCTCGTCCCGCGTCATTTTTGCCACCAGCAAGCGAGCGATGCGGAGGTGCATTTGGGGGCAGAACTCTTCAGGGATGAGCGCGTAGGCGGCTTCGTCGACGCGATCGTGAAGGAACTTGTAAGAGGAGCCCAGACGCAGAACCAAGCCATCGCGCACGGCTTCCCAAAGATCCATGTGCACTTCCTCTTCTGATTCGCCGCGAACCATCGACAAGACCCTGGTCTCGGCACTGTTCCCGATACAGGCCAACTGTTTCAGTGCTTCCTGCGTAGCGGCCGGCAAGCGCTTCAACTTGCTGATCATGAGGTCCACCACGTTGTCGGTGAAACCCTTGCCGCGAATGCTGTTCACGTCCCATGTCCAGCCCATTTCACTTGCGTCGAACACCAGAAGACGCTCTTCGGCAAGCGTGGTCAGGAACTGAATGGCGAAGAAAGGGTTGCCCGCAGTCTTCTCGTGCACGAGCTCTGCCAGAGGGTGCGCGTGCGCCAAATCACAGCGCAGGGCGTCACTGAAGAGCTGTGTCACGTCGGCAAGCGACAGAGGCTGGAGGACGATCTCATGCACGATCGGCCCGGTTTTGCGGATCGCTTCCAGTGTCAACACCAGAGGATGATAAGCACTGACCTCGTTGTCGCGGTACGCACCGATTAAAAGAAGGTGCCGGATGTCTGGGTGAGCGACAAGCCGTCCGAGCAGCTGGAGGGTCGCCGGGTCCAGCCATTGGAGATCGTCGAGGAACAACACCAGAGGGTGTTTCTTCCGAGCAAACGCGCCAAGGAACCGCGGGAGCACCGCATCGAACCGGACCTCCGCTTCCTGAGGAGGAATCTCCGGCACGGGCGGCTGTTTGCCGATCACCAGCTCCAGTTCGGGAATCAGATTTACCATCAGCTGGCCATTTGTACCAACAGCCTCTCGGATCGCATCCCGCCAATAAGCGACTTCCTTCTCGCTCTTACTAAGGATTTGGCGCACAAGGCCCTGGAAGGCCTGCCCAAGGGTAGCGTAAGGGATGTCTCGCTTGTGTTGGTCGAACTTCCCTGAAATGAAAATGCCGCGCGGTGGCACGATCACCTTGTGCAGCTCGTTAACGACCGAAGACTTGCCGATCCCAGAGTAACCCGACACGAGCACCAGCTCTGGTATGCCGCTAGTGATGACCCGATCAAAGGCGGCAAGAAGAGCCTTGCACACTGAGTAACGCCCGTACAGTTTCTCCGGCGTCAGGAGCCTGTCTGGCACGTCATGCTTGCCGAGGAGGAACGGTTCGATGTTTCCCAGCGACTGCCATTCTGCCAGGCATTTGGTAAGGTCAGCCTGCAGGCCGGCGGCTGTCTGGTAGCGCTCCTCAGCGGTCTTGGCCAGGAGCTTCGAGACGATTGCTGAAATCGGCTCAGGGATAGGCTCCAGCCGCTCAGTAAGCCGCGGCGGCTGCCTCGCGACATGGCAATGGACCCACTCCATCGGATCAGACGCATTGAACGGAAGCACACCCGTGAGCATCTCGTAGAAGGTGACTCCCAGGGAGTAAAGATCACTCCGAGAATCGATCGACCGATTCATGCGCCCCGTCTGTTCGGGCGCCATATAGGCGAGCGTTCCAGCAATCACCTCAGGAGGCTCGGGGGACTGGCGTTCGCGAGGAAGACGGGAAGCAATACCGAAGCCGGTAAGCCAGACCGCGCCGGCGGCTGAGTCCACCAGAATGTTGGCCGGCTTGATATCTTTGTGAATAAGACCTCGCTTGTGGAGCTTGCCCAGTGCAGACGCAAGGCCGACAGCGAAGCGGAGGAACCGGCTTAATTCCATCGGTTCTCCCAGGAGCCGATCGAGTGGCACGCCACCAGGGTCCTCGAGCATAAGCATTGTCCGACCCTCATGACGAACAAGGGTGAGAGGTCGAGCCGCCCAGTCTGAGCCAAGCTCATCTCGAAGGGCGCGTTCGTGCTCAAGCCGCTCGAAGCTCCCTAGAGTCTGATATTCCGAGGCAGGAGCTAACAAAAGAATATTGGGTAGTTCGCCGTCATCCCTCCGACCCCGGCAAAGCGCGAACGTGCCATCCTGCCGTAGTGTCTCAAATAAAAATTTTGTTAGGTCAATCACGGCGTCACCTTCCTTTTGCTGTCGCAGGCTGCTCCGGATGCCGCGATTTGAAAGAATTGGCTAGAACCACAGGTGCCCGTTCTGTCATCGCCGCCGGCTCATCGTAAGTGAATCCCTTGCTGGCTAGCGATCACAAATAACTGCGGATTCGTGATTTGTGCAAGGAACGGGCTTTCCTGCTCAAAGCGCATAGACGGGTTTGACACAATTTTAGACAACGTTTGTCGCCGATAAGGGCAATTGTCGCGCCTTTACACATGGATTTTGTTGCCACTTTCATGATACCGTACTTTCGAGTGAGTACGAAATGGTCTTTTGGTTGGTAGAGAATTTCCTTGCCAAATGGTAAATTAGTTATCGCCGGGATTGGTAGTTTAGGTCCACGCATGGGAGGAGGTGAACGAAGAATTGTACCAGCAAGAACTTCGAGCCAATGCGAAGCGACGGAGAAGTGTAAAATTGTTTGACCGGCCGCAGCGCAGCATTGGCGTATCGCTGATGAAAGTATCGCTCAGACCCCTACTTGTGCCTGGGGTTTGCGTCTTTGTCGCCTTCGTAACGGTTTGTGTCGTACGAAATCGAGAGATAATTGCCCAAACGGTTTCTTCGGGAACCTCTCAGGCTGTCGCCAAAGAAGATCAGAAGTTTCTAGACGACCTTTTCCAGAATCAGAGCCAGGAGAGTCAGCAGCAAGTCGATACTCCGCGCGCTCCAGTCGCGAAGACGGAGTTTGAAATGAATAGTGAGACCGTTAGGCGCGCTGAGCTGGTCGTCCATAGTGGGACAGTCAGACGCGCCGAGCTAGTCCAGCCTCAACTCAAATTGCTTCGTCCTTAAAAGAAGGCTTTTAAAGGAGAAATCGAATGACTGAGCCTCTCGGATAAGGAAGAACACAGGCGTCTCGCCTGTGTCTGGTTGGTTGACTCCACAAGCCGGTAGGGAAGCGGCACAGTAGCATACGCGTCCCGCGTGTAGATCCGCGCGCAGTCGAGAATGATGACGGGCACGAGAATGAGCCGCGATTACTGCCTCGAGGACCCAACCTCGCCACGGATTTGTTGGGCAAGCTGAGAGCGATCGCGGGGTTGGCGCGAGCGGAAGAGTGGAGCTCCTTGATGTCGATTATAGGGCATGGCGGAGAAAATTGGCACACCTAACGACAGGTAATCCCATACCAAGGTATCATGGAACCCATCTGCACCGTCGCGCTAAGGTTTTTACTCAAGTAGTGTTGAGGAAACAACAAACTTGAGCAAAACAAATACCCCACTGATCTCGGTGGTGGACGACGACGTATCGGTGGTTGAAGCGATTGTGAGTCTAATGCAGTCAGTCAGGTACAAGTCGAAGGGTTTTCTTTCGGCGGAGGAGTTTCTATGCTCCGGCCAAGCGGACAAAACCGCCTGTCTGATCCTGGATGTGTACATGCCTGACATGGGTGGTCTGGAACTGCAACGGCAGTTGGGTGCTGGAAACTGCCCGATCCCGATCATTTTCATGACTGCGCTTGACGGCGAAGACGTTTCGAGCCGAGCGCTCAAAGCCGGCGCCTTTAAATTCCTGAGGAAGCCGTTCGGCCAGGAATCTCTGCTCAAAGCGGTGCGTTCCGCCCTTGCTTGGCGGCCTGGTGTCGTCCCCGAAATAGCATGACTTTCGTTACGATCAACCAGACCAAGACATCTCTACTATCGTGCAAACATTGTTCCTGAATTCGGATTGAGGAACNGACCGTGAAAGACCAAACTGAATCCGAGGATAATGTTCCAAGTGAGCGTTGGCGAGGCGGGNGCCGTTTCGTCACGGTCGACAGTGGGGCTATCCGATCGGCGTCGCGGCTGCCTCGCAAACCGGTGAGCCAACCGCAAACGCCAGGCGCTTTGGAGCTTTCCGGATACGCGTTGAAGATGCTGGGGGAGAATAGTAAGTTCGTCTTTTACCGAGGATTTAGCGAGGGCGATTCATCTTCTGTCCTTGTTGTGGCGCCCGCCTCGGATCATGCCAGTCCAGGAAGCCTCAAACGACTCGAGCACGAATACTCACTGAAGCCTCTCCTTGATCCAGAGTGGGCTGCTCGGCCTATAACCTTTGCTCGACGCGAAGGCAGGACGCTGCTTTTGCTCGAAGACCGCGGGGGCGTGCCGCTTAAGCAGCTACTGGGTGAGCCGTTAGAGTTAACTCGGTTTTTGCGCCTCGCGATCGGCCTTGCGGTCGCCCTCGGCAAGCTTAACCGGAGCGGCTTGATCCATAAGGACCTCAAGCCGGATAACATTCTCGTGGACTGCGCGACCTGCCACGTCTGGCTAACGGGCTTTGGCATTGCTCTTGCGCTTCCGCGCGAACGTCAGTTGCCCGAGCCAGCCGAGATCATCGCGGGAACGCTCCCGTACATGGCGCCCGAGCAGACCGGTCGCATGAATCGGTCCACCGATTCTCGGAGCGACCTTTACTCCTATGGAGTCATCCTTTACGAGATGCTGACCGGAACGCTCCCGTTCCGTGCCACTGATGCTATGGAATGGGTCCATTGCCATATTGCCAGGCAGCCGTTGGCGCCCACCGAACGGATTGAGGAGATCCCTGGACCGGTGTCGGCTATGGTCATGAAACTGCTCGCCAAGACCGCCGAGGAACGGTACCAGACCGCCGCCGGCGTCGAAGCCGACCTCAGACGATGCCTGGCGGAATGGGAGTCCCGCGGACAGATCGAACCGTTCCGGCTGGGCGAATACGATTTGCCGGACCGGCTTCTGATGCCGGAGAAGCTCTACGGTCGTGCTACGGAGTGCCAGACCTTGCTTGCCGCCTTTAATCGGGTCGTGGCCAGCGGGACCCCGGAACTGATGCTTTTATCCGGCTATTCCGGGATCGGCAAATCTTCGGTTGTCAATGAGCTGCACAAAGCGATCGTCCCGCTGCGAGGCGGATTTATTTCGGGGAAATTCGACCAACACAAACGACACATTCCCTATTCTACGCTTGCGGAGGCGCTCCAAACCCTCGTCCGCCAGATTCTGGTCAAACGTGAGGAGGAGGTTGGCGGTTGGCGGGAAACGATTCGGGGGGCCGTGGGTACAAATGGCATGCTGATGGTGAACCTGATCCCGGAACTGGAGCTCATCATCGGCAAGCAGCAGCCCGTCCCGGAGCTCCCTCCTCGGGAAGCGCAGAACCGCTTCGATGCAGTGCTCCGCCGCTTCCTAGGCGCATTTGCGCGGAGAGAACACCCCTTGGTGCTGTTCCTCGACGACCTCCAATGGCTGGACCCGGCGAGCCTCAAGCTCCTCGAACAATTCATCACTACCCCAGACATCCGGCACCTTCTTTTAATCGGTGCTTATCGCGAGAACGAGGTAACGCCTTGCCATCCTCTCAAGCTTACGCTGAATTCGATCCCCAAAACCAGGGCCATTGTGAATGAGATCGTCCTGAGACCCCTCTCGCCTGAGGAGGTGATCCAGTTGGTGGGCGACGCCCTGCGGTGTGAGGGGGCGTATGCCCAGCCCCTGGGGGAGCTCGTTCACGAGAAGACCGGCGGTAACCCTTTCTTCGCCATCCAATTCCTGACCGCCCTTGCTGAAGAGCAGTTGCTTGAGTTCGACGCGTCGGAGACGGCCTGGAGATGGGACTTGAACCGCATTCGCGCCAAAGGCTTCAGTGACAATGTGGTCAAGCTCATGATGAGCAAACTGAAACGGTTACCAGCCATTACTCAGGAAGCTTTGAGACAGCTCGCCTGCCTGGGAAACAGCGCCGAAATCGCAACCTTGTCAATGGTTCACGGGGAANCGGAAGGGGAGGTGCGCTCGCATCTCTGGGAAGCCGTCCGTGGTGGTTTGGTCCTGCGGCTGGGNGACTCTTACAAGTTTCTCCACGACCAGGTCCAGGAGGCCGCGTACGCGCTCATCCCGGAGAACTTGCGCGCCCAATTCCACCTTCGCATCGGCCGCCTCCTCATTGAAAAATCGGCCCCGAACGAGATCGAGGAGAAGATNTTTGACATTGTCAATCANCTCAACNTCGGCCTCGCGCTCATTTCCGATCTCGACGAGAAAGACCGAGTCGCCGGGCTGAACCTTGTCGCCGGAAAAAAGGCGAAGGCTTCGACGGCCTATGACCCGGCGTGCACCTACCTTTCTCTGGGGATGGAGTTGCTCGGTGCCGAGGGGTGGGAGAGGCAGTACGAGCTCGCGTTCGGTTTGTGGATTGAGCGTGCCGAATGTGAGTTCCTGAGCGCTAATTTCGATGAAGCCGATCGACTCATTTCGGAGCTGCTTCGCAGAGGCAAATCGAAGATTGATCGTGCAGCTGCCTACCGGCTCAAAGTCCTTCTCCATTTGATGCAAGCGGACAATCCTCAAGCGGTTCGCAGCGCGCTCGAGTGCCTGCGCATGTTTGGCATTGAAATGCAGGCCAATCCCACTCGTGAGCTGGTCCAGATGGAGTACGAGAGGATTTGGCTGAGCCTGGGTAGGCGCTCCATCGAGAGTCTTATCGACCTGAGGCTTATGACTGACCCTGAGATGCGCGCCGCCATGAGTCTGCTTTCTGTTCTGACTCGTTCGGCATACTTCACTGACAGCAATTTGCATCGCTTGCTCGTCTGCCACATGGTGAACCTGACTCTGAACTATGGGACGACCGAGGCTTCTACTCATGGCTACGCGTGGTTCGCGGTCATCCTTGGTCCAGTCTTTCGTCGCTACGACGATGGCCACCGCTTTGCCAAGCTTGCTATTGACCTTGTCGAAAAGCGTGAGTTCGCCGCCTGGAAAGCGGGAGCATATGACGCAATGCAAATGGCGGCGATCTGGACACGACCCATCCAGGTCGCCCTCGACTTCCTGCAAACCGCTTTCAGCGCGGCCATTGATTCAGGCGATGTTGTCTTTGCCTGCTACAGCCTTGAACACGCCGTAACGTGCCTTCTGGCGCGAGGAGATCACCTTGACGAGGTCTGGCTTGAATCAATGAAAGTGCTGGACTTTGCCCAGAAAGCCAAATTTCGCCATGTAGCGGATGTCATTCTGAGCATCCAGCTCTTTGTTCAGAACATGCGAGGAGAGCATGCGAGCTCCTCGACTTTTGAAGGAATGAGCATCGACGAGCAGGCACTGGAAGCCCGCTTGGCACAAGGCGGGCTGCCGATAGTGGTTTGCTGGTATTGGATACTAAAATTGCGGACGCGGTTTATGGCGGGTGATTATGAGGCGGCGATCGATGCAGCCCGGAGTGCAAAGCCGCTGCTCTGGTCATCACAGTGTCACATTCAACTGGTCGACTACTACTACTACGGGGCGCTCGCATTGGCCGCGTTCTATGCGGGGGCTTTGCCGGACAGACAAAGCGACTTGCGCGAACAACTGGAAGTGAGCCTTGAACCGCTTCGCGAGTGGGCGGAAAAGTGCTCTCCAAACTTCCTGGACAAATACACCCTGGTCTCAGCTGAGGTTGCTCGTATCGAAGGCCGCGACCTCGCTGCCATGCGATTATATGAGAAAGCGATCCGGGTGGCGCACGACAATGGATTTGTGCCGAACGCAGGCATTTCAAGCGAGCTCGCTGCACGGTTTTACTTCGATTGCGGACTTGAAACGAACGCCCTCGCTCACCTCAAAGAGGCGCGCTATTGCTATCTTCGTTGGGGCGCGCTGGGCAAGGTGAAACAGCTCGACCAGCGCTACCCTTCCATCGCGGAGCAGGCGCCTTTGCGTTCTGCCACCTCGATTAGCGCGCCCGTTGACAAACTGGACCTGGGGACGGTCATGAAGGCGTCGCATGCGGTCTCCGGCGAGATCGTTCTGGATAAGTTGGTCGAAACTCTCCTGGTGATCGCAGTTGAGCACGCTGGGGCAGAGCACGGCATTTTGATTCTTCCTCGAGGCGAAGAGTATTGGATTGAAGCGGAAGCCAGAACTCACCAGGACAAGTTCGAGGTTCATCTCGGGCAAAGAACCGTGATGCCCTCCGATCTCCCTGAGTCCCTCCTTCGCTATGTGATCCGAACCCAGAAGATCACGATTCTGGATGACGCTTCGGCTGAGAACCTCTTTTCGGAGGACGAGTACGTACGGCAGAGCCGTCCCAGGTCGGTTTTGTGCCTGCCCTTGGTCAAGCAGGCCAAGCTCATGGGCGTACTCTATCTGGAGAACAACCTGGCGCCCCGCGTGTTCACGCCTAACCGGCTCGCGGTGTTGGAACTCCTGGCCTCGCAGGCCGCGATCTCCTTGGATAACGCCCGACTGTATGCCGAGCTGACGCAAGAAAACAATGATCGAAAGAGAGCTGAGCAGGCTCTGCGAGAGAGCGAACAGCGGCTACAGGACATTATCGATAACACGACGGCCGTTGTTTTCGTCAAGGATCTTCAACTTCATTATCTGTTGGTGAACCGCGAATTTGAACGCAGGCATCAGGTTCAACGCGATCAATTCCGCGGGAAAACTGACTTTGACATTCATCCTCATGAGGTCGCCGAAGAGATACGTGCGAACGATCGCCGGGTGATCGGAGCCAGCGCGCCCCTTCAGTTTGAGGAAGCCGTGCCGTCGGTTGAAGGGGAGCGATACTATGTCATCGTAAAATTCCTACTGCACGACCGCACGGGAAAACCGTACGCGGTTTGTGGCATCGCGACGGACATCACGGAGTCGAAGCGCGCGGAGGAAATGCAAGCGGCGCTTGCCCGCGAGCGGGAGATGTTCGCGCAGCAGCGCGCGGCTGAACTGGGGAGAGCGAACGAAGCGCTGCGTGGATGTCTCGATGCGCTTGCCTCGGTGCCTCAACTGGATGAGTTCCTCGGGCAAGTGATGGCCGCTATCACGCGGCAACTGGGCGCGGCGTCGTCGGTGTTGCGATTGCGCAACTTCGGACAGAACAGTTTGAACTTAGATCTGATTTTTCAAGACGACCGCGTCATGACTCCCGCGGAAGCGAACTATCCGGAAAAGTTGCGATGTACGCCGCTTAATGAGCGAGAGCTTGGGTTGTTGAACCAACCGGCTGCGATCGTCCACCTTCTCAACCAAACCACACCGCTTCCAGATGGCCATCGCTCCTACCTGCTTGAGCTCGGTTTCAAAACATTGTTAGTCATTCCATTGACTATTGCTCGGCAGTTAATCGGCAACTTGAGTTTTCGCTTCGCCGAGGATCGGGAATTTCGTCCGGAGGAGATCGAAATCGCTAGAGCTTTAGCAACCCAAGCCAGCCTGGCGATTCAGCTCACTCGGCTGGCGGAAACCGGCAGGCAAGCTGCCGTTCTCGAAGAGCGCAATCGGCTTTCCGGCGAGATTCACGACTCATTGACGCAAACCTTTGCTGCGATTGCGATACAATTGAATGTGGCCAGTGACGTGATCCAGACCAGGGAGGGTGATGGTCTAGGACATCTGGCAAAGGCGAAGGATTTGGCGCGATTCGGCCAGGCGGAGGCGCACCGCTCGGCGCTCGGTCTCCATCCTCTCATGCTCCCTCAAACCGGATTGACCGAAGCGATCCGGATGTTGGTTGAACGTTCGAACATCCCGGGCCGACTGCAGTGCACCTTGAACTGTAGTGATTTATTGCCCAACGATTTGCCGCCGGAATCGCAACACAATCTCTTACGGATCGCCCAGGAGGCAATCAGCAATGCCGTTCGCCACGCCAATCCAACGACCATCTGCGTAACCCTTCGCTGCAATCATAGTGATCTCGAGCTTGAAGTTCGAGATAACGGTGACGGTATTCCTGCCGCTAAACTGCTGAGCCAGAGCGGGCTAGGAATGTTCAATATGCGGAACCGTGCGAAGAAACTTGGGGCAACCTTCGTTCTCCGCACCGAGATCGGCGACGGTACTGCCATCGTCGTCCGGTTACCGATACATAGGTAACGTTTCAAATAAAAGTATGAAAACAGAAATCCGAATTCTGATTTGCGACGATCATCCAGTGGTTCGGGAAGGATTGGTCACGATTCTAACGCGGCAAAAGGACTTAAAAGTAATCGGAGAAGCCAAGGACGGAGAGGAGGCCTGCCGGCTCTACGATACGCTTTTGCCGGACATTCTGCTTCTGGATCTGCGGATGCCAAAGAAGGACGGCCTGGAAGTGATCACGGAATTGATGTCGCGAACGCCGAAGCCGCGCATCATTGTGATGACAACGTACGAAGCGACAGAGGATATTCGCTTGGCTCTGACGGCTGGCGCCAAAGGTTACATGTTGAAAGAAACCGAGTCGCCTCAAGTCTGGGACACAGTACGGAGGGTATTCGCGGGCGAATCGGTCTTGCCTCCGGGTGTGGCAACGAAACTAGTTGACTCTCTGGCGCAACCGGAGCTATCGGAGCGCGAATTGCAAATTTTGAAACAGCTGTGTGCCGGCAAGAGCAATAAGGAAATTGCACAGAAGCTCTATATAAGTGAAAGCACGGTAAAACACCACGCCAAGTCTGTTTTTAAGAAGCTTGGAGCCGTTTGCCGAGCAGAAGCCATTGCTAAAGGTGTGAAGCGCGGACTAATAAGAATCGTATAATAGGAAGAATTGCCCTTTCGGATGATTGAAAAAGCGCTTCCTATCGACCAGATTTCGCCTGTCGGGTGATGGGCGTGTCGATGATGGCAAAGAGGTGAAGACCTTATAACCCTGGCGTCCAGCGATCCATTTCAGACGAGGGTGTCAGGAGGCGGTCCATCCGGAGCCCATGACGAAGCCAGAGGAGGACGGATAATGATGAATGGGTCCAAGAGCGGCTTCAAGGGCTTGACTCGCCGTGGAAATAATGCCTTGAATCGATCAAGCAAATCGGTTCTCACAAATGAGTATTGGAGCGCTGGAATTGTCAGAGATCGCAGCGCTCANCCATCCTCAAATGTCACCGCTCNTATTCATGAAACTGTTTCAATTGAAAAACTCGCGCTCGCGAAGGCTCGCAGGATGCNGAGCGATTGTGGCAGTCTCCTGGCTTGGATTTCTAGAGATTGTNACTCCCGTCGCGGCCTCGAATCGAGAACAAGNGGCTCCTACCTCCGACAGAGCATGGACGCCGCCCAACCAGCCTGCGTACGAAGATGCCCTGCGGAAAGGTTCGGCGGACGCGTTGGAAAGAGGGAAGGATTTAGTCGACCCGCGAAAAGAGTATACGCTTCCAGATCTTATTGATCTGGGGGAGCGATTGAACCCTGCAACACGAGCGGCTTGGGAGAGCGCGAGGCAGGCACTCGCGCTGGTCGGCGTCAGTAAGTCTGCATANTATCCTTTTCTATCGATAGCGGCAGAGGCCGGCTACACAAGGTTCTTTGTTCCCTTTCCNAACCTTGGGATAAATCAAGCGGCACTTAAGAGGGCCCTGGCTTCCGGAGGGAACTTNCAATCCGCCGTGACGNTGACCGAGGGTACCCCACTTCATTTCGATGTTCTCTATCAATCCGAGTTGACGATGAAATGGCTACTGTTCGACTTCGGGCAGCGCGACGCGAACGTGAATGCGGCCAGGGAAGGNCTTGTGATTGCAAACCTCGGCTTTAATGCCACGCATCAACGCGTCGTGTTAGAGGTTAGTCAGAACTTCTACGCCTANAACCTGGCGCGGGAATCAGTTGAGGTCGCGGATTCCGCCTTTCAAACGGCTGACACAGTTCACTCTGCAGTGCAAGCTCGGGTGACGACCGGCTTGGCAACGGAACCGGAGCTTCTCCAAGCGGAACAGCAACTTGCGCAAGCGCAGTTTGATCTTGAGAAGGCGCGCGGGTCAGAGCGGGATGCTTTNGTCGATCTGATGGAATCGATTGGTTTGTCNCCCTCCGTCCCGATACNGATCACGGAGAGCTTTGCGGGGTCGGTGGAAATTGACCTCGAAACGCCGCTGGTCTCACTCGTGATGCGCGCGCTATCCAAGCGCCCCGACCTGGTGATTTCGTTGGCAAAGGTCAAAGCCGCCGAAGACAAGATCAAGGCGATCAGGGCATCCTATTTCCCAACGATAACCGGGCTCGCGAATGCCGGTTATGGTGAGGAAAGGACGAGTTTTGGCTCCAATACATTCGACAGCAGCGCTCCGACCTTTGGCGCGGGTCTCGCAATCGGCTTCCAGGTTTTCGACGGGTTTCTGAGAGATCGATCCCTGCAGGCCGCGCGCGCGGAATTGCGGGCCGCCTCCGATCAGCTCGAGCAAGCCCGTGACGAGACCGTACGGGAAGTTTGGAAGAATTACACCGATCTGCGTACCGCAGTNCGCNGTGGAGTTGCGGCGGCAGCTTTGCTGAAGTCGTCTCAAAGNGCNTATGATGCCGTCCTGGCGTCCTTCAAGTTAGGTCTATCGACTTATACCGATGTTGTGACAAACGAAACGAAGCTGACAAGCGCACGGAATTCAGTCTTCGAAACGCAATCCGCGATTCATCAAGCCGCGACCGGCCTTGCTTATGCGATGGGAGAACTCGGC
>JGI26341J46601_10000223_pt1 | contig 17396 bp, 14 predicted proteins | sample BogFormECP12_OM3_FD_46601 | JGI IMG/M metagenome (IMG submission 46601) | reverse complement strand
GTACTCGGCGACCGCCCGAGAGGACGACAGCCAATCCGGAATCCGATGTGCGCAACGAGCGTTTGTCTTTCGCGATCTTCACTGGAACCAGAGTGCTTGTTGTTCTGGTCCGCCTCTTGTCGCCATGCTTTTGCTTCTTCGACTTTCGCAGATGGCGTGCCAGAGTGCTCAGACTCAAACCCTTTTCACGGCAAAAATCGATTCGCCGCTTCCCGCTGCGCCGAAACTCCTCCACTAATTTCTGAATCTCCGCCCGACTACGTCTCTTGGCTTTCAAAATGGACTGTTCTCCGCTCATCCGAGAACTTCAACACAAATGCCGAGTGTCGAACAGGTGGGTTGGTCAGACGTTTACGTTCGAGAATCAGATTTGCGAGCACTATGGGTTTTGCGGCAAGGAATACCACGAAATTCGCGGGCAGTTGGATAGCAATGGAAAATGTACGGTTGATTTGAGTTCTAGCAGCCCGACGCACTTGGCCACGTCATGAGTGTAATCGCCTGATTTTATCAACTGACCGATGTAGGCTAGGATGTGATCAGGCATAAGGTCGGCACAATGAATAAGCTTAACCCCTCCGCCGAATATTCCGAGCGGAGCGACGACGAGCTTTTGCAGTTGGCATCTGATCGGTCCTCTCTCACAAACGAAGCTGCCGCCGCTCTCGATGACGAACTGCACCGGCGGAAGCTAACCGAGTCGGACCGAGCTAAGCATCAGCAATTCGTGAGACATAAGGAGCAGCATGAGGCAATGAGGCGCCGCCGGAAGATATTCGGCACTCGGAGCGACCGCGATAGTTGGGTTGACCGTTGGGTTGACCTGTTCTGGACGTTGCTTGCGATAGTTTTGGTTTCGTCCACATACCTCGCGCTGCCCAATCGCTATCATATGAAGCCCGATTGGCAGGAAGCGGCTGTGCTTGTGATGTTCGCGTCGGTTGTCATCGCAGTCGTTGGCCGTTCCTTGTGGCGAAAGATGGGCTTTTGGATGTCGTTGGTGCTGTCGTCTGGGATTCATTTGTTCGTTGTCCATACTTGGATACAGCGCGTCGGAAATCTCAGCCGCAGACAGGGAAAATTCGCCATCTTGCTCGGCTGCGTGCTGTTCATTGCTGCCTACGGGTTTGTCTGGCTGTTGCGACGGAACTTATACGGTGAAGAAGCACCTGACCGCACATAGAGAGACGGCCTCGTTCTTGATGGTTGTTGATAAATCGCGATTACACTCATTGACCCGGGCGTCGGCCAGTCCGCCAAGCCCTCAATGAGTGTAATCGCCTGATAACGTCAGTCATCTTGAGTGCCAAGCGTGGAGGTGTTGTAATCGCATCTCGTAGCATGAGTATGGACAATGCGTGAGCGTCTATCGCGGTATACGCCGCTTCTAGGGCTGGTCTTCGCAGCGCTAGGAGGGATTCTCGGAGCGGCTTACCTCTTGGGCGGTCGCGATCTTGTGGAGATCGCGCTCGCCTCTTGGCGTCGATGGAACCCACTGTGGATGATGCTGTCCGTTCTCGCCTTCTACCTTATCGCCCACGAGATCACCCAGACCCATTGGTTCCGGCGACTTGGCGTTGACATGGTTCAGGAGCGCCTGCAGGCGTTGGTGCTTGCTCTGGTGCTGGGCAGTTTCTGCTTGGTCGTTCCATTCCGTAACATCTGGACGAACTACTGGCTGTTGCGCGATGCTCGCCAATTGAGAGCGGTTGTCGTTGATTTCCGCGACCACGGAACAGTGGGATACCGCTATCGCGTCAATGCGAGTGACTACACGGCATCCGGCTACCCGTACGAGTTTCCGCGCGCGGCGCCGGGTGAGTCAATAACAGTCTATTACTCGGCCTCACATCCTACGATCTCGGAAACCCGGCATCCCGTGTCGATCATTGATGGTTCCTGGCCAGTAATAATCTTTTTTACCTGGCCCTTCGAATTTATGGCAATCGCAACCCTTATAAGGCCACGATGCAAATGGGCCTACAGATTCGGGGATCGGAACGTGCTGCCCCTCGCGATGCGTAGGACCGAATAGTGATCGACATCGCGATTTCAGGGTTCATCGCGACTCTCAGATCGAGCTGCTGCGCCAGCCATCAGCCTAAAGTCTTCTCAAGCACTTCTTCATCCCGATTCGGGCTGTGGGTAGCTGTTGTAGACTGGCGAAAAATCCCGATTACACTCGTCGAGGTCAATGAGTGAAATCGCCTGGTTACAACAGTCATTCGACGCACTATTGTTTTGACGCCTAGAATGAGCGGTGGTATGACCGTTGCCACGTAATGAGGACGGTGAACGTGAACCGCGCGTCCAGTCAGTTGTTCATATTTTTGTGTCTTTTCGCCCTTGCCTGTGCTGCTCGCGCCGAGCCCGCAGGGAATACACCGCCTGATTTCACGGGGTTCTGGAAGTGGCGTTGTTCTGATGCGTGGGGCGTTCAAATTAAAAGCAGACGGAGAACTTGTTCTCCGTTTCGTTTTGTGGGCCTGGCGGTTGCTTTGAACCTGGCACGTGGATGCCAAACACACCGATAGTAGGAGACCCACGGTACCGCTCGATCAATCCGACGACTCTCGCAGTTCAGCACGGGAATGGTTGGCAGACACTCACCCGATGCACAACGAACCCTAACCCGGTGCTGGACTATTCGAATATGCCCGCTGCGTCGCTCAACACAAACGAGCAGGGCACCTCTCACCCCAATACGGCAATGGCTGAACCTGATTGTGGCCGAACTGCAAAAATGCGAGTTTATTCGGATGCTTATCTATCAGAGGAGACGGGCGATGTTGGTGGGATTGAGTTGGCGGTCGCAGAGAAGAACGACTCCACCATAGATGCGCTGTTGTTTATTTACGAAGGCGCGCCCAATGACGAAGCCATACCACTGTCCGGTGGCGTCGCCAACAAATACGTGACGTTGCAGGGTAACTGGGTCGAGCACCTAGTGGAGTACCCGTCAAAGAAGGAAATTGTTCAGCGGCACTTCGTAAGGGTCGAAGGAAAGCTTGGTTCGGCCGCGTTTCAAGGCGACTTGAAAATTGAGGGTTTGGCATTTCCAGAAAAGGCTCGGCTTAAACAGGTTCCGCAAATCTGGCTCTGCAATAAACGGGGCAACCCGGCGACGAAAACACCCTAGTTGGCGAAATATCCCGATTACACTCACAATCAGTTCCTTCTCGTATACTTCACGACAAGATCCTGGCGCCGTGGCGTCGGAGGAATGATGGAGTATCTACTTGTCCTGAACGATTCACCATACGGAAGTCAGCGTACCTACAACGCACTCCGCTTGGCCGGCGCTCTGGCGAAGGGNGCAACCATGGAAGTCTCCATTTTCTTGTTGGGCGACGGGGTGGTCAGCGGATTGCGGATGCAATCCCCGGCAGATGNGTCCTATAACGTTCAGGAAATGCTGCGGCTTTTGGCTGCGCAAGGTGTCTCAATCGGTGCCTGCCGCACTTGTTTGGAGGCGCGTGGGATTGACGATGCCTCGCTCGTCGCTGGCATCAAGCGCCGCACCCTGGACGACCTTCGCNCTTGGACAGAGGAAGCAACGAAGGTGTTAGTGTTCTGATCGGACAGTCGGAGTCCGCGCCCCAAAAGNTCGAACATGCACAATTCCCGGCTCCGACGCCCACACCTTGCACGCCGTGCCGGAAGTTTCGGAAACTGGACCTTTCAACCGAACAGAACTGACACACCTCAATTGGCGCAAAATCCCCATTACGCTCATTGATCCGGAGCGGTCAATTCTCAATGAGTGTAATCGCATGGTTGCGTTAACTGACGTGAAAACTTGCGTGCGATGCGGCGTACAGTGCTGTTGACGTCAGGAGCGCATTGTTAAGGTCCGCGATAGCGCAATGCTGGCGACATAGCAGGCCAAAGAAATGCTGAGGCTTGTGAAAGGCGCACTGAACCAATAAACCTTGCAGAGCACGGCAAGACCACCGAGCATTGCCAGCCCGACAACCAGCAGGAACGGTGACTGAAAGAGCAGTTGGCTGTGAGCCAATGCGAGAAAACCGAAAATCAAGCCGAACAAAATAAGTCCCATGCTGTGGCTGGCATTGAAGCCTACCCAACACCGCCACATGGTTGTTTCTTTCGTAATGACAGGTGCAATCTGACTCATGCTGATTTGCAGTGCGGGGTCACGCGGCGTGAGATTTGGCCCCCAGAACGTATAGACGAGGTGGAAGACTCCGAGCGTAAGGACAATGCTCGCACTAAGAACCATGAGAATTCTTGCGGCCAAGGTGTTCTCCTAATTTTGTGGGCCTGATGGTCGTGACGCACTACATTTTAATTTTATTCCGCATTGTTCTTTTGATGAAATACGAAGCCCCGCCCTGAAGCCCTGCGTTCATCGTTTTTTGAGGATAGTTGGCGATAAATCCCGATTACACTCATTGACCCTGGGTCGGGCCAATTTCAATGAGTGACATCGCCTGATAACATAACCTTAGGGTTTTCTGGCTGAGATTGGATGGCTTGTCGGCTTCCTTTGTGGGCGTGTTTGCTACTGTCCCATGCCTGTGAGGCGGGCCGCGTCTTGCATCATCTCCAGTCTGCGCTGCTGCTGGTCCATCATCTCCTGCATGTGGGCCAGGCGTTCCATCTGGATCGACTGATAGCGGTTGACCGGGGTATCGTACTGTGCCGTGCCGATGGCCGCATGCATCTCCTGATTTACGCGGTTGATGCGGGCCTGCAGATCGGCAATGCGCGCTTCCTGGTTCTGGATCCGTGCTCTCCACTGTTCGCCGGCGCGCTGCTCGGCCAGCAAATGCTGATTCGCGCGCTGCTCCGAATAGCGATCAACGGAGCGTTTCACGCCGGAGACTGTGGTCATCGGCTCGACGGACTCCGGAACTCCGGGCGGATCCGAGGGAAGATCCTGATTGGTAATCACCTTGGGCAGCGTCCCGGCCGCTTCATGAGCCTGCAGCTTCGCATGGTTCGTGCGAGCCACGTCGCCCAGCGAATCTCCGGACTGGGACTGCGCTATCGCCGCTCCACTCAGTAATAGTGCGACAAACAAAACCCGCCAGGTCACTCGCTGCATAAGCCCTCCCGGAAAGCGTTCTGCCAGGATTGTCGTGCCCAAAACCGTCCTGACAAAGATCGCTCCCTATAAGGAGAACCCAGCCCGGCGCGCCCTGTCGCGTTCCAAAGGTGTAATCCGAGCCAAACGAAAGGCACCAGCCTCAGGTGACCAAAGGCACAACGATCCGTGCCCTCGCGGGTGACGCGTGCTTACTGTTGAAGGCGGATTTTCAGAAGGATGGCTCTCGAAAGTAAAACCGCGCTCCCTGAACTGCTAGAGGAGCGCGGTCGCGTTCGAGAGCCAGACTTTCCAAACTTTCTACGGCACGACATAATTAACTGAGGTTCCCCAGTTTGCGTAACCATCCCTGGTTCCGTCGCAGGTCCCGAGTGTCAAAGTAAACTCAGAGCCGGTGCAGTTCGCGTACTGGATGTAGTTAGTGGAGAAGTAGATCTTACCTGAGCCCCAGAGATAGACTGCATTGCTGTAGTCTCCCCAGCGAGGTCGAGTGGGACCGGGATAGCCATCGTACTCGGTAAAACCGTCTTGAGGCGATTGGCCTAAATCTACAATGTTGACGATCGACTTCAAGAGACCGTTCGAAGTGCTGGTTAGCCGGCCGTAGGCGGTGCTGGGATAAACAGCCTTAGATACGCCATCACTCGATAGCGTGAAGGTCATGATGGCTCCGCCGTTTCCTCCATCCTGGAACGACAAACCTTCCGCGGCCATTGACGGGAATTCCAGCTCCCCATGCTTCGGCGAAACATAACCTTGGCCGGTGAGGGTGAAGAACCCGGACGTGTCGAAGGTGTCGGTTCCGATGACCCAGTAAACGGCGCCTTGGTGCACTTCCGGGGCTGGTTCCGACGAATACGTTTGGGCGATCGCGGTTGTGGTGGCGCCCCAGATCTGGCCCTGCGCCTGCGAAACTTGCGTCATAAAGTCGCCGTTCGTAGCGATTCCGNTCTCGGGGCAGCTGTCGGGTGGCGGCGAGCCCACACTAAGGCCGGCCGCTCCGCATTCGGCGCCCAACGGTATGGGCCCATTCTTTTGCTCAGCCAGGAACCCTTCGCCGTAGTAGAACGACACACCGGAGAATAGCTGGCCGCCGAACTGGATATGGGAGCAGGCGGAGCAGTTAGGACTGTTCAGGCTCTTGAGTCCGGTCCAGTCAAAGACAGCGACTCGGTCGTCACCCAGGCCATAAAAGTCAAGAGTGTCCAGAATGAATCCGGAACCTCCATGACTATTGTCGTACTGAGTTGGATCCGGTGCGTGCGCCGGAATTGCGGCGTACCAGCAGGTGATCCCGGGCAAATGATATTGATTATCGGAAAAACAGGTTCCGTTTGGTGTCGGTAGCAGACCCATATTCTCGATGGCGACGTTGAAGGCCGGGTTTGGTTTTCCATGATCACCGAAGACGGGCAGGCCCAGTTCCAACGCATTCTTATCGATTGCAAATTGTTGTGCGCCGTTGAAAAAGCCGCCGCCAAAGCCCGGTATGCTCCCGTTGTCCGGAAACTCATCGTAAAACAAGAGGAAGGCATCTCGAGTGGTCGCGATCTTGGCGAAGTCATTAAAGAGGTAGGGATAGCCCGGCTCGCCTGGGTTGTAATTGGCATTGAGGAAGTAAACGCTGTAGGGACCAAATGGATCTGAGCCGTTGGTGACCGCAATCCCCTCATAGCAGGTATTGGGCACGCCGGCGAAACAACCTCCAAAGGCGCCGCCACTGGTCTCGGGGCTGGCAGAGACGATCTCGGTGAATATCCAGTGTCCGCCATTGTCGTGATCATAGACACACGAAATGTCTCCGCCGCTGCTCCATCCTCTGCTCGTGAGCCCCATGAGGGTATCGAGCGGGATGACCGCGGATGCGCGCTGCAAGACTGTGTTGAAAACCAGAATCTCACCGAGGTTGTTCGCCTCAACAACATAGCCATTTCCGGCGCATAGACCCTGGTCCGCGGGTTCAATGTCGACTCCTAAAACGTTGGTACTTTGCGAGGCGCTGTCCACCGCGTTCAGCCCTTTCACGCCGACGGCGTTCCCCGCAGAAAAACTAATGCTGTCGCAGCCAGGACCCAACGGTTCGCAACTGACGGTGGGAGGCGTAACCGCGGCGGCAGCGGCAGCGTTGTACGGGAGACGTGAATAACGACGGGCGCCCGGTTCCGGCATAACGTGCGGGATAGTCAAAATGCTAGATCCGGCTCGCGGGTTGGCGACCTGTGGTTGTTCCCCCGCGGCGAGAGGCGCCGTGGACGGAGAAAAGAAGGGTCCTGTAAGCAACGAGCAACCATAATAGTCGCAGCCGGTGGCGGCTGGACCAGCAAAGGTCGGCGAAAATTGTCCTAAACTGGACGATGTAGCGGTGCTCGCGGCGGCGTTTAAAGCGCCGGTGCCCGCTTGTGCTGGATGGGCGAATTCGGCTATGACGGTCAGCGTGACCGCCAGCGACAGCAATGCAAACCTCGATTGGCGGAACATGGGGTCCCTCCACTAGACGATTTAGAAGCCAAGAGATATGAATCGGGCCCTAGGGTTGACTGCTGCTGTAACGGGATCGCGGATCGAATTCGTTTCTAGGTCAGAGTCAACGACGGAACCGGAAACGCGTTCGGCGAACCGCGCGATCGTACTAGCGGGCCTAGTACTTGTCAAGATGCAGCGTCGTACACACCCGTCAAGCGCGCTGAAGCGCGGGTGTGTTTGATGACTTACGGGCGACTGAAAGTTGTACTCTTCCCGATCCCAGTGTGAATCAGATCTTCCGCAGCATACCGATCGCCCGGCGCGCCCTGTCGCGTTCCAGGTGTAATCAGCGTCAACGAAGGGGACTAGCCTCGAGTGACCAAAGCCACAAGGATCCGTGCCCTCACGAGTGGCCGAAGCCCGGGTATCGGTTTTGGTCGTGGCTCAGTTTGGAAACAATGCTTACCTCAGCTACTCATTTGGCCATCCATAGCGCGATATCGCGGACAGCAGTGTCCTCGCTGCCAAAAAAACCGTGACCCGAAAGCGCATCACAGTTGCCAGTCAAGGCGGTGAGGCCGGCGGACGGAACCTGCTCGGAGCCCTTTCTTGGCGACTGCTTCAACGCCTTGAGCACGGGCTTCTCACCCGCGGTGGTTGCAAGGCTACAGGTGCTGCCCGCGTCATTGATCATCAGCACGGGCACGGTGATGTTTCCCAGGTTCGCCGCGAGCAGAGAATCCGGATCATCCGAATCGTTGACCGATGCAGCGAAAACCAGGCCGTCCGGCCCACCTTCCGCGGGACTATAGGAGTCCGCAACGAAGGCTCCGCCGGTTCCCCGACTCGTACCCACGATCCAGACTGGCAGCCCAGGCGCTTTCGACCGCGCCCACGAAATGACTTCCAAAATATCGGAAACATGGGCGGCGCTACCTTCCTGGCCGGCTAGACCATCGGGGAGCAGGTAGAAATCAGTGGCGGCATCGAGGGTGATGGTATCGAGGTTGTGGCCTGCGAACAGGGAACGACTGCGCACCACGAAGTTATGGGAATTCACATCGAGTGTGCCGTCGGTACCGTTAGGAACAAGTGAGATGAGTCCGGCACCGCCAGGAAGCAGGATGACGATTGCCGTCGGGGCCGGGGTTGCAGTCACGATGAAGCTCTCACTCAAAACCGCAGGCGGCGGATCTGACACTGGCGCGCGCGACAGTGCGAGCGTCTGCACCACATCCTGGGCCAGGGCCGTTGCCCCGAACAGCAGGATAGCGGCTAGTAAGGCGAGCATAACCGGCCAGATCCATGCCGGCTTTTTACAATTTGAAAACAGGCCTATCATGTCGAACCTCCGCAGGACGAATGGCTACGTCCGATATAAGGGTTGATTCCGTCGCCTCAGGGGGCTGTGCGTCAACGGCAGGGGGCGGCTCTTCGGAGAGGCGAGACTCGTATCGGGGCGAGATGCTATGCGGATGAGCGCGTAATGTCAGTGACTCTGGTCACGTCGAGTCTTGGCGCAATTTACATCCAAAGTGATGACACCCCAAGTGGCGAAATATCCCGATTACACTCATTGATCCGGTTGCGTGACCTAGACTGGTCAGGCGCGCCGGAGAGGGCCGACGGGGCGAGCGAGCGAAGGGCTAATGAGTGGAATCGCGTGTTAGCAACGACTATCCGGAAGAGACTGAGCGAGGCTCCACATCACTGCCGTTCGAGCGTCCCATTGTGCTGATCGCGCTTTCCGCTGAAAGATAGGGAAGAGATTTCGACGTAATGCTTCTCGAATCGCGCATGAAAAATTTGGGCGGTGACACCATCGTCACCGCCCTTGAAAAATTTGCTTCTTGTTGGCACNTAAGATCTGCCCTCATTACGAAAGCAGCGACCTAATTCCCGGCGGTTACCGCGTTGATGAAGGCCAGGCCGTAGGGCGTCCCGTATCCAGTTGCATTGTCCCAGCCATGCCGGACCGTAAGTGAACTATCCAGCCCGAACCCGAAGTCCAGCACATCCTCGGAATCCTCGGGCCAGATGGCGCTGGTAAAGCCTTTGTTGCCCTCGAGCAATCCGGCAAAGATTTCCGAAGCCGAGTAGGTGGTGGCGCCGTTCTGATCTACGATCACTCCGGTCACGTTATTTTTTGTGCTGTCGGTGGTCGGCAGGACATCCTGAATTCCACCGTAGGGCAGAGCGGCGATCAACGGCGCCGCTTGACCTAGAGCATGTCCCGCCTTCTGGCTAGCAATTGCCCAGAAGGCCGTGAAGATGGGGCACCCTAAGCTGGTACCACCCCAGCCGTACTGAACGAATTGCGTCGACCCTTCCGTAATCACGATCGGAACGCCGGTATACGGATCCGACAGTGCCGAGACATCGGGAGATACCCTGCCTTTGCCGGGAAGGGCACTCTGCCACGGCGCCTTGGGCCAGAAGATGCTTTCGCCGCCGCCGCCACCCCCGATTAATCCGATCCCCAGTGGCGGATCGAAGACGGCCCCGGCTTGCAGAAAGACCAACGTATCTCCCCAGGCGGTCGTGATCGTGGATCCCGGATTACTAACATCGTTCAGGATCGAGGTTCCACCGACAGCTGTCGCGTGCGGAGCAATGGAAGGAATAAGAGGCGCTCCCAACGGCTTGCCCACCCCGTTGTCGCCACCATCTCCACTGGAGAAATTAACCGTGATACCTTTCGCCGTCGCAACCTGCAGTACTTCGTCCCAGGAAGTCTGTTCCGACGGCCCGGACAACAGGTCGAGGTCCTCTTCATAGCTATTAGAGATCTGGTTGCCCAGGTTGTTTTCGGCCACGTACGAAATGGAGTTTTGAAAATCCTCGCTGTCCTGGCCGACGGTGATAACGTCGACTATTTTGGCCCCGGGAGCTATGGAGTGGGCCCAATCCAGATCGAGCGCCATCTCAATGTTCCAGCCTTCGATAATCCCAAGCGTAGGATTAGGCTTGCCTTGGGGGTAGACGATGCTGAAGTTGGACGAGGTGAGTTTCGGCAAACCCGCGAGTGTAAAGAACGCATTGGCATCCTTCTCCAGAGTTGGATAGCCGTAGGCTTCGACCAGAACGATGGTCTGGCCTGTGCCATCGTATCCCGCGGTATAAACCTGATCGAGGCCCAATGCAGTCTGCAACTGGTTGGGGAGATAGTCGCAGATGAGGCTGCTGTCGAGGGAATACACCGTGCCTGTGTAAACCCCGACCGGAAGAGAGGTCGTGCCCACCAGGTCATAGGTTGCCGGCGCCGAAAGACAGCTGGTTGTACTTAACGGTGGGAACGTTTCGCCCTTCGCTATCTTGCCCAGGGCCACGGAAGGAAATGCTTCCTTGGTTTTCGGATCGACCGCCCGAATGGCAAGTGGACGCACCTGGTGGCCCTCCAGTCCGGCAACGGTCGAGACGTGATTTCCCGCCTCACCTGTCAGCCGCGCGTTGCGCACGTTGGCGCGGAATGATCGCCCGTTGTACTCGAACTCGTGAAGCTCCGTATTGAAGGCGCTCTCAACATTACCGATGGTGCCGCGGGCCCGGACGCTAAAGCCGATCGCGTCGGTGGAAAGGATGGTGAGGCCGTGGCCCCGAAGTTCCTCACGCACCATCTCCCGTTGCGCTTCTGTGGGCGCATACTTTGCGAGATCGGCGTTGGTCATCCAGTGGTGGTAGGTTGGCGAAGCGGGATCGTATAGAGCAGCTGCCGCTTTGTCAAATGCGGCCCTGTCACTAAGCTCGAGATGCACTGTAATGTTGATTTCTTTCGATAAATCAGAGCGACCGAGGTCTTTGGAAAATCGAATAGCTGCGGGCACATTGTTTTCCACAAGTTGTGCGTAGGCTGATGAACACAACACTGCGAAGAGCGCCATCACTGCGATCATCGCCACGTAGCTGCGCTTGAAAACTCTGCGTTCCATTTCTCCTCCTCAAGGGTTATTGCTGCGGGATGCGTTTTCATCCGGAGAAATCGCCGGAAGTTCATCCTCGTTAGTTGTTGCTGTTCAATGACCTTGTGGTCGATTCGATAAGGGGTTGTTCGCCCGGAGAACGGGCCGTTCGGCAGGGGAGAGTTCCTCCTTGGGCTGGATGCCGCAATTCAAGAGGCAATGCAGCGCGAATACTACTGCCCAACAGTAGCCAAGTCAAGCGACAGGCGGCCCAGAGGTCGAAAAGATCAGGCCCTCATCATCCGGCGATTGAACGGTGTGCTGGGTTCCTGCACGCTCTCGGGCGTTGCCCGGCTGGACAGTCGAGGTCGGCTGTCCCTACATTATCCCTACATTACTACTCTTAGGTTTTCCGGCTGCGGGTGATGGCTTCCCGAGCTTCTTTGTCGGCGGTGCGGCGGCGTTCGGTCTCGCGTTTGTCCCAGAGCTGTTTGCCTTTAGCCAGGGCTAGTTCGACCTTCACTTTGCCATTCTTGAAGTACATGCGGACGGGGATCAGGGTCAGTCCTTTTTGCTGGGTCTTGCCAATCAGCTTGCGGATCTCTTCTTTATGCATGAGCAGCTTGCGGGTGCGCAGGGGAGCGTGGTTGTGAATGTTGCCATGCTCATAAGGGCCGATGTGAGCGTTGAGCAGCCAGAGTTCGCCGTCTTTCACTAAGCCATAAGAATCCTTGAGGTTGGCGAGGCCGCCGCGAACCGATTTGGCCTCGGTTCCGGTAAGAACCACCCCACACTCAAATTTTTCCAGCAAGAAGTAGTTATGAGAAGCGATCCTATTAACAGCGGCATCGCGCTGGCCGGAGGCGGTGGGATCGCGGCGGGGAGATTTTTCGGGGCTGGGCTTGGTCTGGTGTGTGGACTGGCGGGGCATAAAGTTGCGACTTCGGTTTTATCTTAGCAGTAAATGACGCGGGCTTCGGCCATCGGGCTTCAGCACAAACCTTTGGCAGCGATCGTGAAACGCTGGTTTGCGAAGTCCGGTCCGCCGAAGCCCGAAAACTGAAGGCTAAGCCTCCGTTCCCCCACTGGGACTAAGACCAAAGAGTGTAACTGCCGCGTGTGCAATCGGATAGGGAGTCAGGAAGGCCGATGCTATAATCGCAGCAAAAGTAGAGCTTGGATTCCTCACATAGGTCCAATTTACCGGTCCTAAGTGCAGTTATCTGCTTGTCCGGCGAACACTTCCGGCAAAGATTTTTTTTGGACGAGGACTAACGAATGAGACGTCTGATGCCTGCGGCGGTTGCGCTGCTGGTTCTGGTTGCCATCCTGCCTGCGATCGCCGACAAGGCTAAGACGCTTTACGAAAAAGGACAGGACGCCGAGGCGCGCCAGAACTATGAAGCCGCCTACGGTTTTTTCAAGCAGGCTTACGACCTGAAACCCAAAGATTTGCGCTACCGGGCTTCTTTCGAGCGGATGCGGTTCAAGGCGGCAGCAACGCTGGTTCATCACGCGGAAGGCCTCCGCGACGAGGGCAAGCTGCAGGAGGCGTTGGCTGAGTTTCAAAGAGCGGCTCTCATCGACCCGTCGCTGTTCATCGCCCAGCAAGAGTTGAAGAAGACTTTGCAGATGATCAACGACAAGGAAAATCCTCCGCCGCAGGCCGCGGGACCTCCCAGCAATCTGGAAAAGAAGATCAGGGAAGCGAGCGGTCCCATCGAGCTGGCGCCCATCTCAGTGGTTCCCATCACCGTAAAACTCACCGAGGATTCCAAGGTTATTTATCAGACGATCGGGCAGTTGGCCGGGGTCAACGTGCTGTTCGACCCGGACTATACTTCGCGGCGAATTAAGGTCGAGCTGAACGGAGTAACATTGGAAGACGCTCTGCAGATTACGGCGCTGGAATCGAAGACTTTCTGGCGTCCGGTGACGTCGAATACGATTTTTGTGGCGCAAGACAATCCTGCCAAGCGCAAAGAACTGGAGCAGAGCGTCCTGAAGACGTTCTACCTGCAGAATCTTTCGCAACCCACCGAGTTACAGGATGTGGTGAATGCGATTCGCGCCGTGCTGGATGTGCAGCGCGTGCAACAGTTGCTCTCGCAGAATGCGCTGGTGGTGCGGGGCACGCCTGATCAGATCGCGCTTGCCGAAAAGCTGGTGGAGGATCTTGATAAGTCGCGTCCGGAAGTGGTGGTCGACATCGCAGTCTTGCAGATCAGCAAGGATAAATCGCGAACCCTGGGGTTACTTCCGCCGGCTAGCGCGACCGTCACTCTGCAGAGCAACATCAACAGCACCAGTACGACGACTACGACCTCGACGACTTCCACGGGCAGCACAAGCAGTAGCGGGTTGTCGCTCAACACTCTGGGCAACCTGAACGCCACGGATTTTCAGGTATCGATTGGCTCCGCCAACCTGTCGGCCGTCATGGGCGACAGCGATACGAAGATGTTGCAGAACCCGCAGGTTCGCGCCCTGGATAACCAGAAGGCGACGCTCAAGATCGGCGAACGAGTGCCGGTGGCCACGGGATCGTTCCAGCCCGGAATCGGAGGCGTCGGCATCAACCCGCTGGTTAACACTCAGTTTCAATATCTCGATGTGGGCGTGAACATTGACGTCACACCTCACGTGCACGCGGACCGCGAAGTGACGCTGAAGATCACCATGGAAATTTCCTCGGTGGTGGGTCAGTCGAGCATTGGCGGCATCAGCCAGCCCATCATTGGACAGAAAAAAATTGAACACGAAATTCGCTTGAGAGACGGCGAATCGAGCATGATTGGCGGCATCTTTGACGATTCGCAGACCAGGTCCCTGGCCGGCATTCCGGGGTTGGCGCAGATTCCAATCCTGAGATACCTGTTTGGGCAGACGACGCAAGACCATTCGCAGGATGAGACCGTATTCGCGATTACGCCGCACATCATTCGAGGAACCAGCCTCAGCGAACTGAATCAGCGGGCGATCGACATTGGGACGGCGAACGCAATTGAACTGCGGCATATCAGCCGCCCCGCCGCGCAGGCACCTACTCCAGGCGCCCCGGCAGGGCAGCCATCTGGCAGCCAGCCCCCGGCTGGGCAACCTGCGATCCAACCATCCAGCCCAAGTGCGAATCCGGGTGGGCAGGGAAGTGCGAACTTCTTGTTTGATCCGGGTCAGATCACGGTGGCGAAAGGGAACACGTTCGTGGTGAATCTGCTGATCTCAGGTGCGCAGAATGTCTATTCCGTGCCCGTGCAGTTGAACTACGATCCGGCGAAGCTGCAAATGGTGAACATCTCAAATGGAGGGTTTCTCTCGCAGGACGGGCAGGCTGTTGCCTTGGTCCATCGCGAAGATGAAACCACCGGAACTCTGCAGATTACAGCGACACGGCCGCCGGGCGCAGGTGGAGTTTCGGGACAGGGTGCTGTAGTCACGATGACATTCCAGGCGAAGGCCAGCGGACAAACTCCGCTGACCATCACTCGGGGCGGGGCGCGCGATCCCGGCCAGCAGGCCATCACGGTGAACGGCGCGCAGGCGTCGATCACGGTGCAGTAGGAAACGGTGCAGTGGGAAGATGATGCGGCGTAGATTCCATCGGGGACAGGACGGAAAGTTGGCACGGGGTTTTTCCCTGCTGGAACTGATTATCGCGACCACCATTCTGTTGATTCTTTCGACGATGGCGGTACCGATGGCGCGGCTCAGCATCAAGCGGGAGAAAGAGCGCCGCTTGCGAGCTGACTTGTGGGAGATGCGTGACGCCATTGACCGCTACAAGCTGGACGCGGATCGCCAGGCTTTTCAGATCAAGGTGGATAGCCAAGGTTATCCTCCCGATCTGGATACGCTGGTAAAAGGCGTGGACGTGCAGGGCAAGAAGGTTCGATATCTACGCAAGATTCCAATCGATCCTATGACAGGCGCTACCGAGTGGGGCCTTCGTTCGATGCAGGACGATCCCGACTCCGACTCATGGGGCGGGCAAAGCGTATTCGACGTCTACACCAAGTCGCAAGACGAGGCGCTCGACGGCACCAAGTATAAGGACTGGTAAATGGCAGGCAGGCTCAAAATGCGCCGCGGCCGGGGCTTCACGCTGCTGGAGATGATGATCGTGATCAGCATCATTTTGATCCTGATGTCGATTGCGCTCCCCATCTATAACCAGTCCGTGCTGCGTTCGCGGGAAGCCGTGCTGCGGCAGGATTTGTTCGAGTTGCGTTCCTTGATTTCCCAGTACACGCTGGATAAGCAAAAGGCGCCCCAGTCGCTGGACGACCTGGTGACCGGGGGCTATATAAAAACCATTCCCAAGGATCCCACCACAAACGAGGCGAACTGGGAAGTGGTGCAGGAAGATATCCTTCTGGCTGTGGACCAGCAAGATCCCGGCATCAGCGACGTACATTCGGCGTCGAACCAAACCGGCACCGACGGCACCGCCTACAGCAGTTGGTAGCACTGATCACGATCCCGAGTTGTAATCTCTGTTTACTCTCCTGAAGTTCGCGTAGTGCCTCAGCTTGAATTTCGGAAGTCTCGCTTTGGTATCCCGCCTGTGGCATCATGATCGAGGCGAGGTGCTTCATGATAGAGCAGGATAAGGTCAACCGTGTAAAAATCTGGGGCTATACGCTCGGAGTAGTCGTTTTCATGGTCGTAGTGGCATGGAAGTTTGTGACCCGCTAGGAGCAATACTTCCGATGACCATCGCTAGGGGCAGACGTCCGCGCGATCGCGTCCAGCTTGCCAAGCAAGTATTTTTACTTATGCAAGACAGGGTACGCATATTCCCCAAATTTCAAACTGGGGGACTACTTCGGTCTCGTTCGCATTGCACGCGTTTCGCGCAGGCACTAACATCTATGTATGCCGGTTGAAACGGAACTCACTCAGGTGCCTACTTCGATTCGCGCCCCGCGCGGGAATCAGATCACTTGCAAAGGCTGGCAGCAGGAAGCTGCCATGCGCATGCTGATGAACAACCTGGATGCCGACGTCGCCGAGCGTCCTCAGGACCTTGTCGTCTACGGCGGAACGGGGCGGGCGGCGCGGAGTTGGGAGGCTTACCACGCGATCGTCGCGGCATTGAAAAATCTTGAGAATGACGAAACTCTGCTGGTGCAATCCGGCAAACCGGTGGGCGTATTCAAGACACATGATTATGCGCCGCGCGTGCTCATTGCCAATTCGAACCTGGTCGGCCATTGGTCGAACTGGGAGAAGTTCAACGAACTCGAGCGCGCCGGGCTGATGATGTATGGCCAGATGACGGCCGGTTCGTGGATCTACATTGGCTCGCAGGGAATTGTGCAGGGTACGTTCGAAACATTTTCAGCCGCTGGCGAGAAACATTTTGGCGGCGATCTGGCAGGCCAGCTGATTGTGAGCGGCGGCATGGGCGGCATGGGTGGAGCTCAGCCGCTGGCTGCGACCATGACGGGCGCGGCGTTTCTTGGAATTGATGTCGATCCGGAACGCATCAAAAAGCGGCTGAAGACCGGCTATTGCGACTTCATGGTCACGACGCTCGATGAAGCCCTGCGCATTTTAAAAAACGCCGTGCGCAAGAAAGAAAATGTGTCGGTGGGATTGGTGGGGAATTGCGCGGACGTGATTCCGGAGTTGGCCGAGCGCGGCGTAGTGCCAGACATTCTCACCGATCAGACTTCGGCACACGATCCGTTGAATGGCTACGTGCCGAACGGAATGAGTCTGGAGGAAGCGCTTGAGTTGCGGAAGGGCGATCCGAAGGCGTACCAGGAAAAATCGCTCGACGCGATGGCGCGGCACGTGGAAGGCATGCTGCGGCTGCAGAAGATGGGATCGGTCACGTTCGACTACGGCAACAATATCCGCACGTTCGCCTTCCAGCGCGGCGTAAAGAATGCTTACGATTTTCCCGGATTCGTGCCCGCATATATACGCCCGCTGTTTTGCGAGGGACGGGGGCCGTT
>JGI26341J46601_10000211_pt1 | contig 18000 bp, 13 predicted proteins | sample BogFormECP12_OM3_FD_46601 | JGI IMG/M metagenome (IMG submission 46601) | reverse complement strand
CGAAGGGGCGCTCCTCGACGGCGCAAACCACTATTTGCTGCACTTCGATGCCGACCAAATCCCGCCCACGCTGCCGAACGGATTCTGGTCGATCACCATGTACGGGTCGGACTTTCAGCTCGTGAAGAATCCGATCGACCGATTCTCCATCGGCGATTCAGTAGCAAATGCGCAGTTGCGGGTAACCAGGGGAGATCGGCCCGGCGGAATGAGCGCCGCATGGCGCCGTTCCTCGATGCGAGCGGGCTGGGTTCTGCGCCCGACAGGTCACTCTTCGCGCCCCGCCGTCCGCGAGGAATTGGCCGGCAGAGAACACCGCGTCGTCGAGGTAAGGCGACACAACCAGGCAGGCTTCAATTGGTGTTAAGGATATCCGCCGAGTTAGTCGGCTTCGTCGGCCTGCGCTGCAAGCACGCGGTAGACCGTCGCACGGCTCACACCGAGCGTCGCCGCGATCGTGCTCNCCGATTCGCCGCTGGCATGCATCCGCTGGGCCAGAGCGGCTTTCGGCTTGTCGAAAGCGGCTTCCCTCGTCGGCTCGGCGGCCATGACCTACTCGATGCGAACGAGACAACATTGACGTTTGCTACGTTGCCCGCGTTCGCTGTGCCAGAAAACCGCAGTTCACAGCGTTGAAACGGTTGGGCAGTTGAGGCTGACGTCGAAACTAGTGCGGACTGACTGCGGACCGGCTTAGCAACCGTGCGCTCGACCGGGTCCAAGCCCGGCATCCCGGCCCCGTCGGGTAACGGGCACGAAGTAAGGACCTTTGCCTCTGTGCGCGGTCCACCGCGCGGGCGAGCCTTGGTTGGGCCGCCTCCCTGTGCGAGGGAGGCAGACTCAAAACCGAGAGTTCCCATACTGCACGGGCGAACAACGGCCTCCGGGACGACAGTGCGCGCACCGATGCGCTGTGCCCATGTCGTCCCAACGTCGTCGCACACGTTGCGAACGGCGCATCCGCGTCACAAAGCTTCTTAAGAGAGGTCCATCATGGCCAATCCGACCACGCCGCCCAACGGCCACAAGGCGACCGCCTCATCTAACGGCGAGGCTGCCCCACTCGTCGACGCGCCAGAGCAGGCCGCGGTACAACGCGACATCCTGCCCATCCCCGACGTCAAGCACGTCGGTCTGACGACCTATGACGCCAAGGACCCAGACACCACGTATCCGCCGATCACAATGCTGCGACCTCCAAAGGGCGCGCCGAACGTACTGATCGTCCTCATCGACGACGTGGGCTTTGGCGCGTCGTCGGCGTTCGGCGGTCCGTGCGATACACCCACGGCTGAGCGGCTGGCCGCCGGAGGGGTGAAGTTGAACCGTTTCCACACCACGGCGTTGTGCTCGCCGACCCGTCAGGCGCTGTTGACGGGACGTAATCATCACTCGGTGGGGATGGGTGCCATCACGGAGATGGCGACCTCTGCTCCGGGATATAGCAGCATCCGACCCAAGGAGAAGGCACCTCTCGCCGAAACCCTGGTGCTCAATGGCTACTCAACCGCCCAGTTCGGTAAGTGCCACGAAGTGCCGGTCTGGGAGGTCTCGCCGGCCGGGCCGTTTCACCAGTGGCCCACCGGGTCGGGCTTCGAGTACTTCTACGGCTTCATCGGCGGTGAGGCCAACCAGTACTACCCCGGCCTGTTCGAGGGGACCACCGCGGTTGAACCGCCCAAGTCGCCTGAGGAGGGCTACACCCTGACCGAGGACCTCGCCGATCACGCGATCACCTGGGTGCGCCAGCAGAAGGCGCTGATGCCCGACAAGCCGTTCTTCATGTACTTCGCGCCCGGCGCCACCCACGCGCCGCATCACGTGCCCACAGAATGGTCAGATAAGTACAAGGGAAAGTTCGACGACGGCTGGGATGCGCAGCGGGAGAAGACCATCGCTCAACAGAAGAAGCTGGGCGTGGTCCCCCAGGACGCTGAGCTGACCAGACGCCACGACGAGATGCCCGCCTGGGATGACATGCCCGCGGAACTCAAACCGGTCCTGGCCCGTCAGATGGAGCTTTACGCAGGCTTTCTGGAGCAGGCCGATCACGAGGTCGGTCGGCTGGTCGACACCCTCGACGCTCTGGACGTCCTGGACGACACGCTGGTGTACTACATCCTGGGCGATAACGGCGCGTCCGCGGAGGGCACGCTCAATGGTTGCTTCAACGAGTTGACCACCCTCAACGGCATGCCCGGCATCGAGACGACGGAGTTCTTGCTGTCCAAGATCGACGATTTCGGCACCCCGAACGCCTACAACCATTACGCGGTGGGCTGGGCACACGCCATGTGCGCGCCGTATCAGTGGACCAAGCAGGTCGCCTCGCATTGGGGTGGCACCCGCAACGGGACGGTCGTGCATTGGCCGAACGGCTTTGCCGACAAGGGTGGGCTCCGTAACCAGTTCCACCATGTGATCGACGTTGCCCCAACCATTTTGCAGGCGGCCGGACTGCCGGCGCCGGCCGTGTTGAACAGCATCGCTCAAGCGCCGATGGAGGGTGTCAGCATGCTGGCGATGTTGCGCGACGGCGCTGCTCCCGAGACACACGATGTTCAGTACTTCGAGATGTTCGGTAACCGCGGCGTCTACCACAAGGGCTGGACGGCGGTGACCAAACACCGCACGCCGTGGACGGCTGACACGCCGCCGCCGTTTGATGACGACGTCTGGGAGCTCTACGGACCCGGGGACTGGACGCAAGCCCACGACGTCGCCGCGGAGAACCCGCAGAAGCTGGCAGACATGCAGCGCCTGTGGCTGATCGAGGCGGTCAAGTACAACGTGGTTCCCCTCGACGACCGTGGTTTTGAGCGCATCAACCCCGATATCGCCGGTCGGCCACAGTTGATCCGGGGAACCAGCCAGCTCCTCTTCGCCGGGATGCGGGTCAGCGAGAGCTGTGTGCTCACATTGAAGAACAAGTCCCACATGGTGACTGCCGACATCGCGGTGCCGGAATCGGGTGCCACCGGGGTGATCATCACCCAGGGTGGCAGCGTGGGCGGCTGGTCCCTATATGCCCACGACGGCCGGCTCAAGTACTGCTACAACTTCTTCGGCATCGAGTACTACATGGTCACCGCCGAGAAACCCATCCCACCCGGAAAGCACCAGGTGCGCATGGAATTCACTTACGACGGTGGTGGTCTGGGCAAGGGTGGCGACGTCACACTGTTCTACGACGGCCAACCCGTCGGCAGCGGCCGCGTCGAGCAGACCCAGCCGATGGCGTTCTCCGCCGACGAAGCCTGCGACGTCGGTGCCGACACCGGCTCGCCGGCATCCCCGGACTACGGCCCCACCGGCAACAAGTTCTCCGGTGAGATCGAGTGGGTGCTCATCAATATCGGCGATGACAGCCACGACCACCTGATTACCGCGGAGGATCGGTTCAACATCGCAATGTCGCGGCAATAACGTTCCCCTTCTTGGGAATCAGAAGACCAAGCAAGCTCACGTCAGAAACGCGCTCATCGGCAGGAGACACGATCATGAATGAGGACTTCGAAGGCGTCATCAAGCTGGACGTGCGGGACTCCACGGCCGACTGGTCGCCGTATGAGTTGCAGCGTGCACCCGAGGGAGCGCCGAACGTTCTGGTCGTCTTGTATGACGACACAGGGTTGGCGTCGTGGTCGCCGTTTGGTGGGCGCATCAATATGCCGACGCTGCAGAGGCTGGCTGACGATGGGCTGACGTACTCGCAGTGGCACACGACGGCGCTGTGCTCGCCGACGCGGTCCTGCTTTCTTACTGGCCGAAACCATCACGTGAACCGCTGCGCGTCGATCACTGAAGGGTCGAATGGCTTCCCGGGGGCGGCGGCACGGTTACCGGCGGAGTGCGCGACGATCGGGCAGGTGCTGCAGGACAACGGCTACAGCACATTCTGGCTGGGCAAAAACCACAACGTACCCGAGGAAGATGTGTCCAGCGGCGGAAGCAAATCCGAGTGGCCGCTGCAGAAGGGATTCGATCGGTTCTACGGATTCCTCGGCGGAGAGACCAATAACTGGTATCCCGACCTGGTCGAAGACAACAGATTCATTGAACAGCCCTACGGTCCCGAGGACGGCTACCACCTGTCGAAGGACCTCGCCGACCAGGCGCTGAAGATGCTGCGCGATCAGAAGGCCACCAATCCGTCCAAGCCGTGGTTCCTGTGGTTCTGTCCCGGTGCCAACCACGCTCCACACCACAGCCCGAAAGAGTTCGCCGACAAGTACAAAGGGATGTTCGACGACGGCTACGAGGCGTATCGCGAGTGGGTGCTGGCACGCATGGTCGACAAGGGCGTGATACCGGAGGGCACCGCGCTGACTCCGCTCAATCCGCTGCCTGAAGATGTTGCCCAACCCGGTGATGCGGTGCGGCCGTGGGACACGCTCAATGACGACGAGAAGCGGTTGTTTGCGCGGATGGCCGAGGTGTTCGCAGGATTCTCGGAGTACACCGACGCTCAAGTCGGACGCATCGTCGACTATCTGGAACAGACCGGCCAGCTCGACAATACGGTCATCATGTACTGCGCCGACAACGGCGCGTCCGGCGAAGGTTCGCCGCACGGTTCGGTGAATGAGAACAAATTCTTCAACGGCTACCCCGACGAGCTGTCGGAGAACCTGAAATACCTTGACGTGCTTGGCGGGCCAGACACCTACAACCACTACCCGACCGGCTGGGCGGTCGCCTTCTCCACGCCGTTCCAGATGTTCAAGCGGTACTCGCAGTATTCCGGCGGAACCTGCGACCCGCTGGTGATCCACTGGCCCAAGGGCATCAAGGCCAAGGGGCAGGTGCGCCAGCAGTATCACCACGCCACCGACATTGCGGCGACCATCCTCGACGTCGCAGGTCTGGAGATGCCGGCCACCTATCGGGGCGTCGAGCAGCATCCGATGGACGGCGTGTCGATGCGCTACAGCTTCGACGACGCGCAGGCACCCACCACCAAGACTCGGCAGTACTATGCGATGCTGGGAACGCGGGGGATCTGGGAGAACGGTTGGAAGGCAGCCGCAATCCACGCGCCGATTAGCGGGGTCGGTCACTTCGACGAAGACAGATGGCAGCTCTACCACGTCGACGGGGACCGTTCGGAGTCCAAGGATCTCGCCGCCGAGCACCCGGAGAAGCTCCAGGCGCTCATAGACATCTGGTTCGAGGAAGCCGACAGGAACTTCGTGCTACCGCTCGATGACCGCACCGCCCCCGAGATGCTGGCAGTCGAACGGCCGCAGTTCGAGCCACCGCGGAACCGGTATGTCTACTATCCAGGAACTGCGCCCGTTCCCAGTGGCGTGGCCGTCGACGTTCGTGGCCGGTCCTACAAGATCATCGCCGACGTGGACGTCACCGACGATTCCAACGGGGTGCTCTTCGCGCACGGCTCACGCTTCGGCGGCCATGCGCTATTCATCAAGGACAAGAAACTGCACTACGTCTACAACTTCCTCGGCATCAAACCCGAACAGGAGTTCATATCCGAGGAACTCACACCCGGCAGGCATGCGCTCGGCATGGAGTTCGTCCGAGAAGCCACCGGCGAGCACGGTGAATCACTCGGCAGCACCACGCTCTACGTCGACGACCAGGCCGCGGCCAAGGCGTCAATGCGTGCGCAGGCAGGCCCGTTCACCCTGGCCGGCGACGGTTTGTGCGTCGGCTTCGACAGCGGTGACAACGTCAGCCAGCACTACCAGAACCCCGGCACCTTCACCGGCGGCACGATTCTCGGTGTTGCGGTCGACGTCAGCGACGAGGCGTACCTCGACCTGGAAAAGGAAGCAGCACGCGCCTTCTCGCTCGACTGACCGGCACGGCTCGGAGATGAAGCACTACTGCACGTACCCGCAATTCCCCGAGGTAGCCGGGCTACGGAACTTCCGGACCGGGCCGACACTTCATCGTGTTTGCCACTCTGTGACGAAGTGCCAGGCACGCGACCACGCCTCATCTTTGACGTTTTCGAGACAGCGCACAAGCGCGAAAGACGGACTGCCAGTGAGGTCTGGGACTGGGCGGCGCTGCCGCTGAATCAGTCTTGTGGCCCGACGCCGACGAGTCCACACGCTCTGCGATCGGTGCTGTGATCGCGGAACGGATGGACTCTGTCGAATCTACTGCGGACCCACAGCGGACCGAGAGGCCGCGTTCGTAGCATCGCCGCAGGTCATCAGAGGGTTAACCGGCCTACACGTCGAAGTAGAGCGCGAACTCGTAGGGGTGCGGCCGGATCTGCACCGGCAGGATCTCGACCTCCCGCTTGTAGTCGATCCACGTCTCGATCAGGTCAGGCGTGAACACGCCACCCTCGGTGAGGTATTCGTGGTCGGCCTCGAGCCGGTCGATCACGGCGGACAGCGAGGTCGGTGCCTGGGGGATGTTCGCCGCCTCGTCCGGGGGCAGCTCGTAGAGGTCCTTGTCCACCGGTGACTGCGGCTCGATCTTGTTCCTGATCCCGTCGAGACCGGCCATCAGCATCGCCGAGAACGCCAGGTAGGGGTTGCCCGACGAGTCGGGGCANCGGAACTCNAGCCGCTTGGCCTTCGGGTTGTTGCCCGTGATCGGAATGCGCACACANGCCGANCGGTTGCGCTGGCTGTACACCAGGTTGATCGGCGCCTCGAAGCCCGGCACCAAGCGCTTGTAGGAGTTCACCGTCGGGTTGGTGAATGCCAGCAGCGACGGCGCGTGGTGCAGGATGCCACCGATGTAGTGACGGGCCGAGTCGGAGAGCCCTGCGTAGCCCGACTCGTCGTACATCAACGGGCTGCCTTCCTTCCACAGCGACTGGTGCACGTGCATGCCGGAACCGTTGTCGCCGAACAGCGGCTTGGGCATGAACGTGACGGTTCTGCCGTTCTGCCACGCGGTGTTCTTGATGATGTACTTGAACAGCATCAAGTCGTCGGCGGCGTGCAGCAGCGTGTTGAACTTGTAGTTGATCTCGGCCTGCCCGCCGCTGCCCACCTCGTGGTGGCCTTTTTCGAGCGTGAAGCCGGAGTTGATCAGGTTCGTGCACATCTCGTCGCGCAGGTCGACGTACTGGTCGTTGGGCGCGACCGGGAAGTAGCCGCCCTTGGTGCGCACCTTGTAGCCACGGTTGGGGCTGCCGTCGGACTCGGTCGCCGCGCCGGTGTTCCACCAGCCCGAGATCGAGTCGACCTCGTAGAACGCGCCGTTGGTGCGCGAATCGAAGGCCACCGAGTCGAAGATGTAGAACTCGGCCTCCGGACCGAAGTACGCGGTGTCGGCGATTCCGGTGCTCTTCAGGTAGTTCTCCGCCTTGCGGGCGACGTTGCGCGGGTCGCGGGAGTACGGCTCGTGGGTGAACGGGTCATGCACGAAGAAGTTGATGTTCAGGGTCTTGGCGGCTCGGAACGGGTCGATCTTGGCAGTGTCGAGGTCGGGCAGCAACGTCATGTCGGACTCGTGGATCGACTGGAAGCCGCGGATCGACGATCCGTCGAACGCCAGCCCGTCGTCGAAGACGCTGTCATCGAAGCCCGAGGCCGGGATCGTGAAGTGCTGCATGACACCTGGCAGATCACAGAACCGGACGTCGACGTATTCGACATCCTCTTCCTTGATGAGCTTGAAGATGTCTTCCGCCGTCTTTTCGGTCACTGTAGGTGGTCTCCTTCTCTTGGTAACCCGCGGTGTGACGCTATGGACCCGATGTTGCACGCCCGTCAACCGCGTGTTGCGCTGACGTTACGCAATAGCGGCTCCGACGTCGCCGCGGAGCACGCTCGTTGCATACATATCCTTAGGTCATGGCGCGCTCAACCGCATCTTGGCTGTCGGGTCCCGAACCGGTGCCCTCCGGGCCTGGATCCGGCTACCCCGGGGAGCGGCTGGGTTTGCCGCGGACCGGCCCCGGCTCGCTGGTCGGGTTCGGCCGGCGGGTCGGCGCGCTTACGGTCGACTGGCTGATCGCCTACGGGCTTGCGGCCCTCGGCGTGTCCTTCGGCCTGTACGGCGCGGCGATCCTGTCGACGGCCGTGCTGGCGGTGTGGCTGGTGCTCGGCGTGGTCGCGGTACGACTGTTCGGCTTCACACCGGGCCAGTTCGTGCTGGGTGTGATGGTCGCGTCGGTCGACGGCAGGCGCCACGTCGGCCTCGGCCGTGCCGTCGCGCGCGGGCTGCTGATCGCGCTCGTGGTGCCGCCGCTGTTCACCGACTCCGATGGCCGTGGCCTGCACGACCGGCTCACCGGCACTGCGGTGCTGCGGCGGCGATGAGCGCTCGCGCGAAGAGCAAACGGCGGCGATGAGCGCAAAGCTCAGCGTCGGCGCACCGTCCGCTGCACCCCGCGCATCTTGGCCGCGGTCGGCATCGGTCCCTTCGGCATCGCGGCCAGGCCGGTCCGCGAGCCCAGGGCGGCCAGCCGGGACTCCAGTGAATCCATCTGCTTGACCGTGATGTTCGCGGGCAGCCGCGTCAGGTGGCGTTCCAGCTTGGCCAGCGGGACCTCGCCGTCGCCGTTTCCCACGATCACGTCGTAGATCGGCACATCGCCGACCAGCCGCGCGGTGCGCTTCTTCTCCTGCGCCAGCAGCGGTTTCACCCGCGCGGGGGAGCCTTCCGCGACGAAGATGACGCCGGGCCGCCCGATCACCCGGTGCACGGCGTCGAAGTGGCCGGTGGCGGCGACGCCCGGGGTGACCCGCCACTTGCCGCGCAGGTTGTCCAGCGCCCACGCCGCGGCACCGGCTTGCCCCTCGGCCTTGCCGTACACGGATCGCTGCGCGCGGCGGCCGAAGATGATGAACGCGACGAGCGCCCCCAGCACCACTCCCAGCGGAATCAGCATCACCATCGTGAGGCCGTGGATGAACAAACCGGCGACCACTGCGGCCGCCACGATCAGCACGAATGCGCCGATCATCAGCGGCAGCAGCCACCGGTCCTCCCTGCGCTGCATCTGGAATGCCTGCCACAGCTGGCCTCGGCGCTGCTTGGATGCCGCCTTGCGGGCTGCCTTCGCCTCGGCCTTGGCGGCCTTCGTCGCGGAGGGGTTGCTGGATTTCGCCATGCCAAAAGGATACGGCGGCCGGCTCAGCAGCCGGTCCGGGTGCGGGCGGCGATCGTCTCCGCGTAGAGCCGTCCCGCCCGGTAGGACGAGCGCACGAGCGGCCCGGCGAGAACACCCGCGAAACCCAGCTCGGTCGCGAACTGCGAATGCTCGATGAACTCCTCGGGCCGCACCCAGCGCGCCACCGGGTGATGCCGCACCGATGGGCGCAGGTACTGCGTGATCGTCACGATGTCGCAGCCGGCCCGGTGCAGGTCGGTCAGCGCCTCGCGAACCTCGTCGGGTGTTTCACCCATGCCGAGGATCAGGTTGCTCTTGGTGACCAGGCCGTAGTCGCGCGCGGCGGTCAGCACGTCGAGGCTGCGCTGATAGCGAAATGCCGGGCGAATGCTCCGGAAGATGCGGGGCACCGTTTCGATGTTGTGCGCCAACACCTCTGGCCGCGACTCGAACACCCGCTCGACAAGGTCGGGACGGCCGTTGAAGTCGGGGATCAACAGTTCGACGCCGGTCGACGGGTTGAGCTTCTTGATCTGGCGCACGGTTTCGGCGTAGAGCCAGGCGCCCCCGTCGGCCAGGTCGTCTCGCGCGACCCCGGTGACCGTCGCATACCGCAGCCCCATCGCCTGCACGCTTTCGGCGACCCGGCAGGGTTCATCGCGGTCGAGTTCGGCGGGTCGGCCGGTGGCGATCTGGCAGAAGTCGCAGCGTCGGGTGCACTGCTCGCCCCCGATCAGGAAGGTGGCCTCGCGGTCCTCCCAGCATTCGTAGATGTTGGGGCAGCCGGCTTCCTCGCACACCGTGTGCAGGCCTTCGCGACGGACCAGGTTCTTGAGCTCGGTGTACTCCGGGCCCGTGCGCAAGCGCGTCCTGATCCACGGGGGTTTGCGCTCGATCGGCGTGGCAGCGTTGCGCGCTTCGAGGCGTAGGAGTTTGCGGCCAAGCCCCGCAGCCGCAGGGCCGGCGACATCAGGCCCCGGAGCCGCAGGGCCGGCGACNTCAGGCCCCGGAGCCGCAGGGCCGGCNACNTCANNCCNNGGANCNACGGTCACGGTATCGATGCTAGTGCGAGCCGGCCGTCGAGGACGTCGCACACGGCCCCGGCAACCTGCTCGCGGACGTCGTCGACGCTCACGCGGCGGCCCAGCTCGGCGGTCAGCGACGTAACGCCCGCGTCACTGATCCCGCACGGGATGATCGCGCCGAACGCGCCGAGGTCGCAGTGGCAGTTCAGCGCGAAACCGTGCAGCGTGGTGGCGCGTTGCACGCGGATGCCGACGGCGGCGACCTTGCGCTCGGGCCGTGCGCCGTCGGCCGGCACCCAGACACCCGAGCGGCCGTGGANGCGCGTAGCCGACAGGCCCAGTTGCGTGCAGACGGCGATCAGCGACTCNTCGAGGCGGCGAACATAATTCACNACGTCGATCGGGTCGGCCAGGCCGATGATCGGGTAGCCGACCAGCTGGCCCGGCCCGTGCCAGGTGATCTTGCCTCCGCGGTCGGTGTCGACCACCGGGGTGCCGTCGGCTGGCCGTTCGTGCGGCTGTGTACGCCGCCCGGCGGTGTAGACGGACGGGTGTTCCAGCAGCAACAGCGTGTCGGGCCCGCCAGTCACCCGGGCGTCGACCAGGGTGCGCTGCAGGTCCCAGGCCTGCCGGTAGTCGACGCTGCCCAGCTGTCGCACCTCGATCGGGGTCATCGCCGAACGGATGGAGCGCATACCACAACCGTACTAGTGCCTGATCGGAGCAGTCGCGTATGACAGCGCCTCGCCGATGGTGTTGTGGTGGAACTGGAAACCGGTCCGTTCCAGCGCTGCGGGGATGGCCCGCTGCCCGCCGAGCAGGCCCTCCTCGGCGAACTCGCCGAGCAGCACGCGTACGGCGATACCGGGCACGAACACCGGCGTCGGCCGGTTGACCGCGCGGCCGAGCGACGTGGTGAACTCGGCGTTGGTCACCGGCGCCGGGCCGGTGAGGTTCACCGGCCCGGACAATTCGTGTGAGATCGCGAACAGCAACGCACGCACCTCGTCTTCGAGGCTGATCCACGGCATGTACTGGCGGCCGTTGCCGATCCGCGCGCCCAGCCCTAGCGAGAACAGCGGCCGGAGCCGGCTCAGCAGGCCACCGGAGGGGGACAGCACCAGCCCGGTGCGGGCCAGCACCACCCGCGCGCCCGCCTGCTGGGCAGGCAGCGTCGCGGCTTCCCAGTCCTGGCACAGCTGGGCGAGGAATCCCGTTCCGGCGGAGGCGGTTTCGTCGACCACGCGGCTGCGCGCGTTGCCGTAGAAGCCCACCGCGCTGGCGTTGACGAGCACCGGGACGCCGGCTTCGGCGATGGCGGACGACAGCACCTCGGTCGGGGTGAGGCGGCTGTCGCGCAGCACCTGCTTGAAAGCCCCCGACCAGCGCTTGCCGGCGATGTTGGCGCCGCACAGGTTGACCACGGCGTCCACGCCGCGCAGGGTGTTGGGGTCGAACTCGCCGGTCTCGGGGTTCCAGTGCACCTCGTCGGCGTTGGACGGCGCGCGGCGCACGATCCGCAGTACCCGGTTGTCGGAGGCGCGCAGCGCTGACATCAGCGCCGACCCGATCAGGCCGGATGACCCCGCGATCGCGATCAATGCGTCGGGCACGGCGTCAGAGCCCCAGGTCGGCCTCGAACGCCCCGTCTTCCAGGCGCCGCTTGATCGTGCTCAGGAACCGGCCGGCGTCGGCGCCGTCGATGAGCCGATGGTCGTAGGTCAGCGGGAGGTAGCTGATTGAGCGGATGCCGATCGACTCGTTGCCAAGCTCGTCGACGATCACCCGTGGGCGTTTGACGATCGCCCCGGTTCCCAGCATGGCCGCCTGCGGCGGCACCAGGATCGGGGTGTCGAAAAGCGCGCCCTGGCTGCCGATGTTGGTGATCGTGAACGTGCCGCCGGACAGCTCGTCGGGCTTCAGGTCACCGGAGCGGGCCCGCGCGGCGATGTCGGCGATCGCGCGGGCGAGCCCGGCCAGCGACAGGTCGCCGGCGTTGTGGATCACCGGGGAGAGCAGCCCCTGGTCGGTGTCGACCGCGATGCCGAGGTGCTCGGCGTCGTAGTAGGTGATCTCCCTGGTTTCCTCGTTGTAGCTGGCGTTGATGTTCGGGTGCATCTTCAACGCGTCGATCACGGCGCGNGCGATGAACGGCAGGAACGTCAGGTTGACGCCCTCCCGTTCGGCAAATTCGTTTTTGGCGCGTGCCCGCAGNGCGACGATCCTCGTCATGTCGACCTCATGGGTCTGCGTGAGTTGCGCTGTGGCCTGGAGTGATTCGCGTGTCTTCTTNGCAGTGATCTGACGGATGCGGCTGGCCTTCTGGGTGGTGCCGCGCAGGTGCGCCAGCGCGGCAGCCGGCGNCGCGGCGGCAGCCGGCGCTGGTGCGGCCGGGACCGTCCTGGCCGGTTCCGGCTCGGCGGGGGCCTTGGCCTTCTCGGCTGCGGCGAGCACGTCTTGCTTGCGGACACGGCCGCCGACACCGGTGCCTTTCACGCTCGCCAGGTCGACGTTGTTCTCTGCGGCCAGCTTGCGCACCAGCGGCGTCACATACGGACCGCCCTCCGAGTCGGTGGAGGCCGCCGGCGCGGGCGCTGCTTGCGGTGCGGGCTCGGGCGCCGGTGCCGGCTTGGGCTCGGGGGCCGGTTGTGGCTTCGGTTCGGGCTGCGGTTCCGCCTTCGGCTCGGGAGCGCGTTCCGGCTCCGGTTCGGGCTCGGGTTCTTTCGCCGCCTCCGGCGCGCCGGGCTCGCCGATCTTGGCCAGCTCGCCGCCGACGGCCACGGTGTCGTCTTCCTCGGCGGTGATGCCCAGCAGCGTGCCGGCCACCGGCGACGGGATCTCGGTGTCGACCTTGTCGGTCGACACCTCCAGCAGGGGCTCGTCGACCTCGACGGTGTCGCCGACCTTCTTGAGCCAGCGCGTGACCGTGCCTTCGGTGACCGACTCACCGAGCTCGGGCATCAGCACCGGAGTGGACGTGCCGCCCGACGACGATTGGGCGGCGGGCTGCGCCCCGCGTTGCGGCGCGGGTTCGGCTTCGGGCTCCTCGGCCTGCTTCTCCTGCTCGGCTTCGGGCTCCTCGGCGTGCTTCTCCTGCTCGGGTTGCTGCGCCGGTTGCTCGGCGGGGGCTTCGGACGCCTCGCCCGAGTCGCTGATCACCGCCAGCTCTCCGCCGACCTCCACGGTGTCGTCCTCTTGGGCGACGATTTTCGAAAGCACGCCGGACGCCGGTGACGGGATCTCGGTGTCGACCTTGTCGGTGGACACCTCCAGCAACGGCTCGTCCTGCTCGACGGTGTCGCCTTCTTGCTTGAGCCAGCGTGTCACGGTCCCCTCGGTCACGCTCTCACCGAGTGCGGGCATCTGCACGGAGAAGGCCATCTCTGTTGACTCCTCGAACACATCAGTCGTACGGGTCGACCTCTGGCTTACCACAGCACAGTGTCGCCGGTGCGCCGGCCATGTGGAACGCCGGAATCATCATGGCACTATCGATGACGGGGGTAATCGAGGAGACAGCCTCATTGGGATTGTTCGACAGATTCCGGACGGGGCGCCGTGACGGCGCCGATGCCGGGCCGGCGGCCGACCAGCGCTACCTGCGCGGGTGGGCGGCGTCGCGCCACGGCGTGGAGGCCTATGTCGAGCCGCAGACGAACTTCTCCGACCTGACGGTGGTGCTCGTGGCCGGCAACGGTGAGTGGACCCGTCGCCGTGTCGGGGGTCCGTCCGGGGCCCGCCGGCTGGGGGAGCAGCTCGCCATCCCGGTCTATGACGTGCAGCGCGTCGGCTACCCGCAGCGGATGCGTGAGTACGAGGCCCGACGCCGCCGCCTGCTCGAAGAGGGCTGATACCCGCGGTCGGCCTGCCGGCGCCGGCTCCTACCATGCCGATCTATGACAATGCCCGCACCACAGCGCAGCCAGCGATACGTCACCAGCAGCGGCGATGTCCGGATCGCCGCCTACGAGCAGGGTGATCCCGACGCCCCGACGGTGGTGCTGGTCCACGGTTGGCCCGATTCCCATGTCTTGTGGGACAACGTCGTGCCGCTGCTGACCGATCGCTTCCGCGTCATCACGTATGACAACCGCGGCGCCGGGCGGTCCACGGCGCCGGGCGACTACCGGGCCTACGCGATGGCGCATTTCGCCGAGGACTTCGCGGCGGTGATCGACGCGCTGAGCCCGGATCAGTCTGTGCACGTGCTCGCCCACGATTGGGGAGCGGTCGGGGTGTGGGAGTACCTGAAACGCCCGGACGCGGGCGAGCGGGTCATGTCGTTCACCTCGGTGTCGATTCCGAGCGCCGACCATCTCGTCGCGTACATCTTGGACAACCTCAAGCGGCCACACCGTCCGGTCGCCTTCCTGCGGGCGGTCAGGCAGGTGCTCAAGCTCGCCTACATGATCGCGTTCTCGGTGCCGGTCCTCGCGCCGGCCGTGATGCGGGGGGCACTCAAGCCGAACCGGGCGCGGCGGATTCTCGCGCTCGCCGAAGGCATTCCGGACGACCGGATCCACCACGCGGAATCCGTGAACCGCGACGCCGCCAACAGCCTGAAGATCTACCGCGCCAACTTCTTTCACTCGGTGTCGCACGGCACACGCGACCACTACGTCGGCATCCCGGTGCAGATCATCGGCCACAGCAACGATCCCGCCATCACGCTGGGCGCGCTGGACGACGAGTCCCGCTGGGTGCCGCGGCTGTGGCGCCGTGACATCAGGTCGGGTCACTGGTCGCCGTTCTCGCACCCGCAGGTGCTGGCCGCGGCGGTGGGCGAGATGGCCGACGTGATCGAGGGCAGGCCGCCGGGTCGCGCGATGCGCCGCGCACAGGTCGGCANGAAGCGCGCGCCGTTCGGCGACATGCTGGTCTCCGTCACCGGCGCTGGCAGCGGGATCGGNCGCGCCACCGCACTGGAGTTCGCCCGCCTCGGTGCTGAGGTCGTGGTCAGCGACATCGACGAAACCACGGTGCGGGAGACCGCGGCCGAGATCGCAGCGTGCGGCGGCGCCGCGCACGCTTACACGCTCGACGTGTCCGACGCCGGCGCCGTCGAGGCGTTCGCCGGCGAGGTCTGCGGGGAGCACGGTGTGCCCGACATCGTCGTGAACAACGCCGGTATCGGGCAGGCGGGCCGGTTCATCGACACGCCCGCCGACCACTGGGAGCGGGTCCTCGACGTCAACCTCGGCGGGGTGGTCAACTGCTGCCGCGCGTTCGCACCGCGACTGATCGACCGCGGCACCGGCGGTCACATCGTGAACGTGGCGTCCTCGGCGGCGTACGCGCCGTCGCAGTCGCTGAACGCGTACTGCACCAGCAAGGCTGGGGTCTACATGTTCTCTGATTGCCTGCGTGCCGAATTAGATTCCGCTGGAATAGGTGTGACGACGATCTGTCCGGGCGTCATCGACACCGACATCGTGCACACCACGCGCTTCGACGCACCCCCGGGGAAGGGCGGTCAAGTCGCTGCGCGTCGCCGCCGGCTCGAGAAGATGTTCGCCGCCCGCGGGTACGGCCCCGACAAGGTGGCCAAGGCGATCGTGTCGGCAGTGCGGAGGAACAAGGCGATCCGCCCCGTCACGCCGGAGGCCTATCTGCTGTACGGCACCTCGCGGCTGCTGCCCCAGGCGCTGCGCAGCACGGCCCGCCGACAGATCTTGTAGTTCAGCCGTTTTCGGCGATGTCTTCCAGCACCGCGAACATCGTGCGGGTCGGCACCCCGGTACCGCCCTTGCCGGTGTAGCCCCACGCTCCGCCGGTGTTGTACGCGGGCCCCGCCACGTCGATGTGCGCCCACTGCACGCCGTCGGCGACGAACTCGCGCAAGAACGTTCCGGCGACGAGCATTCCGGCTTGCCGCGAGCCGCTGACGTTGGCCAGGTCTGCCACCGTGGACTTCAGGTCGTCCCGGAGCTCTTCGGGAAGTGGCATCGGCCACGCGTTTTCGCCGACACTCTGCGAAATCGCCGCCACCCGGTCGCGAAACTCGTCGCTGCCCATCACTCCCGGTGTGCGCGCGCCGAGCGCGACGGTCTGTGCGCCGGTCAGCGTCGACGTCTCGATCAGATAATCCGGGCCGTCCTCGCCCGCCCGCGCGATCGCGTCGGCCAGGATCAGCCGGCCCTCGGCGTCGGTGTTGAGCACCTCGACCGTCGTGCCGCCGTATTGCGTCAGCACGTCTCCGGGCCGCTGTGCGGTCGCCGACGGCATGTTCTCGGCCATCGGCACCGTCGCGATCACGTCGATCGGCAGTTCCTGTTGCGCCGCAAGCACGACGGTGGCGATGACGGCGGCGGCGCCGCCCATGTCGGAGGTCATGTGGTGCATGTTCTGGGCCGGTTTGATGGAGATTCCGCCGGTGTCGAACGTGATGCCCTTGCCGATCAGCGCGACCGTCTTGGCGGCGTTCGGGTTCCCGGCCAGCCGTGAACCTCGGTGGATCAGCCGCACCAGCCGCGGCGGACGCGACGAGCCCTTGCCTACCCCGATCACGCCGCCGTATCCGCCTCGCGCCAAAGCCTTTTGGTCGAGGATTTCGACTTCCAGCCCGGCCGCCTCACCCAGAGCCCTCGCCCTGCTGGCGAATTCGGCGGGGAAGAGATGGCTTGGCGGTGTGTTGACCAGATCGCGGGTTGTCGCCACCGCGGTCGCCACCGCCGCGGCTCGCTGCGCCTCGGCCTTGGTGTGTGCCTTGGTGTCTGCGGTGAGCATGGTGATCTTGCGCAGCCCGGGTTCTTTCGGGGCGGTCTTGTCGCTTCGGAATTCGGAGAACCGGTAGGCGCCCAGGAGCAGACCTTCAACCGTGGCGGCCAGGTCCAGCGCCGAGAGCGTGGTCACCACGGCTCCCACCCTGTCCAGTGAGCGCGCTGCGACACCGGCCGCGCGACGGATCGTGTCGGCCGGCCACTCGTCGCGCCGTGCGCCCAGCCCGACGGTCAGGACGCTGGCCACCGGCAGCGATCCGACGACGAGGCGGTTCAGCTGCTCGGCGCCGCCGGTTGCGCCGAGCGCGCGCAGCCCGGCCTCGATCTCGGCGACCGCGTCGCCGGCCAGGTACGGTTCGGCGTCGAGCACCTTCGGCCCGTCGTCGTTGCTCACCACCGGCACGATCAGGACCGCGTCGCCGGCACCGCGGCGAGGCAGCGACGAACTCACGGACACCGAGGGCGCCTGATAGCCACGCTTGAAGGCAGTCACGAGCGTCCACCCTAATCACCCGGCCTGATCACCTGGGTCCCAACGCGGATTAGGGTGGACCGCCGTGAGCGAAATCCAGCACGGGCCCCTCGAGAGCCGCCACCGCGAGCTCGGGGCCGGCTTCGCCGAGTTCGGTGGTTGGCTGATGCCGGTTTCCTACGCCGGCACGGTGGCCGAGCACAACGCCACCCGCACCGCCGTCGGCCTGTTCGACGTCAGCCACCTCGGCAAGGCGCTGGTCCACGGCCCCGGTNCGGCGGCGTTCGTCAACGCCGCCCTCTCCAACGACCTGCGGCGCATCGGACCGGGAAAGGCGCAGTACACCTTGTGCTGCACCGAAACCGGCGGTGTCGTCGACGACCTGATCGCCTACTACGTGTCCGACGACGAGATTTTCCTGGTGCCCAACGCCGCCAACACGGCCGCCGTTGTCGCGGCCCTGCAGGAGGCCGCGCCGCGGGGCATTTCAGTGACGGACGAGCACCGGTCATACGCGGTGCTCGCCGTGCAGGGGCCGCGCTCGGCGCAGGTGCTGAGCCGGCTGGCTCTGCCGACCGACATGGACTACATGGGCTACGTCGACGCGTCGTTCGGCGACGCTCCGGTGCGCGTCTGCCGGACCGGTTACACCGGCGAGCACGGCTATGAGCTGCTTCCGCCGTGGGACAGCGCCGGCGGTGTGTTCGACGCGCTCCTCGACGCGGTGTCGGCGGC
>JGI26341J46601_10000210_pt1 | contig 18039 bp, 20 predicted proteins | sample BogFormECP12_OM3_FD_46601 | JGI IMG/M metagenome (IMG submission 46601) | reverse complement strand
CCCGACCCGAGCCAAGGCGTCTACGGCATCACCGTGGCCGCCGAACTCTCCGGCATCCCGGTGCAGTCGCTACGTCTCTACGAGCGCCATGGCTTGTTGACCCCTTCACGCAGTGACGGCGGCACCCGCCGCTACAGCGCCGACGACCTGGCTCGGTTGCAGCGCATCAGCGAGCTGGTTGCCGCCGGTGTCAACCTCGCCGGCATCGCCCAAATCCTCAACCTGCAAGACGACAACGCGGCGCTGCTCGCTGCCAACCGGGCCGTCTCTTCAGCGGGCACGAAAGCCAAGNAGAAAGCCAAACCCAAAACCGACAGCGGCTGAGCCCGCGCGCTGGCGATTCCCGATACCAGGGGTACCGGGTATATTGTCGTTCCATGACTGCGGAGCATCTCGACGTCGTCGTCGTGGGCGCCGGCTTCGGCGGCATCGGTGCGGCGATCCAGCTGAAGCGCCTCGGCTACGACAACATCACCATCCTCGACCGCGAGGCCGACTTGGGCGGAACCTGGCACGTCAACCGCTATCCGGGNCTGGCCGTCGACATCCCGTCGACCACGTATTCCTACTGGTTCGAGCCCAACCCGAACTGGTCGCGGCTGTTCGCCACCGGCCCGGAGCTCAAGCAGTACGCCAACGATGTCGCCGACAAGTACGACGTGCGCCGTCACATGCGGTTCAACACGACGGTGGAAAGCGCCCGCTGGGATGAGGACTCGCAACTGTGGCAGGTCGCGCTTGCCGGTGGTGAAACGCTGACCACGCGCTTCCTGATCAGTGCCACCGGCTTTCTGTCCCAACCGCACACGCCGGACATCCCGGGCATCACCAGCTTCAACGGCAAGGTCGTGCACACCACCGCGTGGGACGACAGCTACGACTTCGCGGGTCGTCGGGTCGGCCTGATCGGCACCGGTGCCACCGCGATCCAGCTCATCCCCGAACTGGCAAAGACGGTGGCCGACTTGACGGTCTACCAGCGCACCGCGATCTGGGTGGCGCCCAAGCTGGACTTCGGGATCGCGCCGGCCGTACGTCGGCTGTTCGCCCGGGTGCCAGTCGCCCAACGGGCAGTGCGCTGGGTGACCGACAACCTGCTCGAGTTCATGACGCTCACCGCCGTGCTGAACTACCGCTATTTCCGGCGGCTGTCCATCGCCGGGATGGACCTGTGCAAGATTCATCGGTTCGTGCAGGTTCGGGACAAAGAATTGCGGCGCAAGCTGACGCCCGATTACGACATCGGCTGTAAACGGCCGAGCTGGTCCAACGACTATTATCGCAGCTTCACCAAACCGCATGTGCATCTGGAGACCGGCGGCATCAGCCGTATCGAGCCCGATGGCATCGTCACCAACGACGGGCGCAAGGCCATGATCGACACCCTGGTGCTGGCCACCGGATTCGATCTGTGGGACGCCAACTTCCCGGCCATCGAGGTGGTCGGCCGCGACGGCAGAAATCTCGGAAAGTGGTGGCGGGAGAACAGGTTCCAGGCCTACCAAGGGGTGTCGGTTCCGTACTTCCCCAACTACCTGAGCCTGGCCAGCCCGTACGCCTTCTCCGGGTTGTCCTTCTTCAACACCATGGAATACCAGATGCGGCATATGGACCGGTTGCTGGGCGAGGTGAAGCGAAGGGGCGCAAGCACATTCGAGGTCACCGAAGACGCCAACGCGCGCTTCCTGGACCGGATGACCAAACATCTGGACAGCTCGGTGTTCTACGCGGGTGACTGCGCAACGTCGCGGTCCTACTACTTCAACCACAGCGGGGAGGCGACGCTGCTACGGCCGACGTCAGTGCGCAACGCCGTGCGGGACGGCTCTCGATTCCCGCTGAGCGACTACGCAATCGGCTAACGGAGGACTGCGAAAACCATGTCTCGCAATAGCAACCGCCTCGCCCGCTTTTCCGGTCTGGCACTGGCCGGGGCCGGGCTCTCGCACTTCACCAGTCCGCGGTTGTTCGAGCCGATCACCAAGGCCGCATTTCCACGTAACACCCGTCAGCACGTCTACACCAACGGCAGTATCGAGACGGTGCTGGGTCTGGGTTTCAGCAGTCGGCCGACCCGCAGCCTGGCCATCGTCGGGCTGATCGGCTATCTCGCCTACCTGGGCGGGAATGCTATTCGCCACTCCCAAACACCATAACCTGCATCAGTTTTCGCACACAAGCTTGCGGGTAGGCGGAGTTGTCGGCCGGGTGCTCGTATTGCACCAGCCGTCCCACGTCGACCACCATGGCCATCGCCGCGTGCACCAAAATGCGCGCCTGTGTCGGCGTCAGTTCCGGGCGGGCCGAGGTAAGCAGACGCATCCAGGAGTCGATCGTGGTGCGCTGCACACTGCGCAACAACTGCTCGTCCACCCGAGTCAGGTTGACCCGCTCGGTGTAGTAGATCGCGACCAGTTCCGGATTGGCGAACGACGTTGCCACGTAGGCCTCGATCAACAGCGTGAGCATCTGGCGTGGCTCGGTTAGACCGGTCAGGATCGTCGACAATCGGCCGGAAACCCGGTCGGCCGCCCGCCGCAACCCCGTCGAGAGGATGTCGCACTTGCCGGGGAAATACCGGTAGATCCCGGACACCGGGATACCGACCGCCGAAGCGATCTCCGCCATGCTCGTCTCGGGGTAGCCCTTAGCGTTGAACAACACCATCGACGCCTGCAACAGGGCTTCGTAGACACCGGTATCCGATTCGAAGATCCGCCAGGACGTAGGGCGGCTCAGCGCATCCTTTGGCTTGGGCAGCTCGGCGCCGAGCACAGCCGAGGCGGCTTCGGCCAGCAGCGTGCGGATCTCGGCGGCCGGCAGCGCAACCCGGTGGTCGACGATGCTGCCGATCACGCTGAGCAGCCCCGACGACAACATCCACCGATGCGACGACGTCAACGTCGGCCGAATCGCCATGAGCGGCCGTTGGATTCGACGATTGACCACCCGCAATTGCTCCATCAAAGTGGATTGGTCGTCGCCGTGCAGGTATCGGGCTTGCCACCGGTACAGCCCGCCGGACTCGCGGTTCGCCAACGTCACGTCGATCAGCGCGTCGACCAGTCGATCCAATGTCGCAGCCGCGTCGGCAGCTGAGAGCTCGGCCGGTTCCGCGTCGGCGAAATCGGTGCAGTCGACCAGTTGCTGACCCAAGGCCAGGACCGCGCCGCGGAACAGGTCGTACTTGCTGGCGTAATGCCGGTACAGCGCCGGCGCGGAGATTCCGACCTGGGCCGCGATGGCTTCCATGCTGACTGCGTGGTAGCCCAGCGCGCTGAACGACTCGGCGGACACCCGGGCGATCTGAGCTTTGCGGTCTTTGGGCCGGCGGCGCATGACGGCGGCAGGCTCGGTGCGCGCGCTCGTCACCGCCTCACCCTAGCGCGCAGATCATTAGCTCAAAAAGCTACCGAAGAGTCAGAACAGTCATTAACATAGTGGATTGTTCGTCGTCCGTTGAGGACGATGTGCGAAATTGGGTCGAAGGGTATCTGGCGATGCTGAGCAAAGTTCGCCAAGTGCTTGGCTACCAAATCACCGTCGCCGAGTTGATCGGCCTCGGGCTGATCGTCGGGACACCATATCTGCTGGTGGGAACCATTGGTCGACGACACACACCGCCCATTTGCAGCACATGCACGGTGCCGACTTCGTGGTGTCGTTCCTCGGCTCGATCGTGTCCTGGCCGGTGCTGCTGTTCGCGAACGTGTGCATGACANGAGCGCTGAAGCCNCCGGAGTGCCCCCGACCGTTCTCGANACTTCCATTCACATAACTGAGCGGCCGGCCTCCGTCGCCGCCGCAATCANGATTTGAAAGGAAGTCCGTGAGCAATCGTCAGCTATACATCGCCATCGTCGGCGCGTCACTGGTCGTGGTCGGGCTGCTGGCACTCTGGTTTCCGGTTTATCTGAGCCAGTACGACCACTACGGCGTGCAGATCGCCTGCGGCAGAGGCTTCANTTCGAACCTGTCGCAGGCCNCCGACGCCGGCGGNCAGGGCCTCGTCGCGCAATGTGATACGGCNCTGCTGCTGCGGCGCATCTGGGCGATCCCGGCTGTCGTCCTGGGCTGGGTGATACTCACCGGCCTTGTCGCGATCTGGGCGCACACCAAACCTTCTGACGAGGAAAGCTCGCGCTTCTGGGAATTGAGCGGGGACAGCACATAGCCGTATTCGACAGTTAAAACTGGACAGTCTAGACTGTTAAGTTTAGACTGGCGGCTGTGGATGGGATCAGCGAGTCGGCGGGAGCGGCTGCCCGAGANCTTCGGGTGACGTTCAGCCGGCTNCGACGCCAGCTGAAGGANGTCTCGACCGGTANNGATCTGACGCCGTCGCAAACCGCGGTGCTCACCCGNCTCTGGAAAGANGGNNCNTCGTCGGCCAGCGCGTTGGCNGCCGCCGAGCGGATGCGTCCGCAGTCGATGGCGACGATACTGNCCGGGCTNNCNGGGCANGGCCTTATCCGGCGTGCGCCCGACCCCGATGATGGTCGGCGCCAAGTGATCTCATTGACAACCGCGGGCCGGCGCCGCGCGGAAAGCGACCGTCAGGTCCGCGAGGAATGGCTGGCCCGTGCCATGCAGGAGCGCTACTCGGAGCGGGAACGNCGCGTCATCCTCGACGCGTTTTCCCTGCTCCAGCGCTTAACCNATTAGCGAAGGGAGTTACCAATGGNATTGGGAATACACTTCATCGACTTTCTGCCCGGCGATCCGGCGAATCTGGCGCCGACGCTGGTCGCGACCGCCAAGGCCGCCGAAGACATCGGTGCGTCGATATNCACCCTGGCCGATCATTTCTTCCAGATGGAAAACTTTGGGCGTGCGGAAGATCCGTTCTTGGAGGGCTACACGTCGCTGGGTTATCTGGCCGGTCAGACCGCCAGCATCGAGCTAGCGCTGCTGGTCACCGGGGTCACCTATCGGCATCCGGGAGTGCTGGCCAAGACGGTCACCACGCTCGACGTGCTCTCGCAGGGCCGGTCGGCGTTCGGTATCGGAGCCGCCTGGTACGAGCGCGAGCATGTCGCGTTGGGTGTCCCGTATCCGCCGTTGCGTGAGCGGTTCGAGATGCTCGAAGAGACGCTGCAGATCTGCCTGCAGATGTGGGGCAACGACGGTCCCTACAACGGCAAGCACTATCAGCTGGCCGAAACAATCTGTGTGCCCAAGCCGATTCGTCGGCCGCCGATCCTGATCGGCGGTGGCGGCGAAAAGAAGACACTGCGGCTGGTCGCGCAGTACGCCGATGTCTGGAACTGCACCGATTCCGAGCCCGAGGTACTCAGGCACAAGATCGAGGTGTTGACGCGTCACTGCGAGAATGAAGGCCGCGACGTCGCCGAGATCCGCAAGACAGTTGGGCTGTTCGCGGATCCGTTCGACGACGTCGACGGCTATCTGAAGCGGCTGGAAGACTACGCCGAGCTGGGCATCGAGATGATCAACATCGGCCCGGTCCCGGGCACCCCGGACCCCGCCGGCTTCGTGCAGCGCTTCGGGGACAAGCTGATGTCCAGGGTATCCGAGATCGGTTGAGCCGCAGCCACGTTGTGGATCAGATGGCGGAGATGAGACGGGCGCGCTTCTGGGCGTATTCGGTGTCCGAAATGGCGCCGTTGGCCCGGAGGGCATCAAGCTCCTGCAGGCGCTGCCACGCCGGTGCCTCCGAAGGCGCAGACACCGGCTGATGCCCCCGCGCCGCAGTGTTGTGCTGCCAGTGCTGCACTGTGGCGCTTGGCCTTTCGCCGAAGTTGAGCAGGCCGAGTCGCAACAGAAGCAGCAGAATCGCGACGACACCGCCGATCGGCAGGGCGAAGTAGAAGACCCCAACGCCGGATACGCCGGCCTGGCTCAGCACGACAACACGCAAGATGATCCAGAAGACGAGTAGCGCGACCGTCGCTCCGAGCACCACTTTGGTCCGGTTGTTCATTGATGTATTCCTTTCTGGTAGTTAGCTCCTGGTTGCTGGAGCGTGAGGTGGGTGGCGTATCGGCCCGGTGTTACCGCGGGCCGATACGCCACATGTGGGTTGGCTACGGGCAAGTCACGTCGATTTCGAAGGGCTTGCTCACCGGTCCCGCCATCGGATTGGACATGTCAGCGCCGCTCGCGGTGCCGGTGATCTTGTAGGAGTTGCCGTCTTTGGTGGCGCTGGCGTTGCCTGAGGTCCCGCCAACTCCCAACGACACGCCGTTGACGTTGCCGAGCGCGACGGACTTGACGACCGGCGGGTTGGCATCCGTTAGCACAGCGCCGATCGCCGTGGGGGCACCCGCCGCACCGGCCGTGGGCCCACCGATAGCGATGTTGACGCTGCCGGCGGCGTTGGTGCAGGCAACCGTGCCCTTGACGCTTTGGTCGTGACCGTCGACGAGCACCTTGGTGTTCGCGTCGCTGGTCACGGCCACCGCTCCATTGCCGGATCTGACCGTCCCGCTGTGGGAACAGCCCGCCAACGCCACGCCGAGGGTTGCCGCCGCGGTGGCCGTGATCATGATTTCGCGTTTCATTAGTTACGCTCCTTCTCTTCATTGCTGATGGTTCTTCGTCGCTCATCGCGACGCGTTAAACACTTTGCGGGACAGGGCTTACTGGATCCTTAATGGACTGCTCAGCAGTGACGCTCACTCCGCGCCGGTCGCCATGTCCAGGTACATCGACTGGATGCCAACACGGCCGGGTCCGGTGAAACGGTTGAAGATGAGATTGCCACTGCCGCCGAATATTCCGGTGCGCAAGCCAAACACATGCGGGTCCATCCGCACGCTCTCGTCGCGGTAGATCCAGCTTCCCGGCTCCACGTCGATCTGCTCACCGGGACCAAGGACTTTCTCGAAAACGTTGCCGTAGCCGTGCAACCACACGACGCCTTCGGACTCTGTCGCGGCGAACCGGTCCACGAAGAACCCGGTCGAGCCGAACATCATGTTCTTGATCCCCTTCTGGCGGGTGAATCCATATTCCAGATTGCCTGTCGCCGCCAGGTATTGGTGCTCACGCACCTCTACCGCGGAACCGGGGCGCAAATGCAGCGGGAACACGTGGCCACTTCCATCACGGGAAAATGCGACCTGTCCCGGCCCACGCGCTTCGGTCAAAAGCAGCTGCATGCCGGCGATCATGCGCTTGAACGCACCCTTACCTTTGATCCCGATGGCGAGCGACGGTTCTTTCCAGAGCACGACGTGGTGCTCGAAAAACACCGGGACGCTGCCGTCCAGCCAGATGTGCAGTACCGGCACCAGCTCTCCGTGGATGCGGTAGTACACGCCCGGCGCGCTCCCGTCCGCGATGGTGGTCGGTAGTAGTTGGGGCGGCTCGGGCCGATAGGTGTTACTCATCGTCGGCCCTGGCGTGCCGCGGGACATTCGTGAACACGACACGACCGAACTCGTCNGCCAGACGCTGGTTACCCCATTCGTCCTGGCGCCGCCATCGCTGCTTGCTGTAGAAGAATCGCTCTGTTTGTGGTGTGTTGCTGAGGTTGGTGTTCGTCATGCCTATAGGGTCCGGCGGAGGCCTTAATGGATTCTAAGTAGTCCGACCCCATCTCATGAATTCCGTTGTGGCGGAAGAATACTAACGCTTGGTTTCGAGCGTGAATTCTTGATCGCCGATCCGAAGACGATCGCCGTCCCGCAGTTCGGCGCTCGGATCGATGCGCTGCCCGTCCACTCGGACCCCGTTGACTGATCCCAGATCCGTGATCGTCAATGCCGTGCCGTTGTCGGTGATGACCGCGTGGTGACGGCTGACTTTGACGTCGGACAGCACGATGTCATTATCGGAGCTGCGGCCGATCCGGGTGGCCGTGCCGACGGTCAACGCATACCGTTGACCGTCGGCGGCGCGCAACGCGGCCGCGACGGGCCGGCGGGTCGGGGTTGCGTTGCCCTCGACGGCGACGGACGACACTAACGTGTCTTCGGCATGGGCCTGAGCAGCTCTGCGCACATCCACCTCTTCCTGGCGCAGGACTTGCTCATAGAGCTCCCGTAGCTTGGGGCCCGGGTCAATGCCCAAGTCTTCGGCCAGTCTGGTTTTGAGCCGCAGGTAAGCGTCGAGGGCATCTGATTGGCGGCCTGCCAAATAGTAGGCGGTGATCAGCTGCGCCCACAGCGGCTCGCGGTAGGCATGCTCGTCGATCAGCGTCTGTAGTTCCATGATCACGGCGTCCGGTCGGCCGCAGGCGATTTGGGCCTCAACATGAGCGGTGTGAGCGACGACCTTTTCCTCATCGAAGGCCGTGGCAAGGGTCTCCACGAATTGGAAATCCCGCAGGTCCTCCAGGAACGGCCCGCGCCACTGGGCCAGCGCATCTGACATGAGCCGGCTGGCCTGCTCGAATTGCGCGGCGGCCGCGGCATGCACTCCGGCGTCCTTTTTGGTGCGAAAACGCCCGAGGTCAGACTGATCGGGAGCGACGGTCAGTCGGTACCCCGGCGGCGCGCTGGCCAGCAGCGCCCGGTCGATACCCGCGCCCCTCATCAGGCGACGCAGGTTGGAGATGTAGGCGTGCAGTGTGGCTCTCGCTCCGGGCGGTGGCCGTTGATCCCAGGCGGCGCTGATCAGCGTGTCGATGTCCACCGGTCGATTGGCGTTGACGACCAGCACCGCCAGCACGGCACGTTGCTTCGGCGTGCCCAACGGCACCAACTCGCCCCCGACGCTCATCTGCAACGGGCCCAACACGCCGAATTCGACGTCGTCGCCGTCCGTCGCGTCGTCAGGGCCGGTACGTGGCGAAGCCGCAGTCATCGCGCCCCCAACCAGTCCCCGATCGTGATGTTCCTGAGCCCAACGAGTAAGCCAGCTAAGTAGCAGCAGCATAGCCGGTTGACCCCCGTGGGCCGTGCTGGCGATCAGTTTGAATTGATCATGCCGCTGAAATGCCGGGAATAGGATTTGGCCATGCCGGTGTCGGTGGGCGAACTGTTTGCGGGATTCACCATCCTGCGGGTACTGGGCGCCGGCGCGATGGGCACGGTGTACCTAGCCGCCCATCCCCGGCTACCGCGCCAGGATGCGCTGAAGGTGTTGTCGGCGGAGTTGACCGCCGACCCCCAATATCGCGAGCGGTTCCTGCGCGAGGCCGATTTGGCCGCCAGCTTGTCGCATCCCAACATCTTGGGCGTCCACGACCGCGGCGAATACGAAGAGCAGTTTTGGATTTCGATGGACTACGTCGCGGGCACCGACGCCGGTCGGTTCGTGCGCGAGCACCACCCGGACGGAATGCCCCTCGCTGACGCGCTGGCGATCATTACTGCAGTCGGTTCGGCATTGGATTACGCGCATCAGCGGGGGCTGCTGCACCGCGATGTCAAACCGGCCAACATTCTGCTGGACTCTCAGTCGCAACGAATTTTCCTGGCGGACTTCGGAATCGCTCGGCGCATCGATGATGTATCGGGGCTGACCGAGACGAACATGGCGGTGGGTACGGTGTCCTATGCGGCGCCCGAGCAGTTGAAGGGTGAGTCGCTCGACGGCCGCGCCGATCAGTATGCGCTGGCCTGCACGGCATTTCACCTATTGACGGGCGCGCCGCCGTATGTCGATTCCAATCCCGCGGTGGTCATCACCAAACATTGCATGGCCCCCGCGCCATCGTTCGAGCAATGCCGCCCGGAGTTGGCTGGGCTGGATCCGGTGCTGGCCAAGGCGATGGCCAAAGCGCCCGCCGACCGATTCGCCAGCTGCCGAGAATTCGCCACCGCATTGCAGCACCATCTCGGGCCGCCCAGCGCGCACTTGCACACCCTACCGCCGACCCAGCCAAGCCAAGTTGCGACGGCGTCCGCGATCGGGGCTGGCCTGCAGCGGGTTTCGCGTTCGAAGGCTCGGCTTGCGGCGCTTGTGGTCATCCCGTTGCTGATCGTCGCCGCCGTTGTCGTCGCCGGCGTGACGCTGTTCGGGCACCGCCGTCAGGCCGGCACGGCGAGCCCGTCGGCCACCGCGAAAGCCGATGCTTTTGCTGGCACCTACCGGGCGGATTATGGCCCGGGAACCGATCTCGAGGGTAAACCGGTCGCCGGTGCGCCGGCGATGACCGGCACCTGGGACGTGCGCTCGACGTGCGGCTCCGGCGGCTGCGTGGCGACGGCGTCTTACGTCGGCGGCAGCGGAATCGTGCTGGTCTCGAATTTGGTGTTCGATCAGGTGGGCGGCAGCTGGGTGGCCGTGGGCCTCGGCTCAACGCCGTGTAATAACGCGCCTGCCGAAGTCTGGGTGGTGTTCACCCTGCAACCACAGCCCGACGGCACCCTGAAAGGCGAAACCGTCCGGTCCACCACCAACAGCTGCAGCGCCGGAAAACGAAGCGTAACCTTCACCCGCACTGGCGATCCCGACGTCGCCAAAGTACCCGACCCGGCTACCCTACCACCGCGGGCGGCGTCCCCGGCCATGGCGCTACACGGCCGGTACCACGAAACGATCACCTACGCGAACGGCAATTCTGCGCCGGGACAAGACGATCTCACTGTCCGTACCGAGTGTCTTCGCACCGGCGAGCGGTGCATGAGCCTGTTCCACGCGCCCGACGGCGTTGTGCCACTTGTCTTCAGCGGCGGAAAGTGGACCCGCGACGACGAGGGCACCGTACCGTGCAATCTCGGCGGCACGGTGCATATCAAACTCACCGCGGAGTATCCACTGCCTGACCCGCTACAGGAGCCGATTCCGGTGCTCACCGGGCATGGCCAAAATGTAACGACCGGAAGCGCCTGCGCCGGCGGCGATTTCGAAGACAAGTTCGAGCGCACCGGCGACTAGCCAGAAGTCTCGGGTCAGGATCGTTAAGAATCCATTCTGGTCCCGGACTTACCGTCGCGACCATGAAAACTATCCGCACCCGGAAGCGGGTGATTGCCACTGTGCTGTTGTCGGGCGGCCTCACGCTAGGCGCTATCGGACTGGCCGCAGGTGACGCGCAGGCCCAGCCCGGAGACAACTTCTCGGTTCCGCATCACTGGTGCCCGGGGCAGCCGTTGCCGGAGGGCGATGTCCATTGGGACACCAATATCTGCCACACCTGGTTCTGGGTGCCGGTCGGGGGTATGGGCAACGCCGGCGAGTTTGTTTGGGATGGCGATACTCCACCGCCTCATGGTCCGCCGCCGTGCTACGGAGCCCCGATTTGCTTGCCCGGTCTGTAGCGAATGAGCCGACGATGGGCCGATCTTTGCGGCTTCGCCGTTTTTGCAGCTCACACAGGGATACCCTGCGGCCTATGAAGCGAGTACTCGTTGGAGTAGCAACGACCGTCATTCGTTGTCGGCGGGTGCGGGACTGGGAGCCGGCACCGCCCAGGCCTATAACTACGGCCCATTTCAGTGGTGCCCCGGGCAACCCATGCCGAACGATCCACCACGGTCGGATGCAGACCTGGTGTGGGATATGGGTGTCTGCCACACCTACTATTTCGCCTACGACGTGCGGACGAAGGCACCCGCCCACTATTGGGAGGGACCCAACCTATTTCCAACTCCGATCCCGCCGCCTCCGCCGCCCGCGAATCCGCCGAATATTGCCCAGCAATGCCCCGGGCTGATTCCCTTCGTCAACTGCTTGCCCGGCCTCTAATTACACGGTGGCGGCGAGTAGGAGCTGATGCGTTATATCTACGGCAGGATGTCGCTCATGAAGTTCCCGCCGCTGGCCACCGCGTGGAGAATGTCGCCCGTGGCAGAGGCGAAGTCGAAATTGCCGGGGTCACCCGCGGTGGCGGTGCTGTCGTTGCCTACGACGGAGGCGATGTCAAAGCCGCCGAAGGTAGTACCGTCTGGGTCGCCCGCGGTGGCGGTGCTGCCAGTTCCATCGACGTAGGCATCGTTGAAGGCGCCGAAAACACCCAAGCCGGGGCCAGCGGCGACGGCCTCGTCGTAACTGCTGCCGGTTTGGACGACGGAGGCGACCTCGAAGAAGCCCGCGACTGCTTTCGCCTCGGCGTCGTTGCCGGTAACAGTGGCGGTGTCGAAGTCGCCGAAGGCATAGGACCCGGCGCCGTTGCCGACGGCGGTGGCCGTGTCAAAGCTGCCGCCGGCGGCGTCGGCGAGGGCGTTGCCCTGGGCGTAGGCGAAATCGCCGACGCTGAAGGCGCCGCCGTTGGCAATGGCTTCGCTATTGGCGCCATCGGCGATCGCGATATCCCCCAAACCCCCCGAGGTGGCGGTCGCGGTGCCGGTTTGATACAGCGTGAAGCCGTCCACCGAGATGGCGAGGTTGCTCGGATCAAACGACTGCGCGTCTGCGGCGGCCGAGGAGGCCCCCGCCAAATCATTCGCGTCAACTGGTGACGCGGGGTCGGCCGAAGCCGTCCCCGGGCTGGCGGCCAGCGCCGCCCCGATGCCTAATCCGACTGCCAGTCCTGCGAGCCGGCCGACACGAGTTGCGTGCTTCATCGATCTTCCTTTCCCCGACTGCACCCCTGGGGTACGCAGTGTTGTGGATCAGCGCAGACCCACTGAATGACGGGGAACCTACTCCGCGCACTGTCTCGGCACTTAGGTTTCGCACAGTTTGTTGTAAGCGTTAATTAAGGCGCAGAAACGCCTATTTGGCCAGCTCGTGCCGGGTGCGGTCTTCGCGAATCGGGACACCGTTACGGCCGGTGAGATCCTGGGCGTACAAACCGGTTACATAGGCGACACCGCCGCCGTTGATGCCGAGCTCGGTCCGGTCGATGTGATCTAACGTGTCGGTGCTCTTGTGGTAGTTCGGGTCGAACGGCTGGTCGGCGGCGCCGCCCCACAGCTTGGCCTCGTCGGCTGTCTTCTTGTTCTCGGCGCCCGAGAACAACCCGCCCGACGGGATACCCGCCAAGGTGAAGCCGTCGTAGTCGGACCGACCGTCGAACGAGGTATCTTCCGCCTTCTTGCCGGCCGAGTTGAGGTAGGCGACCAGCGAACGCTCGATCCCGGCCGAGCCCTCCGGCACCACCGGATCGCCCCGCTTGTCGTTGGGCAACGACTGATCCCCGTCGTAGGTGAAGTAGCCCGGATTCGGCGACGCGAGCATGTCGAAATTCAAATACAGCGCAATGTCCTTGAGTGCGTTGACATCCAATGACGCGACGTACTTCCTCGACCCGATCAGCCCGAGTTCCTCTGCACCCCAGAAGCCGAACCGCACCGCGTTGCGGATCTGCGGTGTGCTGCCCAGTTGCAGCGCGGTCTCCAGCACCGCCGCCACCCCGGACCCGTTGTCGTTGATACCGGGCCCCTCGGGAACGCTGTCGAGGTGCGCGCCGGCCATCACCACGTCGCTGGTCAGGCCCGTCTTGGTCTGCGCGATGACGTTGCGGGCTTGCATGGTCTTGGTTTCCGCGGAGAGCTTTACCGTTGCCGGCCCCGAGGTGAGGCGAAGCGCCGCGCCGTCGGGCTTGGTCACGCCGACCACGGGGATCTTGACGTCGGTGTTCTCGCCAAGGGTGCCGCCCATCTGCTCCTCGACGACGTTGTCCGCCACGACCATCGCGACGGCGCCGCGCTGCGCGGCGGCTGCTTCCTTCTGGGCGAATGGGCAGGTGCCGCGGTCCACCAGCACCACCGCGCCGTTGACCGGCAGGCTGCCGTAATCGGAGGCATTGCAGGCCGGGTTGTCATCCGAAACCGTCACCAGCGGACCGGTCACCCCGATGGGCGGGGTGGCGGGGCTGTATTCCAAAGCCTTCGCTTCGACCGTCCGGTCGCCGATGGTCACCGACGCGGGATCGGAGTGGAACACCCGCGCTTCGAACTGAAGGGTTTGCACGTCAAAACCCTTGTCCCGCAGCTTGCCCGCCACGTAGTCGACGCTGGCGTCGTAGCCCGGTGTGCCGATCGCGCGGGTGTTGCCGTTGGCGTTGGCGATGTCCTGCAGCTTGGTCAGGTGCGCCATCATCCCGTCGGCGCTGACCCGCCCGCGCAGGCCAGCGGCGAAATCCGGGGCCGATACCCGCTTCAGCGGCCCCACACTGTCAGACGGTGCACACCCGCCTGCCACCAACGCGATGGCCGCAATCCCGGCGAGGAACGGTTTTGATTTATTAACCATCGCGCTCAGGTTAGACGGCGCATCAGGTGACGTGTTCGTCGGAATGGTCGAGTCCCAGGTAGGCATGAATGGTGGTGCCCCCCGGTGTCGTGTGGGTGCGCAGCAAATCCGCGATCGCGTTGACGACGAAGAGCCCGTACGGGCCCGCCCCCGGCGAGGCGGGCGGTCGGCGGCCGGCGAGCGGATCTGTCCAGTGGCCCATGTCGCGCGCCTCGCAGACCACGTGCCCGGCCTCGTACCAGAACGCCAGTCGGCATGCACCGCCGGCATGGTTGAGGCTGTTGGTCGCCAGCTCGGTGGCGATCAGCATGAGGTCGGCGACCCGGTCCGCGGACATGCCAAGCAGCCGCCCGTAGCGATCAACGCACTTGCGGGCACCGGCCAGATCGGCCGGCTCGCTGACGGTGTACGTCACCGCGGCGGGGTTGGTCGCCAGGGGTCGATTGCACCGGTCGAGTGCGGCATCGAGCGCGTACTCCGGACTGTGTTTACGTGAACCGCCTTGCCAGATCTGCGGATGCGTGAGGAGGACGTCGGCCAGGACGCTTTGGTCCAGGCACGAGGCGTCGTAGGGACATAGACCGGTCACATCCAAACCGTCCAACGCGATATTGGCCAGTGCCTCATGCTGCATACACGCGGACGTTTCGAACGCGGTGCGGCCCGCCCAAACCGGTTCAGCGACGATCCGGACGTGATCGTCCGGGTGCCTTTCGACAAAAGCGAGGTGCGCCGCGATGATTCGGCCGGGATTGCGCCCAAAACCGGTGATGTCCGCCATCGTGATGTCCGCCGCTGCGTTACCCAATGCGCGCCGCAGCAACGCCAACCTGTTGCCCGGCACTGCGACCAACACCGGCTCCGCAAGGTCCAAACCGTCGGAGATGAACCGCACCAACCAATCGATGTACTCGTCATCCGAGTGGTAGAGCAGCGCGCAATGATCGAAAGCTGGAATTCGCGCGTGTGCTGTCACTGTCATGTCGACGGATTGATCCTCGCCAGTGCTTCCCTGGAATGTCGCTTCGTACATTTACCCAGGCGGCGGAAAACTAACCGTTTCTGTCTGTCGGTTAGACGATCAAATCCGCCACGGCACGCATGCCCGCGGCGTTGGGGTGAAACGGTGCCGGGCGCCACGGCAGCGGCCACCCCGCACCCGCTGCCCACGGGTCCGCCGACCAGCCATGATGCTCCTTGCTGGCTTCTCCGGCGCGCACCAGCTCGCAGCCAGTGGCCTGCGCGGCCGCCGCGGTGGCTTCTTCCAGGCGCGCGGCGACGTGGCGGCCAAGGTCGGCTTCCGCGGCCGACAACGGCGGGGCGGGCACACCGTCCGGCGGCAGCAGAGTGAGGTAGTCAACGAACACCACCCGGGCGCGCGGCGCACGGCGACGCACCGCGGTGCCGACCGCGCGCAACGAGTCGCCGACGCCGTCAAGCGCTCGCTNGCGCGCGTCGCGGTCAAACAGCGCACCGATCGCGGGAAGTAGCCGGAGCGGCCGGGGCAACGTCGCCGCCATCAGCAGCGGCACGTATCCGACGTCGTTGCCACCGATTGTGAGGGTGACCAACTCTTCGGAGCCGTCCAGCGCGTCGATCTGCGGCCGCGCTCCGCGCTGACGTTCGGCAAGCACATGCGCGGTGGTGGCGCCGGAAAACGTGACGTCGACGAGGTTGAGGTTCCGTCGTTCGGCGACGAGGTGGGCGTAGTTGCGTGCCGACCGGCCCGACCCGAACGGCGCGCCCGGCGCCTGGGGCCGAATACCCGGACCGGCCGCCATCGAACTGCCGAGCGCCACATAGCGCCCGCTCATAGCGTCGGGCTGGAGGCTTGTGCCCAGAATCGCTTGGGAATCCGGCCGGCCCGGCGGGCCAGATAGCCGGCCGTCACAGCTGCGGCCATCGCCGCGGCCATCACGGGCGGGTCGGCGGCCCGGGTCACCGCGGTCGCCAGCAGCACCGCGTCACATCCCAACTCCATCGCCAGCGCGGCGTCGCTGGCGGTCCCGATGCCGGCGTCGAGGACGACGGGGACGCGGGCCTGGGCGACGATCATCTCGATGTTGTGCGGATTGGCGATGCCCAGACCCGTGCCGATCGGCGAGCCCAGCGGCATCACCGCCGCGCAGCCGGTGTCCTCCAGTCGTTTGGCCAGCACCGGGTCGTCGTTGGTGTATGGCAACACCACAAACCCGTCGTCGACCAATTGCTCTGCAGCTCTGACTAATTCGACGGCGTCGGGCAGCAGTGTGCGTTCGTCGGCGATCACCTCCAGCTTCACCCACTCGGTACCCAACGCTTCACGGGAGAGCTGCGCGGTCAGCACCGCCTCCGCGGCGCCACGGCAGCCCGCGGTGTTGGGCAGCGGCGTGATGCCCAGTCGGCTCAACAGGTCGAGCATGCCCGTGCCGCCCTCGGCGTCCACTCGGCGCATCGCGACGGTGGTCAGCTCGGTGCCGGAAGCGATCAGGGCTTCCTCGAGCACTGCCAGATTGGCCGCGCCCCCGGTGCCCATGATCAACCGCGACGTGAAGCTTCGCCCGGCGATCGTCAGTTCCGAGTCAGCCACCCTGCACCGCCGTCACCACCTGGATTTGTGCACCGTCGGAAAGAGTTGTCGCCCAGCTAGATCGCGGCAGAACAGCCTGGTCGAGCGCTACCGCAATGCCGCGGTCGGGATACCCCAGCGACTGCAGCAGCGCCGCAACCGTCGTCTGGTCATCGACCTCGAGTCGTTCCGCGTTGACAAGGATGATCATGCGCCGCTTCTCCTCATCGCTTCGCTCTGCATCGTCGCACCGCGGATGATCATAGGCGGGCTCCAACCGGGATGAGTTCGGACACAATCTGTTCGGCTGTCCAGGGCGCCAGCAGGAAACCGGATCGGCCGTGGCCGGCGGCGACCAGCGTGCGCGCATCCAACCGTCCCACCAGCGGCAGGTTGTCCGGTGTCATTGGACGCAGGCCGGCGACGCACTCCGCCAACTCGTACTCGCCGAGCGCCGGCATCACGGTGCACGCATCGTCGAGCAGGTCACGCACACCGGATACCGTCGGCGCAGTATCGCGGCCGTGCTCGTACTGGGTGGCGCCCACGACCACGCCGTCGGCGCGCGGCACCAGATACACCTGTCGTCCGTGCACACGAGCACGAATTACCCNCTGCGGCACCGGTATACACCCCTTGCGCCAGCGCAGCCGCAGCACTTCACCCTTCACCGGCCGGATCGGCAGACCGGGCCTACACCCCTTGCGCCAGCGCAGCCGCAGCACTTCACCCTTCACCGGCCGGATCGGCAGACCGGGCCACAATGTCGGGGCGTCGATTCCGTTGGCAATCACGACGGCGTCAGCCTGCAGGGAACCCAGGTCAGCTACCGGCCCCTCCCATTCGACGCCGAGCTGCTGGCATGCCGCCGCCAGCCCCTCGAGCAGGGCACGGTTGTCCACCGCCAGTTCGGTAGGCGCCCGGAACCCGTGCCGAATGCCCTGTGCCAGTGCCGGTTCCACGTCACGAGCGGCCGACTCCCAGACCACCGGGTGGCCTTGCTCGGACAGCCAGTCGGCGACCGTATGCAGGTCGGCGACATCGGCGCGGTCGACGGCGACCACCAACGATTCCCGCGCGGTGATCACCTGCCCTGGCAGCCCGTCGGTGAAGTTGCCGTGTTGCCACAGCCGCAGCGACTCCAGGCCGAGTTGCAGCAGCCGCTCCTCGCCGGGCCACCCTTCGCTGTGCGGCGCCAGCATTCCGGCCGCCACCCAGGACGCGCCCGGCTGCCCGGTGCGATGCACCCGCACCGACCAACCGGCCTGCGCCGCGCGCCGCGCCACCGACAGCCCGATGACGCCGCCGCCGATGACGGCCAGCGATCCCGAGTCCGGTGGCATCTTCCGCTCCCTTCGCCGGCATGATCCGGATCAGGTGTGACGGTAAGGACAGGTTTGGTGTGCCCACTCTCAGCCCCGCACTCGCGTGTCCCGGGA
>JGI26341J46601_10000203_pt1 | contig 18299 bp, 17 predicted proteins | sample BogFormECP12_OM3_FD_46601 | JGI IMG/M metagenome (IMG submission 46601) | reverse complement strand
CGAGAATGTGACATTGGGGAGAGGAAACGATGGCCGGCTTTACCACCCGACCCGAGATCCGCGGCACGTTCGGCGTCGTCGCCTCGACCCATTGGCTGGCTTCCGCTGTCGGCATGAGCGTGCTCGAAAAGGGTGGAAACGCTTTCGATGCTGCGGCTGCTGCCGGTTTCACATTGCAGGTGGTCGAGCCGAGCACGAACGGCCCGCTCGGCGAGGCGCCGATGCTGGTCTGGAGCGAGGCGAACCGCCGCTGCGACATGATTTGCGGACAGGGTGTCGCACCCCAAGCCGCGACGATCGCCAAGTTCCGCGAGCTCGGGCTCGACCTGATCCCCGGGACCGGGTTGCTTGCCGCGGCGGTGCCGGCTGCGTTCGGTGCCTGGATGCGGCTGTTGCGTGACTACGGGACGATGCCGCTCGCCGAGATNTTGGGGCCGGCGATCGGCTATGCCGAGAACGGCTACCCGATGGCGCGCCGGATCAGCGAGACGATCGGCGTCGTGGCCGACATGTTCCGCCGGGAATGGCCAAGCTCCACCGCAGTCTACCTGCAGCACGACATGCCACCGGAGCCGGGGCGGCTGTTCCGCAACCCGGCACTCGCCGCGACCTACCGCCGTGTGCTCGGCGAAGCCGGCGACGGCACGCGCGAGCACCAGATCGAGCGGGCTCGTGAGGCCTGGTATCGCGGCTTCGTCGCCGAGGCCATCGACCATTTCTGCCGGCACGAGAGCGTGCTCGATTCTTCGGGGCAGCGCCATCGCGGGCTCTTGACCGGCGACGATCTGGCGCGTTGGGAAGCCCCGGTCGAGGCGCCTCTCACCTTCGACTATCATGGCTACACCGTGGCCAAGGGCGGGCCCTGGAGCCAGGGGCCGGTGTTCCTACAGCAACTGGCCCTGTTGCAGGGCTTCGATCTCGATGATCTGGATCCGCTCGGCCCGGATTTCGTCCATGTCGTTGTCGAATGCGCCAAGCTCGCCTTCGCCGACCGCGAAGCCTGGTACGGCGATCCCGATTTTGTCGACGTGCCGATGCGCACCCTGTTGAGCCCCGGCTACAACGACTCGCGGCGCAAGTTAGTCGGCGAGCAGGCCTCGCTCGAGCTGCGCCCGGGACACCCGGACGGCCGCAGGCCGCGCGTGCTGGTCGGTGGCCACGAGGCATTCATTGCCGGGCCCGGGATCGGCGAGCCGACGATTGGCGAGTCGGTGACGAGCCCGCTCGGCGTCGTTGCCGGCGACACCTGCCATGTCGACGTCGTCGACCGTTGGGGCAACATGGTTTCGGCGACGCCAAGCGGCGGCTGGCTGCAGAGCTCGCCGGTAATTCCGGAACTCGGCGTTTGTCTGGGTTCACGCATGCAGATGTTCTGGCTCGAAGAGGGGTTGCCGGCCAGCCTCGAGCCCGGTAAGCGCCCGCGCAGCACCCTGTCCCCATCGATGGCGTTCAATGACGGCGAGCCATACCTCGCCTTCGGCACGCCAGGCGGCGACCAGCAGGACCAATGGTCGGTTTTGATGTTCCTGCATCACCTCCACCACGGCATGAACCTGCAGGAGGCGATCGACTGCCCAGCCTTTCACAACGAGCATATCCCGAGCTCGTTCTACCCGCGCGCCGCGCAGCCCGGCCTTGTGGCACTCGAAGCGCGCTTCCCGGAAGCGACGCGCGCGGCCCTGGCCCGCCGCGGCCATCGCCTGCGGGTCGGTGAGGCATGGTCGGAAGGCCGCCTCTCCGGTTGTGCCCGCGAGGCGACCCCGGAAGGCACGGTGCTCAAGGCCGCCGCCAACCCGCGCGGCATGCAGGGCTACGCCGTCGGACGGTGAGAGCAGTACCCTGAATGGTGGACATGGCTATATTCATTCCCATGAGCGCCCACAGCATCGCAGAAGCTAGGAATAGGCTTTCGCAACTGATCGGATCGCGCCCTCGAGGGTGAGGAGATCGTTATCACGCGCCACGGCCATGCCGTCGTCGTGCTCAAGCCCGTCCCAAAACCGGCTCGCGCAGTTTCAACTGCCGATCTGGATTGGCTTGCCGAGCATCGGATAGGGCGGGCCGCGCCGTTGGAGGATGCCGGCGCGCTCTTGACGAAACTCCGTGATGAAGACGAGCGGTGAGCGTCTATGTCGACGCGAGCGTGCTCGTCGCATTACTGATGGTCGATGCCTTCACGGCGCGAACCGATGCGTTCTTCCGGATAAACACGCCGGTGTTGATCGTCAGCGATTTTGCGGCAGCCGAATTTGCTTCCGCCGTCGCACGCCGCGTCCGAACCGGAGATATCACGGCCGATGAAGCAGGATCGGGGAGCCGCGGTCGGAAGGCCGCCTCGCCAGCTGCGCCCGCGAGGCGACCCCGGAAGGTACGGTGCTAAAGGCCGCCGCCAACCCCAGCGGCATGCAAGGCTACGCCGTCGGCGGTGAGACCGGCGCGGACGCCTAATGAGGCGCTGACTTGTTCCCCCTCGCCCCCTTGCGGGGACAGGGACGGGGGCGAGGGGCCTCTTTTGCGTACCGACGCGCCTGCTTGTCAGACGCGTCGCCCCTCACCCGGCATCTGCGCAGACGCCGACCTCTCCCCGCAAACGGGGCGAGGTGATTGACAGCTGACCGCGGCGGGGCTGTGGGTGTAATCTCGGCGCCATGCCTCGCCTCAGCGTCAATCTCAACAAGATCGCGCTATTGCGCAACTCGCGGCGCACCGGAGTGCCGGATGTGCTGCGCTTCGGCCGGATCGCGCACGATGCTGGCGCGGACGGGCTGACCGCGCATCCGCGGCCCGACGAGCGCCATATCCGCCGCGCCGACGTGTTCGGCCTTGCCGAGCTGATGCGCCCCTGGCGCCCGGGCTTCGAGCTCAATATCGAAGGCTATCCCGATCGCCGCTTTCTCGATCTCGTCGGCGAGGTCAAGCCCGAACAGTGCACTTTGGTGCCGGATGCGCCCGATGTTCTAACCTCCGAGGAGGGCTGGAAGCTTAGAGCCGAGGATCGCCGGCTGCTCGATCCGGTGATCCCCGCCCTCAAAGGGATGCGCTCCCGCGTCATCCTGTTCGTCGACCCCGAGCCTGCCATCGTCGAGCGGGTGCGCGACGCCGGTGCCGACGGGATCGAAATCTACACCGGCTCCTACGCCGCGGCCTTTCGCGCCGGCAGCCCCGAGGCCCTGCTGCAAGCCTGCGCCGCGACCGCCGCACGCGCCGCCGAGCTCGGCTTGATCGTCAATATCGGGCACGACCTGAACCTCGACAATCTGCCGCCGTTAACGGCGGCTCTGCCGGGGTTTGCAGAAGCCTCGATCGGGCACGAGCTGACCGCAGACGCCGTGGTGATGGGTTTTGCCGAGGCTGTTCGTGCGTACAAGGCGACGCTGAGCGGCCGAGCCGCCGCATGACCGCCCGGCAGCGGTAGGGCGTGGGCGATGCGTTATGTCAGACGCGTATTGCAACCGGGCGAAACGATCGTCTATGCAGCAAAGCTGCATTGGGTTATTTATCTACGGACGATCTTGCTTCTGATTGTCTGCGTCATTCTGGCGGGAGCGTCGGTTTCAACCAGCGACAATCAGAATATCAGCCTGGCCTTGGGAATAGCGGCGGTCATATTCGCGCTGCTGGCGCTGTCGACCGGACTGCGCGCGTTCATCCGGCGGGCGACGACGGAGCTGGCCGTGACCGACCATCGCGTCATCTACAAGACCGGTCTGCTCGCCCGCCACACGACCGAGATGAACCGCGACAAGGTCGAGAGCGTCGACGTCGATCAGACCCTCCTCGGCCGCATCTTCGGCTATGGCACGATCGTCGTCCGCGGCACCGGCGGCAGCCTGGAGCCGATCCGCAATATCGGCGATCCGCTGACCTTTCGCACCTATATCACCGCGAGCCCAGCGACTTAGTGGTCAAAATCTAACGCATGGTGCCGGCGTTGGGCCGCTCTCGATCCGATTGCAGCCGTTCTAGGTATCCGCGCAGATCGTCTCTGACGGATGGACCCCGGCCCCTCGCCCAAGGACAAAACCGAGGGCAAGGATGCGCCGATTACGGACGTTCGTAGGGCCCGGGCGGATCAGGTGATGGGCCTTCCCGATGACCACGCTCTCTCATCCGCGCGCCGAGCTCGGTGTAACGATTGGGCCCGGCGCGCTCACCCGAATTTCCAGCAACATCGCGGACGCTAACGACCTGATCGAGTTCACGCTGTTGAAGGCCTATGCCGGCGGGCGCGGACCGCTTGGACGATGCGCGCCGGATGCTGAGCGGGCGCCATTGCGGCTCCGCAAGCCCTCCTGTTGCTGGGTTGACAACTGTGCACTGATCGACGAAAGAACAGCGAGTCACCCCAAATGCGCTAAGGCTTTTATCTCCCGACCCGCGGCCCGACCGCTACGCGCGACGGCATTCTCGCCCTGGCGCGCGAAGGCGAGCGGCTGGGCTTGCACTCGGCGATGATCGCGGACCACATCGTCTTGCCGGTCGAAAGCCAGTCCACCTACCCCTACACATTGGATGGCAAGCACCCGAGCGTGGGCGATGCGCTGGAGACGTTCTCCATCCTCGGGGTGGTCGCCGGCGCAACCGAGCGGCTGCGTCTTGTCACCTCCGTGCTGGTATTGCCCTACCGCAATCCGATGCTGACCGCGAAGATGGTGGCCTCGCTGGATGTGTTGTCCGGCGGCCGGGTCACTTTGGGGGTCGGCACCGGCTGGCTGAAGGAAGAATTCGAAGCGCTGAACAGCCCCGCCTTCAATGCGCGAGGTGCCGTGACCGACGAGTGGATCACGATCTTCAAGCAACTCTGGTCTCAGTCGCCCGCCAGCTTCGATGGCCGTTTCTACCGATACTCCGATATCCGCTGCGAACCCTTGCCCATACAGAAGCCGCACCCGCCAATCTGGGTCGGTGGGCATTCCCGCGCCGCGCTGCGGCGCACGGCCCGGCATGGCGATGGCTGGCACCCGGTCGGCGCCATTGCGGCCTCGCCGTTGCCGCCGCAAGAGATGCGCGCCCATCTCGACACATTGAAGCAGCTGACCGAGGCCGAAGGACGCGATTTCTCGGCATTGACGATCTCCTACAAGGCGCCGCTCTATGACACTGGGATTGCAACGCGAGACGGGTCCCGCCGGCCCTTCTCCGGCAAGCCGGAAGACATCGCCGGCGACATCCAGACTTTCGCGGCGATCGGCGCGCACGAGCTGATCTTCGATTGCCGCGGCCAGTCCATTAGGGAGAGCATCGAGCGCCTGCAATGGTTCGCCACTGACGTAATCCCGCTGGTCGACGGCTGAGCCCCGCCGACCGAGCCCATCGGACCAGACTTGCACGTGGTCCGATCACGAGCGGCGCCTACGATGCGTGCTTCGCGGTGTTAGTCAGCTCGGTGCCGATAGCGGCCATTACCGTGAACCGACGGAATTGGGATATAGATCCCAAGTCAGTGGCTGAATCGAAGAGCCCTATGTCCTGATGGCGTCGCGGCCTTTTGGCAATTGGGGCAACTATTTGGCGCGCGCCCCTGGTTTTCTGTAGCCGTCAACTAATGGAGGGAGAAATGGAAAGCAGAACGCCCAGCATCATCGACCTCAACGCAGAACTCGCGAAGCTGACCATGTTCCGTGGACTAACCCCGCAAACAACGCGGGCGGAGCGCCGCGGCTCTGGGACGCAATTGGGCCCTTATCGGGACGGTATCCTCTTCGCCGGTAAGTTCGCAGGGACAAGTCATTGGGAAGAACATGCCGAGGACGAGCTGGTTCACATTCTCGACGGCACGAAGACCCTGGACATTGTCTGCGACGACGGGCCGCCGAAGTCCTTCGTGCTTCAGGCCGGAATGATGGCCATCGTTCCGCAGGGTGCTTGGCACCGCTTTCGCTCTGCGGAGGGCGGGACGACCGTGAGCTCGACGCTTCCCGGCGACCACATCGAGCTCGATGTCGACGACCCTCGGACAGCAGAGCCGAAGAAAGTAATCGCAAGCGGAACGCCCAGCATCATCGATCTCGCCGCGGAACTCGCGAAGCTGACAATGTTCCGCGGCCGGACTCCGCAATCGACCATGGCAGACCGGAAGGGAAGCGCCGCACGATTGGCGTCGTACCGCGATGGCGGCCTTAGCATCACGAAGTTTGCGGGGAAAGGCCATTGGGAAGCCCATCTCGCCGGTGACGAGCTGATCCACGTCCTCGACGGCGCTGCGACCCTGGAAATCCTCGGCGAGGATGGGCCCCAATCCTTCGCTCTCCGTGCCGGGATGATCGCGGTTAATCCGCAAGGTGCTTGGCACCGCTTTCAATCGTCGGAGGGCGTGACGTTGATGGCCGCAACACCCTTTCGCAGCGAGGTTATCGAGCTCGATGTCGACGACCCGCGGACCGTGGCGCGTAAACCCGCGTGAGCAATGGCATAACGGTCGCCGCACCGAACAAGACGTAAGCGGCCGGGTCAAGCCCGGCCACCGGGCCAGTGCGATGGGAGGCGAATATGCCGAATGACGATCTCAGGGCAAACCCAGACAACGGCAAACGCCTCGCCCGCTACGCCCAGACGCACGTGAGAGGCTCTTCGCGATCTGACGCCAAGGGCGTGTGTTGTCCTTCGCAATCGTAGCATTGCCGGCGGGTCTATCGCGTTAGCTTTTGCCGCCGACAGGAAGCGGCCAGCCGAGCCAGTTGCATAGGGCCTCGCCCATCACGAGGTCGAGGTCGCGGCCCTTCAGCCAGGGCAATTCCTCGGTGAACAAGGTCACGCATTGCCGCCATGAGCAAGGCATGCGGGTAATGTCGGTGCCCCAGAACATCCGCTCGGGCCCGAAGGCGTCAAAACAGCGCTTGAGGTGCGGATGCAGGCTGCGGAACGGGTATGCGTCCTCGGCGTAGCCGGCCTGACCGGTCGCCTTGACCGCCATGTTCGGGTATTTGGCCAAAGCCAGCAATTCCGGCTGGAACCGATAGGCCGCCTCGCCCGTGCTGGCGCGCGGCACACCCATGTGATCGACGATCAATTTCAGGCCGGGGTGGCGCTCGGCGATCTGGCCGACGGTCGGCAGGAACATCGCCGCGCCGAGCGAAACTGGCACCCCCGCGCGCTCGGCGGCGGGCCACAGCCAGTCGAGCGTGCCGTCGGTGAACCACGAATGCGGGTGCCGGTCGTTGGTATAAAAGCGCAGGCCGAGCTTACCCCTTCGCTCCTTCCAGTGCGCGACGAGGTCGCGGCCGTTCGGGGCGTCGAGATAGAACCAGCCCATGATCGCAAAGCGGTCGGGGTACTTGCCCACCGCTTCGAGCGCCAGCTCGTTCGAGTCCGGGTCCCACAGCACCGGGTGGATCAGCGCCCGGTCGACGCCGGCCTGATCCATGCCCGCGATCGCCTCTTCCGCCGAATAGGGCTCCTGACGATGGTGCGCGGACGGCGTGCCCTTCTCCCAGAGATGGATTTGTGCGTCGACGATCAGCATCGGGCTTCCCCTTTTGTGCTCTGTGATTGCTACAGGGTCGCTCAAGGCGCCGCTAAACGCTAGGCTCAACGGGACCGGACACGGCGGCAGCCTCGAGCCGACCCGCAATATCGGCGATCCGCTGACCTTTCGCAGCCATATCATCGCGAACCCGGCGACTTAGGGTACAGATCATACGCTTGGTACCCGGCTTGGAGGGCGACGCTCGACCCTCATCGGACCTTCGCGGTAGTTCCGGTCCGTCGCCGAAATCTACAAGCTTTAGGAGGCTGGTGTCTCCGCAGCGACCGCGACGACGTTGTAAACGGCGATGGCCTGGCTGAGCCCTTTGAGCGACAAATCGCCGATCTCTTCTAGCTGAACGCTGTCTTCGACCGCGATCGCAACGCGGCGACTGACAAGGATCTGCCCGTCCTTGGCCTCGGCGCAGAGCCGCGCCGCAAGGTTGGTGACCGTGCCGATCGCAGTGTAGTCCATGCGCTCGGCAAAGCCGATCTGGCCCAGCGTGGCATAACCCTGCGAGACGCCGACGCCGACGCCGAGATCATGCCCGTGCCGGCGCCAGGTCCGCACCAGGTGCTGCGCCTTCTCGCGCATCGCCACCGCCATGTCGATCGCCCGCCGGGCCGGGTCCGGCGTCGGCACCGGATCGTTGAAGAACACCATGATGCCATCGCCGCCGTAGTGATCGATCGTGCCCTCGAATTGCGCGACGATCGGCCCCATCGCGGCGTGGTAGTCGCGCAGCAAGGCCATGACCTCTTCCGGCTCGGCGCGCTCGGCAAAGCCAGTAAATCCGCGCAGGTCGCAGAATACGACGACGATCTCGCGGCGATGGCTTTCCAGGATCGATTCGTCGCCCTGGGCGACGATGAGGTCAGCGAGTTGCGGCGCGAGAAACCGGCGCAGTTTCCCGGTGCGCTCGATTTCAGCGAGCTGGGCCGCGACACGCGCCTCCAGTTCCCGGTTCCAACCGGCGATCTCATCGGTGCGGGCGCGCAATTCGCCGAGCAGGCGCGCATTTTCCATCGCGATCACCGCCTGCGCGGCGAAGTTCTGCAACAGTGCGATCTGCTTGTCGGTGAACGGCCGCACTTCTTGGCGGTAGATCGTGATTACGCCGAGCAAGGTATCGTCCTTGCGCAATGGTACGACGAGGAAGGTACGGGCGCCAGTGAGCGAGACCAGCGTTCGCCGGTGTGGGTCGCCCGAACGGTATAGTTCATCCGCCGCGACATCGGGGATGTGGACGAGAGGCTCCCCGCGGGCCACTCGTCCGAGCGCTGTCTCTGCGCCGTGCCGCTGCGGACTGCGTCTTGCCTCCGCGAAAGCCGGGGGCACACCGCGCAAGGCGGCAGCGCGAAACAGCTCGCCATCATAGGTCCAGAGAATACCGAAAGCCGCCTCGCACAGCCGCATCGCCTTTTCGAGCATCGCGTCGAAAACCGGCGCGAGGTCGCCGGGCGAGGAATTGATGACTTGCAACACCTCGGTGGTCGCAGTCTCTCGGGCCAAAGCTTCGTCGCGTTCAGCCGTGCGTTGAGCGAGCTCGTGCTGGAGATCAGCAATGGTCTGCAGGTTATCTGCTACCTTGTCGTCAGGCATCTGGCTCGTTCGCGGGCTAGGTCTGGGTAGCCTATCACTACGATCATACTTTGATTAATGCACCTCCACGAGTTTCTTGCAGTTTGCGGACCTCCAGCCGTGGGTCCGTAAGGGCCGCCGCCGAGGCAGCGAGTTGCGCCGGTGACGACGCCCTCGAAGGCCGGAATTCCACCTCGTCCGGTAGTTCGCCCCGGCTCGACTGAGCGCCAACGGCGCGGTCTTGAACGCCGGGTTTCGCGGTGGTTGCCGCCGTTCGCGGGGCGACAATCGGTCGGCTCAGGTCGACCCTTTGCGGACGCTGGTCCTGGTCGACCGCAGCCGCTGCGCCTGCCCCAAATGAGACCTTTGGGGAGATGAGGGTGAACCGCTGTGTTGGGTGGCGATGCCGACCCGGCGCTCTGCTTTGGCCGAACGCCGCCGTCTGAGGTAATCCGTCCACCATCGAAAGCGGCGGTGACGTTCTTGCGTGCTGGTTGAAGGGCAGAAGGATATTATCGTCCATCGCGAAGCCCATCGGTTCAGGAATCACAGGCCTACTTTTTCGATACGGAATCATGCCGCGCATTTACGATTTGGGCTATGTCCGGCTACCGTGTGCCCACGAGGTGAGCGCGCGGCCGTGGCCGCGAATTGCGAGCTTGCCCGGGTGAACCCGCCGGCGGATCGTCTCGAAGCTGCGCTACGGCAGAACGAGCCGCTGTGGGAAATCCTGCGCCGGTTCGATGAGATTGCCTTACTCGAATGCTGGCTCGCCGCCGGTGCAGTCGCTCAGACCGTGTGGAATTTGTCGGCGCGATGCCCGCCAGCACAAGGTATCAAGGATGCGGACATTGTCTATTTCGATGCCGCAGACCTTTCAGTGGAAGCCGAGACCGCTCACGAGGAACGCTTGCGGCGGGTCTTTGCGCATTTACCGATCAAGCTCGACGTCAAGAACGAAGCGCGGGTCCATCTCTGGTATGAAGGGGTCTTCGGCTATCCGATCTCGCCCTATCCCTCGACGGAAGCGGCGATTGCAACGTTTCCAACGACGGCCACGAGCATCGGGGTGCGGCGTCGTGCGGGGATTTTCGAATATTGTGCACCCTTTGGCCTGGATGATTTATTCAACCTTGTTGTTAGACCAAATAAAATTCAAGTCACAGAGACAATCTTCGAAGCAAAGATCGCACGGTGGCGGGGAGAATGGCCGCATTTGACATTCCTGCCATGGTCCGATTCGCTCTCGCACGCCCGCCGTTCGCTAGTACCCAAGGATCATCGTGCAGTTTAGGTCATGCCGCACGTAAACAGCATCAATCAAATCGATCGGATCCGACGGATAAAAGCCATCTCGTTCGATGGCGACATGACGCTCTGGGATTTTGAGGCGGTCATGCGGCACTCGCTTGGCCGTGCACTAGTGGAAATACGGAAATTCTTGCCTCATGTCGGACCCGTCGATTTGACGATCGACCGGATGATCGAAATACGCAACACGGTTGCCGGGGAATTAAAGAGTAAATCACTCAGCCTTGAGCAGATTCGACTGGAGGGATTTGTTCGTACGCTGCACTCCGTCGGCAACGACCAGCATGATCTTGCTGAACATCTCAGCGCTATTTATCTGAAGCACCGTTTCGGGGATATAGAGCTGTATCCAGACGTCCTGCCTACTTTGGATTGTCTAAGCGCCCGCTACGTTCTCGGGCTGGTGTCGAACGGCAACAGCTATCCCGATCGATGTGGCTTGCAAGATCGCCTCACGTATGTGGTGTTTGCGCAGGATGTCGGCGTTGAAAAGCCGGACCCTGCGCTGTTCCGGGTAGCCTGCGAGGAGGCCGGCTGCGCTCCCGATGAACTGCTTCATGTCGGAGACTCGTTGCGAGCGGGTGTCGCAGGCGCGAAAGCAGTTGGCGCAGTGTCCGTGTGGCTAAATAGAAGCAGCGAACCAAAGTGCTTGGACATCGTTCCCGACTTCGAAATTCGCACGTTATTGGAACTCCAGGCGTTACTCAATTAATGCCGCCGATGCAAAGGGGCTCGGCCCTCGACTTCAGAGTGTCCAGGACCGCTCAGGTGATGACCGGAGCGCGCCAAACTCGGCGAAGATGCGCTTGAGCCGCGTTGGACGGCTCATTCGCGCTCGTCAGCTGGAACTCGTGGCGCGGGTATCGGTCTCGCTGTCAAAGAGCACACCTGGCAGGTCCCCTCAGTCGGTGCTAGTCCACTAACCACCCCACCCGGCGGTTCGCCCTGGCCGCCCTGAACGCCGGGTTTCGTGGCGGTACCGGCGGTTCGCGAGACTGTGATCGAACCTCGGAGATCGACCCTGAACGGACGTTCACCGGAGGCACGGATGTTACTCGCGAACCCTTTCGGCGTTGGCGCTTTGGCAACGCACTCGAACCTGGCGCGCGCGATAATCCGCGCGGTGATGCCGTCATAGGCGCCGGGCGCGACGATCATCCCATCGTGACGGAGCAGCTCGCGGAAGCGCGCGGCCTGGGCCACGGGTTTCTCCTTTAGCTCAGTGCAGCGGCTTGTCGCCGCGAACGGTAACGACACACCTATGATCGGCGCGGTCACGCGGTGCGCTCGGATCGGCCAGCTCGCTCTCCAGGCGGCGCAATCCAGCCTCGTACGCCGTATCCGAAAGTGTCAGAAGTTGCGAATTGCGGTCGCGGCGGCGCAGCCCTTCGAGAAACGTCGCCAGGTTACGCTCGTAGCGCCGATGGTCGCGATCGACCAGGACATCGGCAAAACCGGCCGCCGTCATCTCCGCCGCAATCGCCTCGGGCGGCCAGAAATCGGCGAGGTCACGCGTCAGCGCTTCTGGAAAATAGTCGTAATAGAGCCAATCCAGGCTGTCGTGCGGGCACATGTTGAAGATCGCCAGGCGTCCACCAGTCCGCAGCACGCGAAACGCCTCGCGCACCATTCCCGCTTTGTCGCGGAAATGGTGGAGCGCGTATTGGCAGCTGGCAAAATCGAACGTGCCGGAAGCGAACGGCAATGCCGAGCTGTCGCCGTGGACCCAGCCGATCTCGGCCGATTTGGCGCGCGCCTGGCGCAGCATGCCGAGCGACCCGTCGAACCCGACCATCCTCGCACTCGACGCAATCGCGCGGTTAGCGAGGAGCTGGTTGCCCGTGCCGCAAGCGATGTCCAAGAGCAGTGCTGTTCCCAGTGCCGATCGCTCAGCGAGAAACGCCGCGAGCGCAGGATCGGACGATTTCTCGCGGTGCGGCTGGCTGTCGTAGAGTGGCGCGATCGCGTCGTAGTCGACGCGCGACGACCGCTGCATCCCACGGTCCTCGGGTAATGGGTCCGGCCAACGCTAAGCCCGGCACCGGGCGGCGTCCAGTAGTCACGCAAGGCCATATACTCCTAACGGACCGGACTTCCGCTCACCATCCCGAGCCGACACCCGGCACGGGTATCAAGCGCCAGATCTTAGTCATTAGCAAAGGCGACGCCGATCACGCTTCCCTTGCGGCGCGCGGGGTGCAACTCTTGGCCTTTCCACCGCTGAGGCTGATGCGATGAAGATCTCCGGTATCCGCTCTTCGATCGTTGCCCTTCCGGCCGACGAGCCGCTTGCCGGCGCCGCGGAGAACCCGAACGGCAAGCGTCCAATCGTCACCCTGGAGGTCCAGACCGATGACGGGGCGGTTGGGGTCGGGGCGACCTATTTCGGCGGCGCGCTGACCGGCACCCTCAAAAGTGCGGTCGAGGAATTGGGGGCGCTGTGCGTCGGCGAGGACCCGGTGCGGGTTGAGATGGTCACCGCCAAATTGCGGGCGGCCGCTGGCTCGGCCGGGCCGGGCGGCATCTTCAACCTGGCTCACTCCGCGCTCGATACCGCGCTGTGGGATCTGCGCGCCAAGGCGATGAACCTGCCATTGTGGAAATTGCTGGGCGGGGCGCGTGACCGGGTGCCGACCTACGCCAGCGGCGCCTTGATGCGCGGCCTCACGCTCGACCGGGTGGTGCAGGCGGCAGCGACGCTCAAAGACCGTGGTTGGCGCGAGATGAAAACCCAGATGGCGTTGCCCGGCGAGACCACACCAGCCAAGGAGATCGAGCGCATGCGGCGGGTGCGCGACGCGATCGGCCCCGACATCAAGTTGATGTGCGACATCAACCAGCGCTGGCGTCCGGAGCAGGCGATCGATATCGGGAAGCGGGTCGAGGATGCCGGGGTCGGCCTCTTTTGGCTCGAGGACGTGACAACGGCCGACGATTTTGCCGGCCTCGCTCGCGTCACGGCCGCATTGTCGACACCCGTCGCCGGCGGCGAGTATGTCTGGGGGATCGTGCCGTTCCGTCATATGGTCGAGAGGCACTCGGTCGATGTCGTGATGATCGATCTGGTGCGGGTCGGCGGCATCACCCAATGGCTCAAGGTCGCCGGCATGGCCGAGGCGTTCAACTTGCCGGTCGTCAGCCACCTGATTCCGGAGGTCCATGTCCATCTGATCGGGGCGATCCCGAATGGGCTGACTGTCGAATACATGCCTTGGCTGGCGCCGCTGTTCGAAGAAGTCCCGGAGCAGCAAAACGGCGAACTGGTGATGCCGACCGCGCCCGGCCTCGGGCTCAAATTCAACAAGGCCACGATCGACCGCTACCGCGTTGCTTGAAGGTGACAACGCCCGGACCCTTGCCGCGGCCAGGTTCGTGATTACATACGCTGTACGTGCTATAATATCAATTATGAAATAGTTAGCAAATGGCTTTATATCAAGGTTCGCGACCCCTGCCAAGTTCCGCTGCCGATCCGCTGCCGACGGCCGCAAATTCCGCTGTCGACGAGCATGTCAAAAGCATAAACAAGGCGTTGATATATAGAATATTTTCGCCGACGATCGGGCGATTTTCGGGCACTGAACCGCATTTTTTCCCTGCCGACAGGGGAATTTATCTCGGGAGGTAACCGATGAAGATATCGCGCATCCGCTCGCAGATCCTTCTACTTCCGCAACAGGATCCGCTCGCCAACACGCCGGAAGACTCGAACGCTGCGCGGCCGATCGTGATCGTTCGGCTCGACACCGATAACGGGATCGAAGGGATCGGGGTCACCTTCTACGGTGGCGCAATCACTGCCTCGCTGAAGCGCGCTGTCGACGACCTGGGTGCCTTGGCGATCGGCGAAGACCCGCTGCGCATCGAGGCGATCGTGGCCAAGCTGCGCGCCGCCGGCGGCGGTTCGGGGCCGGCGGGGATGTTCACTTTGGCGCTTTCGGCCATCGACATCGCGCTCTGGGACATCCGCGGCAAGGCGCTGAACCAGCCATTGTGGAAGCTGCTGGGCGGGGCGCGCAAGCGCGTGCCGACCTATGCGAGCGGAGCCCTGCGGCGCAACCTGTCACTCGACGAGGTAGTGGCCGCGGCCGGGCGGCTGAAGGACAAGGGCTTCCGCGAGATGAAAACGCAGCTCGCTTTGCCCGGCGAGACCTCGCCCGCCAAGGAGGTCGAGCGCATGCGGCGGGTGCGCGCGGCGATCGGCCCCGACATCAAGCTGATGTGCGACATCAATCAGCGCTGGCGGGTCGAGCAGGCGATCGACATCGGCAAGCGTGTCGAAGACGCCGGGGTCGGCCTCTTCTGGCTCGAGGACGTGACGACGCATGACGATTACGCCGGTCTGGCGCGGGTCAACGCCGCGTTGGCGACGCCGATCTGCGGCGGCGAGCTGGTCTACGGCATCGTCCCGTTCCGTCACATGATCGAGGCGCGCTCGGTCGACTACGTGATGATCGACCTGATCCGCGTGGGCGGCATCACGCAATGGATCAAGGTCGCCGGCATGGCCGAGGCCTTCAACCTGCCGGTGGTCAGCCACGTGATCCCTGAGATCCACGCCCATCTCGTGGCGGCGGTACCGAATGGGCTCACTGTCGAATACATGGGCTGGATGCTGCAATTGTTCGAAGGGACCGCCGCCCTCGAAAACAGCGAGCTGATCCTGTCCGACCGTCCCGGTCTCGGCCTCGCCTTCCGAGAAGACACGGTCAACCGGTTCACCGTGGCGTCATGAAGATCTCGACCATCCGTTCGCAGATCGTCGCGCTGCCGAACGACGAGCCGCTCGCCGGGTTTTCGGAGAACCCGAACGCGACCAACCCGATCGTAACTTTGAGGATAGGCACCGACGACGGAATCGAAGGAATCGGGGTGACCTATTTCGGCGGCAGGCTGACCAGCACCTTGAAGCTCGCCGTCGATGAACTCGGCGCGCTCACAATCGGCGAGGATCCACTGCGCGTCGAGGCGGTCGCGGCAAAGCTCGCCGCGGCGGCCGGCGGCACCGGCCCGGGCGGGATCTTGACGATGGCTTTGTCGGCGATCGACGTGGCGCTGTGGGACATCAACGGCAAGGCTTTGAACCTGCCGTTGTGGAAGTTGCTGGGCGGCGGGCGCGATCGGATCGCCACCTACGCGAGCGGCGCATTGCGGCGCGGGCTCAAACTCGAGGAGGCAGTCACCGCAGCCGGAAGGCTACGCGAAAAAGGCTATCGCCAGGCGAAGATGCAGCTCGGCCTGCCTGGTGTCACCTCTCCCGCTCGCGAAGTTGAGCAGGCCGGGCTAATTCGTGAGGCTGTCGGCCCGGACATGGATTTGATGTGCGACATCAACCAGCGTTGGCGGGTCGAGCAGGCGATCGACATCGGCCGGCGGGTCGAAGACGCCGGCGTCGGCCTCTATTGGCTCGAGGATGTAACGGCGCACGACGATTACCCGGGTCTCGCGCGGGTGGCCGCGGCGTTGGCGACGCCGGTCGCCGGCGGCGAATACCTCTGGGGCGTCGTGCCGTTCCGCCACATGCTCGAGGCCCGCTCGGTGGACATCGTGATGATCGATCAGGTGCGCTGCGGCGGCATCACTCCATGGCTCAAGATCGCCGGGATGGCGGAAGCCTTCAACCTGCCGGTGGTCAGCCATGGGGTGCCGGAGATTCATGTGCACCTGGTCGGAGCCGTCCCCAACGGTCTGACCGTCGAGTACATGCCCCGGCTATTCCGCCTATTCGAGGAAGTCCCGGTGCCGCAGAACGGCGATCTCGTCATGCCCGCGGCCCCCGGGCTCGGGCTGAAATTCGACGAGGAGACGATCAGGCGGTTCGCCGTCGCCTGACTAGCGGTTTACGCCGCCATCGCGACATGGAGTTGGTGAAAGCCGCGTTCGAGATCCTCGATAAGATCCTGCGGGTCTTCGAGCCCGATGTGGAGCCGCAGGGTCGGGCCCTCCGCCGTCCAGCGCGTCGCGGTGCGGATACGTTCGGGATTGGTCGGCAGGATCAGGCTTTCAAAACCGCCCCAGCTGGAGCCGATGCCGAACAAGTCGAGCGCGTCGATCATCGCGTAGACCGCCGCCTTTGGGGATGGCTTGAGGACGATACCGAACAGCCCGCTGGCGCCGAGAAAGTCGCGCTTCCACAGCGCATGACCGGGATCCTCCGGCAAAGCCGGGTAGAGGACGCGCGACACTTCGGGCCGGGTGCAGCCAACGCGCCACGGCGAGCGCGTTTTTCTCGTGCCGCTCGAGCCGCACGCCCAAGGTCCGCAAGCCGCGCAGCGCGTAATAAGCGTCGTCGGGTGCAGCGCAATGACCGAGATCGGCGGCCATCGTGCGCACCTTCAGATACATCTCCTCGGTGGTGATCACGGCACCGAGGATCACATCGGAATGACCGACGATGTACTTGGTCGCTGCGTGGATTGAAACGTCGACGCCGCGGGTGAAGGACGGGAAGAGGTACGGCGAAGCCCAGGTGTTGTCCATCAGCACCTTGGCGCCGGCCTCGTGCGCCGCGGCGGCAATCGCCGGCACATCCTGCACCTCAAAGGTCAGAGAGCCGGGCGACTCGACATAAACGACCTTGGTGTTCGGGCGCATCAGCCGGGCGATGCCGTCGCCGATTAGCGGGTCGTAATAGGTCGTGGCGACGCCGAAGCGGGTTAGCACCCGTTCGCAAAAGTTGCGCGCCGGCCCGTAGGCCGAATCGACCATCAGCAGGTGGTCGCCGCATTTGAGGCAGGCCTGCAGAGGTGCGGTGATTGCGGCCAAGCCCGAGGACATCAGCATCGCACGATGGCCGCCTTCGATCGCCGCCAAAGCCTCTTCGAGTGCGAAAGTAGTTGGTGTGCCGAGCAGCCCGTAGCGCACCACATCGAAGCGCGTCTTCGGGTCGCGCTTCCTTTCCCATTCGGCCATGTTCGAGGAAAGGATTGTCGAAGCGTGATAGACTGGCGGGTTGACAGCACCGTGCTGGCCTTCAGGGTGGCGGCCGAGATGGGCCAGGAGGGTGTCCTTGCGGTAATTCCTTGGCCCACCATCACTCTTCATAAGGTGCACTCCACCTTCCAGCGCCGCTTCGGGACCGATAGGCACTCGCAACTCTAATCATTATAATCATTTCAAGGGCTATCGGACAGCACTACTATGGCTGCTGCCGCATCGCCTTGCATTCACCGCGGGAGCAGTCGAGAATCCTGCGTATCGATGAACGCACGGTTGTCGAACCCACAAGATAAAGGAGAGGCGCTGGTGAGATCGGGATTTCTGGCGCTGCTAATTGTCATGGCGGGGTGCTCTTCGGACACGCCGGTTCCACACTCCGATCCTCAGGCATCTGCCGCGCTTCTCAAAAAAGATTGCGAAGATCCGAAGTGGAAGGAGGAGAATCTCGGTCTCTGGTACTCGGTCTGCCGCCAACCCCTGCGCTGGTGATTGCGGATCCGGCGCGGCACCCTACGGCGCACCAGGCTCAAAACTTTTTGAAACACTCTTTGCCGGAGCCCTCCAGCTGTTTGCAATCCGCCGCGGTCGCCTGCGACTTCGGTGTAATTTGAATGGCAAAGCTTCTGCCGTCCTTGCAGCGCACGCTCCAATACGCATAGCCCTTTGCCTTGCCTGTCGTCGTCACACCCATCGGAAAGGGCGATTCACCGACGCAACCCTTGATCCCCTTTGTCAGCATCTGCGCCTGCTGCTCCGGCGACATGGCGAGGAGGTTGTCATTAGCAGAATTGCCCGACCCTCCCGCCGCCATCGCGGTCAGAGACGGGTGCGCCGCGTCGGCAAAGATCTGGTTTCTGGCGATGCGCGCGCGGTCCATCGCACCTTCGCACTCTCCCGAATTCGGGTTGATGTCAAAATGCGGGAAGTTGCTGCTCGAAATGTCGAGGCGCAGCCGGTGGCCCGAGATGAAAAGATTACTCGTCGGGAAGAGCTCGATCGTGAT
>JGI26341J46601_10000194_pt1 | contig 18669 bp, 18 predicted proteins | sample BogFormECP12_OM3_FD_46601 | JGI IMG/M metagenome (IMG submission 46601) | reverse complement strand
GGGGGGAGCGGCGTCACATCGCGGTGCCCTAGGTGGAGCCGAAAGGCCCTTGTCCAGCATCACGCGGGCGCGGATTCTCAAGTAATCCCCGCATCGCACCCTAGGAGCGCGACCATGACAGAGAAGGCCAAGAAGCCCGCGGCCACAACGACCACCAAGGACACCCCGGTCACCGCTCAAGTGGTGGTGGAGCGCGCGGCCGGCTTGTCCGACGATGTGCTCAAATCGGTCGAAGCCGGACAGCGGGCCGCGATTGACGCGGTGCGCAAGTTTGTTGACACCCTCGATGAGGCGATTCCCGCAAAGGAAGACCGCCCGTCGCGACGAGAAAATGTGATCGACGCGGCCCTGGATATGGCTGACCGGCTCGTCACAACGCAGTACGAGTTCTTGCGCAGCGTTGTACGCAGCGCCGATCGGACACTGCGCAACCCCGAGGGCGCAAAGCGGTGAACAGCCTTCGCGTCTGACGTGCGGTGCCGCAGGGTCGGTTGCCCGGCCGCCCGGCGCCGGCGGCGTGAACGGCTTCATTCGGGGACCGAGGGATAGCCGGTAGCGGTTGCGTTTGATCGGGGCTTTCCCGTCGACGGCGCGTTCGGCTTTGGCGACCTCGTCGATGCCGCGCAGGGTGCGCCGGGCCCGATCATGCCGGTGCTGGTAGTGGATGACGCGGTCGGGGATGCCGCGGGCCTTCTCCGCTGATGTAGCCGGCCACGGCTGGGTAAGCACCAGAACGTCAGGGATCAGCTCGCCTGGGTGCTTGTCGCGCCATTCGCGGACCACATCGGGCAGGTAGAACCACGACTTCTTCTCCGGCTCCGGTTCGTCGTATGTGATCGGGAAGGCCGTCATCACCACCGACGAGGACTGGGACCGGTGAACTGGCAATGAATGACCGACGAACTATGCTCTTTGCCCGTGGCGCCCGCTGCGCGTGGTCACGACACTGAGCGTCGTGACCACCACCTCGCTGCTGGGCGACATTCTGAACTGGCTCCGGGCCGGGTACCCGGACGGCGTTCCAGGGCCCGACCGAGTACCGCTGCTGGCGTTGCTGCAGAGCACACCTTTGACCGACGACCAGGTCGAGGAGGTGGTGCGCGAGATCACCGCCCATGAGTCGAGCGACCACCCTATCGACAAGGACGAGATCGCCGCCTTCATCAGAGAATTCACCGCGCACCCGGCGACCCCCGAGGACATCAACCGGGTGGCCGCCAATCTCGCCGCCGCCGGCTGGCCGCTGGTCCACGTAGACCACGGCCGACTGCAGGGCTAAACCGTAGCCAGCGACGTGGTGTCGATGACGAAGCGGTACCGCACATCGCTGGCGAGCACCCGCTCGTGGGCCTCGTTGATGTAGTCGGGCCCGATCAGCTCGATCTCCGGCGTGACCCCGCGCTCCGCGCAGAAGTCGAGCATCTGCTGGGTCTCCAGGATGCCGCCGATCATCGACCCGGACAGGCTGCGTCGTGCGGCCGCCAGCGGGAACGCGGGCACGGGCATCGGGTGTTCGGGCAGACCCAGCTCGACCAGCGCGCCGTTGACGTCGAGCAATTCCAGATAGGCGGCGATGTCGAGGTTGGCCGACACGGTGTTCAGGATCAGGTCGAACGAGCCGGCCAGCTTCGTCAACGTCTCCGGGTCCGAGGTGGCGTAGTAGTTGGCGGCGCCGAGCCGCAGGCCGTCCTCCATTTTCTTCAGCGACTGGCTCAGCACCGTCACCTCGGCACCCATCGCGTTGGCGAGCTTGACGGCCATGTGCCCCAGGCCGCCCAGGCCGATCACCGCGACCCGCTTGCCCGGCCCGGCCTCGCAGTGCCGCAGGGGTGAATAGGTGGTGATGCCCGCGCAGAGCAGCGGCGCCGCGGCGTCCAGCGGCAGCGCCTGCGGGATGCGCAGCACATAGTTCTCGTCCACGACGATCGCGCCGCTATACCCGCCCTGCGTCGGCCGGCCGTCCCTGCCGGTCCCGTTGTACGTCGGCGTCATCCCGGCCTTGCAGTACTGCTCGAGTCCCGCCCGGCAGCTGCTGCACTCGCGGCACGAGTCGACGAAGCAGCCGACCCCCACGCGGTCGCCGACCTTGTACCTGGTGACCTGCGGGCCGACCTCGGTCACCACACCGGCGATCTCGTGGCCGGGTACGACCGGATAGTCCGGCTGGCCCCATTCGCCCTTGACCGTGTGGATGTCGGAGTGACAGATGCCGGCGAACTTGATCTCCATCGCCACGTCATGCGGTCCGACCTCGCGCCGGGTGATCGTGGTCCTGGCCAAGGGCTCGGTGGCCGACGTCGCGGCGTACGCGGAAACAGTGCTCAATGTTCTGACCTGTTTGTTGTCGTCTTTTGGTGTCGGTGTTGTCGTCGTTGTATTTCGTCGCCCAGCAAGCATCAAAAGCTTAGCGAGTTTAACTGTTCTGGCCGCGACTTTGCGAGCTCACCAGTGACAACCCACCCGGGGTTGCGAAGTAATCCCGAAACCGACGACGAACCGGCGGCCCGAAACGCACCGCTCGTGGCGAACCGGCCCTGTGCCGGTCAGTTGATCGGGGCGTTCACCCATTTCAGGTCGGCGACGACACCCCGCGCGGCCACGATGCCCTGCCCGGTCTGCCAGACCTCGTTGTTCACCGCGAACACCCTGTTGTCGCGGTTGGCGGAAAGCCTGCGCCAGGCGTCGCTGTNGAGCACCCGCTCCGCGCGGTCCCTGGCGGNCGGCGACGAGAACGACACGTAGACGATGTCGCCATCCGCCGGGGAGAAGTCCGCCCCGCGCGCGAGGTCGGTGTCGCTGGTGCCGATCTCCAGATACGGCTTGTCGGTGAAGCGCTGCGACGCAGGCCGGTCCACGCCGAAATCGGCCAGCACACTGCCGGGGAAGTTGGCGGCGCCGTACACGCGCATCGTGTTCTCGGTCAGCTGCACAACCGAGGCCTGGAAATGCGTCGCGTCGCTGTCGGCGCCGGCCTTCGCGGCTTGCGCGTTGAAATCATCGACCAGCGCATTGGCCGCCGCCGCGCGGCCCGTCGCCGCCCCTACCAGCCGCGTGGTGTCCTCCCACGCCGCGCCCGGGGCGCCGGTGAACACCGTCGGCGCGATCGCCGCCAGCGCGGGGTAGGCGTCGGGTGTCAGCGCCTCAGACCCGAGGATCAGGTCGGGTTTGGCCGCCTGGATGCCGTTCAGGTCCGGGGCGCTGTGGGTGCCCACCGCCGGCAGGTCGTGCACGACCGTGCCGAGGTACGACGGCTGGCCCTGCGAATCATCGGGCAACGCCGCCGCGACGATGCGTGACTGCAACCCGAGTGCGCACAGCGCGTCGAGCTGATCGCCGGAGAGCACCACGATGCGCTGGGGATCGGCACCCACGTCGCTCTCACCGGCGGCGTGCCGCAGGTGCCGGGTCGGCGGCCCGGGATCGAGCGCCGCAGGCTGCGGGGCGCACGAGTCGTCCGGCCGGCGCTCGTTGCCGAGCACACCTGCACCGGCGATTTTGGTGGTGCTGGTGACCACGGACCGGCTCGGCTCCGACGATCCCGCGCCGCCGGGTGAATTCTGCATGCAGCCGGTCAGAACAGTCAGCGAAACCGCGGTGGCCACAGCTGCGATCCCAGCGAGCACACCTGGCCTGACCACGTCGCCGACGGTAACAAACGACGGCCCGCTGCCGGCGTACGACGGTTTGTAGGACCCACACCGACAGACCGCCGATCGGGGTCTAGGATTCGGGGGAGTGCGACGACCTTGGGAGGAACTCTTGACCGCCGAAGCGCCCCCTCTGGGAGGACTCGAGGCCCGCCGGCCCTTCCCCGCACGCCTTGGCCCCAAGGGCAACCTGATCTACAAGCTGGTGACCACCACCGATCACAAGCTGATCGGCATCATGTACATAGTCGCCTGCTTCGCGTTCTTCTTCATCGCCGGGCTGATGGCGCTGTTCATCCGGGCCGAGCTTGCCACGCCGGGACTGCAGTTCTTGTCCAACGAGCAGTACAACCAGCTGTTCACCATGCACGGGACCGCGATGCTGCTGTTCTACGCGACCCCGATCGTGTTCGGCTTCGCCAACATCGTGCTGCCGCTGCAGATCGGCGCCCCCGACGTCGCCTTCCCGCGGCTCAACGCGTTGTCGTTCTGGTTGTTCGTGTTCGGCGCGCTGATCGCCTTGAGCGGTTTCATCACTCCCGGCGGCGCGGCCGACTTTGGCTGGACCGCCTACACACCGCTGACCGACGCCATCCACAGCCCCGGCGCCGGCGGGGATCTGTGGATCCTGGGCCTGGCCGTGGGTGGTCTGGGCACCATCCTGGGCGGTGTCAACATGATCACCACGGTGATCTGCATGCGCGCGCCGGGCATGACGATGTTCCGGATGCCGATCTTCACCTGGAACATCCTCGTCACCAGCATTCTGGTGCTACTCGTCTTCCCGCTGCTCACGGCGGCGTTGTTCGGGCTGGCCGCCGATCGCCACCTGGGGGCCCACATCTACGACCCGGCCAACGGCGGGGTGATCCTGTGGCAACACCTGTTCTGGTTCTTCGGCCACCCCGAGGTCTACATCATCGCGCTGCCGTTCTTCGGCATCGTCAGCGAGATCTTCCCGGTGTTCGCCCGCAAGCCGCTGTTCGGCTATTCCACGCTGGTGTACGCCACGATCAGCATCGCGGCGCTGTCGATCGCGGTGTGGGCACACCACATGTACGCCACCGGCGCGGTGCTGCTGCCGTTCTTTTCCTTCATGACGTTCTTGATCGCGGTCCCCACCGGCATCAAGTTCTTCAACTGGATCGGCACCATGTGGAAGGGTCAGCTGACATTCGAGACACCGATGCTGTTCTCGACGGGCTTTCTGGTGACGTTTCTGCTCGGTGGGCTCTCCGGTGTGCTGCTGGCCAGCCCCCCGATCGACTTCCACGTGAGCGACACCTATTTCGTGGTCGCGCACTTCCACTATGTGCTGTTTGGAACCATCGTGTTCGCCACCTACGCCGGGGTGTATTTCTGGTTCCCGAAGATGACCGGGCGGCTGCTGGACGAGCGGCTGGGCAAGCTGCATTTCTGGTTGACGTTCATCGGCTTTCACACCACGTTTTTGGTGCAGCACTGGCTGGGCAACATGGGCATGCCGCGCCGCTACGCCGACTACCTACCCACCGACGGCTTCCAGACGCTGAACATCGTCTCGACGATCGGTGCGTTCATCCTCGGTGTCTCGGTGATCCCGTTCGTGTGGAACGTCTTCAAGAGCTGGCGTTACGGCGAGCCGGTGACCGTCGACGACCCGTGGGGTTACGGCAACTCGCTGGAATGGGCAACCAGCTGCCCACCACCGCGGCACAACTTCACCGAGCTCCCCCGAATCCGTTCGGAACGGCCGGCTTTCGAACTGCACTACCCGCACATGATCGAACGTATGCGGGCCGAATCGCACATCGGACGCCATTCCGAGGTGACCTCTAGCTGATGCTCCCGCACCGCGGCGACCGGGGGTGAGCGCGCCAACGGACCGGTCGAGCGCCGACGCGAAGGTTTCGGTCCTGATCACCGTGACCGGGGTCGACCAGCCCGGCGTGACGTCTGCCCTGTTCGAGGTGCTGTCGCGGCATCAGGTGGAATTGCTCAACGTCGAGCAGGTGGTGATCCGCGGCCGGCTGACGCTGGGCGTGCTGGTGGCCTGCTCGGCGCAGGTCGCTGACAGCGCGTCGCTGCGGGCCGGGGTCGAGCATGCGATCCACAGCCTCGGCCTGAACGTGTCGATCGAATACAGCGGCGACCTGCCCATCATCCGCGAGCCGTCGACCCACACGGTCGTCGTGCTCGGCAGACCCGTCACCGCAAGCGCATTCAGCGCGCTGGCCCGCGAACTGGCGTCGCTCGGGGTCAACATCGACTTCATTCGCGGCATTTCGGACTACCCCGTGACGGGGCTGGAGTTGCGGGTGTCGGTACCTGCCGACGTCCGCGACCGGTTACCCACTGCGCTGGCCCGGGTGGCCGCCGCCGAAGCCGTCGACATCGCGGTGGAGGACACCAGCCTGGAACGCCGGGCCAAGCGACTGATCGTGTTCGACGTCGACTCGACCCTGATCCAGCAGGAAGTCATCGAGATGCTGGCCGATCGGGTCGGGGCGCGTGAATCCGTGGCCGCGATCACCGAGGCCGCGATGCGCGGCGAGATGGACTTCGCCGAATCGCTGCGGCAGCGTGTGGCGACACTCAAGGGACTCCCCGTCGCCGTGCTTGACGAGGTCGCTGACGAGCTGGAACTGACGCCGGGCGCGCGGACGACGCTGCGGACGTTGCGGCGGCTGGGTTTTCACTGCGGCGTGGTCTCCGGCGGTTTCCGCCAGGTGATCGAGCCGCTGGCGCACGAGCTGATGCTCGACTTCGTCGCCGCCAACGAGCTGGAGGTCGACGGCGGGGTGCTCACGGGCAGGTTGATTGGCCCGATCATCGATAGGGCGGGAAAAGCCAAGGCGCTGAGGGACTTTGCGCAACAGGCAGGTGTGCCTCTGGAGCAGACGGTCGCGGTCGGTGACGGTGCCAACGACATCGACATGCTGGCGACCGCAGGACTCGGGGTGGCATTCAACGCCAAACCCGCGTTGAGAGAGGTCGCCGACGCATCCCTGAGCCATCCCTACCTGGACACCGTGCTGTTCATCCTCGGCGTGACGCGCGGCGAGATCGAGGCGGCCGACGCCGTCGACGGGGTCCTGCGCCGGGTGGACATCCCGCCGACATGACGCGCCCCATCCCGGGCCGCGCGGCGCTGATACGGCACGATGGGCAGGTGGCTGAACCCAGCACCAATCCTGATCTGCTGATCGACTTTCGCAACGTGTCCTTGCGCCGCGCGGGTCAGGTGCTGGTCGGACCGGTGACCTGGTCGGTCGAGCTCGACGAGCGCTGGGTGGTCATCGGCCCGAACGGGGCAGGCAAGACGTCGCTGCTGAGGATCGCCGCGGCGATGGAGCATCCGTCCTCCGGGACCGCCTATGTGCTGGGCGAGCGCCTCGGCCGGGTGGACATGTCCGAACTGCGCTCCCGCGTGGGCCTGAGCTCGTCGGCCCTTTCCCAGCGGGTGCCCGACGGTGAGGTGGTGCGCGATCTCGTGGTCTCGGCCGGTTATGCGGTGCTCGGCCGCTGGAGGGAGAAATACGAGGACGTCGACTATGCCCAGGCGATCGACATGCTGGAGAGCGTCGGCGCCGAGCATCTGGCCGACCGCACCTACGAAACGCTGTCCGAGGGCGAGCGCAAGCGGGTGCTGATCGCGCGCTCGCTGATGACGGATCCGGAGCTGCTGCTACTCGACGAGCCTGCGGCCGGCCTTGACTTGGGCGGCCGTGAGGAGTTGGTGGCGAGGCTCGCCGACCTGGCGGCCGACCCCGACGCGCCGGCGATCGTGCTGGTGACCCATCACGTCGAGGAGATTCCGCAGGGCTTCAGCCACTGCCTGGTGTTGTCCCAGGGCAAGGTGGTCGGAGCCGGGCTGCTGCCCGACGTGCTGACGTCGGACACTCTGTCCAAGGCTTTCGGCCAATCCATCGCGCTGGAGTGCATCGACGGCCGCTACTTCGCCCGGCGTGTGCGCGCCCGGGCCGCGCATCGGGCACGCGCATGAGCGAGACCCCGATCACACCTCGGCCGGCGGCCACGGTGATGCTGCTGCGCGACACCGACGACGGGCTGGCCGTCTTTCTGCTGCAACGACATCGAAACATGGAATTCGCGCCCAACACGACAGTCTTTCCCGGCGGCGGCGTCGATGACCGCGACCGCAACGCCGACATCGACTGGGCAGGCCCGGAACCGGGCTGGTGGGCGCGGCGGCTCGGCGTCACCGACGATCTCGCGCTGGCGCTGGTGTGCGCCGCCACACGGGAAACGTTCGAGGAGTGCGGCGTGCTGCTCGCGGGGCCCGACGAACACACCATCGTCGCCGACGCCACGTCTTATCACGATGCGCGCCGGGCGCTCGCCAGCCGCGAGCTGGCGTTCGGCGAGTTCCTTCGGCGCGAAAACCTGGTGCTGCGCGCCGACCTGCTGCGGCCGTGGGCGAACTGGGTGACCCCGCCCAGCGGGCACCGTCGCCGCTATGACACATACTTCTTCGTCGCCGCGCTGCCCGAGGGCCAGCATGCCGACGGCGAGACCACCGAGGCCGTGGACGCTCGATGGGCGACACCGGTCGAGGCGGTCGAAGACTTCGCGGCCGGTCGGCGGTTCCTGCTGCCACCGACCTGGACGCAGCTCGAAACACTGGCCAAGTCCACCGGCACGGTCGCGGATGTGTTGGCCACCGAACGCGAGATCGTCCCGATGAGGACGGAAGTGATCGGCACCGAGGGGAACTGGGGTCTGCAGTTCTTCGACAGCGAGCGCTACGAGCAGGCGCGCCGGGGCCGGCCGTGGTGAACGAGTTCGTCAGCGTCCACATCGGCGACGAGCGCCCCGGCGTCGGCACAATCGTGCTTGCCCGGCCGCCGAACAACACCCTGACACGGCAGGCCTGCCGCGAGATCGCTGCCGTCGCGACCGAAGTGGGCCAGCGCGAAGACATCGCGGCCGTGATCCTGTTCGGCGGCCACGAGATCTTCTCCGCCGGTGACGACCTCGACGAGTTGCGGGTGCTGAGCGCGGCCGAAGCCGACGTGGCGGCCCGGCTGCGTCAGGAGGCCGTCAACGCCGTCGCCGCGATACCAAGGCCCACCGTCGCCGCCATCACCGGTTATGCGTTGGGCAGCGGGCTCGGCCTCGCGTTGGCCGCCGACTGGCGCGTCAGCGGCGACAATGCCAAGTTCGGCTGCGCCGAGATCCTGGCCGGCCTGATTCCCGGCGCCGGCGCGTCGGTGCGGCTGCCGCGGCTCGTCGGCGTGAGCAGGGCCAAGGAACTGGCGTTCAGTGGGCGATTCGTGGATGCCCGGGAAGCGCTGGCCATCGGGCTGCTCGACGAAATGGTCGCACCCGACGCGGTATACGACGCCGCCGCGGACTGGGCCGGCCGCTTCGCGGCGATGCCGGCGGCGGCCCTGGGCGCGGCCAAGGCCGCGATCGACGCCGGCGATCTGGACGTCGAACGGCGCCTCTATGTGGAGGCCTTCGCCCGCGCCGACCGGCGGTTCGTCGCCGGCGCGGCGGGCAGATAGGCTTGCCGGTCATGACCACGACCAGTCACAACCCGGCGCCCAAGACAGATGTCGCCGGCCTTCCGGCTCCGGTGCCAGATGTCGCCCGCCTTCCGGCTCCGGTGCCGCACGCCACGGCGGAACAGGTCGAAGCCGCCCGGCACGACAGCAAGCTCGCGCAGGTGCTCTACCACGACTGGGAGGCCGAGACCTACGACGACAAGTGGTCGATCTCCTACGACAAACGGTGCGTCGACTATGCCCGCAACCTTTTCGACACAACCGTGCCCGGCGAGGAACTTCGCGGTCTTCCCTACGACCGCGCGCTGGAACTCGGCTGCGGCAGCGGTTTCTTCCTGCTGAACCTGATCCAGGCCGGGGTTGCGCGGCGCGGCTCGGTGACCGACCTGTCCCCGGGCATGGTCAAGGTCGCCATCCGCAACGGTGAGTCGCTCGGACTGGAAATCGACGGCCGGGTGGCCGACGCCGAGGGCATCCCGTACGGGGACAACACCTTCGACCTCGTGGTCGGGCACGCGGTGCTGCACCACATTCCCGACGTCGAGCAGTCGCTGCGCGAGGTCGTGCGGGTGCTCAAGCCGGGCGGCCGATTCGTGTTCGCCGGCGAGCCGACCAACATCGGCAACGATTACGCCCGCGCGCTGTCGACGCTGACGTGGAGAGCGGTCACCAACGTGACGCGGCTGCCGGGGCTGACCGGCTGGCGTCGTCCGCAGGCCGAACTCGATGAGTCTTCGCGCGCCGCCGCACTGGAGGCGATCGTCGACCTTCACACCTTTGATCCCGCCGGCCTCGAGCGGGTGTCGGTCAACGCCGGCGCCGCCGAGGTCCGCACCGCCACCACGGAATTCACCGCGGCGATGCTCGGCTGGCCACTCCGCACGTTCGAGGCCGCGGTGCCGCCCGGCCGGTTGGGCTGGAGTTGGGCGAAGTTCGCGTTCGGCAGCTGGGTGACGTTGAGCTGGGTGGATGCCAACGTGCTGAGCCACCTGGTGCCGAAGGCCTGGTACTACAACGTGATGGTCACCGGAGTCAAACCGTCCTGAGGTTCTCGCTCGACGACGTCGCCTACCTGCGGTCGGCGCAGGGCGCCGAGGCGCTGCAGGTGGTCGGCGGTTACCCGCTGACCGACTCCAGTCAGATTTCGGATATCGCTTCAGTACGAACGCTCTTCGGCGATCGCGCCGGCATACTCGTGGAGACGGTGCTGCTGCGCCGGCGGGCTGCGGCCAAGCTGGTCGACGTCGACGACTGGCTGTTCACCGACGACGCTCTGCAGCAGGCCACCGCCGCTCCCGTGGCCGCGCACAGGGCCGCGAGGCTCGCAGGCCGGACCGTCCACGACGTCACGTGTTCCATCGGCACGGAGTTGGCGGCGCTGCGGGCCGTGGCCGAGGTGCTCGGCAGCGACATCGACCCCGTCCGGCTGGCGATGGCCCGGCACAACGTCGCGGGCCTGCCACTGCTGCGCGCCGACGCGTTGCGCCCCGTCAGCAGGAACACCGTCGTGTTCGCCGACCCGGGCCGCCGCGCCGCCGGCAGGCGCCGCTTCGACCCGCGCGATTACCAGCCACCGCTGGACGCACTGCTCGGCACCTACACGAACCGCGATATCGTCGTAAAGTGTTCGCCGGGAATTGATTTCGGGTGGCTCAGGGAGACAGGCTTCGGTGGCGAGGTCGAGGTCACCTCATCGAGCGGCGATGTCCGCGAAGCGTGCCTGTGGTCGGCCGGCCTCGCCGCAGAAGGTGTGTCGCGGCGCGCCAGCATCCTCGACCCGCACGGCCCTGCCGAGCAGATCACCGACGCCGAGCCCGACGACTGCCCCGTGGCACCGGCCGGGCGGTGGATCGTCGATCCCGACGGCGCCGTCGTGCGTTCCGGCTTGGTGCGGCACTACGCCACCCGCCACGGCCTGTGGCAACTCGACCCCAAGATCGCCTACTTGTCCGGGGACCGTCTTCCGCCCGGAGTGCGGGGATTTGCCGTGCTCGAACAGATACGGTTCGGCGAGCGGCGACTGCGCCAGGCGCTCGCGGAGCTGGACTGCGGGGCGGTCGAAGTCCTGGTCCGCGGCGTCGACGTCGACCCGGCGGCGCTGCGGCCGCGACTGCGGCTGCGCGGTGCCCAGCAGCTGTCTGTGGTGATCAGCCGGATCGGCGCGGGCGCAGGTGCCCGCGCGACGGCCTTCATTTGCCGTCCGTCGCGATAGCCCCGCGGGTACGCTGGCGGCCAACACGTTTCGAGGAAAGTTGATGAGGCGATCGTTGGAGGCGGCCGCGGTTCTGACCGCCGCGATCCTGCTCGGATGGCTGGGATGGCACAGCACCGCCGTCGCGCAGGCGCAGTCGCCGTGCTCCGACATGAACGGCAGCCTCGACAACAACGTCTGCCGCGTCCACGCCACGACCGACACCTACACGATCGACGCCACGTTCCCGGTGGACTACGCCAACATGGCGCCGATGATCGATTACCTGACGCAGACCCGCGACGGGTTCATCAACGTCTCGCAAATGCCCGGCTCACGGAACCTGCCCTACGAACTCGACGCGCACGCGGTGGAGTATCACTCCGGCACCCCGCCGCACGGCACCCAGAGCGTTGTGTTCAAGATTTTCCAGGATGTCGGCGGCGCGCACCCGGTGACCTGGTACAAGGCGTTCAACTACAACCTGGACAGCGGCCAGCCGATCACGTTGGACACCCTGTTCAAACCCGGCAGCAACCCGCTCACGGTGATCTTCCCGATCGTGCAACGCGAGTTGGCGCGCCAGACCGGCCAGCCGGTGTCGATCTCGCAAGGCGACGGGATGGACCCGTCGCATTACCAGAACTTCGCGATCACCGACGACGAAGTGATCTTCTTCTTCAGCCAGGGCGAACTTCTGCCGTCAGTTGCGGGCACCAACGAGGTGCACGTGCCGCGAAGCGCCATCGGGCCACTGCTGGCCTGAGGCCTGCCTTCAGGCCGGTGCGAAGCTGTACACCTGGCCGTCGCTGGTGGCGGTGACCACCCGCCGGTCGTAGCCGACCGAGACACCGACGGGCCAGCCTGTGGCCTGCGGCAGCGGATAGAGGTTCAGGGTGTGCCCATCGGCCGGGTCGAACACCAGCACCGCGAGCCCGTTGTTCGTGTCGGGCGTCACGGTGTACGCCACATCGTGGCCGGCCTGGCTCGGCGTGCACAGCGGCGTCACGTCGTCGCGTCGCCACAGCACGTCGCCGTGATCGCCGCCGTCGCGCACGGCGACCAGCTTCGCGCCCGGGCCGCCGCCGGACACGATCAGCCCGCCGGGCGCCACCGAAGGTGGGGTTTGAGCTGTAAAGCCCAGAGGAACAGACCATTTCGGCTTGCCATCCGCCGCGCCCAGTGCCCACAGCCTGCCGTCGCGGCTGTTGACGTAGACGGTCGAGCCGTTCGAGGAAAGCACCGGGCTGGCCAGTACACCGCTCGCCACGGCGTCGCTGGTCCACTCCTGGGTGAGCACCGGTGTCTGGCCAGGGTGGTATTGCAGCGCCGTCAGGATCGGCGCCTTGGCGCCGGGCGGCCACAGCCCGATGACGATCATCCCGTTCGACGGCGCGAACGCGGGTGCCGCCGCCACCGGACACAGCGGCCGCGCCTGCTGGCAGTCGGTCAGGCCCCGGTCCGAGTCGGTGGGGTCGACGCCGAGCACCAGATCCACAGATGAGCCCACCACCTCGCCGCGGTGCGCGTCGACCACCTGCACCTGGCCCAGGTGCGTGACCACCAGCAACTGCCCACCGCCCAGGAACCGTGGCGTCATCGGCATCCCGATGACGGGATGTCGCCAGCGCACCCACTGCGTCGGCGGATACGACAGCATGGTGCCGGGCTGGCCTACGTAGACGTTGTCGAACTGGTCGAACAGCGGGCCGGCGAACCCCCCACCGAGCACCAAGCGCGTGCACCAGCGCTGGCGACCGTTGTCGGCGTTCTCCCACACCATCAGCGAGCATCCGCCCGCTGTCTGGCCGTTCAGCGCGACGTAGTCGGCGTCGCCCCCGCCGAGCGCGGCCGACGCGAACAAGCTGCCCTTGACCGAGCGGGTCCACTGCAGTTCGAGCGCCTGAGCCCCAGCGGTGGCGGTGTAGCTGCTGTTGGAGGCGTTGGTGTACTGCCCGGGCCACCCCGCCGCCGGTGCGGCATCGACCCAGCTGTCCGTGTTTCCACAGCCGACCGTCGCCGCAGGGAGGACGAGTGCCGTCGACGCGAATGCCACGAATCGTCGAAGCATTGAGCGGGCGAACATACGTCCTTTCGGTCGGCGGCAAGCAATCGCGTCCACCGAGGGTAACCCGGGCGGTTGTGCCGCTCGGCGTAGGCTTTCCGGCCATGACGACGATGTGGGGTGCCCCGATCCACAAGCGGTGGCGTGGTTCGCGGCTGCGTGACCCCCGGCAGGCAAAGTTCCTGACCCTCGCCTCGCTGAAGTGGGTGCTGGCCAACCGGGCGTACACCCCGTGGTATCTCGTCAGGTACTGGCGGCTGCTGAAGTTCAAGCTCGCGAACCCGCACATCATCACCCGCGGGATGGTGTTCCTCGGAAAAGGCGTGGAGATCCACGCGACCCCAGAGCTGGCGCAGTTGGAGATCGGGCGCTGGGTGCACATTGGCGACAAGAACACCATCCGCGCGCACGAGGGATCGCTGCGCTTCGGCGACAAGGTGGTGCTCGGCCGCGACAACGTCATCAACGCCTATCTCGACGTCGAGCTCGGCGACTCGGTGCTGATGGCCGATTGGTGCTACGTCTGCGACTTCGACCACAAGATGGAAGACATCAACTTGCCGATCAAAGACCAGGGCATCATCAAGAGCCCGGTCCGCATCGGCCCGGACACGTGGATGGCGGCCAAAGTCAGCGTGCTGCGCGGCACGACCATCGGGCGGGGCTGCGTGCTAGGCGCGCACGCCGTGGTCAAGGGTGACATCCCGGACTACTCGATCGCGGTCGGCGCACCGGCCAAGGTGGTCAAGAACCGGAAACTGGCCTGGGAGACATCCACGGCGCAGCGTGCCGAGCTGGCGGCTGCGCTGGCCGACATCGAGCGCAAGAAGGCGGTGCGTTAAGGCAGCAGGCTGCGGGGGTCGTCGGGGATCTGCGCCTTGGCCTCGGGGTGGCCGGATGACTGCGGCGTTGCCTTCTCCAGGAACCGGAGCAATTCGACGGGGAACGGAAGCACCAGGGTGTTGTTCTTCTCGGCGGCGACCTCGACGACTGTCTCCAGCAGCCGCAGCTGCAGCGCGGCGGGGTGTTCGCTCATCACCTGAGCGGCCTGCGCGAGTTTCGCGGACGCCTGCAATTCGCCGTCGGCGGTGATGACACGGGCCCGCCGTTCGCGCTCCGCCTCGGCTTGGCGCGCGATCGACCGCTTCATCGAATCGGGCAGGACGACGTCTTTGATCTCGACCCGATCGATGTGGATCCCCCAGCCCAGTGCCGGGCTGTCGATCAGCACTTCCAGGCCCTGGTTGAGCCTCTCACGGTTGGAGAGCAGGTCATCGAGGTTGCTCTTGCCGATGATCGACCGCAGGGACGTCTGCGCGACCTGCCCGATCGCCGACATGTAGTCCTGCACATCGACGGCAGCGCGCACGGGATCCTCGACGTTGAAGTAGATGACGGCGTCCACCCGCACAGTCACGTTGTCGCGGGTGATGCCGTCCTGGGCGGGCACGGGCAACGTGATGATCTGCATGTTCACCTTCTGCATCCGATCCGCGATCGGGATCAGCATGGTGAGCCCCGGTCCGCGCACCCCTTGCTGCACACGCCCGAATCGAAAGACCACACCCCGCTCGAACTGCTTGACGACGCGGAAGTTTGTGGCAAGCCAGAACATGCCGGCGCCGACCACTGCTGCCAGTGCATAACCAATCGCCATGGTGACCTCGATTCAGCCACCTCGATTGTCTCACCGCCAGCCGTGCGCCTCAACGAGGTCGGGGCCAGTCGACGTCGAACCGATCGGCCAGCGCAGTGCGGCCGTCCGCCGTCACGGTCACCGCGCGGCCGCGTGGCACGCGGCTGATCCACCGCGCCGTGAGGAATCTGTCCAGGATCGCCCTGCCCAGTGCGCCGCCCAGGTGATGGCGCTGCTCGCTCCAGTCCACGCAGTAGCGCACCAATGGCCTTTTGCCGAAAGGGATTTCGACACCCAGCTTGTTCAAACACGCGTGACCCAGCTCGGTCAGCTGGTAGCGCACGTCATGGCCGGGATTGCCGAGCGCGTCGCCGAGGTCCCTCGCGGGGTCGTATCGCCCGTCGCCGCCCGTCAGCACACCGCGGTCGAGCAGGCCGGCCATCAGCTCGACCCCCAGCCGGCCGGCCAGATGGTCGTAGCAGGTGCGGGCCGAGCGCAGCCGCGCCGCCCGGGTGCCGTCGCGAAGCGAGCGGATGGGCCGCGGCGGTGCCAGCGCCACCAACTGCTCAAGCAGCTCGCCCACCTGCGGGCCGGCCAGTCGGTAGTAGCGGTGCCGGCCGTGGGCCTCGACACGCAGCAACCCTGCCTGGGTCAGCTTCGTCAGGTGGCTGCTGGCCGTCGACCGGCTGAGCCCGGCCTCGTCGGCCAGCGCGCTCGCCGGCAACGCGCGGCCGTCGTCGAGGGCAAGCAACACCGCGCATCGGGCCGGTTCGGCGAACAACGATCCCAATGCAGAGATGTCGGCGTCGCCGCCGGACGGTAGATCTGCGACATCACGCCTGACACACAGGTTAAGCGCGGAATCGTTCGACGCCGATCGAACCGTTCAGCGGCCGTGCGGCGTTCCCAGGTAGGGGAATTCGTTCAGTGTGTCGGTGTGGGGCGCCAGTCCGGGCGGTGGGATGTCCCCCTTGGAAAGGAAGCTGAGCCGGTAGTCGATGACGTCGTCGGTGAACACACGGCCGTTGGGATACCTGGCAGGTTGGGACGGGTTGAAGGTCAGCATGTCCGGCAGGGTGCCCTCCGCNTCGATGGCGGCGATCGCTTCCGCACGCGTGTANTTGCCGGTGTGACCCATCAGGTGGACAAACTGATCGAGCCACCGGGCGCGATCGTTGGGCGGCTCGCTTGCGTTGTACTCCTCCTTGGTTTCGTCGGTGTTGAAGAAGCTGCTCACCGACGGGTGGCCGGCCCGGTCAACATGAACGAGTTCGCCGTCACGCCGCAGGCTACAGCGCCCCCAGATGCGGATGTCGGGGTTGGCGCCGAGCTCACTGGTCGGCATCTCGATCACCATGGAGAAGACGTTGGCTTCGGTGTTGGAATCCTGCCCGGTCCAGGGTGACGTGCCGCCCAGGTGCGGTGCGGTGAAGTTGCGGCCGCCCGACGTGTCGAACAGGTTCTTGATCCCGTCGTAGTCGAAGAAGAACGCGTCGCTTCTTGCACCGGCGAAGAACATGAACGGGCCCGACTCAACGATGTTCGGCGTCGGGCCGAACGACACGTCCACGTCGGAAAACAGCTTCGTGCCGACCGCTTCGGGCGACCGTGCCTCCTGCCCCCTGGCCANGAAGACATCGGCGGTCTGTCGCCCGCCCTGCGGNACCGAGAACACGTAACTGAACGCGATGTCGTTGAGCAGGTCGCCGTCGTTGTCGAGGGCGAGCCGGTAGATCGCATCGGGGNGCAGCGCGTCGGCATTCGGATTCGCATTGAGGATGAGCACCGTGCGCGTGGGGTCGGTCGGGGCCTGAAACGCGTACAGGTCGCACAAGTCCAGTCGTTGATCACCGAGCGGCGGCCCCAGGCTGAGGCCGGTGAAGTGGTTTGACATGGCTACGATCAAACCGCAGAAGGCCAAGCGTGCGACAGAATTAAGGCAAAATTCCGCGGTCGGGCAGCGCGTGTTCGGTGATCACGGGACGCGCCAGCGGTTGGCTTTCGCGATGCTTGGCCGCGAGGTAGACCTGTGCGGTCTCGCGTGCCACGGTGGCCCAGTCGAAGTCCGACGTGAGCCGCTCGCGTGCGGCGACGGCGCGGCGCTGGGCCGCCCCGGGATCGTCGATCACTGTTCGTACCGCCGTGGCGATGCCAGCCACATCTCTTGGCGCGCAAGAGATCCCGGTCTTGCCGTTGATCACCGCCTCGCCCAGGCCGCCGGCCGTCGACGTCACCAGTGGCGTGCCGGCAGCGGCCGCCTCCAGGGCCACGATGCCAAACGGCTCGTAGTGGCTCGGCAGCACGACCGCATCGGCGTCGTGCAGCGCGGTGAGCAGCCGCGAGTGGTCCAACCGTCCGAGGAAGGTGGTGGCCTTGAGCACACGGTGGCGACGAGCCTGCTCGATGAGCCAATCCCGCTGTGTTCCCTCGCCGGCGACCGTCAGCGTGGTGCCGGGATGGGTTCGCCTGATGCGAGGCAGCGCTGCGATCAGGTCGTGAATGCCCTTCTCGTACTCGAGCCGGCCGACATACAGCAGCTTCGCCGAACCGTCGCGGCGCTTACGGTGTGCGAAGGGCCAACCCGCGACGTCGATTCCATTGCAGATCACCTGGATCTCAGGCAGCCCTGGCCCGAACAACTCGGTGATCTCGTCGCGCATCGAGGCCGAACAGGTGATCAACGAATCGGAAACCCGCACCAGCCAGGATTCCAGCGCGTGCACCTGCCTGCTGATCGCGCCGTTGATCCATCCCGAGTGCCGCCCCGCCTCCGTGGCGTGCAGGGTGGAAACCAGTGGGATGTCGTAGAACTCACTCAATGCAACGGCCGGGTGCGCCACCAGCCAGTCGTGGGCGTGCACAACGTCGGGTTTGCGGCCCAGCGCAAGCCCGGCGCGGATCATCGAATGGCCCATGGCCAGCGTCCAGGCCATCATGTCGCGGCCGAATTCGAACTCGTGCGGGTCCTCTGCGGCCGCGATGACGCGAACGCCCTCGCTGACGTCGTCGGTGGACGGGTGGGTGCTCGGATCCGTGCCGAAGGGGCGGCGGCTCAGCACCGTCACCTCGTGCCCCGCGGCGGCCAGCGCCGTGGCGAGTTGGTGGACGTGACGACCCAGCCCGCCGACCACCACCGGCGGGTACTCCCACGACACCATCAGCACCCTCACGGGCGCGGCAACCTCCTGGCGTCCAGGGCCCCGAACAGCCCGTCGGCCCGGTTCCATCCCTCGGCCAGTCGCTGAGCGGTTTCGCGTCGGCCGGACGCCAGGGCCCCGGCGATCTCCCGGGTGGCGTGGGCGTGCAGATGGGCACGGTAGCGCGCGTAGTCCGCCGCCGAATCCTTGCTCACCATGAAGGGCCAGTCGCTCGAGACCGTGAGCAGCGTCTCACGCAGGATCTGGTCGGCGACCACGTCGCGGGGGGTCGGCGCCTCGGTTTCGGCCAGCGCCTTGTCGACGGTGGTCAGCGCGGTGTCGACCACTTCGGCGTTCAGCTGCACGAGGTCGGCCACCCGCTCGCCGGCCCACACCTGCCAGTCCTTTCCCGAGCCCCACGAGCTCGGCGGCAACTGGACCGGCGACCCGACCAACCCGTCGTCGGCGGCGTCGGCAAGCGTG
>JGI26341J46601_10000193_pt1 | contig 18826 bp, 18 predicted proteins | sample BogFormECP12_OM3_FD_46601 | JGI IMG/M metagenome (IMG submission 46601) | reverse complement strand
CAGGGAAACACGGTCTCCAAGCCGCCGGCGTCGATCTCTTCCGGGCGAATCTTCTGCAGTGAGCCGGCGGCCGGGACGCCGCCGGACAGTGAGCGGGCCAGATAGATGGTTTCGCCGGTGTAGCGCGGGGTCCAGCCCGACGTCCACAGCACCGCCTTCGGTCCCTCGGCGCTGGGAACGACGGGCTTCCACGGGTTCTTGATCAGCCCGCCGATGCCCGCCACCAGGGTGCCGACCCCGAACGCGCCCAGGGCAACTGTCAGTGACATCTTGATCAGCCGGCGCCGCGGGAGCGTCGAGGTGTCAAGCGCGTCTTCGAGTTCGGCGAGGATCGTCTTGCGGTCCTGCTCCGACGACGGGCCGTCGTGGCGATCCTGGATCGCAATCTCTTCGGGGATGAACCGCTTTTGGAAGAGCACGGCGCCGATGCCGATCGCCAGGATCGACAACCCGAACGTGACCCCGTACAGCGGGGTGGCGAGGGTGTAGAGGAAGTTGCCGGGCTCGCCCTTTGGCTTGTATTCCCAGGGCCAGAACAAGAAGATCACCAGCAGCGCCAGCCCGGAGAACCCGGCCAGCAACAGCCAGAACGCGGCGCCTCGTTCCGCGCGCTTCTCGGCCCTGGTCTGCGGTGCCGGCCAGCGCGGCTCACGATAGACGATCTCGACGCCGTCGAGCTCGGTGCCGAGCTTGACCAGCTCGTCGCGGGAGAGCGAGTTCAGCTCCTTCTCGTCGGGCACCTTCGGGGCTTCGGGGGATTCAGTTGTCATGCGCGCGATCCGATCCATAGTGCGACGGCGATGACGCCGACCATCCCGATGATCCACATCGCCATGCCCTCGGGCGCCGGGCCGAACCCGCCGAGCCCGTACCCGCCGGGGTTGGGCGTCTCGGTGGCCGTCTTGACGTAGGCCACGATGTCGCGCTTCTCGTCGGGGGTGAGCTGGCGGTCGGAGAACCTCGGCATGTTCTGGGGACCGGTCAGCATCGCGGTGTAGATCTGCGCCTCGTTGGCCGACTCGAGCGGAGGCGCGTACTTGCCCGACGACAGCGCGCCGCCCTTGCCGGTGAAGTTGTGACACGAAGCGCAGTTGAGCCGGAACAGGTCGCCGCCGCGCGCGACGTCGTCGCCGCGCAGGGAGTGCATCGCGACGGAGCCGTCGGGGTTGCGGGGCACGGTCGGCCCGCCGCCGTTGGCCTGCACGTACGCGCCGAGCGCGTCGATCTGGTTGTCGTCGAAGATCGGCGGCTTCTGCGGCTCCTGCGCGCCGAGGCTCTGTGCCGGCATCCGGCCGGTCGACACCTGGAAGTAAACCGCCGCCTCGCCGACGCCGATCAGGCTGGGCCCGCGACCCGTGACGCCCTGCAGGTTCGCGCCGTGACACGTCACGCAGGACGTGTTGAACAGCTGATTGCCGGTGCGCAGCAGCGCCGACTGGGATTCGTCGGCGACCGCGACCTGCGGCTGCGGGGTCAGCGTGGCGGCAAGGCCGCCGGCGATGGCCAGCGCGACCAGCAACAGCAGCCCGGCCGAAACGCGGCGGCGCAGCCGGCGGCGGGACCGGTCGGTGACAACGAGCCCCGGTCTCTTCAACGCAGTACTCCCTTCACCGTGCCTCGCGGATGCGAGCCGGACCGGTTGCTCATCGGACGAAATAGATCGTGGCGAACAGTGCAATCCACACGATGTCGACGAAGTGCCAGTAATAGGAGACGACGATCGCCGCTGTGGCCTGCGCGGGGGTGAACTTGCTCATCTTGGTCCGCAGCAGCAGAAGGATGAACGCGATCAGCCCGCCCGTCACGTGCAGGCCGTGAAAGCCGGTGGCCAGGTAGAACACCGAACCGTAGGCGCTGCCCGGAATGGTGGTGCCGTGCGTTGACAGGTGCCAGTACTCGTAGCCCTGGCCCAGGATGAAGAAAAGACCCATGAAGAACGTCAGCACATACCAGCGCCGCAGACCGAACACGTCGCCGCGCTCGGCCGCGAAAACGCCCATCTGGCAGGTGAATGACGACGCGATGAGCACCAGCGTGACGGGGACCGCCTGATACAGGTTCAGCTCGGTTGGCGGCGGCGGCCAGTTGCCGGCGGCCTGCGCCCGCGCCGTGAAGTACATCGCGAACAGCCCAGCAAAGAACATGAGTTCGCTGGACAGCCACACGATCGTGCCGACGCTGACCATGTTGGGTCGGTTCAGCGAATGCACGCGCGACGTGATTGCGGTTCCCGAGGTCCCTACAGCGCTCGTCACACCATGAAGTATGACGCTTTGTAGTTGTCGAACTCCACCCGGGGACCCATTTGGTCACAACTTGGCCATCCCGCCTTGGGCGCGGTGAGCGGTGCGTGCGAACATCGGCACGTGGCGCAGCCGCTTTCGCCGTCTTCGGCGCAGTCCACCTCGCCGTCCTGGCCGCGGGTTCTCGGTGCGCTGACGGCCGGCCGTGACCTGACCGCCGGTGCGGCGGCATGGGCCATGGAGCAGGTCATGACCGGTGCCGCCACACCCGCGCAGATCGCGGCGTTCGGTGTGTCGATGAGGATGAAGGGTCCGTCGGCCGCCGAGGTCCGTGAGCTGGCCGACACCATGCTCAGGTACGGGCGGCGGGTGCCCACCGACGAAATCGGTACCGACACCGTCGACGTCGTCGGCACCGGCGGAGACGGCGCCAACACGGTGAACCTCTCCACGATGGCGGCCATCGTGGTGGCGGCCAGCGGGGTACCGGTGGTCAAGCACGGCAACCGGGCGGCGTCGTCGCGCAGCGGCGGCGCGGACATGCTCGAGGCGCTCGGGGTGCGCATCGACCTGGGCCCCGACGAAGTCGTGCGCAGCGTCGCCGAGGTCGGGATCGGTTTCTGCTTCGCGCCGCTGTTTCACCCGTCCTACCGGCACGCGTCGGTCGTACGCCGCGAGATCGGTGTGCCGACGGTTTTCAATCTCCTGGGGCCGCTGACGAATCCGGCCTCGCCGCGGGCCGGGCTGATCGGCTGTGCGTTCGCCGACCTCGCCGAGGTGATGGCCGGCGTGTTCGCCGCCCGCCGGTCCAGCGTGCTGGTGGTACACGGCGACGACGGGCTCGACGAGCTGACGACGACAACGACCAGCACGATCTGGCGGGTGCAGGCCGGCACGATCGAGCGGCTGACGTTCGATCCCGCCGCGTTCGGGTTCGAGCGGGCAGAGCTCGACCAGCTGTTGGGCGGCAACGCAGACGAGAACGCCGAGGAGGCGCGGTCGGTGCTCGGCGGGGCGACCGGCCCGGTACGCGACGCGGTGGTGCTCAACGCCGCCGGCGCGATGGTGGCCCACGCCGGGCTATCCAGCGACGCCAAATGGCTGCCCGCCTGGGAGTCGGCGCTGCAACGTGCGGTCCACGCGATCGACTCCGGCGCCGCCGAACAGCTCCTCGCGCGTTGGGCGCGGTTCACCCACAAAATCTGACGCCGCGGTCCAGTTCGCGACGTCCTGCTCGGCGGCAAGCCGCGCCGACCGCGCTGCGGCCGCCCACTCCGACCACGGGCCGGCCGACGCGACCGGCGACGCGTAGCCCGGCTCCGACCGCACGATTCGCACCCCGGGCCGGCTGAGCCACTTCGCGATGAGCGCGGTCTCCTCGACCAGCGCGCCGCCCAGAGGCGCCGCCGTCGGCAGCACATTCTGCGCGCCCGCGAGCAGGGCGTCGATCACCGGCATCGGCGGGACGCCGCGCCGTGCCGCGCCCGCGGCGGCGAGCTGACCGTGCCTGATCACCGCGATGTGCCAGTCCCCGTTCCCGTCCGGCGCCGCGGCGACCAGCTCGGCCGGCTCGGCGAGCGCTCGCAGCCGCTGCCCGCGCCACAGCGCGTCGATCGCGGTGGCGGCCCGGTCGCGCAGCCGCGCGGCGGTTTCGTACCGACGGCGGGCCGCCAGATCGGCGATGTGTGCGACGATCTCGGCCAGCGCGGCGTTGTCGCGGCCCTCGATCAGCGCCGCCGCGCGCTGCGGCGCGGCGGCGTATTCGGCGGTGGTGGCGCCGCGCGCCGCGGGGCACGGCGCCACCTCCCGCTGCGGACAGGCCGGGCCGTGCATCGCTGAGCGGGCCAGCCGCGTGGTGCAGGTGCGCACGCCGGTGAAACGGGCCAGCAGCGCGGCGGTGTCGGTCGCATCGGCCCGTGACCGGAACGGCCCCAACGCGTTTGGACCCCGCGGCGTGCGGACCACCGACAACCGCGGGAACGCCTCGTCGCACAGTGCCACCCACCACCAGCGGTGCGGGAAGCGCGACCGCCTGTTGTACGGCGGGGCATGCGCGGCCAGCAGCCGCAGCTCCCGGACACCGGCCTCGAGCGCGTGCGCGCACTCGACGTGGTCGACCTGGCAGGCAAGGCCCACCATCTCCTTGATCCGAGCGCGGGGGTCGGCGCCGCTGAAGTACTGGGCAACGCGCCGGCGCAGGTCGACCGCCGTGCCGATGTAGAGCACCTCGCGGCCGGGGCCGCGGAACACATAAACGCCCGGGCGATGCGGAAGCCGTTCGGCCAGAACGCGTTTGCGCCGTTGTTCAGCGGTGACGTTCGGCAGGTACGCGCGCAGGTCGGCGTAGGTGTGCACGCCCTGGTTTCCGACGCGCTCGATCAGCGCGTGCAGGACTTCGACGGTCGCCCGCGCGTCGTCGAGGGCGCGGTGGGTGGGCGTGCTGGCCGCCGAGAACAGCCTCGCCAACGCGGCAAGGCGCACGCTGGGCGCCTCCTCGCGGCTGAGCACCCGCCGCGCGAGGCGAACCGTGCACAGCACNGGCGCCCGCGGCCACCCGATGTCGCAGCGCCGNGCCGCGGCCTTCAGGAACCCGATGTCGAAGCCGGCGTTGTGCGCGACGAGGACCGCCCCCCGCGCGAACTCGAGGAAAGCCGGCAGCACGGCGTCGATGGTGGGGGCGTTGCAGACCATGGCCGAAGTGATCCCGGTCAGCGCGACGATCTGCGGCGGGATGTCGCGGCCGGGGTCGACCAGCGTGGCCAGCTCACCCAGCACGACCCCGCCGCGGACCTTGACCGCGCCGATCTCGGTGATCGCGTCGCACTTGCCGTCGGGCCCGTTGGCGCGGCCCCCGGTGGTTTCCAGGTCGACGACCACGAACGTCGTCTCCCGCAGCGACAGCTCCGCCCCCACCGAACCGGCTCCGGCGTCGATGTCGGCGAAGCTGAGCTGCTCCATGGACCCAGACCGTAGGAGGCGGCGGTGACAAGTCGAGACAAGCCGGCGTCGTGTCGGTGGGTGTGGCTAGCCTCCCGAGCAGAACCCGCGGGCCCTACGACCGAAAGGATCGAAGTGATCATCGACTGCGACGACTGCGCGGTGCGCGGCCCCGCGTGCAAGGACTGCGTCGTCAGTGTCTTGCTCGGCACCCCCGACACGCTGCTGGACGACGAGCGCGCGGCACTGGAGGCCCTCGCGGAAGTGGGTCTGGTGCCGCGATTGCGGCTGGTTCCGATCCACCGCCGGGGCGACACGGGAGTGGCTTGAACCGTTAGTTAGCGAAAAGACTAAGAATTCCCGTTAAGTTTGCGTCTCGTGTTGGACATGGCTGATGCCGTTTCGTAACCTATCTGAGACCTAAGTGCGCGACGGCCCAGTCCACGGCAGTTTAAGGATTCTGCGTCTTGAAACTCGACCGGCTGAAGTGGATGAATCGTTTTCTTCGACGACCCCTCGTCGGTGCGATGGCGGCCCTGGCGATCTCGGGTTCCGTCGTGGCGGCCGGTGTGCACGCCGACCCTGCCGATGACGCGCTTGCCAAACTCAATGAGCTGTCCCGGCAGGCCGAGCAGACCACCGAGGCCATGCACTCCGCCCGGCTGGATCTTTCCAAGAAGCTTGCCGCCCTGAAGGCCGCCGACGACAAGCACAGCGCCGACGAGGCCGCCCTCGAGGCGGCAAGGGCGCAGCTCACCGTCTACCAGGGGTCCGTGGACAAGCTCGCGTCCGCGATGTACATGGGCGGCCGCACCGACGGCCTGAGCGCGATCATGACCGCCGACTCCCCGCAGCACCTGATCGACCAGATGTCGGTGCAGAAGGTTGTGGCCGGCGAGATGGCCGCGCAGATGACCGCCTACCGCACCCTGACCACCCAGGCGGCCGCGGCCGAACAGGTGTCGGCCGAGTCGGCCGCCGACGCGCGCACCGCCGCCGAGCAGGCCGCCGCCGTGCGGGCCGACGTGCAGGCCAAGCAGAGCAAGCTGCAGGTGCAGATCGCGGTCGTCAAGTCGCAGTACCTGGCGCTGACGCCCGGGCAGCGCACCGCCCTGGCCGCTCCGGACCCGGTACCCGCGGCTCTTCCCCCGGGGGATGGCGCGCCCGACGCGCTGCCGCCGGACGGCGGTACCGCGGTGCAGGCGATGCCGGATGCGATGGTCCCGCCGGGCGACATCTCCTCGCCGCCGGGCGGTGCCGTGCTGGCCCCCGGCAATGCCGGCAGCGAAGGCGCGATCGCGGTGCAAGCCGCGCTCACCCGTGTCGGCTCGCCCTACGTGTGGGGCGCCGCGGGGCCGAACGCGTTCGACTGCTCGGGGCTGGTGATGTGGTCCTTCCAGCAGGCCGGCATCTCGCTGCCGCACTCCAGCCAGGCGTTGGCCGCCGGCGGCCAGCCCGTCTCGCTGTCGGACCTGCAGCCCGGCGACGTCGTGACCTACTACTCCGATGCTTCCCACACCGGTATCTATGTCGGCGACGGCATGGTCGTGCACTCCTCTACCTATGGTCAGCCGGTCCGGGTGGTGCCGATCGGCGCGGCCGGACCGGTCAACAACGCCCGCCGCTACTGACCGCCGCCCTCGGCGGCGCCGGACTTTCTCGCTGGGCCTGGCGCTGATCGCTGAAGTCGTCGCCGCGGCGGCGATCCTCCTGGCCGCGCGACCCGTGCACGTGCTTCCGGCGGTTCCCCCCGCTGCTTCGCCGCCTGTCGCCTCGTCCGCCGCGTCCACCCTGCACCTGCCCGACGCGCGGACCGTCTATCTGGTGGGCACCGCGCCGGTGCTGACCCGCATCGCCGCCGAGGTCCCCGGTGCCCTCGACGCGGTGGTCGGGTTCTGGGGCGACGACTGGAACCGCGAGATCGTCATCATTGCCACCGACAGCGACGCGCAGTTCGCCGCCGAGGCCCGCACCGGCACGCAGGAAATCGACCTCGCGGCCGCGACGGTGGCCGACCGGTTCGACCCGGCTCGCCGGTTTGTGGCCGGTGAGCGCATCGTGTTCGCCCCCGGGGCGAACACGATGCGCCCGGGTTCGCTGCGAATCGTGTTGCGCCACGAGCTTTTTCACTACGCCGCCCGTGCCGACACCGCTGCCGACGCGCCGCGTTGGCTCACCGAGGGCGTCGCCGACTATGTCGGGCGCCCACAGACACCGGTCCGCGGGCAGGCGGCGCTGGGCACCCGGCTGCCGTCCGACGCCGACTTCGATGCGGCGGGTCCGCGGCTCTCGGCGGCCTACGACCGGGCGTGGTTGTTCGCGCGGTTCGTCGCCGACAGCTACGGGCCGCCCACATTGCGGCGGCTGTATCTGCTGGCCTGCGGGCCCGGCCATCCTGACCCGGCCGCCGCGGTGACCGTGACGCTGGGAACGCCTCTGCCTGACGTGCTGTCCGGCTGGCAGCGCTGGCTGGCAGGTTAGATTAGGCAGCCGTGACGCGGGTCCTGTTGGTCACCAACGACTTCCCACCACGCCCGGGCGGCATCCAGGCCTACCTGCAGGAGCTGGTCTCGCAGCTGGCCGGCAGCGGCTCGGACACGCTGATGGTGTACGCGCCGCGATGGATTGGTGCCGAACGCTTCGACCGTGACGCGCCGTACGAGGTGGTGCGCCATCCCGGCACATTGATGCTGCCGGTCCCGACGGTCGCATCCACGATGCGCCGGCTCGTCCAAGACCGCGGCATCGACACGGTGTGGTTCGGCGCGGCCGCGCCGTTGGCGTTGCTGGCCCCATCCGCTCGGCGCGCCGGCGCAGCGCGGGTGCTGGCCAGCACGCACGGCCACGAAGTCGGTTGGTCCATGCTGCCGGTGGCGCGCACGGCGCTGCGTCGCATCGGGGAGACGACCGACGTGGCGACGTTCGTCAGCCGTTACACCCGCGGACGCATCGCCTCGGCGTTCGGCCCGCAGGCCGCGCTCGAGCACCTGCCGCCCGGTGTCGACACCGGGCGGTTTCGGCCCGACGCNGCGGCCCGCGCCGNGCTGCGGGCCCGCTACCGCCTGGGGCAACGCCCCCTCGTCGTGTGCCTGTCGCGACTGGTGCCGCGCAAGGGCCAGGACATGCTGATCCGCGCGCTGCCGGCCATCCGGGACGAGGTTCGCGGCGCGGCGCTGGCGATCGTCGGCGGCGGCCCGTACCTGGCGGCGCTGCGACGGCTCGCGCAGCGCGCCGGGGTGGCCGACCACGTGGTGTTCACCGGCGGGGTGCCGTGGGCGGAGCTGCCGGCACACCACGCGATGGCCGACGTCTTCGCGATGCCGTGCCGCACCCGCGGCGCCGGCCTCGACGTCGAAGGGCTCGGCATCGTGTTCCTGGAGGCCTCCGCGACCGGGGTGCCGGTGGTGGCGGGCCGGTCCGGCGGTGCGCCGGAGACGGTGCGCGAGGGCGAGACCGGTTATGTGGTCGACGGGCGCTCGGTCGCCCGGATCGCCGCGGCGGTCACCCGGCTCCTGCAAGACCCGGACCTGGCCGTGCGGATGGGCGCGGCGGGCCGCCGCTGGGTCGGCGAAAACTGGTGCTGGCAGACCCACGCCGCGCGGCTGGCGACGCTGCTGACCCCCTAGGCCTCAGTCCGTGCTGTAGAGGGCCTCGATGTTGCTGGCGAACTTCTCGGCAACCACCTTGCGCTTGACCTTCAACGTCGGTGTCAGCTCACCGGTGTCCTCGGTGAAGTCCACGGGCAGCACCCGGAACTTGCGGATCGACTCGGCGTGGGAGACGGCTCGGTTGGCCTCCTTGACGGCAAGGTCGATCTCGGCCAGCAGGTCCGGGTCGGTGGCCAGGTCGCCGACGGTCGCGTTGGGGTCTTTGCCGTTGCGTTCCTTCCAGCCGACGAAGGCTTCTGGGTCGACCGTGATCAGCGCGGCGATGAACGGTTTGGCGTCGCCGACCGCCATCGCCTGGCTGATCAACGGGTGGGCGCGCAACTGGTCCTCCAGGATCGCCGGAGCGACGTTCTTGCCGCCTGCGGTGATGATGATCTCCTTCTTGCGGCCGATGATCGTCAGGAACCCGTCGTCATCGATCGCGCCNAGGTCTCCGGTGTGGAACCAGCCGTCGNCGATCGCGGCCTTCGTGTCTTCCTCGCTGTTCCAGTAGCCCTTGAACACCACNCCNCCGCGAACCAACAGCTCGTTGTCGTCTTCGATGCGCATNCCGTTGCNGGGCAACAGCTTTCCGACCGTGCCGATCTTGATGTCGCCGACCCGGTTCACGGTGATCGCCGCGCTCGTCTCGGTCAGTCCGTAGCCCTCGTAGATGGTCAGCCCGACGCCTCGGTAGAAGTGGCCCAGCCGAGCGCCCAACGGTGCACCGCCGGAGATCGAGGCCCGGCAGTTGCCGCCCAGCGCGGCACGCAGCTTGCCGTAGACCAGCCGGTCGAACAGCGCGTGTTTGGTCCGCAGCACAAGCCCGGGCCCGCCGCGCTCCAGCGACTTGCTCCACTCGATCGCGGTGTTCGCGGCGATCTCGAAGATCCTGCCCTTGCCGTCGTTGCGGGCGTTCTGCTCTGCGGTGTTGTACACCTTCTCGAACACCCGGGGGACCGACACCACCAGCGTCGGCTTGAACACCGCGAACATCGGCACCAGATTCTTGATGTCGCTGGTGAACCCGACGGTGACCTTGTTCTGGAACGCCGCCATCGTGATCGCCCGGGCCAGCACGTGGGCCAGCGGCAGGAACACCAGCAGCCGTTCCTTCTTGTCCAGCAGGTTGGGGAACGCGGACTTCGCCCCCCGGGTCTCGTGCACCAGGTTGGAGTGCGTCAGCTGGCAGCCCTTGGGCCGGCCCGTGGTGCCGGACGTGTAGATCAGCGTGGCCAGGTCCTCGGCCCGCACCTGCGAGAGCCGCTTTTCGACCTCGCTGGGATCGACCGGGGATCCCGCGTCGGTCAGCGCGTCGAGCGCCTTCGGGCCGCTGCCCGCGATCCGGTAGACCTTGCGCAGCGCCGGCAACTGGCCGGCGAGTTGCTCGATCTTGTCGGCGTGCGCGTCGGTCTCGGCGAATGCCAGCACTGCGCCGGAATCGCTCAGCACGTAGCGCACCTGCTCGGCCGAGGACGTCTCGTAGATCGGCACGGTCATCGCGCCGATCGAGAGGATGGCGTAGTCCAGGATCGTCCATTCGTAGCGGGTGGCCGACAGGATCGCCACCCGATCGCCGGGATTCACCCCTTTGGCGATCAAACCCTGTGCCGCCGATCGGATCTGGGCGGCGGCCTGCGCACAGGTCACGTCCCGCCACATCCCGTCGACGAGACGCTGGAAGATCGGGTGGTCGGGGTCGTTGCGTTCGTGGGCGAACACGGCGTTGACGATGTTGTCGTGTTCGCCAACGGTGAACGATGCCGGAGCATTTAACTCGCGCACTGTGGGGAGCCTCCCGACGCTGATAGCGGCCTNTCCGCCATCCACCCTAATCGCNGGCCGTGACGNGCTTCGCAAGCCTGTGGAAAGCTGAGAAGCNGTGAACAGCATCCAGGTCGCAGACCAGACCTTCGTCGCCGCCGATCCCGCGGAGGTGGGCAGGGCCGTCGCGGACCCCGCGAGCTGGCGGCGGTGGTGGCCCGACCTGCGGTGCAACGTCGTCGAGGACCGCGGCGCCAAGGGCGTGCGGTGGACGGTCACCGGCGCGCTGACCGGAACCATGGAGGTCTGGCTCGAGCCGGTGCTCGACGGGGTGGTGCTGAACTACTTCCTGCATGCCGAGCCGGCCGGCGCCGCGGCCTGGCAGCTGGCGCGGATGAACCTGGCCAGGATGAACCACCAGCGCCGCGTCGCCGGCAAGAAGATGGCGTTCGAGGTGAAGACCAGGCTGGAGCAGTCACGACCGGTGGGGGTGTCACCCGTGGCCGCGACTGGTCGGCGGGCACCGGGCGCGGCAGGGTAATTTTTCAGCTGAGGGCGATGAGCCGAGTGACAGGCAAGCGAGCAAGGAATACAACACGTGGCGGACAACACGTCGCAGACGATCTACATCGACGCCGACCCGGGGACGGTGATGCAGGTCATCGCCGACATCGCCTCCTACCCGCAATGGGTGTCGGAGTACAAGGAGACCGAGGTGCTCGAGGCCGACGCCGAGGGCTACCCCAAGACCGCTCGGCTGGTGCTCGACGCAGCCGTGCTCAAGGACACGATGGTGCTGGCCTACGTCTGGCCACCCGACCACAAATCGGTCCGCTGGAGCCTCGTCTCCAGCTCGCTGCTTCGGGCGCTGGACGGTGCATACCACCTGGCGCCCAAGGGATCCGGCACCGACGTGACCTACGAACTGTCGGTCGACCTCGTCATCCCGATGATCGGGCTGCTCAAACGCAAGGCTGAACGCAGGCTGACCGACACCGCGCTGAAGGACCTCAAGAAACGAGTCGAGGCTGAGTGAGTCCGCACCACCCGCCGGCACCCGGATCAGCCTGTTCGTGGGCAAGGGCGGGGTAGGCAAGTCGACACTGGCCGCGGCCACCGCGGTCGCGGACGCGGCCGCGGGCCAGCGGGTGCTGGCGGTCTCCACTGACCAGGCGCACTCGCTCGGCGACGTCTTCGGGACACCTGTTCCGCCGACGGGCCTGCGGGAGTTCACCCGGGTGCTCGAGGACGACGCCGGCGCCGGGGGAGGGGTCGTCGACGCGCTGGCGCTCGACACGTTGGCGCTGCTCGAGGCCCGCTGGCGTGAGGTGGGCGCAACGCTTGCCGGGCGGTTCCCCGACTCGGAGCTGGGCGACGTTGCACCAGAAGAACTTTCAGCAGTTCCCGGTGTTCAGGAGGTGCTCGGCCTGCACGAGGTCGGGCAGCTGTCGGCGTCGGGGAGATGGGACCACATCGTCGTGGATTGCGCGTCGACAGCCGATGCGCTGCGCATGCTGACCCTGCCGGCGACGTTCGGGCTGTACGTGGAGCGCGCCTGGCCGCGCCACCGGCGNCTGGCCACCGCGGCCGACCATGCCGGTACCGCNGCGGTGGNCGGGCTGCTGGAGCGGATCAGCGCCGGGATGGAGCAGCTNGGCGCGCTGCTGACCGACGGCGACCGGGTCTGCGCGCACCTGGTTCTNACCGCTGAGCGGGTGGTCGCCGCCGAGGCCACCCGCACGCTGGGTTCGTTGTCGCTGATGGGAGTGCGCGTCGACGAGCTGATCGTGAATCAGATCCTGGTGCAGGACGATTCCTACGAGTATTGCAACCTGCCCGCGCATCCCGCCTTCGACTGGTACGCCGAACGCATCTCGGAGCAGCAGGCGGTGCTCGCTGAGTTGGCGTCGGCGAGCGGCGACGTCGAGCTGGTGCTGGTGCCGCATCTGGCCAGCGAGCCGATCGGCCCGAAGGCGCTGGCCGAGCTGCTCCGGACCGTTCGCCGGCGTGACGGGTCGCCGCCGCCCGGACCGCTGCGGCCGATCGTGGACCGCGAGTCCGGGTCGGGGCTCGAGGCGGTTTACCGGATGCGGCTACAGTTACCGCAGCTCGATCCCGGCGCGCTGACGTTGGGCCGGGTCGACGACGACTTGATCATCGGCGCGGCGGGAATGCGGCGCCGGGTGCGGCTGGCATCCGTGTTGCGACGGTGCATCGTGACGGATGCGCAGCTGCGGGGCAGTGAACTGACGGTGCGTTTCCGACCGGATCGAGAGGTGTGGCCGGCGTGAGTGGCGCTCACTCCGACATTGGTCCCGAGCTGCGGCAGATCGCTCAGCTGATCCTGGACCGGGTCGACCCTGCGGTGCGCGCGGCCGCGGCGCTTGCCGCCGACCGCGGCGAAGGGCCCGGCAAATGCCAGCAGACGTGGTGCCCGGTGTGCGCGCTGGCGGCCCTGGCAACCGGTGAACAGCACCCGATGCTGACGGTCATCGCGGAGCACAGCATCGCGCTGCTGACCGTGATCCGGGCAATGCTCGAGGGCGCCGAGCGCCAACCGCCGCCCGGCGGCGGTGACGGCCCGGGGACCGACGGCTCCGATCGGCCACCGCCCGGCAGATACCAGCACATCCCGATCACGGTCGAGGAGTGAGCAAGCCGGCGCGAACCCCCGAACTGTGGTCCGTCTCATCGGGCGTGGGTACAGTTGGCGCAAAGCTTGGTCGACAGCGCCCCGAGCCGGGAGGGTCCATGTGGTATTGGCTGTTCAAGTACATCTTCATCGGACCGCTGCTGTCATTGCTGGGCCGACCCAAAGTTGAAGGTCTTGAACATATTCCGGATTCCGGACCGGCCATTTTGGCCAGCAACCACCTGGCCGTTGCCGATAGTTTCTACCTGCCGCTCGTGGTGCGTCGCCGCATCACGTTCCTGGCGAAGTCGGAGTACTTCACCGGCAGCGGGCTGCAGGGCCGGCTCACCCGCTGGTTCTACACCGTCGCGGGTCAGGTCCCGATCGACCGCAGCAGCGCCGACGCCGCGCAGGCAGCGCTCGACACCGCCAAGCGGCTGCTCGACGCCGGGAAGCTGATGGGCATGTATCCCGAGGGCACCCGCTCACCCGACGGGAGGCTGTACAAGGGCAAGACCGGCCTGGCCAGGTTGGCGCTGGAGACCGGCGTGCCGGTCATCCCGGTCGCGATGATCGGCACGGACGAGGTGAACCCGCCCGGCAGCAAGGTGTGGCGGTTCGGGCAGGTCACCGTGCGCATCGGCAGGCCGCTGGACTTTACCCGGTTCGACGGGCTGGCCGGCAACCGCTTCATCGAGCGTGCGGTCATCGACGAGGTCATGTACGAGCTGATGCGGCTGTCCGGCCGGGAGTACGTCGACCTCTACGCCGCTGACGTCAAGCAGGGCGCCGATCCCGACTGCCCGGCTCCCGGGCAGACCACCGCCGCCTAACGCGCCGCGGGCACGGCCTCGTCCAGCCGCGGCTCCTGCTGCTCGGCGGTCCTGGTGGCAACGGTGAAACCGCTGATCAGGATCACCGCCAGCGCCCACCACACATACGACGCACCGACCAACTGGCGCCACCACGACGCGGCCGCTTCCCGGTGCTGGGGCAGCAGCTCGATCGGCGTCCATACCATCAACGCCACCCCGACGGCAGTCACCGCCGCCAACACAGGGTTTCGGCGGCGATACGCGAGCACGCCGGTGGTCAGCACGGTGGGCAGCACCCACACCCAGTGATGCGACCACGACACCGGCGACACCACGAGCCCGAACAACGCGATGCACATCAGCGCCGCCACCGGCTCACCGGCGCGCAGCACCCGCCGGGCCGCCCACACCGTCAGCGCGAGCACGGCCAGGCAGCCCGCCGTCCACACCACGAACTGCTGCGAGGCGGTCAGCGGTAGTCGGGCCAGCGCGCCGGCGATGTTCTGGTTGGTGTTCAGCGAAGCGTCGCCGATCCGCTCGGTGTGCCGGACGGTGACGCTCCAGTACTCCAGGGAGTCCCGCCATGCCAGAACGAAGCCGGCCAGCGACGCGATCGCGAACGACGCGGTCGCGGTCAGCGCGGCCCTGGCCTCCCGGCGCAATGCGAAGTAGAGCAGAAACACCGCGGGCGTCAGCTTCAGCGCGATCGCCAGTCCGAGCAGCACGCCGCGCGGCAACGGCGTTCGGCGCGGCAGGCAGTCGGCGATGACCAGCGTCATCAGGATCACGTTGATCTGCCCGAACGCCAGGTTCGACTCGACCGGCTCCAGGTGGATCACCGCCAGACCGACGATCAGGGCGGCCAGCCACCACCGCGCCGGTGCCGACCAGACGTCCAACCGGGACAACACGATCACGGTGGAGACNACCAGCAGCACCAGCGTGATCAGCGTCATCGTCGTGCTGGCCACCGGAAACGGCACCCAGGCGATGGGGCAGAATGCGATGGCGGCCAGCGGGGGATAGGTGAACGGCAGGTCGAGCCCTACCGAGGTGTGAAACATCGTCCCGTTGCTGTAGAGCGGGCGCCCGTCCAGCCACGCCCGCGCGCCCATCCGGTACACCTCGACGTCGATCCGGTAGGGGGTGTGGCCCAACGCCCGCCACGCGGCGAAGGCGAACGTAGCGGCGGCGACGAGTGCAAACAGCCGCCAGGCCCACCACTGCGCCGGGCGGCTGTCGAACATTTGCACAGCGCGCCCCTGCTGCCTGCCCGCGTCGGGCGATCGCCAACTTCTCATTAACCGGAAAGCCTATCGGTGCACTCCGGCACGCCGGGCCGGTATGTCGACCCTGCGCGTCGTCGCGGGGCGTAAGTTTTGCCCGTGTTCGCTTCGTTCTGGCGGGACGTCATCGACCGCGGACGACTCCCGTTGCTCTGCTGTCTGGTTGCCTTCATCCTGACGTTCTTCGTGACGCGCACCATCGTGCGCTACATCCGGCATGTGTCTGCCCGCGACGCGCCGCGCAAATGGTGGCAGCCGCGCAATATCGGGCACGGCTCGCTGCACATCCACCATGTGGTCTTCGGGGTGATCCTGGTGATGGTTTCCGGGGTCACGATGGTCACGCTCGCCGTCAATGGCAAAGCGCTCCAGTTCACGGCTGCCGCGGTGGTCTTCGGCATCGGGGCCGCTCTGGTGCTCGACGAGTTCGCGCTGATCCTGCACCTCAGCGACGTGTACTGGTCCGAGGACGGCCGCACCTCGGTGGACGCGGTTTTCGCCGCCGTCGCGGTCGCGGGCCTTTTGATCGTGGGTTTCAACCCGCTGTCGTTTTTCGACGTCGGCATCTGGCGGACTGAGCACACGGTCGGGGCGCGAGCCGGCGTCGTCGTCGGGGCTGCGATGACCCTGGCGTTGGCGGTGGTGGTGGTCCTCAAGGGCAAGGTGTGGACCGGGCTGGTGGGCATGTTCATCCCGCCGCTGCTGGTCATCGGCGCGATGCGGCTGTCGCGTCCGCACGCGCCGTGGGCGCGTTGGCGCTACACGAACAAGCCCCGCAAGATGCACCGGGCCGTGGCGCGGGAGCGGTCGCTTCGCCGGCCCGTGGTGCAGGCGAAACTGTGGGTGCAGGACGCTGTCTCGGGCCTGCCGCGGTTCCCGGATGACCGACAGGTTGACGAGCAGCTCGACCGGGAGATCCACGCCGCGCCGCCCCCACCCCGGCGTCGGCCCGTAGCGCGCCGGACAGCGGCGTAGGGAGCATGCCGTGCGCTACTTCTACGACACCGAATTCATCGACAACGGCCGAGTCATCGAACTGATCTCGATCGGGGTGGCGGCCGAGGACGGCCGCGAATATTACGCCGTGTCAACCGAATTCAACCCCGAGCTCGCCGGCCGCTGGGTACGCACCCACGTGCTGCCCAAGCTGCCGCCGCCATCGTCTCGGCTGTGGCGCCCGCGGTCGAGGATCCGCCACGACCTCGAGGACTTCCTCGGTGTGGACGGTGACGAGCCGATCGAGCTGTGGGCCTGGGTCGGCGCGTACGACCACGTCGCGTTGTGCCAGCTGTGGGGTCCGATGACGGCACTGCCGCCGCCGATCCCGCGGTTCACCCGCGAGCTGCGCCAGTTCTGGGAGGACCACGGCTGCCCGCGAATGCCGCCGCGGCCCCGCAACGCGCACGACGCGCTGGTGGACGCCCGCCACAACCTGCACCGCTTCCGCGTGATCACCGGCGAGCAAGCCGCCGCTGAGGCTTGAGCGCGGCCGGTCGCGGTGATTTGTCCTGGTTACCATGGATGGGTGAACTGGACCGTTGACGTACCGATCGACCAGCTGCCGCCGCTGCCGCCGCTGCCTGCGGACCTGCGTGAGCGGTTGGACGCCGCGTTGGCCAAGCCGGCGGCCCAGCAGCCCAGCTGGTCGGGCGAGCAGGCCAAGGCGATGCGGACGGTCCTGGAGAGCGTGCCCCCCGTCACGGTGCCGTCGGAGATTCAGCGGCTGCAGGGGCTGCTCGCCGACGTTGCGCGGGGTGAGGCGTTCCTGCTGCAGGGCGGCGACTGCGCGGAGACCTTCGTCGACAACACCGAACCCCACATCCGCGCCAACATCCGGACGCTGCTGCAGATGGCGGTGGTGCTGACCTACGGCGCCAGCACGCCGGTGATCAAGCTCGCGCGCATCGCGGGCCAGTACGCCAAGCCGCGGTCCTCGGAGATCGACGCGCTGGGGCTCAAGGCCTACCGCGGCGACATGGTCAACGGGTTCGCCCCCGACCCGGCGGTGCGCGAGCACGACCCGTCGCGGCTGGTGCGCGCGTACGCCAACGCGAGCGCGGCGATGAACCTGGTTCGCGCGCTGACGTCGTCGGGCCTGGCGTCGCTGCACCTGGTGCACGACTGGAACCGCGAGTTCGTCCGGACATCGCCGGCCGGTGCCCGCTACGAGGCGCTTGCCAGCGAGATCGACCGCGGCCTGCGCTTCATGAGCGCGTGCGGCGTCAACGACCGCAACCTGCAGACCGCCGAGATCTACGCCAGCCATGAGGCTTTGGTGCTCGACTACGAGCGGGCGATGCTGCGGCTGGCCGACAACGAGAACGGCGAGCCGGCGCTCTATGACCTGTCCGCGCATTACGTGTGGGTGGGCGAGCGCACCCGCCAGCTGGACGGTGCCCATATCGGGCTGGCCGAGGTGATCGCGAACCCGATCGGTGTGAAGATCGGTCCGACGATGACCCCGGAAGTGGCTGTCGAGTACGTCGAGCGCCTCGACCCGCACAACAAACCCGGCCGGTTGACGCTGGTGAGCCGGCTGGGCAACAACAAGGTCCGCGACCTGCTGCCGCCGATCATCGAGAAGGTCCAGGCCACCGGCCATCAGGTGATCTGGCAGTGCGACCCGATGCACGGCAACACCCACGAGTCGTCGACCGGCTACAAGACGCGCCACTTCGACCGGATCGTCGACGAGGTGCAGGGCTTCTTCGAGGTGCACCGGGCGCTGGGCACCCACCCCGGCGGGATTCACGTCGAGATCACCGGCGAGAACGTCACCGAATGCCTCGGTGGCGCGCAGGACATCTCCGAATCCGACCTGGCCGGACGGTACGAGACCGCCTGCGATCCGCGCTTGAACACCCAGCAGTCGTTGGAGTTGGCATTCCTCGTCGCCGAGATGCTCCGCGACTAGAGGGCTAGATCAGCCCGGTGATGTTGCTGCCCAGGGTGTAGGCGGCCGCGGCGACCATCCCGGTGACGATCATCACCGCCGCCACCCAGAACAGGACCATGCGCCTGGCGCGATGACGCTCCCAGGCGAACTCGTTGATGTCGATACCGGCGAACTGCCCTGTCACGCATCGCCTTTCGTTGGGCTGATGCCAGTCCTCGGGTCCGCGGGTCAACTGCCGGGTGTGATGGCGCTGCGCGGGCGGCCGCGCCGCAACGGCCGGGGCGGCCGGTCGCGTCTGCGACCGGTCGCGATAGAGCGCGGCCGATGCGTGCTCGGCCGAATTCAGCGGGGCCGGCACCCGGAAATCCGGCAGTCCGAGTTCGTCTGCGACCGCATCGAGTTCGTGGCCCATCTCCTGGGCGTCTGCGTACCTGTCTGCCGGGTTGCGCTCGGTGGCGCGCAGCACCAGCTCGTCGAATTGGGCCGGCACACCGGCGATCACAGTGCTCGGTGCCGCCACGTCGTTATCCAGCCGTTGATATGCGACGGCCAGCACGGTGTCGCCGCGAAACGGCGTGACACCGGTCAGCAACTCGTAGATCAGGA
>JGI26341J46601_10000187_pt1 | contig 19030 bp, 13 predicted proteins | sample BogFormECP12_OM3_FD_46601 | JGI IMG/M metagenome (IMG submission 46601) | reverse complement strand
GGGCGTGCTTCACCGCAGGCGCCTTATCTACCAGGCACGACCCACCACGATACCAAAGCAGCGGGTGGCGTAACAAACTCCCGGCCCCGCACCTAAGCGCAGGTCATGCCCCTAATCGTGCTTCGAGGCCCGCGGCGAGCCTCAATACCATGTCGGAGAAGACCGCGTCGACGTCGATGTCCGCCATCACCCCGGTCATCTCCAGCATCACAAAGCCGTGCAGGGCCGCCCAGAATTCCAGTGCGGCGTAGAACGCGTCCTCGCCGCCGAGTCCGTAGGAGGCCAGCACCGCGATGACGGGTTCCGCCGCCGCACGGGCCACCGCGGTGTACTCGGGGTCGTCGCCGCCGAGCGGCATCCGGGTGAACGCCGAATAGCGGCCGGGATGGTGGTGGGCGTAGCTGCGGTACGCGCCGGCCATCACCAGCACCGCGTCGTCGCGGGTGCGGCCCTGGCCGACGGTGCCGAGCATCTCGATGATGTCCCCGATCACCCGCTTGCGGACGTTGCGTCGCAGGTCGTCGAGGCTGTCGACGTGGTTGTACAACGACGGCCCCTTGGTGCCGAGCTGTGCGGCGAGGGCGTTGATCGTCAGCGCGTCCCAGCCTTCGCGGTCGAGGAAGGTCAGCGCCGCGTTGACGATGCCCTCTCGGCTGAGCTTGGTGGACCGCGCCGCGGTCCGCGAGCGGCCGGCGGCCGACCGCGAACCCGGCTCTGCTGCCATCGTCTCACCCTCTCGACTGGGTCAGCGATGAACTTTAGCTGTCCGGCACAGCGAACGGTGAGCTGCATTGTCGACCTGATGGGAAAGCACCACGGGTGCCGGTGAGCCACGTACGCTTTGCCCCGTCGGGGCACGTGCGAAAGGGGGCGAGCATGACGCCGATGAGCGCTCGCGCGAAGAGCAGACAAACACCGATGAGCGCTCGCGCGAAGAGCCGACAAACACCGATGAGCGCTCGCGCGAAGAGCAGACAAACACCGATGAGCGCTGGGTGCGCTGCGGTGTGCGTGGTCGCGGCGGTGGCGGCAGCACCGGCGGCGCACGCGCTGCCCAACGACACCAACCCCGGCGACATCCAGGTGACCGCTGTCGGCACGCAGCCGGTCGTCGAGTGCGACGGCCANACGTTGTATGTCAACGGATCGAACAACNTCGTCACCGCGACGGACGCCTGCTATGCGGTGACGCTGCAGGGCTCGTACAACACGGTGATCGTCGATACCGTCGTCAACGACATCCAGGTGTACGGCTTCAACCAGACGGTGCTCTACAAACACGGTGATCCATACGTCTGGGACCGTGGCCGCGACCTGGGCATGACCAACCGGATTGATCGNGTTCCGGCATGACGGNAGGAACCATGCGCCTGTACCGCCCNGCCCTTGCCGTTGTCGCCGCCGCCGCGGCGGCCANGATCGCACTTTCGGGGTGTAGTTCTGGGAGCAACAGCAAGCCCACGGCGACGGCGGGAACCTCCGGCGCGCAGGTCGAGTTGGGAAACACCATCAACTACGGGTCGTTCAACACCACCGCCGACATCGACTGCGCCGACGGCAAGTCGCTCAATGTCGGCGGGTCCAACAACACGCTGACGGTGAAGGGCACCTGCGGTTCGGTCAATATCGGCGGGGCCGACAACAAGATCACCTTTGACAAGATCTCCGACAACATCAGCATCGTCGGCGTCAACAACACCGTGACCTACAAGGACGGAAATCCGAAGGTCAACAACCTGGGATCGGGCAACCAGGTCAACAAGGGATAGGCCGTCGCCCGGGCGTACCACCGTGGCGAACTCGCCGCATTTGCTCAAACCGGTTGGGCCGCCGGGATCCTGCTAGTTCGACCATTCGGGGTTTTCTCACGCGTGCCCGGCGTAGCGTCGCCGCCATCGGTCGTTCGAGAAGAGGACGGTGATCGCGATGTCAACGTCGCAGGGCGACGGTGAGGCACGCACGGGGACTGCGCCCTCCCCCAACGGAGACCCGCCCGGGCCGACGCCGGTGATGCGGGGAGTTCTGCCGATCCCGGATACCAAGCACGTCGGGTTGACGACCTATGACGCGAAAGACCCGAACACCAAATACCCGCCTATCACGATGCTCCGGCCGCCAGCGGGCGCCCCGAACGTGCTGATAGTGCTGATCGACGACGTGGGCTTTGCGGGCTCGTCGGCGTTCGGGGGCCCGTGCAGCACCCCGGTGGCCGAGCGGCTGGCGGCGGGCGGGTTGAAACTCAATCGCTTCCACACCACGGCGCTGTGCTCGCCCACCCGCCAGGCGATGTTGACCGGCCGCAACCACCATTCGGTGGGTATGGGCGCCATCACCGAGATGGCGACCTCGGCACCGGGCAACAGCAGCATCCGGCCGAAGGACAAAGCGCCGATCGCCGAAACGCTCCGGCTCAACGGCTATTCGACGGCCCAGTTCGGCAAGTGCCACGAGGTACCGGCGTGGGAGGTGTCCCCGGTGGGGCCGTTCCAGCAGTGGCCGACCGGATCGGGTTTCGAGTACTTCTACGGCTTTGTCGGCGGGGAAGCCAACCAGTACTACCCGGGCCTGTACGAGGGCACCACCGCGGTCGAGCCGCCGAAGTCGCCGGAGCAGGGCTACACCCTCAGCCAGGACCTGGCCGATCACGCCATTACCTGGGTACGCCAGCAGAAGGCGCTCGCGCCCGACAAGCCGTTCTTCATGTACTTTGCCCCGGGCGCGACCCACGCGCCGCACCACGTGCCCAAAGAGTGGGCGGACAGGTACGCGGGAAAGTTCGACGACGGCTGGGACACGTTGCGGGAGAAAATATTCGCGCGCCAGAAGGAACTCGGTGTGGTGCCGACCGATGCGGTGCTGACGCGGCGCCATGACGAGATTCCCGGTTGGGACGACATGCCGGACGAGCTCAAACCGGTGCTGGCCAGACAGATGGAGATCTACGCCGGCTTCCTCGAGCAGACCGATCATGAGGTCGGCCGTGTCATCGACGCCATCGACGACCTCGGGGCGCTCGACGACACCCTGATCTTCTACATCATCGGCGACAACGGCGCATCGGCGGAGGGCACGCCCATCGGGTGCTTCAACGAAATGACCACGCTCAATGGAATGCCCGGTATCGAGACGACCGATTTTCTGCTCAGCAAGATCGATGATTTCGGGACTCCCCGCGCCTACAACCACTACGCGGTCGGCTGGGCGCACGCGCTGTGCACGCCGTATCAGTGGACCAAGCAGATCGCGTCGCACTGGGGCGGTACCCGAAACGGCACCGTCGTGCACTGGCCCAACGGCTTTGCCGACAAAGGTGAGTCTCGCGACCACTTCCACCACGTCATCGATGTCGCACCGACCATCCTGGAGGCGGCCGGGTTGCCGGCGCCGATCTCGGTCAACGGTATTCAGCAGGCCCCGCTGGAAGGGGTGAGCATGGTGCCCATGCTCCACGACGGCGACGCCCCCGAGAACCACGAGGTTCAGTATTTCGAGATCATGGGCAACCGCGGCATTTACCACCAAGGCTGGACCGCGGTCACCAAACACCGCACCCCGTGGTTGGCCGACGCGCCGCCATTCGACCAGGACGTGTGGGAACTCTACGGACCCGACGACTGGACCCAGGCCCACAACCTCGCCGCCGAGATGCCGGACAAGCTGGCCGACCTCCAACGGTTGTGGCTGATCGAGGCGGCCAAGTACAACGTGGTGCCTCTGGACGACCGCTCCTTCGAGCGCATCAATCCCGATTTGGCGGGCCGGCCGCAGTTGATCCGCGGAAACAGTCAGCTGCTGTTCGCAGGCATGCGGGTCAGCGAACACTGTGTACTCAACCTGAAGAACAAATCGCACACCGTCACCGCCGAACTGGTCGTGCCGGAATCCGGTGCCCGGGGCGTGATCATCACCCAGGGCGGCAGCGTCGGCGGCTGGAGCCTCTATGTGCACGAGGGCCGGCTGAGGTACTGCTACAACTTCTTCGGAATCGAGTACTACATCGTCACCGCCGATAAGCCGCTTCCGTCCGGCCGGCATCAAGTACGGATGGAATTCCACTACGACGGAGACGGTTTGGCCAAGGGCGGCGACGTCACCTTGTACTACGACGGCGATGCCGTGGGCAACGGGCGGGTCGAGCAGACCGAGCCGATGGCCTACTCGGCCGACGAGGCCTGCGACGTCGGCGCCGACAGCGGATCGCCCGCATCACCCGACTACGGACCCACCGGAAACACGTTCACCGGCGAGATCAACTGGGTGCAGATCGACATCGGCGGCGAGAGCCACGATCACCTGATCCGCCCCGAAGACCGGATCAAGATCGCGATGGCCCGCCAGTAGCCGCCCCGGGGGCCGCTACATGGAGACGCCATGCCGGCCCGCGCCGGCCGCGAACCGCCGCGAACCCTCCATCGCCTCCGACGCCACCCGGGAGATGCTGGCGAATTCGTAATCGATTGCGTCCGCTTCCGACATCCCCCATTGCGCCAGCGCCGAGAGCCGGTCGGAGCGCATGCACTGCTGTGGCAGCTCCGCCAGTTGCGCGGCGAGCTCCTCGGCCTGCTCACGCGCTTGCCCTTTGGGGACGACACGGTTGGCCAAGCCGATCGCGCGGGCTTCGGCGGCATCGACCGGCCGCCCGGTCAGGATCATGTCCATCGCGCGGCTCTGTCCGATCAGCCGCGGCAGGCGCACAGTGCCGCCGTCGATCAGGGGCACGCCCCAGCGGCGGCAGAACACCCCGAACACCGCGTCCTCCTCGGCGACCCGCAGATCGCACCACAGGGCCAGCTCCAGGCCACCGGCCACAGCGTAGCCGCTGACGGCCGCGATCACCGGCTTGGACAGCACCATCCGCGTCGGTCCCATCGGCCCCGGCCCCGTCCTGTGCACCGCGTTGGCGTCCGGCGTGCCGAACGCCTTGAGATCGGCTCCGGCGCAGAAGGTTCCGTTGTCGCCCCAAAGCACCGCGACCGACGCGGTGTCGTCGTTGTCGAACTCCTCGAACGCCGCGACCAGCGCCGCAGCGGTGGGACCGTTGACCGCGTTGCGCGCCTCCCGCCTGTTCAGGACTACCGTCGTCACCGGACCCGTGCGTTCCACCCGCACAACTTCACTCATGTCGCCTCCACCAGTTTCGTTTCGTCGCGCCGTGTTGCGAGTTCCTCCGCGAAGCAGAAGTAGCTGTCGCGCAATTCGTTTCCGGGCCACCCCGACGGCAGTAGCTCTTCCGGCAGCACGGGGTCGGCCAGCAAGTGACGCACCATGCCGGCCGCGGCCGCGAACCGGCCGGGGATGTCGACGGCGGTCGCCATGTCGTCGAGCAGCCGTTCGGCGGTGCGCGACCAGGCCGGAAGATCCCACAACCGCGCGGCCAGTTCCACCGGCTCGTCGTCGCGGGCATGCAGCACGCGCACGCGCCGGGTGACCTCCGCGGGCAATCGCACGTCCAGGTTGTCCGGNCGCAACCATAGCCCTTCGCGCAGCTCGCCGAACCTGTTGTTTTGCAGCATGGTTCGCAGCGATGCGCGTGCNCGCGCGTCGACGCCGACGCTGGTGATCACCAACGTCGTCCATGTCCCGTCCCACCGGCGCANGCACGGCTGCAATGAGTCATCCTGTCGACGTTGCCGGGCCAGCAGGCGCTCCGAGAGACGGTAGCCCTCGGCCGAGCGGACCAGGTCGCCGGTGCTGACAAGCCGGGTCAGCGCGACCCGCACCGTGGGCTCCTTCAACCCGAAATCCGCGGTAAGTCGGATCAATTCGGCGGCGCTGGCCGACGCCGGGTGTGCGCCGAGCAGCACGCTGAGCAGCACCGATCGAGCGGTCATCCGGGACAGCGTGCGCGCCACTCACCGCACCTCCGACGCCTTGCGGCCGTAGTCGCCGAACGGCTCGTCACGATGGCGTACTGCATCCCGGAAACCGTGCTGCACCGCGTCGGCGACGAATGCATGCCCTTCGGGCGTGTGGCGGGCGACGCCGTCGAACACGGTGCCGACCATCCGGCTGGTCGCAATGCCCTGCTGAAGCAGCGCGGTGTTCATCGCGAGCTTGACCATGATCAGTTGGTTGACAGGCACCGCTGCGATGCGTTCGACGAGCCGCTCGGTGCGCTCGTCGAGCTCTGCCGGGTCGGGCGCCTCGACCGCCAGTCCCCACTCGGCGGCCAGCGCGCCGGTGATGCAGTCGCCGGTCAGCAGAAGCCGTTTCGCGCGCTGGTCGCCGAGCCGGTGTGCCCACAGCCCGGCAGCGGGCACGCGCTGGTCACCGAGCCGGTGTGCCCACAGCCCGGCAGCGGGCACCCCCCACACCCGGGTGGGCGGGTAGCCGATCTTTGCGTCGGCCGCGGCGATCACCTGGTCGGCGTGCAGCGCGATGTCGGTGCCGCCGGCCACGCAGTATCCGTGGATCTTGACCACGGTCGGCTTGTCGGCGTGCATAAGGCTGGCAAACCCGCGGACGAACCGGCTCATCATCTGATAGTCGATCATCGGGTCCCAAGGCTGGTCTGGCAGGTGGTTGACCGCCTGGGTCTTGCCGTCGAGCACGGTGCCCTTGTAGGCGCCCGTCCCGCCGGCCGAAGCCGTGCGGTCGGCATAGGCGCTCAAGTCGAAGCCGGCGCAGAACCCGTCGCCGCGGCCCGACACCAGCATCACGTGGACATTGGGGTCCAGGTCTGCGCGCTCCACCAACGCCGACAGCTCCAGCGGGGTGTCGGCGACGATCGCGTTGCCCTTTTCGGGGCGGTTGAACGTGATTCGCGCAACCCGATCGGTGACCTCGTAGGTCATGGTCTTGAGGTTGTCGAAATCTACCGGTTGTATCGCGTGCGTCATCCCTTGACCAGTGCCCGCTCGAGGATTGGCGCGAGGTCGAGCCCGGGCGGCATCGTCCCGAACGCGCCGCCCCACTGGCCGCCCATCCGGGTGGCCAGGAACGCCTCGGCGACGGCGGGATGGCCGTGGCGCATCAAAAGCGAACCCTGCAGCGCCAGGCAGATGTCCTCGGCGACCTTGCGGGCCCGGTACTGGATGGTGTCGAAGTCCTCGAGCTGCGGCCTGAGCCGATCGACGTGGCCGTCCAGGCGCGGGTCCTGGCCCGCGGTCTTGGCGAGTTCGTCGAAAAGCACCTCGACGCATTCCGGCCGGGTTGCCATGGCACGCAACGTGTCCAGCGCGCTGACGTTGCCGGAGCCCTCCCAGATACCCATCAGGGGCGCCTCGCGGTAGAGCCGCGGCATGCCGGAGTCCTCGACGTAGCCGTTGCCGCCCAGGCATTCCATCGCCTCCGCGGCGTGCGGTGTGGCGCGCTTGCACACCCAGTACTTGCTGGCTGCCAGTCCGATCCGCAGCAGCAGCGCCTCGGTCTCCTCGCCGCGCGCCGCGTTGTCGGTGGCGCCGGCCATCCGCATCGCGACGATCGTGGCGGCCTCTGCTTCGACCGCGAGGTCGGCCAGCACGTTGCGCATCAGCGGCTGGTCGATCAGGTACTCGCCGAACGCCTTTCGGTGCTGTGCGTGGTGGATGGCGCGTGCCAGACCGTTGCGCATGCTGGTCGCGCTGCCCAGCGTGCAGTCCAGCCGGGTGAGGTTGACCATCTCGATGATGGTGCGCACGCCGCGGCCTTCCTCGCCCACCGGCCACGCGACGGCGCCGTCGTATTCGACCTCCGAGGACGCGTTGGCGTGGTTGCCGAGTTTGTCCTTCAGCCGCTGCAGGAACATCCGGTTGCGGGTGCCGTCGGGCAGTACCCGGGGCAGGAAGAAGCAACTCAGGCCGCCCGGCGCCTGGGCGAGCACCAGAAAGACGTCGCACATCGGCGCCGAGGTGAACCACTTGTGCCCGGTCAGGCTGTAGCTCCCGTCGGCGTTGGGTGTGGCCCGCGTGGTGCCGGCGCGGACGTCGGAGCCGCCCTGCTTTTCGGTCATCGACATGCCCGCGGTGATGCCGGTCTTCGTCGCGGGTACCTTCAGTTCGGGGTCGTAGTCGCGGCTCGTCAGCAGCGGCTCGTAGAGCGCGGCGAGTTCCGGGTTGTGGCGCAGCGCGGGCACGACCGCGTAGGTCATCGAGATCGGGCAGATGTGCCCGGGCTCGGGTGTCCATACCGACGTCTTGGCGGCACGGACGACGTGTGCCCCGCGCCGGTCGTCGGCCCACGGCGCAGCGTGCAGCCCGTGGCCTATCGCGACCCGCATCAGCTCGTGGTACGCGGGGTCGTACTCGACCTCGTCGATGCGGTGGCCGTAGCGGTCGTGGGTGTGCAGAATCGGCCGGTTGCGGTCGGCGAGCTCGCCCCAGCGGATGGCCTGCCGGCCGCCGGCGAGCGCCCCGAGCTCGGTCACCTCGTCGAGCCCCCACTGTCCGCCTTCGCGGATCAGCGCCTCGATGAGGACAGGGGATGAGGCGGGGTTGTGGTTCTCCAGCGGGGGAACCTGGTTGGCGACGACGTGGGTGTCAGGCATACCACCACTGTTACATTTTCTCGACAGCTGCACAATAGCCGTAACAAGCGCTCAGCCGCTCGTTTTGTCGCGCAGGAACACGATGTCGTCCTTGCGGCCCTCGTCCGGCGTCTCGCAGATGACCGGCGCGTCAGCGCCTGTCACCACGGCCACCAAAAGATCCGGGTCGATCTGGCCGCTGCCGAGATTGGCATGGCGGTCCCGGCCGGAGCTCGCCGCGTCCTTGGAGTCGTTGCAGTGGACCAGGTCGATGCGGCCGGTGAAGCTCTTGATCCGTTCGACGGCGTCGATCAGGGCTTCCCCGGCCGCCCACGCGTGGCAGGTGTCCAAGCAGAAGCCGATACCGGTATCGCCGATGTGATCCCAGAGGCGGGCGATCGTGTCGAAGTGACGCGCCATCGCGTGGTCACCGCCGGCGGTGTTCTCGAGCAGGACGGGCACCTTCGACTCGAGCTGGTCAAGGGCCTTGCGCCAGCGTTCGAAACCGGCGTCGAGATCGTTGTCGTCTACATGCCCGCCGTGGACGATGACCGCTGCGGCCGAGATCTCGGCGGCGGCGTCGCACGTGTCCTGAAGGATCTTGCGCGACGGGATGCGCACGCGGTTGTTCGCCGACGCGACGTTGATCAGGTACGGCGCATGGATGTAGAGGGGCACCGACGACGCGCGCAGCGTGGCCGCGTCGTCGCGGGGCTTGGGCTTCTTCCAGCTCTGCGGGTTACCCAGGAAGAACTGCACCACATCGGCGCCCTCGGCCTCGGCAGCGGCGAGCGGATCCTGAGGGCTGACGTGAGAACCGATGAGCACGCGCCCAGTCTAGGTGCGGGGCATGACACCGCACGGCCCGGGCAAAAACCCGGCCAACGAAACCCGGGCAAAAAACCCGGCCGATGAAACCCGGCCGATGAAAAAAGCCCCGGGCTGGTGCCGGGGCCTTTTTCGTTCAGTTACCGGTAATCCGAGTAGCCGTAGTCGTCCAGCGGAACAGCCGCTCCGGTGCTCTGGCCGAAGTCGGGGCTGTAGTACTGATCCTCGTACGACGGGATCGTGTACGCGGCGGCCCTTGCCTCTTCGGTCGGCTGCACCTGGATGTTGCGGTAGCGGGAGATGCCCGTGCCGGCCGGGATCAGCTTGCCGATGATCACGTTCTCCTTCAGACCGTTGAGCTTGTCGCTGCGGCAGTTGATCGCCGCATCGGTCAGCACACGTGTGGTCTCCTGGAACGACGCCGCCGACAGCCACGAGTCGGTGGCCAGCGACGCCTTCGTGATACCCATCAGCACCGGACGGCCCGCCGCGGGCTCCCCGCCCTCGGCGACCACGCGACGGTTCTCGGCCTCGAACTCCGACCTGTCGATCAGCGAGCCGGGCAGGAACTCCGTCGAGCCCGAGTCGATGATGGTCACGCGGCGCAACATCTGCCGGACGATCACCTCGATGTGCTTGTCGTGGATCGAGACGCCCTGGGCGCGGTAGACCTCCTGAACCTCGTGGACCAGGTGGACCTGAACCTCGCGAGGACCCTGGACACGCAGCACCTCGTGCGGATCGGCCGAGCCTTCCATCAGCTGGTCGCCGACCCCGACGTGATCGCCGTCGGACAGCAGGCCCTCCGAGCCGTCTTCGTGCTTGACCACGCGCAGCCGCTGCCGGCGGGACAGCTTGTCGTAGACCACTTCCTCGCTGCCGTCGTCCGGGGTGATGGTGATCCTGTAGAACTTCTCACCCTCTTCGATCCGGACGCGCCCGGACACCTCGGCGATCGGCGCCTTGTTCCGCGGCACACGGGCCTCGAACAGCTCCTGGACGCGGGGCAGACCACCGGTGATGTCCTCACCGACACCGCCCTGGTGGAAGGTGCGCATGGTCAGCTGCGTGCCGGGCTCCCCGATGGACTGCGCGGCGACGATGCCCACGGCCTCGCCGATGTCGACGAGCTTGCCCGTTGCCATCGAGCGGCCGTAGCAGGTCGCGCAGACGCCGTTGGCGCTGGCGCAGGTCAGCACCGACCGGACCTTCACCTGGGTGATGCCTGCCGACAATGCCGCGTCGATCGCCGGGTCGCCGAGATCGTGACCCCGTTCGACGATCACGTTGCCCTTCTCGTCGACGGCGTCGGCCGCGAGGGTCCGCGCGTAGGCGGACGTCTCGACATACGGGTGGCGCAGCAGCGTGCCGTCGGGCTGACGCTCGGCCAGCTTGACCGTGATGCCGCGCTCGGTGCCGCAGTCCTCCTCGCGGACGATCACGTCCTGTGACACGTCCACCAGACGCCGGGTCAGGTAACCCGAGTCCGCGGTACGCAACGCGGTGTCGGCCAGGCCCTTTCGCGCGCCGTGAGTGTTGATGAAGTACTCCAGCACTGTCAGGCCCTCGCGGAACGACGACTTGACCGGACGCGGGATGAACTCACCCTTCGGGTTGGTCACGAGGCCCTTCATGCCGGCCAGCGTGCGGGTCTGGATCGCGTTACCCGTGGCGCCCGACCGCACGATCAACGCGATCGGGTTGTCGTCCGGGTAGGTCTCCTCGACGGCCCTACCCACTTCCTCGGTGGCGTCCTGCCAGATTCGCACCAGCGCCTCGTTGCGCTCGTCGTGATTCAGGGCTCCGCGCTGGTACTTCTTCTCGATCCCGTCCGCTTCCTTCTCGTAGCGGTCCAAGATCTCCTGCTTCTGGGCAGGCACCAGCACGTCGGCCATCGACACGGTGACGCCGGAGCGGGTGGCCCAGTAGAAGCCGGCGTCCTTGAGCTTGTCGACGGTCTGCGCAACCACGATCATCGGGTAGCGCTCGGCCAGGTCGTTGATGATGCTCGCCTGCACCTTCTTGTGCATCTGCTCGTTGAAGAACGGATACCCCTGCGGCAGCAGCTCGTTGAACATCACGCGGCCCAGCGTGGTCTCGGCCCTCCACGCGTCGCCGGGCTTCCAGCCCTCGTCACCGAACAGCTCGGCTTCGAGCTCGGCGGGCGGCCGCAGCCGGGTCAGCCGCACCCGGATCTTGGCCCGCACTGACAGTGCGCCGCGGTCCATCGCCATGATCGCCTCGGCGGGCGAGCCGTACACACCCGACTCCGGCCGGTCCTTGCCGGCCGGCTGGTACTCACCGGTGTCGCCCGGGACCATCGTGGTCAGGTAGTACAAGCCCGTCACCATGTCCAGACGGGGCATGGCGAGCGGCTTGCCCGACGCCGGCGACAGGATGTTGTTGCTCGACAGCATCAGGATGCGGGCCTCGGCCTGCGCCTCGGCGGAAAGCGGCAGGTGCACCGCCATCTGGTCGCCGTCGAAGTCGGCATTGAAGGCCTCACACACCAGCGGGTGTAGCTGAATGGCCTTGCCTTCCACCAGCATCGGCTCGAAAGCCTGGATCCCCAGGCGGTGCAGCGTCGGCGCGCGGTTCAGCAGCACCGGATGCTCGGCGATGACCTCTTCGAGCACGTCCCACACCTGCGGACGCTGACGTTCCACCATCCGCTTGGCGCTTTTGATGTTCTGCGCGTGGTTCAGGTCGACCAGTCGCTTCATCACGAACGGCTTGAAAAGCTCCAGCGCCATCAGCTTGGGCAGACCGCACTGGTGCAGCTTGAGCTGCGGGCCGACCACGATGACCGAACGGCCGGAATAGTCGACACGCTTGCCCAGCAGGTTCTGGCGGAACCGGCCCTGCTTGCCCTTCAGCAGATCCGAGAGCGACTTGAGCGGACGGTTGCCCGGCCCGGTGACGGGCCGGCCGCGGCGGCCGTTGTCGAACAACGCGTCGACCGACTCCTGCAGCATCCGCTTCTCGTTGTTGACGATGATCTCGGGCGCACCGAGGTCGATCAGCCTCTTCAACCGGTTGTTGCGGTTGATCACGCGGCGGTACAGGTCGTTCAGGTCGCTGGTGGCGAACCGGCCACCGTCGAGCTGCACCATCGGCCGCAGTTCCGGCGGGATCACCGGCACCGCGTCGAGCACCATGCCCATCGGCGAGTTGCCCGACTGCTGGAAGGCTGCGACGACCTTGAGCCGCTTGAGGGCACGAAGCTTCTTCTGGCCCTTGCCGCTCCGGATCACCTCACGCAGCGAGTCGGCCTCCGCGTCGATGTCGAAGTTCTCGATCAGCTTCTGGATCGCCTCGGCGCCCATCGAGCCGGTGAAGTACTCGCCGTAGCGGTCGACCAGCTCGCGGTACAGGTTCTCGTCGACGATCAGCTGCTTGGGCTCGAGCTTGGTGAACGTCGTCCAGATCTCCTCCAACCGGGCCAGCTCACGCTGGGCACGGTCGCGGAGCTGGCGCATCTCGCGCTCGCCGCCGTCGCGGACCTTGCGCCGGACGTCGGACTTGGCGCCCTCCTCCTCCAGCTCCTTCAGGTCTGCCTCGAGCTTCTGCGCGCGCGCCTCCAGATCGGCGTCGCGCTGCGACTCGATCTGCTTCTTCTCGGTCACCATCTCGGCCTCGAGCGTGGACANCTCGTTGTGGCGCATCTCCCCGTCGACGGCCGTGATGACGTAGGCCGCGAAGTAGATGATCTTCTCGAGGTCCTTCGGGGCCAGGTCCAACAGGTAGCCCAGCCGTGACGGAACGCCCTTGAAGTACCAGATGTGCGTGACCGGCGCGGCCAGCTCGATGTGGCCCATCCGTTCGCGACGAACCTTGGCACGCGTCACCTCGACGCCGCAGCGCTCGCAGATGATGCCCTTGAAGCGAACGCGCTTGTACTTGCCGCAGTAGCACTCCCAGTCGCGAGTCGGTCCGAAGATCTTCTCGCAGAACAGGCCGTCCTTCTCCGGCTTCAGCGTGCGGTAGTTGATGGTCTCCGGCTTCTTGACCTCGCCGTAGGACCACTGGCGGATGTCGTCCGCGGTGGCAAGGCCGATGCGGAGTTCATCGAAGAAGTTGACGTCTAGCACGTAACTTCCTTTCCCCTTTCGGGACTAGATGACTATCGATTAAGCGAGGTCTTCGACCGACGCAGATTCGTTGCGGGACAAGTTGATTCCCAGGTTCGCGGCGGCGCGCTCCAGGTCCTCGTCGTCGCCGTCACGCATCTCGATCGCGGCGCCGTCGCTCGACAGCACCTCGACGTTGAGGCACAGCGACTGCAGCTCCTTGAGCAGCACCTTGAACGACTCGGGAATGCCCGGCTCGGGGATGTTCTCGCCCTTGACGATCGCCTCGTATACCTTGACCCGGCCGACGGTGTCGTCGGACTTGATGGTCAACAGCTCCTGCAGCGTGTACGCCGCGCCGTAGGCCTGCATCGCCCAGCACTCCATCTCGCCGAACCGCTGGCCACCGAACTGCGCCTTACCGCCCAGCGGCTGCTGGGTGATCATCGAGTACGGGCCGGTCGACCGGGCGTGGATCTTGTCGTCCACGAGGTGGTGCAGCTTGAGGATGTACATGTAGCCGACCGTCACCGGATACGGGAACGGTTCGCCGCTGCGTCCGTCGTACAGCACCGCCTTGCCGTCGGGATCGACGAGCACCTCGCCGTCGCGGTTGGGCTGAACCGAGGACAGCAGGCCCTGCAACTCGGCCTCGCGCGCTCCGTCGAAAACCGGCGTCGACACGATGGTCTCCGGCGCGGCCTCGAGCAGCGCCTCGGGCAGCTTGGCCGCCCAGTCGGGCACACCCTTGGCCGTGTCGACCTTCCAGCCGCTCTTGGCGACCCACCCGAGGTGTGTCTCCAGGATCTGGCCGATGTTCATCCGTCGCGGCACACCGTGGCTGTTCAGGATGATGTCCACCGGCGTGCCGTCCGGCAGGAACGGCATGTCTTCGACGGGCAGGATCTTGCCGATCACGCCCTTGTTACCGTGCCGGCCGGCGAGCTTGTCGCCGTCGGAGATCTTGCGCTTCTGGGCGACGTAGACCCGGACCAGCTCATTGACGCCGGCCGGCAGTTCGTCGTCGTCCTCCCGCGAGAACACCCGGATGCCGATGACCTTGCCCGACTCGCCGTGCGGCACCTTCAGCGAAGTGTCGCGGACCTCGCGGGCCTTCTCACCGAAGATGGCGCGCAGCAGCCGCTCCTCCGGGGTCAGCTCCGTCTCCCCCTTCGGGGTGACCTTCCCGACCAGGATGTCGCCGTCGCGGACCTCGGCGCCGATGCGCACGATGCCGCGCTCGTCGAGGTCGGCCAGTACCTCGTCGGAGACGTTCGGGATGTCCCGGGTGATCTCCTCGGCGCCCAGCTTGGTGTCACGCGCGTCGATCTCGTGCTCCTCGATGTGGATCGAGGTGAGGACGTCCTCCTCGACGAGCCGGTTGGACAGGATGATCGCGTCCTCGTAGTTGTGGCCTTCCCACGGCATGACCGCGACCAGCAGGTTCTTGCCGAGCGCCATCTCNCCGTTCTGGGTGCANGGACCGTCGGCGATCACCTGACCGGNCTCCACGCGGTCGCCGGCGTCGACGATCGGGCGCTGGTTGGCGCAGGTGCCGTGGTTGGAGCGGGCGAACTTACGCATCCGGTACGTCTGCCGGGTGCCGTCGTCGGCCATCACGGTGATGTAGTCGGCCGAGACCTCCTCGACCACGCCGCTCTTGTCGGCAACGACGACGTCGCCGGCATCGATCGCCGCACGCAGTTCCATGCCGGTCCCGACCAGCGGGGCCTCGCTGCGCACCAGCGGAACCGCCTGGCGCTGCATGTTGGCGCCCATCAGGGCCCGGTTGGCGTCGTCGTGCTCGAGGAACGGAATCATGGCCGTGGCCACCGACACCATCTGGCGTGGCGAGACGTCCATGTAGTCGACCTCGGCCGACGACACGTACTCGACTTCGCCGCCCTTGCGGCGCACCAGCACCCGAGCCTCGGTGAAGCGGCCCTTGTCATCGATCGGCGAGTTGGCCTGCGCCACCACGTGGCGGTCCTCCTCGTCGGCGGTCAGGTAGTGGATCTCATCGGTGACCACACCGCCGACGACCTTGCGGTACGGCGTCTCGATGAAGCCGAACGGGTTGACCCGCGCATACACCGACAGTGACCCGATCAGGCCGATGTTCGGACCCTCCGGGGTCTCGATCGGGCACATCCGGCCGTAATGGCTCGAGTGCACGTCGCGGACCTCGAGCCCGGCACGCTCACGGGAGAGGCCGCCGGGGCCCAGCGCCGACAGGCGGCGCTTGTGGGTCAGACCCGAAAGCGGGTTGTTCTGGTCCATGAACTGCGACAGCTGGCTGGTGCCGAAGAATTCCTTGATCGCCGCGACGACCGGGCGGATGTTGATCAGGGTCTGCGGCGTGATGGCCTCGACGTCCTGGGTGGTCATCCGCTCGCGGACCACGCGCTCCATGCGCGAAAGGCCCACCCGGATCTGGTTCTGGATCAGCTCGCCGACCGTGCGCAGCCGCCGGTTGCCGAAGTGGTCGATGTCGTCGATCTCGACCGGCACCTCCACGCCGCCCGGGACGGTCATCGCGGCCTGGCCCTCGTGCAGGCGCACGAGGTACTCGATGGTGGCGACGATGTCCTCTTCGGTCAGCGTCGACGTGGTGATCGGCTCGCCCGCGTGCAGGCCGAGCTTCTTGTTCACCTTGTAACGCCCCACCCGGGCCAGGTCGTAGCGCTTCTCCTTGAAGAACAGATTCTCCAGAAGCGTCTGCGCCGACTCCTTCGTGGGCGGCTCGCCGGGGCGCAGCTTGCGGTAGATGTCGAGCAGCGCCTCGTCCGTGCCTGCGGTGTTGTCCTTCTCCAGCGTCGACATCATGATCTCGCTGAAGCCGAACCGCTCGCTGATCCGCTCGTTCGTCCAGCCCAACGCCTTGAGCAGGACCGTGACGGGCTGACGGCGCTTGCGGTCGATGCGCACGCCGACGGTGTCGCGCTTGTCGACGTCGAACTCCAGCCACGCGCCGCGGCCGGGAATGACCTTGACGCTGTGCAGCGTCTTCTCGGTCGACTTGTCGATTGTCTCGTCGAAGTACACACCCGGCGACCGGACCAGCTGGGACACCACGACACGCTCGGTGCCGTTGATGATGAACGTTCCCTTGTCGGTCATCATCGGGAAGTCACCCATGAAGACCGTCTGGCTCTTGATCTCACCGGTGTTGTTGTTGATGAACTCGGCCGTGACGAAGAGCGGGGCCGCGTAGGTCATGTCCTTGTCTTTGCACTCGTCGACCGGGGCCTTGACCTCGTCGAAGCGCGGGTCGGAGAACGACAGGGACATCGACCCGGAGAAGTCCTCGATCGGGGACAGCTCGGAGAGCACCTCTTCGAGGCCGCCGACCGGGTTCACGTCGCCGCGGGCCGTGGCAATTTCGCGCCAGCGATCCGAGCCGATCAGCCACTCGAATGACTCGGTCTGCACGTCGAGCAGCCCGGGAACCTCGAGAGGCTCACGCAACTTTGCAAAAGAAATCCGATTGGGCGCTCCGGGAACGGAGCCGTTCGTAGTAGCTACTGCTGACTTGCTCTGGCGGGAGACTGCCAAGATGCATCCTTCCAGCACCTCGTGCGACCTTCTGGTGGCAGCGTGTGCCGGTCCATATCGTCGCGATTCTGCGTCGGTTCGGCCGGCTAACGACCTGTCCTGATCTCGGACACGCACGAACGCCCCAAGGGGGGCTCAGGCGTGGACCACAGTGTCGGGTACAGGTGAGGTGGGCAGGAGGCAGCCAGCGCAACGTCCAACAATAGCGCAGGACGGCCTATTCCTCAACCGCGGGCACGCGTCATCAATGGCGCTGGCTGGCGTCCTGGTCTGCTACCTATGCGCATGCTGCCCAACAGACTGACGCCTCCGGGCGCGCTCGTCAAGGGTTCACACGGTGTTTGGTGCCCAAATTCTGAGTAACGCGGCCGGCGGCGGGCCGCCGCTGACAAGCCAGGACAACCCACCGACAACCCCGACAAGCCACCGGCAACCCGCCGACAACCCACCGACGACAGGGCGCCGTGCGTTCAGCCCTGCTTCGACACCGGGATGGATGCGGTGTCCGTGTCATCCTCTGCGTAGTGGCGGCCCTCTGCCACACTCGCGTCGCCGAACTGGTGGGTCGTGTACTTGTGGGTGCCCTCGAGGTCGTCGCGGATGGCCTCCTGCGCGCTCGGCGGGAGGGTGTGCATGATTTCGCGCACCCGTGCCTGCCGACGGCCGACGGCCTGGCGCTCCGGCATGCCGGGGGTCGCGGTGATCTGCGCTGGCACGCCCTCGATATCGTCCGTGCCGCCGTCGTGGTGGCCGGCGTCGACCATGGCCTGCTCTTCGGCCATCGTCGCCTCGTCCTTCTCCTCCGACATGCCGATCGGGCCGATGCGGCGACCGTTGAGGAACTGCCGGACCACGGGCTCGTCGCTGGTCAGCAGCACTTCGCGCGGACCGAACATCACCAGCTTGCGGCGGAACAGCATGCCGATGTTGTCCGGCACGGTGCGGGCGATGTTGATGTTGTGCGTGACGATCAGGATGGTCGCGTCGATCTGCGCGTTGATGTCGATCAGCAGCTGGCTCAGGTAGGCGGTGCGGACCGGGTCCAGACCGGAGTCAGGCTCGTCGCAGAGGATGATCTCCGGGTCCAGCACCAGCGACCGGGCCAGGCCCGCGCGCTTGCGCATACCGCCGGAGATCTCGCCGGGAAACTTGTTCTCGTCGCCCTCGAGGCCGACAAGCGCGAGCTTCTCCATGACGACGTCACGGATCTCGCCTTCCTTTTTCTTGGTGTGCTCGCGAAGCGGGAACGCGGTGTTGTCGAAAATGTTCATCGAGCCGAACAGCGCGCCGTCCTGGAACATGACGCCGAACAGCGTGCGGATCTCGTACAGCTCTTTGGCCGAGCACTCGATGATGTTCGTGCCGTTGACGATGATCTTGCCGCGCTCGGGGCGGAGGAGGCCGATCAGCGACTTCAAGAACACCGACTTACCGGTACCCGACGGGCCAAGGAGCACGCTGACCTCGCCGGGCGGGATGTCCATCGTGACGTCTTCCCAGATTCGCTGGGGCCCGAAGGACTTGGTCAGCCCTTCAACTTCAATGCCGATGCCCACGCGTGAATCCTTCCGCCAGTGCCGATGGCAGCCACCTGCCTCCCGCTTGTGGCTTGAGTCACTCTAGCGTACGCGCGACGCTGGTGGCACTCGCCGACAACTGTCTCATCCGCAACGGGGCCGCTCCATGGTTGGAGCGACCCCGCGTGCGAGTCGGCAGACTACTTGACCGTGACGGTGGCGCCGGCGGCCTCGAGCTTGGCCTTGGCCTCCTCGGCGGCCTCCTTCGGAACCCGCTCGAGAAGCGGCTTCGGGGCGCTGTCGACGAGGTCCTTGGCCTCCTTCAGGCCCAGCCCGGAGACGATCTCGCGGACGACCTTGATCACGCCGATCTTCTTGTCGCCGGCGGCCTCCAGGATCAGGTCGAACTCGGTCTGCTCCTCGGCGGCCTCGGCCGGGGCCGCAGCGCCGGCGCCGGGAGCCGCCGCGACGGCGACCGGAGCGGCGGCGGTGACCTCGAAGGTCTCCTCGAATGCCTTGACGAAGTCAGACAGCTCGAGCAGCGTCATCTCCTTGAACGCGTCGAGCAGCTCGTCGGTGGACAGTTTTGCCATGGGTGTGGGTCCTTCCTAATTTCT
>JGI26341J46601_10000178_pt1 | contig 19604 bp, 15 predicted proteins | sample BogFormECP12_OM3_FD_46601 | JGI IMG/M metagenome (IMG submission 46601) | reverse complement strand
GCTCATTCAGCTCGCGTTCGGCGCGCTTGGCGCGCCGTTCCTGGGTCGGCCGGTCGAACGGCGCGGGGACCGGCGCGGTGACCGGCTCGCCGCGCTCGCGGGCCTGCTCGTACTCGGCGACCTCTAACTCCGACGGCGGCAATGGCACCTCTGGACCATATTCGGCGATCAGGTCGGCGGCGGCCATGCCGAACTGCTCGAGCACCTGCGCCTCGAGCTGCTCGATCCGCAGCTCCGCCTGCGCTTTGGCTACCTCGTCGCGGTGCAGCGCCTCGGTCAGCATGGCGATCCGCGCGGTCAGGTCGGTGACGGCGGCGCGGACCTGCGCCATCGATGCGACGCGTTCGGTGCGCTTCCTCGCCAGAGAGTCGCGGCCCTGCGACGCCGCCGCGACCGCCTCGTTCAGCCGCAGCGCGACCAGCTGGCCCGACTCGGCGACCGCCCCCGCGACCTGCGCGGCGTGCCGTCGTGCCTCGCGAGCCCGCTCTGCACGCACCCGCGCCTCGCGCTCGGCGGCCGCCGCCCTTCTCAACGAATCCGCGCGTCCTCGAACGGCATTCACGCGCTCCTCGGCTGTGCGGACGGCGAGCCGGGCCTCGATTTCCGCGGCCCGCGCCTTCTCCGCGGCCGCGACCGTGAGCTGACGCTCGGCCGGATCGTCCTCCACCACGTGCTGGGTGGCTTCGGCACTGTGCAGCCGGCGCTCGAGTTCGGCCAGCTCTTCGACCGTCTTGGTGCGTCCGGCCTCGAGATCGTCGCGCTGTTCGGTGAGCCGGCGCCACTCCTGCTCCGCGGCGCGCGCGTCCTGCCCCAGCCGGCCGAGTTGCTCGTACGCCGCCGAGATCGTGGCGTCCGACTCGTTGAGCGCGGCCAACGCCTGCTCGGCCGCGTCCTGGCGGGACCGCTGCTCGGCCAGTGCGCCGGCCAGGGCGGCCGACAGCCGGCCGGCCTGCGTTTCGGCGGAAGTCAATTCGGCTCGGGCGTTGTCGATTTCGGAGGTGATCTCCAGCGTGCTCGGCCGACGGTCGGAGCCGCCGCTGACCCAGCCGGCGCCGACGAGGTCGCCGTCGCGCGTGACCCCCCGNAGCCGCGGATGGCTNGACACCAGCTCGAGTGCGGCCGCCAAGTCCGCTACCACCACGACTCCGGTCAGCATCGCGGTGATCGCGCCGTGCAGCTTCTCCGGCGCCTCGACGAGGTCAACGGCCCACTGGGCGTCGGGGGCCAANACCGTGTTNCGCTCGTCGGGCGGNGCGGGCCAGTCTCCGAGCACGATCGCGGCGCGGCCGCCGTCTGACTCTTTCAGCGCGGCTACCGCGGAGCGGGCGGCGTGGGAGTTCTCGGCGGCCACGGCGTCGGCCGCCGCGCCCAGCACCGCAGCGATCGGCGCCTCGTAGCCCGGTCGTACTTTGACCAGCTTCGCCACTGATCCGAAAAGACCTGCACCGGAAAGGTTTTCGCTCAGCCACGCTGCTCCGTCCTTTCGGTCGAGCCCGACGGACAGCGCCTCGATGCGGGCCTGTAGCGACGCCACCTCCCGTTCGGCGCTACGCTCGGCGGCCTGCAGCTCGGCGACGCGTTCGTCGGCGAGCCGCAGCGCGGCGACCGTCCGGTCGTGGTGTTCGTCGAGGCCAACCTCGCCCTCGTCCAGCTCGCCGACGCGGCCTTGCACGGTCTCGAACTCGGCCTGCGCCTGCTGCGACTTGGTGGCGGCCTCCTCGATCGCTTCCGACAGCCTCGCCACGGTNTCGTCGATCGATTCGACCCGGGTGCGCATCGTGTCGACCTGTCCCGCGAGGCGGGCAAGGCCCTCGCGACGGTCGGCCTCGGCCCGCACCGCCGCCAGGTGCGCGCGTTCCGCCTCGGCCGCGACGCGCTCGCGCTCGGCCAGTTCCGAGCGAGCGGCGCCGGCGACCCCGCGGGCCTCGGCGAGGTCGTCGAGCAGCCGCGCCTCGGTGGCCGCGATCTCGTCGGCCTCGGCGTCGAGCATCTCCGGATCGGTCCCGGCGCTGGCCGGTGGTTCGGCCTCGAGGTGCTGGGCGCGTTCGGTCGCGATCCGCACCGTCGCGCTGACCCGCTCCGCCAGCGCCGACAGCCGAAACCACGTCTGCTGGGCAGCCTCTGCCCGCTCCGTCATCTTCGCGACCGCGGCCTCATGCCCGGCCAAATCGTCGGTCGCCGTCGCCAGACGGGCCGTCGCCTCGTCGTGCTCACGGCGCAGCGCGGCCTCGGCATTGCCTACACCGGCATACTCGTTCTGCCGCGCGACCAGGTCGTCGGCGGCCAGGCGCAGCCGGGCGTCGCGCAGGTCGGCCTGGATGGTTTGTGCGCGCCTGGCGACCTCGGCTTGCCGCCCCAACGGCTTGAGTTGTCGGCGCAGCTCGGTGGTCAGGTCGGAGAGCCGCGCAAGATTGGCGGACATCGCGTCCAGCTTTCGGACCGCCTTTTCCTTGCGCTTGCGGTGCTTGAGCACGCCGGCGGCTTCCTCGATGAATGCCCGCCGTTCCTCGGGACGAGATTCGAGGATTTCCGACAGCTTGCCCTGCCCGACGATGACGTGCATCTCCCTGCCGATGCCGGAGTCACTCAACAGTTCCTGGATGTCCATCAGACGGCAACTGGTGCCGTTGATTTCGTATTCGCTGGCGCCGTCGCGGAACATTCGCCGGGTGATGGACACCTCGGAGTATTCGATCGGCAGCGCGTTGTCGGAGTTGTCGATCGTGACGGTNACCTCGGCGCGGCCCAGCGGCGCCCGCGACGACGTGCCGGCGAAGATGACGTCCTCCATCTTGCCGCCGCGCAGCGTTTTGGCGCCTTGCTCGCCCATCACCCAGCTGATCGCGTCGACGACGTTGGACTTGCCGGAGCCGTTGGGCCCGACGACGCAGGTGATGCCAGGCTCGAAGCGCAGAGTCGTCGGCGAGGCGAAGGACTTGAAGCCCTTCAGCGTCAGACTCTTGAGGTGCACGACGTGCCAGACTAGCGCTCGCCGAATCCGCGCAGCGGTTCCCCGGCGTCCGACCAGTCCGCGACCACGCTGTCGACGCTGCCCGGCGTGTTGCCGCTCTCGAGCAGGTCGAGGAGCCGCTGGCAGGCAGCGCGTGACCCCTGGGCAACCACCCGGACGCGTCCGTCTGGCCGGTTCGACGCGTGGCCGCTCAGCCCGAGTTCCAGCGCCCGCGCACGAGTCCACCACCGGAAGCCGACGCCCTGGACGTAGCCGTGCACCCAGGCGGTGAGCCGGACGTCAGGCTCCGACATTTGCTACCTCGAACGTCACCTTCGTGCCGGACTTCAGCGTGCGCCCGACCGTGCAGACCTGGTCGACGGCCCGGTTGACGACGACCAGCAGCCGGTTGAGCTCGCCTTCACTGAGCCCGGACACGTCGAGCTCCATCCTCTCCTCGAGCAGCGGATAGCGCTCCTGCTCGCGGTCGGGCGGCCCAGACACCCGGACGGTGGCCGAGTAGCCGTCGCCGAGCCGGCGTGCCAGCGGCGCGTCCGTGCTCATCCCGCTGCACGCGGCCAGCGCGATCTTCATCAGCTCGCCGGGCGTGAAGACGCCTTCGACGTCATCGGCACCCACCAGCACCTGCGCGCCGCGTGAGCTGTGCCCGGTGTAACGCCGCGTCCCGGTGCGTTCGACCCACAGTTCCGTCATGGCCNAATTTCTACCTTGCGCCGAAATGGCGCTCCCGCTNGCGCGANGCGCCGATTGACCACCCCGAACACTTTGTCGGCGCGGCCGGGGCTGGCAGNTCGGGCAGTAGAACGACGAGCGGTTCATGAACTTCTCACGGCGGATCACCGACCCGCACCGCCGGCACGCCTGGCCCTCGCGGCCATAGACATCCAGCGACCGGTCGAAGTAACCCGACTCGCCGTTGACGTTGACATACAGCGAATCGAACGACGTGCCGCCCTGCCCGAGCGCATCGCCCATCACCCCGGCCGCTGCGTCCAGCACGTCCCGCAGCCGGCGACGGGTCAGCGACGAGGCGATCCGAGCGCCGTTGACCTGTGCCCGCCACAACGCTTCGTCTGCGTAGATGTTGCCGATCCCCGACACGACGGTCTGGTCGAGCAGCTGTCGCTTGATCTCAGAGTGCTTGCGGCGCAACACCGTAACGACAGCGTCGGCATCGAATCGGGGATCGAGCGGGTCGCGGGCCAGGTGCGTGACCGGCACCGGCACGTCGCTGCCGTCGACGGTCACGAGGTCTGCGAGCATCCACCCTCCGAACGTGCGCTGGTCGACGAAGCGCAGCGCGGTTCCGTCGTCAAGCAACGCCGCGATCCGCACGTGGTCGTCGCGCGGTGGTCCCTTCGCGCGAGCACCCGTCGCGGCACCGATCAGCATCTGCCCGCTCATGCCCAGGTGCACGACCAGCGCCGTGCCGTCGGAGAGGTTCAGCCACAGGTACTTGCCGCGACGCCCGGTGCCCTCGATGCGCTGCCCGATCAGCCGGGCGGTCAAGTCGGCTGGGCCGGCATCGTGACGGCGGACCGCGCGAGGGTGGTGGACCCGCACCGCGGTCATGGTCCGGCCCGCGACATGGGCCTGCAGTCCTCGTCGGACAGTCTCGACCTCCGGAAGCTCAGGCACTGTCGAGGGCGTTCCACGCCGCTGCGGCGGCCTTCTGCTCGGCTTCCTTTTTCGAGCGCCCGACCCCTTCGCCGTATTCGGTGTCCATCACGATCACCGTCGCGGTGAACTCCTTGTCGTGATCGGGTCCGGTCGAGCTGACCAGATACGACGGCACGCCGAGGCCGCGGGCCGCGGTCAGCTCCTGCAGGCTGGTCTTCCAGTCGAGCCCCGCCCCGAGCGTCGGCGCTGCGTCGAGCAGCGAGCCGAATAGCCGCAGGATGACTTCACGTGCCCTCTCGATGCCGTGGTGCAGGTAGATCGCCCCGAGCAGGGACTCCATGCTGTCCGCGAGGATGCTCGATTTGTCCGCCCCGCCGGTGTTCTCCTCGCCGCGGCCCAGCAACAGGTAGGCGCCCAGCCCGTCGTCGGNCANCTTGCGCGCCACGTCTGCCAGCGCCTGCGTGTTGACGATGCTGGCGCGAAGCTTGGCCAGATCACCCTCCGAGCGGTCCGGATGGCGGTGAAACAGCTCGTCGGTGATCGTGAGCCCGAGCACCGCGTCGCCGAGGAACTCCAGCCGCTCGTTGGTGGGCAGGCCGCCGTGTTCGTAGGCGTAGCTGCGGTGGGTCAGCGCCAGGGTGAGGAGCTCGTCGGGCAGATCAGCTCCGAGTGCCGCCCGCAGCGCTTCCCGTGCGGACGTCACCGTTCGTCCCCACCTGGGTCGTCAGAGAACATGCCGGCCAGGTTGGCCCACCTGGGATCAAGCTGCTCGTGGTGGTGCCCCGGCTCGGCCTCGGCCAGCGCCACCCCGCACACCGAGCACAACCCCGGACAGTCCTCGCGGCACAACGGCGACAGCGGCAGTTCGAGCCCGACCGCGTCGATGATCGGCTGCTCGAGGTCGACCGCGCCATCGACGACGTGGCCGACCTCGTCCTCTTCGGTCGTGGCTTCCGTGGTGCTGTCGGGATATGCGAACAACTCGGTCAGGGCGATTTCGATACGTCCGGAGGTCGCCGTCAGACACCGCGCNCACTCCCCTGACGTCGGCGCGGACACCGTTCCGGTCACCAGCACGCCCTCCGAAACCGACTGGAACTGCAGATCCAGCTCCAGCGGNGCACCGCGGTCGATCGCGATCATGTCCAGACCGATGCGCGACGGGCTGGCCACGGTTTCACGGACAGGCAGCATAGCCCCGGGGCGCCGCGGAAGACGCGAGACGTCGTACGTGAGCGCTGACCGGGGGCTACGGTGAATCGCCGCGCTCGCCTGCCTGGCCATGACGGCCAGTTTAGTGACGCCGCAACCGCGTCGACGGGCCTGCCGCTAGCGCTGCGCGTAGTCGTGCGTGCCTGCNGCCGTGCGCAGCTGGTGGCGCCCGCGNCCCACNGAGCGCAGTGTGCCGTTGAGGTAGTCCTCGAACTCGGCGAGCTTGCTGTCGACGTAGATGTCGCATTCGCCGCGNAGCCGGTCTGCCTCGGCGTGTGCCGCGTCGATCATCCGGGTGGCCTCGGCGGTCGCTGTTTGCACGANCTCCGTCTGCGAGACCAGCCGCTGCTGCTCCTTGATGCCTTCTTGGACAGCCTTCTCGTAGGACAGGTTGCCGTTCTCCACCAACCGATCGGCCTCGGCCTTGGCACGACCCGTCATGACTTCGTACTCACGCTTTGCCGTCGCGCTGAGCCGCGCAGCCTCGTCCCGCGCCTCGCCGACCATCTGGTCGCAGTGTGCCCGAGCCTCGGCGACCATGCGGTCGGCATGCGACTTGGCGTCGGCCAGCAACCGGTCAGCCTCCGCGCGAGCGTGCGCCATCATCGACTCCGACTCGGCGGTGGCCGTCGCCACCATCGAGTCGGAATGCTCCTTGGCCTCGCGCAACAGCGAGTCGCGTGCATCCAGGACGTCCTGCGCGTCGTCGAGCTCGCCGGGGATCGCATCCTTGATGTCGTCGATCAACTCGAGGACATCGCCGCGGGGCACCACGCAGCCGGCGGTCATCGGAACGCCGCGGGCTTCCTCGACTATCGCGCCCAACTCGTCGAGCGCTTCAAAAACTCGGTACACGGCGATCCCTCCGGCGTAGTCAGTGTTACCAGTGTGCCTGGCGTTACGTCTGTGACGGCGCAGCGTGGCCGGTGTGTCGGCCTACCAGGCATCCCTTGACTGCATGAAACCAGGTTCATGCCGTTCCCACCGCACCAACCGGAGGAAAGCCCTAGCGCACGGCGCCTGCAATCGCGTCGCGGGCGCGGTCGAGCAATGATACGAACGGGCCGGCCGCGAGGTTGGCCATCGGCGATTCGACGCCGGGGTGCGGACGGGTCGGCGCGATGGCCTCCGCGGCGCGCACCGCACCCGCCATCTTCTTCAGCTCGTCCTCGCTGAGTTTGCCGGCCAGCTTGTCGAACTCCTCGCTCTCCTCGTGCTCGGCGTGGTTGACTACGTCCCTCTGGAGCACGATGAGCGCATTCCTGAATTCGTTCGAGTCGATGTTCAGGCTCTCGATCTTCTGCAGCTGCTGTTTGGCCTGGTTTTCCTCGTGCAGCCGCGCGTCCACGATCGCCTCGCCACTGTCGATCTCGTGTCGGGCCTTCGGATGAACGATCATCTCCTCGGCGGTTTCGTGCACTGCCAGCAGCGAGCGCAACTCGAAGAACGCCCGCTCACGCTTGTCTTTGTCTGGCGCATTGATGGTTTCGGAGAACAGCTCCTTGATCCGGTTGTGCTGCTCCTTGAGAAACGCGACGACGTCCTGAGTTGATTTCACCGATGTGTCGGCCACTGCGGTGTACCTCCTTTTGTTCTCCGGAATTACGAGTTCGGCGCAATGGGCTGTGCGCGCCATTGATCGCATACCCGCGCAGCGGCGGGCCAAACGCCTCAGCGTCCCTGCAACTTCTCCCGCAGCCGCCGGTTGACAGGCTCCGGCAGCAGGTCGGAGACATCACCTCCGAGGGCCGCGACCTCCTTCGCCAATGATGACGATACGAACGCGTAGCGCGCTGTCGTCGCGACGAAAAACGTGTCCACGTTGGCGATGTGTTTGTTCATCTGCGCCATCTGCAGTTCGTATTCGAAGTCTGTGCCGGTGCGCAGGCCCTTGACGATCGCGGTCAGCCCACGCGCCTTGGCGAAGTCGACGACGAGCCCTTCACCCGACTCCGCTCGCAGATTCGGCAGGTGTTCGGTTGACTCGTTGATCATCGCGATGCGCTCGTCGATGGTGAACATGCCCCGCTTGTTCGGGTTGACCAGGATCGCGACGACGACCTCATCGAACTGGGCGGATGCGCGCTCGAAGATGTCGATGTGGCCCAGCGTGACCGGGTCGAAGGATCCGGGGCACACGGCGCCACTCATGGATGAGCACGCTAGCAGCCCTGGCCGATAACGGCGCTAGCCCGGGTTGCCGGCTTCGGCCAGCTCCAGCCGGGTGTCGCCGTAGCGCCGCGCCGGCCAGTTGCTCCAGCCATCCGGCCAGCTCAGCGGGCGCCCGGAGGACCTGCGTTCGACGACGACGACGGTGCCCGCACCCGTCCAGCCGCGCCCGGCCAGTGCTGCCAGGATCTGCTCCACCTCCGCCGTGTCTAGGCCGTACGGGGGATCGGCGAAGACCAGATCCACGGGGCGCTCGGCGCCCTCGTCGAGCACCGTTGCGACCCGCCGGGCCAGCACCGTTGCTCCGGTCAACCCGAGTGTGTCGATGTTCCGCCGGATCACGGCGGCGGCGCGTGGATCGCCTTCGACGAACGTGGCATTGATCGCGCCGCGCGAAAGTGCCTCGAGCCCAAGCGCTCCCGACCCGGCGTACAGATCGAGCACGGTGAGTCCGTCGAAGTTCATGCGCGCGGCCAGGATGTTGAACAGCGCTTCGCGCACNCGGTCCGACGTTGGTCGCGTCACGCGCGGCGGCACCGCGATCCGGCGACCGCCCGCNGTGCCGCCGACGATCCGGGTCAGCTGACCACCATCAGTAGGTCTCCGCCCTCGACCTGGGCGGCCTTCGAGACCGCCACCCGCTCGACGGTGCCGGCCTTCGGTGCGGTGATCGCCGCCTCCATCTTCATCGCCTCGATCGTGGCCACGGTCTGACCCGCGGTCACCGTGTCCCCTTCGCCGACGCCGATCGTGACGACACCCGCGAATGGCGCACCGATGTGATCGGGGTTGCTGCGGTCCGCGGTCTCCGCCGCGGGCACGCTGGGTGCGATGCTGCGGTCGCGGACCAGCACTGGCCGTAGTTGGCCGTTGAGGATGCACATCACGGTGCGCATCCCGCGCTCGTCGGGATCTGATATCGCCTCCAGGCCGATGAGCAGCTCAACGCCGCGCTCGAGCGTGACGCGGTGCTCGTCGCCGTGTCGCAACCCGTAGAAGAACTGGTTGGCCGACAGCCGTGAAGTGTCACCGAACTGCTCCCGGTGATCCTCGAATTCCTTTGTGGGAGCAGGGAATAGCAGTCGATTCAGTGTCGCTTGTCGGCGCGGGCCCGCAACGTTCAGCGTCGCCTCGTCCTCGACGGCCAATTCCGTTTGCCGTTTAGCCGGGGGCCTGCCGTGGAGCGCCTTCGTGCGCAACGGCTCCGGCCAGCCGCCCGGGGGGTCGCCGAGTTCACCGCGCAGGAACCCGATCACCGACTCGGGGATGTCCAGCCGTGCAGGGTCGGCGGCGAATTCGTCGGCGGTGATGCCGGCGCCCACCAGCGCGAGTGCGAGGTCACCGACCACCTTTGACGATGGCGTGACCTTGACCAGCCGGCCCAGGATCCGGTCGGCGGCTGCGTAGTTGGTCTCGATTTCCTCGAAACGGTCGGCGAAGCCCAACGCGATGGCCTGCTGTCGCAGATTCGACAGCTGGCCACCCGGGATCTCGTGGCTGTACACCCGCCCGGTGGGGGCGGGCAGCCCGGATTCGAAGGGAGCGTACACCTTTCGCAGTGCCTCCCAATACGGTTCGAGGTCGCAGACCGCCCTGAGCGAAAGCCCGGTTTCGTACTCGGTGTGCGCGGCCGCCGCCACGATCGACGAGAGAGCCGGCTGGCTGGTGGTACCCGCCAGCGGCGCGGCGGCGCCGTCGACGGCGTTGGCGCCCGCCTGCCAGGCCGCCACGTATGTGGCCAGCTGACCGCCGGGTGTGTCGTGGGTGTGCACATGCACCGGGAGGTCGAACCGGCTGCGCAGCGCGCCCACGAGCGCGCTGGCTGCCGGCGGCCGCAGAAGGCCGGCCATGTCCTTGATGGCCAGCACATGCGCGCCCGCGTCGACGATCTGTTCGGCGAGCTTGAGGTAATAGTCCAGCGTGTAGAGGTTTTCGCNCGGGTCGGAGAGATCACCGGTGTAGCTCATCGCGACTTCCGCTATCGCGGTCCCGGTTTGGCGTACAGAGTCGATCGCGGGCCGCATCGATTCGACGTTGTTCAGCGCGTCGAAGATCCGATAGATGTCGATGCCCGTCGCGGTGGCTTCCTCGATGAACGCATTGGTCACGAGGTCCGGGTAGGGGGTGTAGCCGACGGTATTTCGCCCGCGCAGCAGCATCTGCAGGCAGATGTTGGGCACGGCTTCACGGATGGCGGCCAGCCGCTCCCACGGGTCTTCCTTCAAGAAACGCAACGCCACGTCGTAAGTCGCGCCGCCCCAGCATTCGATCGACAGCAGTTGCGGCGTCAACCGGGCGATGTAGGGCGCCACCCCCAGCAGGCCGTTGGTGCGCACCCTGGTCGCCAGCAGCGACTGATGGGCGTCGCGAAATGTGGTGTCGGTGACACCCACTGCCCCCGATTCGCGCAGCCGGCGCGCGAAGCCCTCCGGGCCGAGAGCGGCCAGCCGCTGTTTCGAACCGGGCGGCGGCGGCTCGTCGAGGTCGGCCGGCGGCAGCTTGTCGTGCGGGTACACCGACGAGGGCCGCGGGCCGTGCGGCTGGTTGACGGTGACCTCGGCGAGGTAGTTCAGGATCTTCGTGCCACGGTCGGCCGACGACCTCGCGGTGAGCAGCTGCGGACGGTCGTCGATGAACGACGTGGAGATCCGGGCCGCCAAGAAGTCCGGATCGTCGAGAACGGCCTGCAGGAACGGGATGTTNGTCGACACNCCGCGGATCCTGAACTCGGCGAGGCCCCGGCGGGCGCGGCGCACCGCGGTGGGAAGGTCCCTTCCGCGGCACGTCATCTTGACCAGCATCGAGTCGAAGTGGGCGCTGATCTCCGCACCCAGGTTGGTGCCCCCGTCGAGTCGGATGCCCGCCCCGCCCGGCGTCCGGTACGCGGTGATGCGGCCCGTGTCGGGCCGGAAGCCGTTGGCGGGGTCTTCGGTCGTGATCCGGCATTGCAGCGCGGCGCCGCGTGGGCGCAGCGAATCCTGGCTCAGCCCGAGGTCGTCGAGCGATTCGCCTGCCGCGATGCGCATTTGGCTGGCGACCAGGTCNACGTCGGTGATCTCTTCGGTGACCGTGTGCTCGACCTGGATCCGTGGGTTCATCTCGATGAACACATGGCGCCCGCGCCGGTCCAGCAGGAATTCGACGGTACCGGCGCAGGTGTAACCGATGTGGCGGGCGAACGCGACCGCGTCGGAACAGATTCGGTTGCGCAGCTCATCGGGCAGGTTGGGCGCGGGGGCGAGTTCGATGACCTTCTGGTGGCGGCGCTGCACGCTGCAGTCCCGCTCGAATAGGTGCATCACGTTGCCGTGGGTGTCGGCCAGGACCTGGACCTCGATGTGACGGGGGCCCCGCACGGCCTGCTCGAGGAACACCGCCGGGTCACCGAACGCCGACTCGGCCTCGCGGCTGGCCGCCTCGATCGCGTCGCGAAGCGCGCCGGGTTCGCCGACGCGGCGCATGCCACGCCCGCCACCGCCTGCGACGGCCTTGACGAACAGCGGAAACTCCATCGTCGATGCCGCGGCCACCAGCTCGTCGGTCGACGACGACGGCGTTGACGAGTTCAGCACCGGCAGCCCCGCCTGCCGTGCGGCGGCGATCGCGCGCGCCTTGTTCCCGGTCAGCTCGAGAATGTCGGCGCTGGGTCCGACGAAGGTGATCCCCGCGGCGGCGCAGGCCGCGGCCAGCTCAGGGTTCTCCGACAGGAAGCCGTACCCGGGGTAGACCGCGTCGGCGCCGCACCGCTGCGCGGTGGCAACGATCTCGTCGACCGCCAGATACGCCCGCACCGGGTGGCCGGCCTCGCCGATCTGGTACGACTCGTCGGCCTTGAGTCGGTGCACCGAGTTACGGTCCTCGAACGCATACACCGCAACGGTGCCGATGCCCATCTCGTAGGCGGCGCGGAATGCACGTATCGCGATCTCACCGCGGTTGGCGACCAGGACTTTGGAGATCACTAGACAAGGGTCGACCAGTAGCCCCAGAACTGCACCAGGATCAGCAGAATCAGCGCGGTGAACCACAGCACGACCAGCGACCACCTGAAGCGATGAAGCGTCCGTGTCACTGGATTGCTGGCAAGCGCCTGCAGCGCGATCGACGAGGTGACCACCAGAAGCGGGATCGTGATCGCCCACACGACCATGCAGTACGGGCACAGTGCGTTGATGCGGTAGAGGCTCTGGACGATCAGCCAGTGGATGAACACGACCCCTAACAGGCTGCCGGTGGCCAACCCGGCCCAGTACCAGCGCGGCAGCGGCACCTTGGCCACGGCCAGCACGCCGGTGACCACGACGACGGTGAAGGCGACGATCCCGATCAGCGGGTTGGGGAAGCCGAGCACCTGTGCCTGCCAGTGCGACATCACCGAACCGCAGGACAGCACGGGGTTGAGGCTGCACGTCGGCACATAGTTCGGGTTGGCGAGCAGCTTGACCTTTTCGATCGTCAGAGCCAACGCGGCGGCCAAGCCGAGCACACCCGCGATCAGCACCCACCACGCGCTCGCCCGGCGGACCGCCAAACCGGAGGGCTGCGGGTTTGATCCGGACGGCGGTTCGGCCGGCGCAACGGAGGTGGGCGCGGCGACGGTCATGAGGGCGTGTTGGCCGGGACGCCGGCGGTCAATCCGGGCACGTTGCCGACGATCGACACGATCTTGTTGATCATGTCCTGTGGAGTGGTCGGGTTGTAGTCCTCGCCGTTGATCCGGATTGTCGGCGTGGCCTGGATCTTCGCCGCCGCGGCGATGCCCTTCACCATCGGGATGTACTTCCCGCTGTTGATGCAGTCTGCGACGTTGCCCCCGGCACCGGCTTGCCGGGCGAGCTCGGTCAGCTGGTTGTTGTCCGGGAAGCTGCTGGCGTCTTCCTTGGGCTGGATCTGTGGGCTGTACAGCGCGGCGTGGAAGCGCCGGAACGCGTCGATGGACACGTCGGCCACGCAGTAGGCGGCGTTGCCGGCGCGTGACGAGTAGTTCTGGGTCTGCGGCCGGTCGAGGATGGCGACCATGTGGTAGTCGGCCGCCACCGCGCCGGTGTCGATGAGGTTGTTGACGGTGGACCCGAAGTTCTTCTCGAAGTTCGCGCAGGCCGGGCACAGGAAGTCCTCGTAGAGCGACAGCACCGCTTTGGGCTCGCTCGTGCCTGGCTTGGTGATCAGCTTGCTCGACGTCACCCGGATCGCCTTGTCCTCGCCCGGGCCGGCCTTCTTCTCGTGTGACGTGACGATGTAGAGCACCAGCGCGACCGCGAAGATCACCACCACCGCGGTCAGCCCGCCCTGAATCAGCAGGTTGCGTTTGCGGTCGGCTGCCTTCAGGTCATAGCGCTTCGGTTTGGTGGCCACAGCTGTGCTGATCCCGTTCTCTCGTCATCGGGCGGGGCTCCGGCGGCCGCCGGGCGCCGGAGGTGCGCTACCAGACTACCGACGCCGCCTTGTGACGCTTCACCGATAGCACAGATGCGCCTGCAGCGCCGAGATGACCTCCGCCAGCGCGAGGGCGCTGCCGCCGCCGAGGGGAGCGAGACTGGCGAAGCCGTGAGTCAGCGATGGCATCCGGCGCAGGTCCACGATCACACCTGCCTGGCGCATCGCCTCCGCGTACTGCTCGCCCTCGTCGCGCAGCGGGTCGAAGCCGGCGGTGATCACCAGCGCGCGCGAAAGGCCCGACAGATTCCCGAGCGTCGGCGAAACCCGGGGATCGCTTACATCCAGCCCGGACCCGTCCAGGTAATGGCCCTGGAAAACGTCCATGTCCCTCTGGGTGAGCACGAAGCCGTCGGCGAACAGAGCCCGGGAACGGGTGCCCCCGCGCAGGTCGGTCGCCGGGTAGAGCAGGAACTGCAGCAGCGGCGGGGCGCCGTCGTCGCGGCCACGGTGTGAAACCTCTGTCGACAGGTTGCCGCCCGCGCTGTCCCCGCCCACGGCGACCAGGCCCGGCTCGGTGCCGAAATCGGCGCCGTGCTCGAGCGCCCACCGGTACGCGGCGTAGGCGTCGTCGACGCCCGCGGGCGCGGGATGCTCCGGGGCGAGCCGGTAATCGACCGACAGCACGTTCACACCGGCGCCGCGGCAGATCGTCCGGCACAGCCGGTCGTAGGTGTCGAGGTCTCCGAGCACCCATCCGCCGCCGTGGAAGAAGACCAGCAGCGGGCCGCAATGCTCGCCGTGAGGCCGGTAGTGGCGGGCGGGGATCGGCCCGGCCGGGCCGGGGATGGTCAGGTTGGTCACGGCGCCGACCACCACGGGATCACGGTCGAGGATCAACAGGTCCTCTCGGAAAAGCTCACGCGAGATCGCCGGAACGTTGCCGTCCGACAAGCCGGATCGGCCGGCCAGCTTNCGCGCGACCAGAAACAGCCGCAGCGTCGGATCCAGCGTGTTGCCGTCGATCGTCACCGCACGTGCCATCAGCCGTTTGGCCACTTCCGGCACGACGGGCATCACGCCGGCGCCGAGGCGGTTCGCGGCGGTGACGGCGGCATTTTTCAGGCCCGAATGGGTCGCACTGTGACTCACGCTGAAGGACCGTAATTCGATTCCGAGGTCAGTGGAAGCCACCTCTGCCGCCAGGCGGAGGATTCAAGCCGCGCTGGCAGACTGTGCCCATGACCGCTCCTTCGATCAGGCTCAACGACGGCAATACGATTCCCAGCGTTGGCCTGGGGGTGTGGCAGACCCCACCCGAGGCGACCGAAGAAGCCGTCGGTGCGGCGTTGAAGGCCGGCTACCGGCACATCGACACCGCCGCCGGGTATGGCAACGAACAAGAAGTGGGCCGTGCGGTCGCGAAGTCCGGTATTCCGCGTGAGGAGATATTCCTCGTCACCAAGCTCTGGAATGCCGACCAGGGCTACGACAAGACGATGGCCGCGTTCNAGCAGAGCACCGAACGGCTCGGCCTCNACCACCGGGGCGGCTACCTCGACCTCTACCTGATTCACTGGCCGGTGCCCGCGATCGGCGAGTTCGTCGACACCTTCCGGGCGTTCGCTGCGATGCGCGACCTCGGGCGGATCCGCTCGATCGGGGTGTCGAACTTCGAGCCGGAACACCTCAACACCCTGATCGACGCGACCGGGATCGTGCCGGTGGTCAACCAGATCGAGCTGCATCCGCTGCTGACCCAAGGTGAGCTGCGCGACGTGCACGCCAAGCTCGGCATCGCCACCGAGGCATGGAGCCCGCTGGGCCAGGGTAGGTTGCTGGACCACCCGACGATCACCCGCGTCGCCGAGGAGCACGGCAAGACCACGGCGCAGGTGATTATTCGCTGGCATTTACAACTNGGTAACATCGTGATCCCCAAGTCGGTGAACCCCGATCGGATAGTGAGCAACTTCGACGTGTTCGACTTCGAATTGAGCGACGACGACATGGCGTCGATATCCTCGCTCGACAACGGCACCCGGCTGGGTCCCGACCCCCGCACCTTCAACTTCACGGGCAGGTGAGATGACGCCGACCGACTCGTCGAGCCAGACTGTTCCAACCATCACGCTCAACGACGAGCACAGCATCCCTGTCGTCGGCCTTGGCGTCGCCGAGCTGTCGGACGAGGAAACCCAACGCGCGGTCACCACGGCGCTGGAGGCCGGCTACCGCCTGATCGACACGGCCGCCGCATACGGCAACGAGGAAGCCGTGGGTCGCGCGATCGCCGCGTCCGGTATACCGCGTGAAGAATTGTTCGTCACCACCAAGGTGGCCACCCAAGACCAGGGTTACGGCGCCTCCAAGGAGGCGTTCCGGCGCAGCCTGGAGCGGCTCGGTCTCGGCTACGTCGACATGTACATGATTCATTGGCCGGCGGCGCAGCTGGGCAAGTACGTAGACACCTACGGCGCGCTGCAGATCCTGCAGCAGGACGAGCTGATCCGCTCGATCGGGGTGTGCAACTTCCTGGAGGAGCACCTGCGCACCATCGTCGAGCTCACGTACACGTCACCCGCCGTCAACCAGGTCGAACTCCACCCGCTGCTCAATCAGGCCGAACTGCGGCGCTTTCACGCCGACAACGGGATCGTGACGGAGGCTTACAGTCCGTTGGGCGTCGGCAATGTGCTCGACAACCCTACGATCGGATCCATCGCGCAGGCCCACCGCAAGTCGCCGGCGCAGGTCTGCATCCGGTGGAGCATCCAGTTGGGCAACGTGGTGATCCCACGGTCGGCCAACCCGGAACGCATCAAGAGCAACATCGACGTGTTTGACTTCGAGCTGACCGACGACCAGATGAAGGCGGTCAACGGGCTCGACAACGGCACACGTTTCCGTCAGGATCCGGCCACTTATACGGGCACCTGACGAGTCGGCCAGGTGCGCCAAGTCACGACTTGTCCAGGTATTCGATGCGGTCGGTCTCGGTGAAACGCGCCGCGAGGGTTGCTAATCCGCGATGTTGCGTCAGGGCGGGATCCTCGGCGTCGACGAGCTCACAGAATCCGCGCGCCGACTCGAGCAGGTCACGGTGCTCTGCCAGCGACAACAACTTCAGCCCGATGGCACGACCGGACTGGTTGCGGCCCAGCACATCTCCCTCGCGTCGCTCTGCGAGATCGAGATCGGCCAGCTTGAACCCGTCGAGCGTGGCGGACACCGCGGTGAGGCGCTCACCGGCGCGGGACCCGGACGCCATCCGGGTGTGGAGCAGGCAGAGGCTGGGGTGGGTGCCGCGACCGATGCGGCCACGCAGCTGATGCAGCTGGCTGATTCCGAACCGGTCGGCGTCCATCACCAACATCACTGTGGCGTTGGGGACGTCGACACCCACCTCTATCACGGTGGTGCAGACGAGCACGTCGGTCTCGCCGGCGCGGAACGCGTTCATCACCGCGTCCTTCTCGTCTGCGGGCAGCCGGCCATGCATCAGGCCGAGCCGCAGCCCGGCTAGTTCGCGTGAGCGCAGGCGGTCGAACAGTTGCACGACGGTGATCGATGGCGGGACACCCTCGGCGTTACCCGGCTCGTCGGTTTCGTCGATCCGCGGCGCCACGACGTACCCCTGCCGGCCCGCCCGCACTTCGTCGATGATGCGTCGCCAGGCGCGGTCGATCCAGGTGCTGTGCTCGGCGACGAAAATCGTGTTGGTGGTGATCGGTTGTCGTCCGCGTGGCAGCTCGCGAAGTGTCGACGTCTGCAGGTCGCCGTAGAAGGTCAGCGCCAGCGATCGAGGAATCGGCGTCGCTGTCATCACCAGCAGGTGTGGCGTGATACCAACAGGAGCCTTGGCGCGCAATCGATCTCGCTGTTCGACGCCGAATCGGTGTTGTTCGTCCACGACGACCATGCCGAGCCGGTTGAACTCCACCGCTTCTTGCAGCAGCGCGTGCGTGCCGATCACGATGCCCGCTTGGCCGTCGGCCACCTCGGCCCTGACCTCCCGCTTCTGCGCCTGCGACATCGAGCCGGTGAGCAACGCGACCCGTGTCGCGCCGTCGACACCGCCGAGCTGGCCGCCCAGCGCCAGTGGGCCCAGGATTTCGCGAATCGAGCGGGCATGCTGGGCGGCCAGAACTTCGGTGGGCGCCATCAGCGCGCACTGGTAGTCGGCGTCGATCAGCTGCATCATCGCCAGCAGCGCCACGATGGTTTTACCGGAGCCCACCTCGCCTTGCAGCAGCCGGTTCATCGGGCGCGTCGCCGCGAGTTCGGCCGACAGCTCCGCCAGCACGCCGCGCTGGCCTTCGGTGAGCTCGAATGGCAATTGCCCCAACAGCGCGTTCATCAATCCGTCGGTTCGCCGCGGCGCAGGGGGCCCGGACTCGGCTTGCTCTCCGTGCCGACGTTGCACGAGCGCCCACTGCAGCCCGACGGCCTCGTCGAAGGTCAGCCGGTCGCGGGCCCGCCTCCGCTCGGCGTCGGTCTCTGCGAGATGTACCGCGCGTAGCGCCTCGTCCTCGGATGTCAGATCGTGTCGGCGCAGCAGGGACTCCGGCAGCGGGTCCGCGACGGGGTCGAGCACGTCGAGGACCTGCCGCACGCAAGCGTAGATATCCCAGCTTTGGACCTTGGCGCAGGCCGGATAGATCGGGAAGTAGGGCCGCTCGAACGCCGACAGCTGCACCTCACCATGTGTCCGCTTGGACGCGTCGGCGATGATGGCCAACGACTTGGTGCCGACGTTCTTGGCGCGGGTAGGGTCGAGAATCAAGAACGCCGGATGGGTTAATTGCATTTTCCCCCTGAAGAATTCAACTTCCCCGGACAACATGACGCGAGTGCCCCTGGTCAAATCCTTCTTGAGCAACTTCGCGTGGAAAAACGTGGCAGTCACCGGCGGCCGCTGCTTGCCCAGCGTGATCCTCAGCCATTCGTTGTTGTGATTCTTCTTCTTGGAGTTCTTCTGGGCGGCCCGCTGCCGCATCGGGCCGGACTCGGTCTCGGTGATCACGCCGACGAGCGTGATGTGCTCTCCCGCCTGGGGCAGCTCGTCGTACATCCCGCGCACCGTCATGCCCTCGTCGTAGCCGCGGGGATAGTGGCGTAGCAGGTCGTCGACCGTGCGCATGCCGAAATACTCGTCGAGCTGTTGGGCCGCCTTGCGACCGAGCACGCGGTCCAGCCGGTCGTCGAGCGTCGCCACCGCTACTCCACTCCGATCAGAAGCGCATCCCCGCGGTGGCCGGTGCGATACGTCACCAGTTCGGTGCCGAGGTGATGGCGACGCACATGCGCCTCGAGTTTGGTGCCGACCCCTTCGTCGACGCCCTCCCCGAGCAGGACGGTGACCAGCTCGCCGCCGGCCGCCAACAACAGGTCGAGCAGCCGGCGGGCCGTCGCACCGACATCTCGGCGAACGACCAGCACCTCGTCACCGGCGATACCGAGCCCGTCGCCCGGCTCGCAGGGTCCCGCGAAGGTCAATGCCCGCTCGGTGGCGACCCGCACCGACGCGTGCCGGGTTCCGCCGGCGGCGCGGGCCATGGAGTAGCCGTCGTCGACTGCCGGCCGATCGGGCTCGTGTACGGCCAGGGCGGCGAGGCCCTGCACCATGGAGCCAGTCGGCACCGGCACCACGTCGATGCCCCAGCCGTTGGCCGCTGTGCAGCCGGCGACGAGCTCCTCGACCGCGACGTAGCCATTGGGCAGCACCATGATCTGTCTGGCACCGGTGTCGATCACGGCCTGTAGCAGCTCTTTGGCGGTAACCGCCGCCGCTGGGTCGGGGCTGCCCGGATCGGGCCGAAGCACATGGGCGCCCTCGCCGGAGAAGAGTTGTTCCGCGCCGTCGCCGTCGACGACGGCCAGCACGGCGCGGCGCCGGGTCCAGCGGCCCCGCGCGGGGCCGGACCCCAGGGCGGTGATCTGGATCTGGCTCGGCATGCCGTAGCGCAGCGCCGCCTCTACCGCCGCGCCGGCCTCGTCGGCGTGCACGTGAACGGAATGGCAGTCGGCGCGGTCGCCGGCGATCGCCACCGAGTCGCCGAGCGCCTCGAGTCGCTGCCGCAATGCCTCGAGGTCCTCGGCATCGCAGCCGGTCAGGAGGTACATGACCTCGAACTGCGGCGACGGTCGGTCACCGCTGCTTGCAGCCGTGCCGCCCCGCTCGGGATGCGGCACGTACTCCTGGCGGCCGGGCGCGTGGCCGGTCAACGTTGCGGCCAGCGCGTCGAGCAGAACC
>JGI26341J46601_10000176_pt1 | contig 19749 bp, 20 predicted proteins | sample BogFormECP12_OM3_FD_46601 | JGI IMG/M metagenome (IMG submission 46601) | reverse complement strand
ATCCCGTGCCGATGGCCCGTTCATAGACGTCATCGCAACCCAATCAGTCAGGCATCTGCAGTCCCAGCGGCTTCCCCTCCGCTGGCACCCACAGGTGCATACCAAGAGGAGAATAGCGGGACTAGTGGGGTTACTGCGACGGGTGAGAGCAAATAAATAAAATTCTATAAATTACTCTGATGTAATTCTTAGCTGCTCAGAGCGTGTTTTTGCGGCCCGCACGGCCTCGTCGACGGCCGCCCGCAAACCGCGGCCTTCCAGTTCCCGCAGCGCAGCCGCGGTAGTACCGCCGGGCGAGGTAACAATCGCGCGCAGCCGCGCGGCGGTGGTGTCCAGGGATAGGTCCGAGGCCTTCTCACCGGGTGCTCCGCGGTCCTGCTCCATTCGGTCCAGCAACATCGCCGCCGACCCGGCCATCGTCTGGGCGACCAACTCGGTGGCCACCGAGCGGCTCAACCCGACTCCGACGGCGGCGTCCACCAACGCCTCGACCATCAGGAAGAAATACGCCGGACCGGAACCGGATACCGCCGTCACGGCGTCCAGGTGTTCCTCGGGCACCGTCAGCACGGCACCCACCGAGTCGAGCAGCGCAGCGACCTCTTTGAGCTGCTCATTGGTCGCGAACCGGCCCTTGGCCATGGCGCTGATCCCGGCGCCGACCAATGCCGGCGCGTTCGGCATCACCCGGACCACCGGCGTCCCGGCCGTCAGTTTGGACTCCAGGTAGGCCGTGGTGACCCCCGCCGCGACGGTGATCAGCACCTGCTCGGGGACGTCGTCGCTGGATTCGGCGGCCAGCGCGGTGATCTCGGCGACCACCGAAGCGACGTCGGAGGGTTTCACCGCGATGATGACAAACGTCGCGTTCTCAACCGCATCATGCACTGAGGTCACCAGCACCGAATACGTCTCCGCGAGGTATCGCGCGCGATCGGGCATCTTCTCGGCCACCACCAGGTCCTTGACTTGGCGGCCGGCGCGCAGCAAGCCCGACAGCAGGGCCTCGCCCATGCTGCCCCCGCCGACGATCGCGATTCTCGCCATGTCGCACAGCATGGCAGANGACTAAGGGTTTCGCGGGTACCGGGCGATCGCAAGCGCGGCGAAGCCGGGCGCAGCGGGTCGCCCGCGATACTCAGGCCTGCGCCGCGGGGACCATCGCCAGCTGGCGGGCCTGCACCACAATGCGGCCCTCGCAATCGACGACGGTGTGGTCCTCGTCGAACCAGTCTTGCCCGATCTGCATGCAGGTGCACACCACCCGCAACCAGCCGNCCGCCGGCACTGCCCGCAGGTACGCGGTCAGCTGCACCGTCGGCGCCCAGCCAGTGCGGTTCACCGCGAAAGTCACCGGCGCCGAAACATCTCCGCACATCAGCGCGAACAGCACGTCGGGCGCCAGGCCGCGCGGCCGCACCCACAGCTGGATCACCGGTGGCCGGCCGTCGGTGGGGCGCAGCGTGGTGATCAGGGGCCGCACATCGCAGCCCTCGGCCAGGTTGACCAGCCCGGCCAGCGGGTGGCCGGGACCGATCGGCGCGACATCGCCGGGCGGCTCGGGGTCCATCAGGCCCACCACCGGATTGGCCGACAGCAGCGGCGGTGCCAGGTGCTCGGGCTCGCCGAGTGTGATCACGGCGTGCACGGCGGCGCGGTCACCCTGAATGAGCTCCACATCGACGACGCTGATCCGGCGCCCGCGCTTGCGGATCGACGTCACGAGCTGCATCGGGCCGGGGTCGGGCGCCGACAGGAAACTGCCGGACACCGCGACAGGCTCGACGGGCCCGCCGTGGGCAGTGCGGGCGGCGTTGGCGCACAACGCCAGCATCGCCCCGCCGTGCACCTTGGGCCCGATGGTCCAGTGCTTGTTCAACTCACCGGCAAAGACGCCGGGGTCGACCTCGCGCAGCGCCATCGCAGAGCTGAATAACGCGGTCATGAACTCCTGCGGTTTCCTTCGGGTTCCTTTGGGCGCTCAGCGCAGCAGGTACGTGCGGGCGAATTGCAGCGACTCGGCCAACACGGCCTCACGCTCGTGGGTCGAACCCGCTCCGGACGTCGACACCTCGAGGATGACATGGCCGGCGAAGTCGCTACCCGCCAACATCTCACACACCTCGACCACCGGCTGGGTGCCCCGGCCCGGCGCCAGATGCTCGTCGGCCGGCAGTCCGCTGCCGTCGCACAGGTGCAAGTGCACCAGACCCGAGCCCATCCGGCGCGCCATGTCCAGCGCGTCGGTACCCGCCGTTGCGGTGTGCGACAGATCCAGCGTGTAGTGCGCGTGGTTGCCGTCCAGGGGGTCGTAGGACGGCGCGAACGCCGAGATCCCCGGCCCGGGGCCGCCGCCGCGTTTGCGCATCCGTTCCTTCAACTGCTCGGCCCGAAAGAACCGGTCCGCCCGGAACGGGAACATGTTCTCCACGGCCACCAGCACGTCGCTGGTTGCCTCCAAGTTGGCGACCTGCTCGGTAAACCCCTCGACGTAGCGCCGTTGCCAGCGAAACGGCGGATGCACGACGACGGTTTGCGCGCCGAGCTGTTCGGCGGCCCGCACGCTGCGTTCAAGCTTGGGAATCGGGTTGGCGCCCCACACCCGCTGCGAGATCAGCAGACACGGCGCGTGCACGGACAGCACCGGCATCCGGTAGCGCTGCGACAGTTTCTCCACGGCGTCGATGTCCTGGCTGATTGACTCGCCCCACACCATCAGCTCGACGCCGTCGTAGCCGAGATTGGCCGCATACTCGAAAGCGGCCTCGGTCCTCATCGGATAGACCGAGGCCGTCGACAGACCGACCTTGATTGCTGGGCGCACGCGAGTTCTGCTGCGCGCCTAGCCGGATTGCAACAGCGCTAACGGCCCCAGCGTGACCAGCGCCCCCACAGCCACTGCGATCAACGTGCTGGCGATGTCCTCGGTTTTGCGCACCACCCGGACGCCGACCACCAGACCGAGAATGACGAGCACCGAAAGTACCAGCGCCACAATGTTGTTCCACCGCCACAGCTGGTCGAACGCGATGAACAGCCCGGCGCCGAATCCAACGGCCAGAATCGACTGCAGGACAACCATTCCGCCGGCCCGCATGGTCTCGCTGCGGGACCACGTGGCGGAATCCGCGCCGTGAAGATCGGCGATGTCGTCCTCGGGGTAGTCCTCCTCCTCGGCGATGTCGCGGTAGTCCGCGCCAGGATGCGGTTCGAAGTCCTCAGCGGCGTCCTTGCCTCGTGAGCGACCGGCAGCGGAACGCAGGTACGAGCGCACGTAGGCGGAGTCTTCGTTGGCGAGTTCGGCGTCCCGCACCTCGGTGTCCATCACGTCCACCGACATCCCCGCGTAGTCCTCCACCGGGTCCGGGTTCATCCCCTCGGCGCCGGATCGATCCACCGACTGGTCTTCGCCGCCGGAACGGCCGCCGTTGGCGCCGACGGTGTTGCGCGACGGCAGCGGGTAGGGACTGCGCTCGGGACGCGAATCCCGCGACTCTGGCCGTGGTTCACGCGGACGAGGGGGCGGCGACTGCGGCCAACGCGGCTCGGNTTCGGACCAATAGCGCGACTTCTCGTCCGCCGCGTCGGAAACCAACTCGTCGAGCCGAGCAGACCCGTTGGCGCGCTGCGCATGCGGTTCGGGAGTCGACTCACCGGTCGCTTCGGGTTCGATGTCGTCATCGGTGATGGGTATTTCACCGGTCAATTCGGCGACAGTCACCGCATCGGAGTTGCCGCGACGTCGGCGACGGCGGTTAGGAACCGGGGCGCCGATCGTGCCATTCTTGGCCAACAACTCGGCAACCGAGATGGGTCTGGTATTCGCGCTGTCGTGTGATTCGGTCATCGTGTGTTGCCTCTCGATCGGTCAACCGCATTCCGATCAACTCGCTGGCTACCAGCATCCCGCACAGAAGTCTCGACGAGGGCGGTTCCGTCAGCTTCGCTATCGAGTTTGCGCAAAATGAGACCTTCTCGAAGCGCCCACGGACAAATATCTACCGTTTCTATCGACAGCGCTCGCATACTCGCCTCTGCGACCAAAGCTCCCGCCACAATTTGCGGCGCTCGCTCGGCGCTAACTCCTTCCAATTCCGCACGGTCAGCGGTCGTCATCCTAGAGATGAAAGATATGAGTTGTCTGAGGCCGTTGGCGGTGAGTGTCCTCTTCACGCGCGGTCCCGCGGCCGACGGCGCCGCACCGGTCAGCCGGGCCAGCGAACGGAACGTCTTCGACGTCGCCACCGCAAGGTCGGGGGTGCCGGCATCGAGCATTTTGGCGCTGGCGTCAGCCAGTTCGGAGTCCAGCCAGTCACGCAGCATCGCCACCCGGCGCCGGCCGGGGGGATCATCGTTGAGCCATTCGCGGGTGAGCCGCCCGGCGCCCAGCGGCAGCGACAACGCGACCTCGGGTTCCTCGTCGACGCCGTTGGACAACTCCAGCGAGCCGCCGCCGATGTCGAGGTTGATGATCCGGCCCGCACTCCAGCCATACCAGCGACGCACCGCCAGAAACGTCAGCCGCGACTCGTCGACACCCCGCAGCACTTGCAGTTGGACCCCGGTCTCTTTGCGGACCCGGGCCAGCACGTCCTCGGAATTCTTGGCGTCGCGGACCGCCGACGTGGCGAACGCCATCAATTCGGCGCAGCCCGAGCTGTCCGCGATTTTTTCGAACTCGTCGATCGTCTCGATCAGCTTGTCGGCGCCGCGCCGGGTGATTTTGCCGGAACTGTCGATCGACTCGGCCAACCGCAGGGTGGCCTTGGTCGAACTCATCGGCGTTGGATGTCCGCCGCGGCGGGCGTCCACCACTAGCAGATTGACCGTGTTGCTGCCGACGTCCAGCACTCCTAATCGCACGAAACACAACCTTACGGCTGAGGCGCTGCAGCGCTGGATTCGACTACCGTGAAAACCGTGGCAGATTCGCAGGCCCATCACCCCGGTGAAGTCGAATTGGACTTCGCGCGCGAATGGGTGGAGTTCTACGACCCGGACAATGCCGAGCATCTGATCGCCGCCGACCTGACCTGGTTGCTCTCCCGCTGGACCTGCGTGTTCGGCACTCCAGCCTGCCAGGGCACCGTCGAGGGGCGTCCTGACGACGGATGTTGCTCGCACGGGGCGTTTTTGTCCGACAAGGACGACCGGGCCCGGCTGGACGACGCTGTGTCCAAGCTCACCGATGAGGATTGGCAGTTTCGCGAAAAGGGCTTGAGCCGCAAGGGCTATCTCGAACTCGACGAGCATGAGGGCGAAGAGCAGTTCCGCACCCGCAAGCACAAGGGCGCGTGCATCTTCTTGAACCGGCCGGGGTTTCACGGCGGCGCGGGCTGTGCGCTGCACAGCAAAGCGCTGCGCCTCGGCGTGGCACCGCTGACGATGAAACCCGACGTCTGCTGGCAGTTGCCGATCCGCCGCAGCCAGGAATGGGTGACCCGCCCGGACGGCACGGAAATCCTGAAGACCACCGTCACCGAGTACGACCGCCGCGGCTGGGGTGCCGGCGGCGCCGACCTGCACTGGTACTGCACCGGCGATCCGGCCGCCCATGTCGGGGCCGAGCAGGTATGGGTGAGCCTGGGGGCCGAACTNACCGAACTGCTCGGCGAGAAGGCCTACGCGGAGCTGGCGGCAATGTGCAAGCGGCGCAGCGCATTAGGGCTCATCGCCGTCCACCCCGCAACGCGAGCCGCTGAATAGCGTGGAGCTGCACTCGGCTGCCGCACCACGTTGGCGCGGCCAGCCCGGGCGCCTGGAGGTCTGGTATGCGACGCTGTCGGATCCCGCAACGCGGGCCGCGCTCTGGGTCCACTACGAGACGGTGTCGCCGACGTCGGGCAGCGCAGAGGGTCCCTATGCGCACGGCTGGGCGAGTTGGTTCCCCGCCGCCGGCCCACCGCACACCGAGCGTTTCGGTCCCGAACCCGCAGCGCCGGCCACGGGGCCAGTTTGGCTCAAGGTTGCCGATGCTCGAATCGCCTTGGCGGAGCTGGCCGGACGAGCCGGGTCACTGGGGTGGGACCTGACCTGGACGGGCACCGGTGGGCCGCTGTGGACCTTCCCGCGGTCGGCGTGGGAACGCGAACTGCTCCCCGGCGCGCAGGTGGTGCTCGCCCCGACCGCAGAGTTCACCGGCTCGCTCAGCACCGGCGACACCGCTCACCGCGTCGACCGGTGGCGCGGTGCAGTGGCGCACATCTACGGGCACGGCAACGCGAGGCGCTGGGGGTGGATCCATGCCGACCTCGGCGACGGCGACGTGCTGGAAGTGGTCACCGCGGTGTCGCGCAAAGCCGCCTTGCGCAGACTCCCACCGATGGCATTCGTACGGTTCCGTATCGACGGAAAGGATTGGCCGGCAAGCGGTTTGCCATCGTTACGGATGCGGACCAGGCTGGGCTTGCGGCATTGGCAGCTGGCAGGACGTATCGGCGGAAGCCGGGTGCTGATCCGTGTCGACCAGCCCGCCGAGCGATGCGTGAGCTTGGGCTATACCGATCCTGACGGCGCCGCCGCGGTGTGCACCAACACCGAACAAGCCGACATTCACGTCGAGATCGACGACCGCCGCTGGTCGGTGATCGGGACCGGCCACGCCGAGGTCGGCTTACGGGACGCGTCGGCGCCCGGTCAGCTCTCGAGTTTGTAGCCCAGGCCGCGCACCGTCACCAGATGTATCGGGTTGGCCGGGTCCGCTTCGATTTTCGACCGCAGGCGCTTGACGTGTACGTCGAGTGTCTTGGTGTCGCCGACATAGTCGGCGCCCCACACGCGATCGATCAGCTGTCCACGAGTCAGCACCCGTCCGCTGTTGCGCATCAGGTACTCGAGCAGGTCAAACTCCTTGAGCGGCAAGGTGATCGGCTCACCGTTGACCGAGACGACGTGGCGCTCGACGTCCATCCGCACCGGCCCGGATTCCAGCACGCCGTCGGTGACCTCGGAGTCGTCGTCGCCGCGGCGGCGCAGCACCGCCCGGATCCGGGCAATCAGCTCACGCGCCGAATATGGCTTGGTCACATAGTCATCGGCGCCCAGCTCCAGGCCGACGACCTTGTCGATTTCGCTGTCACGCGCGGTCACCATGATCACCGGCACGCTGGAGCGCGATCGCAGTTGCTTGCACACGTCGGTGCCAGACATTCCCGGCAGCATCAGATCGAGCAGCACGATGTCGGCGCCGGCCCGGTCGAACTCGGCCAACGCGGATGGGCCGTCGGTCACCACGGTGGCCTCGAAACCCTCTTTGCGTAGCAGAAACGCCAGCGGATCAGCCAGCGATTCTTCGTCCTCCACGATCAGGACACTGGTCACGGGCGCCACTCCTCCTCATCGCTTCGCTCTGCATCGTCGTATGCGCAGGTCATCGGTGTAGTTCTTCCTCTCGTTGGGGAACCTTGGGTCGGATTTCGCGCTGGGGCGGTTGGTCGGTCTGTTCACACTCGCCGTCGTATGCCGGGATGGACAACGTGAACGTCGACCCCGTTCCCAGCTGGCTCCACAACCCGATCGTGCCGTTGTGGTTGGCCGCGACGTGCTTGACGATGGCAAGGCCGAGCCCGGTGCCACCGGTGGCCCGCGAGCGCGCCTTGTCGGCGCGGAAGAACCGCTCAAAGACCCGCTCCTGGTCTTTGCGGGCGATGCCGATGCCCCGGTCGGTGACCGCGATCTCGATGTTCTCGCCGCGGCGACGGCGGCTGATGGACACCAGCGAGCCGGGTGGCGAATACGCGATCGCGTTGGACACCAGGTTGGCCAGTGCGGTGACGAGCAGGGCCTGTTCGCCCAGCATTCGCAGACCACTCGGTTCGTCGGTCCGAACCGTGATATCGGCGTTGTCGGCCGGCACCTTGTGGCGTGAAATCGCTTCGGACACAACGATGTCGACGTCGACGGCGTCCATATCCGGCAACCGCTCCGCGCCCTGCAGCCGGGACAGCTCGATCAGCTCGCTGACCATGTCACCTAGCCGGTTGGCCTCGACGAGCACCTTCTCGCCAAACCGCCGCACCGTCTCGGGGTCGTCCGCGGAGGCCAGCAGGGCCTCTGCGAGCACGGCCATCGCGCCGACCGGCGTCTTGAGCTCGTGGCTGACGTTGGCCACGAAGTCGCGCCTGGTGGCCTCCATCCGTGCGTATTCGGAGTGGTCGTAGACGAAGACCACGGCGAACCGGCGATCCTCCTCGCTGAGCAGCCGGGCCTGTCCGTGCACCGACAGGCCCGATCGTCCCGGAACGAGCCGCTTGCCGGGCAGCAGGTCGAACTCGACGTCGGCGCCGTCGCCCAGGGTCTGGCGCGCCGCCTTCCAGGCCTCGTCGTCGAGCTGACGCTCGCGCACCAGGCCGAGCTCTTTGGCCCGGCTGTTGTGATAGACCACGTCGCGGTGACGGTCCACGACTGCGGTACCAAGCGGCATCAGCGCAACAATGCGCTCCAACATTTGCGCGACGGTGATCCCGGCGGCTTCGACGGCCACCCGCTGGCGTCGCTCCCGACCCCGCGGTGCCAGTCGTGCGCCTAAGCCGACGCCGACGGCCAATGCCACGAGGAACAACACCCCGGCCAGTGACAGGGCCGAGAACACAGTCACATTAAAATCCTACAAATCCGGTGAACGCCGACCCAGCAGCGCAAGGCCAAAATCGGACATGTCACACGCGACAAGACAGGTGTTCCACGGCTGTTCATGCCACGTTTGCCCTTCGCCCAGGAAAGCGGGGCTACCGCGCGCCTTGGCTGGCCACCGCCGCCGCGCCCGCGGCAGCGGCTTCCGGATCGAGATAGCTGCCGCCGATGACCGTGGGCCGCATATCGGCGTCCAAGTCGTAGCGCAGCGGAATGCCGGTGGGGATGTTGAGTCCCACGACGTCCTCGTCGGACATGCCATCCAGATATTTGACCAGGGCGCGCAACGAATTGCCGTGCGCGGCGATCAGCACCGTCTTGCCGGCCCGCAGATCCGGGATGATGACGTCGGTGAAGTACGGCAAGAACCGGGCCACCACGTCGGCGAGGCATTCGGTCAGCGGACCGCCGCCGATGTTCGCGTAGCGGGGGTCGGTGTCCTGGCTGAACTGGCTGCCCTTTTCGATCGGCGGTGGCGGGGTGTCATAGCTGCGCCGCCAGGTCATGAACTGCTCGTCGCCGTAGCGCTCCTTGATGTCGGCCTTGTCCAGGCCCTGCAGCGCGCCGTAGTGCCGTTCGTTCAGCCGCCAGCTGCGCCGCACCGGAATCCAGTGCCGGTCGGCGGTGTCCAGCGCCAGGTTCGCGGTGGTGATGGCCCGTCGCAGCAGCGAGGTGTACACCACGTCGGGCAGCAGATTGTGCTCGGCGATCAGCTCACCGCTGCGCAGCGCCTCGCCGCGGCCCTTGTCGGTTAGGTCGACGTCGACCCAGCCGGTGAACTGATTGCTCGCGTTCCATTCGCTCTCGCCGTGGCGGAGCAGCACCAGCGTGGCGACCGCGTTTCCCATGGTGGCAAGTCTCTCACCCCTCGCCGGCGGCCTTCGGCGGGACCGGGTCGCGGTGAGGTGAGTCACATCGGGCTTGAGACGATTGATACCGGTATACAGTTACTCCGTAACCGAGTATCAGAGCGTCCGGCCGAGGAGGATTCGATGAGCGAGAAGACAACGTGCATAGTCGTCGGCGGCGGCCCTGCCGGAATGGTGGCGGCTCTACTGCTGGCCCGAGGGGGCGTGGAAGTGACCGTGCTGGAGAAGCATGCCGACTTCCTCAGGGACTTCCGCGGGGACACCGTCCATCCCTCGACGCTGCGGCTGCTGGATGAGCTCGGCCTCTTCGAACGGTTCGACGCGCTGCCGCACACCAAGCTCACCGGATGGGGATTAGACCTGCCCGATGGCCGTAAAGCGCCCGTCATCGACTTCACTCGGCTGCGCTTGCCTCATCGCTACATGGCGATGGTGCCCCAGTGGGACCTGCTCGACCTGCTGGCCGAAGCCGGGCGGGAGGAGCCGACTTTCACCCTGCGGATGAGCACCGACGTCACCGGGCTGCTTTACGAGGCAGGCCGCGTCGTCGGAGTGCGCTACGACAGCCCCGGTGGGCCGGGCGAGCTGCGCGCCGACCTGACGATCGCCTGCGACGGGCGCTGGTCGCTGTGTCGGCGCGAGGGCGGCCTCGTCCCGCGCGAGTACCCGGTGGACGCCGACGTGTGGTGGTTCCGGCTTCCGAAGGCCGAGGGCGTCGGCGACACTCTGCTGCCACGGTTCAAAGACGGCTTGTTCCTCGGCGTCATTCCGCGCAAGGACTACCTGCAAACCGGCTACTTCCTCCGCAAGGGCGCGGACGCCCAGCTGCGGGCTCGAGGCATCGAGGCGCTACGCCGCGACATCGTCACCGCCATTCCCGAGCTGTTCGAGGCCGTCAACGGCCTGGAATCGATGGATGACGTCAAGCTGCTCGACATCCGGCTCAACCGGTTGCGGCGGTGGTACACGAACGGGCTGCTGTGCATCGGCGATGCCGCGCACGCCATGTCCCCGGCCGGCGGTGTCGGCATCAACATGGCCGTCCAGGACGCGGTGGCTGCGGCGAGGCTGCTGGCGGCACCGCTTCGCGAACACCGAGTCACCGCCAGGGACTTGGCCGCCGTCCAGCGCCGCCGCGAGTTCCCCACGGCAGTCACCCAGACGTTTCAACGCTTCCTGCATGCGCTGATGCGCCGCGCGATCGATTCCGGCAAGACGCCATCACCCAACAAGCTGTTGCGCGTCGTGGCTCGCTTTCCGCAGCTGTCGGTGATCCCCGCGTACCTGATGGGCGTCGGCGTCAGGCCTGAACACGCTCCGGAGTTCGCACGCCGGGCACCCCAACCGGTATCCGCGATTAGCTCCAACGAAAGGGATTGACGCTCATGGCATTTGCTGCGTCAACGGTTGGCGAAGTGCCCGCCGACGTGGTCGAGGCCGCGCTGCGTGCCGCCGAGAGCCTCGGGCGGGACGTCGCCGATGTACCGCTGATCGCCATCGCTCGCGAGGCCGGGATGTCGCGCAGCACGCTGATCCGGCGGTTGAACGGCTCCCGGCAGCCGTTGGACGACGCCGTGCGCGCCGCCGGAGTGGAGCCCGGCGGCCGGCCGCCGGTGCGCGAACGCGCTGTGCTTGCGGCGGCGTCGCTGATCAGCGACCGCGGCCTGGCCGCCGTGACATTGGAAGCGGTTGCAGCGCAAGCCGATTGCTCAGTACACAGCCTGTATGCGGTGTTCGGTGGCCGCGACGAGTTGTTGCACAGGGTCTTCGACCGCTACGGCCCGATCCTGGATCTCGACGAGGCGGTCTCTGACCAGAATGCCGAGCTCCGCGAAACCGTGCATCGGGTCTACCGGGTACTGGCAGAGGCGTTCAGCCGCGAACCGCGGGTGGCGCCGGCGATGCTAGCCGAAGGGCTGGCCCGTCCGACCTCACCTGCGGTGCAAGCGCTTTTGCAGTACCACGTGCCGCGCATGCTGGCCGGCGTGGGCCAGTGGCTGGCGGGTGAAATCACCGCGGGGCGTATCCGAGACCTGCCGTTGCCGTTGCTCATTCAGCAGATGCTAGCGCCGATCGCCGTGCACACCATGGTTCGGCCAGCCGTCGAAAACATCCCCGAGATCGAACTGCCGGAGTTGGATCAGGCGTGCGTGGTGTTCGCCGACGCATTCCTGCGCGCGGTCGCGACTTAGTCGTCGTCTTCGTCGAGTTGGTTGCTCGACTCTCCCCCGCAAGCGGGAGGTGCCCCCACCTCATCGCGCTTCGCGCTCTGCATCGTCGTCTTCGATCAGGTGGGCGAACGCCTGCAGGTTCTTCAGCGACTCACCGCGGGAGACCCGCCACTCCCATTCCTTTTGGATCGACGACCGAAAACCCAACTCCAGCAACGTGTTGAAGTCGGTATCCACCGCTTCGAGCACCTGCCCGAGCACCCGGTCGATCTCGGCCGCGTCCACCGACGCCAACGCCATTCGGCCCACCAGGTAGATGTCGCCCACGTTGTCCAACGTGTAGGCCACCCCGTACAGGCGGCGGTTGCGCTTGAGCAGAAACCGGTAAACGCCTTCGTGGTTCTCGTCGGGCTTGCGGCACACGAACGCCTCGATGCGCACCGAGTGCTCGCCGATGCTCAGGATGGTGTTGGTCTTGAGCTTGCGTTCCCCGGGCAGCTCCACGATCAGTCCCGGCAACCCGCCGTGCGAGCCGGGATGCCGTGAATACGTCAGGTCGCTGGCGTCCAGCGTGTCCTCGATCAGCTGCTGAACGTGCGGCACCGGCGGCGCCCCGCGATCGCCGGCTTGGGTCATTGGCGCCACTCCTCGATCCCGGCCACGCCGGCATCATCATCGTCGGCGCACGTCATGCCCAAGCCTCCCGCCGCGTTGGCCGTCTTCTGGCCCGCCGGGCCAGCGACAAATCGCTCACAGAACGCCGCGCGGCGGTGAATTCGCTGATCGCCCGCCGGTAGCTGGCCAGCAGCGCGTCGACGGTGTTGTCCCAGGAGAACGTCGCCGCATGCTCGACCGCAGCGCGGCGCATCGCCGCGGCACGCGGTCCGCCGAGCCGCAACATGTGGTCGATGGCATGCGCCCACCGGTCGACATCGTGACCGGACACCAACGTGCCGCTCACCCCGTCGCGCACCGCCACCGGTAGCCCACCGACCGCAGCCGCCACCACCGGCGTGCCGCAGGCCTGCGCCTCCAACGCGACCAGACCGAACGACTCCGAATAACTGGGCACCGCAACCAGGTCGACAGCCTGGAACAACGTGGCCAGGTCTTCTCGCGACTGCGGGGGCAGGAACGTCACCCGGGCAGTGATACCCAATTCGTCGGCGAGCCGAACAAGACCGTCCGGGGCGGCTCGTCCGCTGCCCGACGGCCCGCCGGCTACCACGACGTGCACCCGCGGCAGCTTGGCCGCCGCGCGCAGCAAGATGTCGGGGCCCTTCAGCGGTTGAATTCGCCCGACGAACGCCACCACCTCGCCGTCGGCAGGTAGCCCCAACTTCGCCCGGGCGGCGCGGCGGTCACCGGGCCGAAACACCCCCAGGTCGACGCCAGGGTGGGCGACGTCGATCCGGGCGGGGTCGGAGTGATGTAGCGAAATCAGTTGTCCGGCTTCGTCTTCGGTGTTGGCGATCAACCGGTCGGCTTCGTCGACCACCTGCTGCTCGCCGACGGTGCGCAGCGGCGGCTCGGGTATGTCACCTTCGGCCAGGGCGGCGTTCTTCACCGCGGCGAGCGTGTGCGCGGTGTGCACCAACGGCACCGACCAGCGGTCGCGGGCCAGCCAGCCGACCTGACCGGACAGCCAATAATGCGAATGCACAATGTCGTAATAACCCGGTTCGTGGGCGGCTTCGGCGCGCAGCACTCCGGCGGCGAACGCGCACAGCTGCGTCGGCAGATCGTATTTGTCCAGCCCTTCGAACGGCCCGGCCACCACGTTGCGCACCAACACACCGGGTGCCACCTGCACGATCGGCGGATCGGTGGACGCGGTGGCCCGGGTGAAGATCTCCACCTCGACGCCCCGTCGAGCAAGATGAAGCGCACTCTGCAGCACGTACACGTTCATCCCACCGGCATCCCCAATGCCCGGCTGGGCCAGCGGCGATGTGTGCACCGCCAGCACCGCGATGCGGCGCGGATCGGTCAACTCGGAGNTGTCCAGCCGAGAAAAATCAGTGTGGCCCACGGTCTCATCTTTGCAGGACCGCTCCGCGTGCCCCGAAGGCGCAGGTCAGGCCGGTGTCTCGGTGGCAGCCTCCAGCGCGACGACCGGCGGTCGGGCGCGACGCATGGCACTAAGCGGGTCGGCGTACAGCCCGGCCAGCGACACGATGCCGGCCCCGGCCTCCTGCACCCGGTTGCCGAAGGCGGTGACCCGGATGTCGCGCGGCGGCAGCACCGAGCGCGCGACGAACGCCGCCTCCACGTGCTCCATGCCCTCCGGATACTCGGTGAACGCCTGCCCGCCGACCACCAGGTCGTCGGGGTTAAGCAGATCGCGCAGCAAGGCGACCGCTTCACCCAGCACCTTGGCCCGCTCGGCAAGCAGGTCTGTGGCCTGCTGGTTGCCACTGCGTGCCGCACGCAGCAACTCGGTGACGGTAGCGGTGGATCCGGGATTACCGGCCGGCAGAATTCGCATCCGGCGCGCCGCGGCGAGCACGGCCTCGTCGCTGACGGTGGATTCCAACAGCCCGGAACCACCCAGCAACTCCGACTGCACGGGCAGGTTGGCGATGGTGCCCGGTCCGCTGGCGGGACTGTGCACGCGCCCGCCGATCGACAGCGCATAACCCACGGTTTCGCGCGCGTAGACGTAGAGGCTGGTGGTCGCGTTGGGCCCAAACCGGCGCATACCGAGCAGCAGTTCCGCCGCGGCCATCGCGTCGACGTGGGATGCCACCGACACCGNCAGACCCAGCGCCTCGGCGAACACNGGTCCGACCGGCGCGTCGCGCCAGCTCAGCCGGGCGTGGTCGACGTGCCCGCTGGCGCCGTCGACGATGCCGCCGATCGCCACCCCGACCCACAGCGCCCGCCGTCGATGCCACCGCCTCAGGTACCGCCGGGCGCCGTCGGCCAACGAGGCCAGCGCGGGCTCCTGGGCACTGCGCGGTGTCGGGGTTTCGACGGCGTCCAGGGTGCGGCCCAACAGGTCGGTGGCCACGATGCTGGTGGTTCGGGCCCCGATGTGGATGCCCAGCGTCAGAAACGGCTCGTGGTTGACCTCGACCGGCACCCGGGGACGCCCGATGGCACCGGAGACCGCCAGGTCGGCGCGTTCTCGCAGGATGCCGGCCTCTAATAGGGCGGTGACCTGGCGGTTTACCGTCGCAATGGAAAGCGAACTGATCTGGGCGACGCCGTCGCGGCCAATCGGGCCGCGTAGCCGCACGGCCCGAAAGACCGACGCTGCGGCGCCGTCGGACAGCTGCAGCAACGGCGCAATAACGCGGTGGCGCCCGGGTGGTCTGCGGCCGGGCCGGCCGTTGGGCTGGCTATGAGGGTGGGAAGTGAATGTGGTTGAGCGCACGTGTGTCCTTGTCCGAGTTCCGATGGCGGTCCATGCCGCGCATCGTGGCGAGCGCTTTGGGAGGTCGCTCAGGCGCGGCTAGCTGCGCTGCAACAACACGCGCAGTCCGCGAACGGACAGGCGCCGAACAAGGCACTGGAGTACACACGAGGAACTTAGCACGGTTACTAGAGTTGTTCAGGTGAATGACACTGAGCAACGGATCGCGGTGGTCACCGGCGCCAGCGCCGGTATCGGCGAAGCAACCGCGAGAACTCTTGCCGCGCAAGGTTTTCACGTGGTCGTCGTGGCACGTCGAGCCGACCGCATCAATGCCCTGGCGGCCGAGATAGGCGGAACCGCCATTGTGGCCGATGTCACTGATGGTGCGGCGGTTGATGCGTTGGCGGCTCAGCTGAAGCGGGTGAACGTGCTGGTCAACAACGCCGGCGGGGCCAAGGGCCTAGAACCGGTTGCCGACGCCGACCTGGAGCACTGGCGGTGGATGTGGGAGACCAACGTGCTGGGCACGCTGCGGGTCACCCGTGCGCTGCTGCCTAAGTTGATCGACTCCGGGGACGGCCTGATCGTCACCATCACTTCGGTTGCGGCGATGGAGGTTTACGACGGCGGCGCCGGCTACACGTCAGCCAAACACGCACAGGGCGCGCTGCATCGCACGCTACGCGGCGAACTGTTGGGAAAACCGGTGCGGCTCACCGAGATTGCTCCCGGAGCGGTCGAAACCGAGTTCTCACTGGTCCGATTCGGCGGCGACCAGCAGCGTGCCGACGCCGTCTATACGGGCATGACGCCGTTGGTGGCCGCCGACATCGCCGAGGTGATCGGGTTTGTGGCGTCCCGGCCGTCGCACGTCAACCTCGACCAGATCGTCATCCGGCCGCGCGACCAGGCAACCGCTAGCCGCCGGGTCGGCCGCTAGGTGTCGTCGGGGTGCCCGACAGCGTCGGCGCATTGTGTGGGGTGGCCGGGGCGCTGCGGGGTATCGACACCGGCGACGGCTTGGCTCCGTTGGCCGGCGGCAGCGCCGACATGCCCACCCAGGTGTCCCAGTCGACGGCCCAGTCCCAAATGTCGCCGTCGGAGTAGGACAGCTCGATCGAGCTGCCGGTCACCTCGACCGGGTCGCCGTAGATCGCGCTGCTGAAGTACTGCTGGGCATCGGCGGTCGACAGGTTGATGCAGCCATTGGTGACGTTGCTGTTGCCCTGCGCGCCGGCGCTGGCCGGGTTGGCGTGGATGAACTCGCCATTGTTGGAAATCCGGACCGCCCAGCGCTCGTGTGCATTCGAATAGCCGGCGGCCGGGTTGGACATGTAGAAGTCGGCGTACTTCTCGGTGACCACGTGAACGCCGTTGCGGGTGACGTTGCGGGCCTTGTCGGCTTCGCCGTAGCTGCACGGGAAGTCCATGATGACGCCCTCGTCGCGGACCACCTGGATGCGGTGTGAGGACACTTCGGCTTTGACGACTTGGCGGCGACCGATCTCGATGGCCAGGCTCATGTCCTGCTTGCCGTAGGCGCCGTCGCCAAACGCCAGCCCGTAGAGCTTGGCGTCGACGTTGACCTTGGTGCCGGCCGGGTAGTACTCGCGGGTGCGCCAGTGCACGCGGGCGCCCCCGACTTCGTCGGGCAGCCACGCCCAGCCGCCCTCGACGGGCGGCTCGGTGGTGACTTTCAAGGCCCGCTCGACGGCGGCCTTGTCAGCGATCGGCGCGTCGAATTGGATGATGACCGGCGCCGCGACGCCGACGGTCTGCCCGTCGGCGAGCTGAAACCCGCCGTCGATCACCTTGGTGGGCGCCACGGTGGTGAGCTTGCCCTTTAGCGGGACGGCCTTGCCGTCGTGGCCGACCGCCGACCCGCTCCAGTTGTATGTCGCGTCGTAGCCGAGCGGCTCGGTGATGGTGTAGATGGTGCGGTCTCGATTGAGCGCGCCGGCGACCACCTTGCCCGACGAGTTGGTCAATGCGACGTGCTGGAACCAGCCGTCGCGCACCTCGACAGTGATCGGCGCGGTGGGCAACACCTCGGTGGTCTTGTCGGCCGGGCGGAACGTCACGCTGACCTCGGCAGGCGGCTTGGCCTTCTCCGATTGCTTACTCGACCCGCCGAAGCAGGCGGCCAGCACGTTCGGCGCGAAGATGCCGACCGCAAGGGTCGTCAAAGCCCGGCGCCGATTCACCGGCGTGAGGCCGCGCGCGGTATCCACGACTCAAAAGATACCGGCGAAATTGACCCCGGCTCGCACACGCGGATTAGAACGAGCAGCCGACCAGCACCGGCTCGGGTGTGAGTGTGACACCAAACACATCACAGACGCCGTCTCGGACGGTGCGCGCCAGCGAAATCACGTCGTCGGCGCTGGCCTCGCCGCGATTCGTCAAAGCAAGCGCATGCTTGGTCGACAGCCGAGAGCGCGCGGTTGGGACGTCCGGATAACCCTTGCCGAAACCCGCTTGCTCGACGAGCCAGCCGGCGGCGAGTTTGACGCCGTCGGGCGCCGGATAGTGCGGCACCGCGCGGCCGACGCTGTCAGCCAGCTGGCGGTAAAACTCCGGCGCGACAACCGGATTGGTGAAAAACGAGCCCACACTCCAGGTGTCGTGATCCGCCGGGTCGAGCACCATGCCCTTGCGGGCGCGCAAACTCAGCACAGCGTCCCGGACGGTCGCGGGATCCGCGCTCTCCCCCGCCGTCGCGCCCAGCGTGGCGACCAATTCGGCGTAGCGCAGCGGCGCGCCGCGGCCCGAAGCGTCCAGCGCGAACTCGACCTCCAAAACGATGGCCGCGTCGGAGTGTTTGAGCACGCTGGTGCGATACCCGAACCCCAGCTCACTGGGTGGCGCCCAGCGCACCGCGCCGCTGCGCCGGTCCAGCAGCCGGACCCGCGTGATGGTGTCGGCCACCTCGGCTCCGTAGGCGCCGACGTTTTGAACCGGCGTGGCACCCGCCGAGCCGGGTATGCCGGAGAGGCATTCCAGCCCGCCCAGTCCCGCGGCGATGGCCGCGACTACCACGTCGTCCCACACCGCCCCGGCCTCGGCCCGCACGATGTTGCCGTCGACGCTGATCTTGTCGGTGGCCAACCGCACGACGGTCAGATCGGTCAGCGTCTCGGCGATCACCACATTCGAGCCGCCGGCCAACACCAGCAGCGGCTGGCAACCCTCGCCGTCGAGCCGGCGCAGCGTGGCGACCACCTGCTCGGTGCTGGTGCAGGTGATGACCCGCGGTGCGACCGGGCCGACCCGCAACGTGGTCAGCGGCGCCAGCGGCACCGCTTCGTCGACGCGCGCACCGGCGAAAAGTGTTCCCACCACGAGTCGCAACGGTAGCCTGACCTGCTATGCCGCGTTCGTTCGACATGTCCACCGACTATGCGGTGACCGTCGAAGAGGTTCTCCGGGCGTTCAGCGACGAGCAGTACTGGTTGGCCCGCCTCTCAGATTCGGGCGCCGACGACACCACGCTGGATTCGATGCAACTCGGCGGTCCGTCCGGCAACGATGGCAGCATCGACGTGATCACCACGCAGGTGCTGCGCGCCGATCGGCTGCCGGGCCTGATCACCCAATTCCACCGTGGCGCTCTGCGGATCCGCCGCGAGGAGCGATGGGAGCCGATCGCCAACGGCTCGGCGACCGCGAACGTCACCGGATCGATCCTGGATTCGCCCGCGTCGTTGACGGGCAATGCGGTGCTGGAGCCGGTGGCGGAAACCGGCGGGGCCCGGATGAAGCTGCGGGCTACCATCGAAGTGCGCATCCCGCTGGTCGGCGGCAAGCTGGAGAACTTCATCGGCAACCAGCTCGTCGAGTTGCTGATCGCCGAGCAGCGTTTCACCACCACCTGGATCGGTGAAACCGGGTAGCAAGATCGCGCTCAGGCGCGGCCTTCCGCGGCGTCGATGGCGCCGTTGAAGANGTCCCCGATGACCCTCTTGAGCACCGGTGTTAGCAACCAATCAAGACCGGGGATCTTGGGTGTCGACCGCAGGTGCCAACTGACCGCGGTTCCCGTGCCGGCTTCGCGCAACTCGATCGTGCCGACATGATCCCGGACCGGCGCCCCGGAGACCAACTTGTACGCGTAGCCCGTAGGTCGCTGATACTCGATGATCTCTTCGACAATTGCGGGCCCAACCGCTTCGAGGCGCCTGACCGCACCGACACCGTTCGGCGCGGGGACTCCCTCGCGATCCAGCGTGCTGCGACGGCACAACCGCGCGTGGTCCGCGATCGCGCGGTGGTCGGTGAGGGCGTCGAACACCGTCTCGATCGGCGCCGTCGTGGTCCGGGTGAGAGTGAACTCGATCATCGGCCCACCACGCTCCCGAATACCCAGTTGTCCACCGTCATGGTTCCTCTCTTCCGCTAGGTCACTGAATTCTGGCATCCGCGGTTTTCGCCTCGCGCTTGATGGGGGTGACCCGCTGCGCCCGGCTTCGCCGCGCTTGCGATCACCCCTAGCCTGCATGGGGGTGACCCGCTGCGCCCGGCTTCGCCGCGCTTGCGATCACCGCTAGGCTGCATGGGGGTGACCCGCTGCGCCCGGCTTCGCCGCGCTTGCGATCACCCCTAGGCTGGCGGTCATGCGGATCGCGGTAGCACAGGTCCTCAGCGGCACTGATCCGGCCGACAACCTGCAGTTGGTGCGGGACTACACCGGGCGGGCCGCCGACGCCGGTGCGCGGTT
>JGI26341J46601_10000173_pt1 | contig 19813 bp, 16 predicted proteins | sample BogFormECP12_OM3_FD_46601 | JGI IMG/M metagenome (IMG submission 46601) | reverse complement strand
GGCCTACTGCGCGAGCCGTTGTACATCTTTTCGTAGATGCGCTCAGAGAACATCGGATCCTCATCGACGCATTCCGCTGCGAGCTCATGCTCGACGATGGCGGCGACGATCGGCGGCGTGCCGAGAGCCGCGCCGATCCCGGTGAGGCCGTTGTCTGTTTCAACGCGGATTAGCGTCGCATCACTCTTGACCTTGATTCCAAGGTCGGTGCGGTGACGCTTTTCCTCCGGAACGGGTGCCGACATTGGAATCGCGAAGACTTTGACGATTTTCATGGTCGTTCTTTCCCTGATCAGTCGGTCCCATCTCGATTTTGAATGGCCTTCGCCGTCAATCGCAGAATGTCATACACCTCGATATTTCAAAGCGGGCAATCTCGTATTCGCTGGCGGGCAATTACAGAACCGGGACCAAGTCGTCCATTCCGATCACCCTTTCAAGTTCTCGCCCGTCGGCTGTCCGCCGCGGATACTGGCGTGCGACGCGAACGCAGCGAGGGACGTCAAGTAGTCAGCCGCGACGCTGCCGCTCGACTTGCATATGGGCGAGAAACGGCACCAGCGGATGGGCGCCCATTGCAACGATTGTGCGGGTGTCGAGTGCTATCAACGCCTCGCGCTGCTCCGCCGTCAGGCGGAAGCGATCGGCGTATCCAGCGGCATCGGCTAGAAAGGTGGTGCGGTTTGCCTCGTCATGGGCGAGGCCGTGCAGGGCGACAGTCAATTCGACGAGCTCGGGTTTGATCGACGGGTAGTGCGGTTCGGGCCGCGCCGCCGGCGGGCTGAACCAACCGAGTGAGGCGTAATTGTGGTGCCAGCTCGGCTCAAGCGAGACGATGTCGGGCTTGCGCTCACCAAGCGCGCCCGCTGCGCAGGCCCAGCAGCGAAGTTCGACATTGCCGGCAGCGTCGAGTTCTGCCGCGTCATACCCGACCAACGATTTGAGATTGCCAGCGGCAATCCTTGCGAGCGCCTCGCGGTCCCAGGCAAGGTCGGGCGAGGCGTAGCGTTCAGTCCCCGGGTAATGAGACATGCCGCCGCTCGCCAGCACCACTGTCGTCACCCCTATCGCGCTGATGATGCGCGCCAGGGCCTGACCAAAGGCGTAGCAGCGCTCCATCGACGGTTGCGGCGGCAGGTAGGCGTTGACATAGATCGGCAGAACCGGGTCGGTGATCTCGAGATGGGTCAGCGGGATACCGAGCGCGTAATCGATCTTGGCGACGCTAGTGAAGGCCGGATCGAAACCCTGGGCGTACATTTGGCGCACGATCTCGAACCCGATCTCGCCGGCACACGCCAATGAAAATGGCGACCAGCGAACTCGCCCTTTGCCTCGTCGCCGACATGGATCGTGAAGGGCGGTGCGGCAGTGTGGAAGAACTGCTCCACATGATCGTTGGCGAAGATGATCCATAAATCGGGGCGCAGCGCCCGCAATCGGGTGCCGATCTCGGCTGCCACAGTCTTGACGCGCTCGACCGTGTCGCGATCCTCGGTTTCCGGCATCGTGAAGAACTGCGGAGCATGAGGCAGCATCGCTCCGCCGATCACACTTGACGTCATCGCCCCTCCGAATCGATCGACTATCCGCGCTATGGTACTTGGCGCCGAAGTTCCGGGCTCTCTGATCGCGGACGACGACAGTCGCCTTCAATCGGGTGCCAGCCTTGCACATCAGGTCTCGGGGAATTGTGTGCGCCAGTGGTTGGCGATGTCGATCCGCCGCGCAATCCACGCATTGCCCCGATCGGCAATGTGCCCGAGAATTTTGTCGAGGGCACCGATGCGGCCCGGCCGCCCGATTATCCGTAGGTGCAAGCCGATCGACATCATTTTCGGCGCGTGCGCGCCTTCTCGATGAAGCCAATCGAAGGCGTCGATCACATACGATGCGAAATCGCTGGCGCCACAGAACCGGTTGGTGTGAAAGAACTGCATGTCGTTTGTATCGAATGCGTAAGGCAGCACCAAATGCCGCTTACCGGCGACCTCCACGAAATACGGTAGATCGTCGTTATAGGCATCACTGTCATAGAGGAACCCACCTTCCTCTACCAGGAGGCGCCGCGTGTTGGCCGAGCCGGGGGACCGCGTATGCCACCCGACCGGCCTTATTCCGGTCACGCTCTTTATCACTGCCACGGTGCGCGCGATGCGGTCGCGTTCCTCGGCCTCGCCGAGATTAGCGTGGCCTTCCCACCGCCAGCCATGTGCCGAGATTTCGTGGCCGCGGCCCACTGCGTCTTGCGCCAAAAGCGGGAGCCGCTCGACGGTTTGCCCACTGGAGCTCACCGTCGCCGGTGCGTTGTGCTGCCCCAACAACGCCATGATGCGCCACCACCCGGCGCGCGAACCATATTCGAAATGGCTGTCAATCGCCGGATTGGGTTGCCCAAGGACAGGTTGCTCTATTTCGTACACCGCCTCGTTTTCGGTGTCGCCATCGGTGACCGAAAACTCCGCACCCTCCTCGAAATTGACGACGATCGACACTGCTACCCGAGCCCCATCCGGCCAATGCGGATGCGGCGGCGATCCGGCATAGCCGAGAAGGTCGCGCGCCTGTGGTGGTTGCTGCATTCGTTCTTCCTCGCGCTGTGAGGCGCCTGACAACATACTCTGGTCGCAGCAAATCAGTGATGCTTGGTCCAGTCGGTTGCCTCCGCATAGAACTGTTCGACCCGGTAGAACATCGGTTCGGCGAACGGCCGGTCCTGTTGCGAGGGCCAGCGTGCCGTCCTGAGGTAATCGACAACAAGCGGCCCTGCGCCAGCCTACCCCCATGAAACGCGGCGAGAGCGCCGCTTCAGACAGGAGTGAATTCGATAGTCTGAGCGCCCTGCCATAGGGTCAGGCGGCCAAGCTCCAGCAAGTGCTCGGCTCCCTCGACGATGGTCAGGAAGTGATTGCCAGCCAGTTGTCCGACCTTGCTGCCGAAGCGCACGCTGCCGTAGGCGAGCAGGATCTCGGTCTCGCTAATGCCGCCGGGGTGGAAGAGGAGCTGACCCGGGACGGGGTAGCTTGTCGCGTTCTCGTAGCCGAGGCCGAGATCAAGCCCGCCGAGTGGGATCCAGCATGCCTCTCCGCTCCACCGCACGTGGATCAGGCGCTCGCGGTACGGCAGCATGCTCTCAAATCGGGCGCAAGTCAGCGGGGCCGCGGCGCGTTCAAAGCGAGCCCCGAACGTGAACGGGCCACCGATGATGCGGACGTCTACCACGATCACCGACTATGGATTGTTGAGCCTGCACCGGTTGCCGCGAGACATTCGAATCGCCGGTGAGGGACACAGATTTCGAACCAGAGACGCGGTGCGGAGCATCGTTTCTCCTTTTGACTTTATATCGGACATTTATGGGGTAGAGCCCGTTTCGTGGCGTGCCGTCAACGATAGTCCTGCCACGGCGAGCTGTCGGCAGCGCCTTGGCCGCCTTTTGTCATTTGCCTACCGAGCCTCCATCCACTGCACAGTAAGGATCGACCTGGAGGCGTCAAGCGCGCATCTTGTAGATGTTCATCCGGGTGATCCCCTAATCACCGCAGCGCGTACCACGACCTACAGCGTGACTAAGCTCTCCCAGATGAAGAACCGTCACGGCAATCACGGCGAGTCCGCGCCTCTCGAGCGAACGGTCAATTTCGCGCACGATGGAAGCTCAAAAATCGGCGCCGGACGGCACTCGTGTCAGAGTACCGAGAAGCGGAAATGCCACCCGTAGGTGCGAGCCCTCCTCGCGTCAGCGCCACGCAACCTTTAGGTCATTCAATTTGCGTTTAAAACAACCTAGGGCTCCGGAGAAATGCAGCCGCCACCAATTCGAATCTGCAGGTCTAACCCAACAGCAAACAAACCCGATCGGCCGGGTCAGCCGATAGGCTGCGCGAGGACAAGCCAGCCGCCGAGGCACGCCGTGAGGTGCTGCATTCGAAGCCAGGCAACACGAACCAGCATGGAATATCGGGCGTCCCGCCTCTGCTCTGTCAGCCCTCGCGGCCTTTCTCCAAGGATTAGAGAACGCACCACGACGACGATCGCACGAATGGCGAACGGTTTGAGAGGTCGCCCTGCCACTCTCTTATCCTCCGATCTTGCCCATTCCCTCCATTACCAGGTAATCCCGGCGAAGACTCCGGTGAGGGCATTTCATGATGCTGCACATCTTAATTGCCGATGGCACGCCCGCCGCGATGCAGGCGGAGCGCGAAACGTTCGGTATTCCCTCAAACGCTTCGCTTTTCGACGCTGCGCTGAAGTCGCAACAGCCTCATATCCGCTGCTCGTCGATTAATGTTGCCGATGGCCAAGACCTGCCGGCCGGCGTGTCGCTCGAAGACTTTGACGGCTTAATGTTCAGCGGTTCGCCGCTGCATATTTACGACAGGACCCCGGAAGTAACCCGGCAAATCGATTTTGCGCGGGCAGTGTTTACGGCGGGCGTGCCTACATGGGCAAGCTGCTGGGGTCTGCAGCTCGCGACCGTAGCACTCGGTGGAACTGTCCGCCGCAATCCCCGTGGCCGCGAGCTCGGGGTGGCGAGAGCAATAACCGCCTCGGCTGCCGGCCGCTCCCACCCACTCCTGGCTGCGCGGCCTCCCGTTTTCGACGCTCTTTGCTCGCATATCGACGAGCTCGAACAGCTGCCACCAGGCGCAGAGGTGCTGGCTCAGAACGAGCTTTGTCCAATTCAGGCGCTGGCGGTGGAACTGCCGTCGGGAAGCGTCTTATTCGGGACGCAATACCATCCCGAGTTCACGTTATTAGTAGCAGCCGGGTTGATCGAGATGCGGGCCGCAAGTCTTGTAGTCGAGGGGTTCGGCCGCGATTGTGCCGAACTGGTTGCTATGGCCCGCGATTTCCGGACGCTGCATGCCGAGCCGGAACGCCGCGACCTGGCATGGCGCTACGGCATCGGCCCCGAGATCTTGGATCCTGCCCGCCGTACAACCGAAATCGGCAACTGGCTACGAGAGGCAGCGAAGATTTCCAGCTCATGACATCACAAACCGGGGCCACGCTCTTCCGAAATCGCTACGCCGCCTGAGGGGTCGAGCACCAAGAGAATGGCTAGTCGGAAGCGTCTGTCATCGAGCCACGCGCGATATTCCGCTGCACAAGTCATTTCGCTACCTCGGCCGCAGTCGCCTTTACGCCATAGCGAATTGGTCCGACTCGATCTCGCGATGCCGGTGTGGCACCGGCACGCAGTCCGCGTCGTTCATCGCCGCCGCCCGCGCTTGAAGGATGAGCACCCGCAACTCAGCGAAGTCCTTACACCTGTCGTTGAAATCAGAAAGACTGTCCGTGCGAAGGACAGTCTCGCTGACCCGATGCCGTCCCCCGGACAAAGCGCGGCGAAGGCTGGCTCGGAATCTGGCACAGTCCCCGTTATGGTCATTCCAAGCCGCGGCGGCGGAAATTTCGTCCGCCAGATACCTCTCGGCCGCGTCGCCTTTCATCGCGCGATGGCTGCTGACGAAATCGAGTGCGCCGACGAGGCAGCGGTTGCCCCGGCGATCGCTCAAGCGGCCTCTGACTCAGCGCTCCCCGTTGCCAAAGAACTTGAGTAGCAGATCGAGGAGTTCGACGGCCTCGGCCGGGTCGCGCGCGCCCATGGAATCACGCCTCCACATTCGGGGTGACGTGGGAGTGTATCGCCGGCGCTCGCACTCCGTCCTCTTTTAATTCTCTGCCGGATAGCCTCAGCGAAACAGCACGGCGTCAGCGAACGAGATGTCGATGGTGATACTTGTACCGCCGCTGGGCGAAATGGCGATGCCTCCGGAGCAGCAAGGTTTCATTTGGATATACACACTAAACTCGACATCGGTCAGCATCCGGACTCGCGCTTCCATCCCCAAGCAATGAACCAGGCGCTTCCTTCATTCGCCCTCGAGATCCGGGGGCTCGCGAAGAATTTCGAGCACCCGGCAGTCGATGGATTGGATTTGAGGGTTCGGACCGGGGAATTTTACACATTGTTAGGGCCCAATGGCGCCGGCAAGACCACGACATTGCGCATGGTCGTGGGGTTGCTGAAGCCGGATCGCGGGTCGATTACCGTCTTCGGTATCGACGCATCGGCCGATCCCGTGGGGGTCAAGAAAGCCGTGGCGTGGCTCTCGGACGAACCGATGATTTACGACAAGCTGACGCCGATGGAATATCTGCACTTCGTCGCGGGCTTGTGGGCGGTGGAGAGCGGCCTTGCCGAGGCAAGGGCGCGCGATCTGATCGGCTGGCTTGGGTTGGAGGCACACGCGCATGACCGCTGTGAAGGGCTTTCCAAGGGCATGCGTCAGAAGATGGCGCTAGCCGGCGCGCTCATGCATGACCCGCGGCTGATCATCTTGGATGAGCCGTTCACCGGGCTCGACGCTGGCTCAGCGCGCTTGGTCAAGAGGGTGCTGCGCGAGCGCATCCAAGCCGGCTGTTCGGTGATCATGACGACGCACATCCTGGACGTTGCCGAGCGAATGGCCGATCGCATCGGCGTGATGATCGCCGGCCGGCTCTTAGCTGAGGGGAACCTGGAAGAGTTGCGCCGCCAGGCCGGAGCGGGTGATGCCAGCCTTGAGGACACCTTTCTTGCCCTCGTCGAAACCGGCACTGCGGAGAGGACCGTCGCCGCGTGAGCCGAGCGGGTACAATTTCCTGGTTCGCGTATCATGAGTGGCGGCTCGCGTGGCGGGATTGGTTATGGCTGATGTCCGGCCGTCGCTGGAGCCGGCGAAGAGTGGTGCTGGGACTGATCGCCATCGCGCTGTTTCTGCATGGTTTCGCTTACCTGGTCCTTTATCAGAGTGCGGATTTGTCGCGCCCGCCGGACAAGCGAATGTTGGTGATGCTAACGGGCACGCTTGCACTCTACGGGTCGATGATGCTGTCGCAGGCGATGGAGGCGGTAACACGCGCCTTTTACGGGCGCGGCGATCTCGATCTGATCTTGTCCTCGCCGGTCGCGGTCTGGCGGCTCTTCGCCGTGCGCATCGGGGCGATTGCGGTGACCATCGCGGCGATGTCGCTGGCGCTGGCCGCGCCCTTTATCAACATTCTGGCTTGGTTCAGCGGGTTGCGTTGGCTCGCCGCTTACGGCGTTATTGTGGCGCTAGCGATGGTCACAGTCGCGGTTGCAGTGATGCTCACAGTCGGGCTCTTCCGCACAATCGGGCCCAAGCACACGAGGCTCTGCGCGCAGATTGTCGCCGCCGTGATGGGCGCGAGCTTCGTGATTGGCGTGCAATTGGCAGCAATCCTTTCCTACGGCACCCCGTCCCGGGTCGCTTTTCTACAATCCGAAGCGGTAACCAGATATGCCCCGGACAGCGGAAGCATTATGTGGTTGCCGGCGCGCGCCATCCTCGGCGATATGCTTGCGCTGGTGGTCGTGTCAGGCATCAGCGCGATCATGTTGGCCGCCACCATCTGCATCTTCGCGCCGCGCTTCGGGCAGTTGGCACTCGCAACCGCCGGCGTGTCGGGAAATCCGATCCGGCGGGGCCGGCGATCTTCCTGCTTCCGCAGGACATGGCCAAGCCGGGCATTGCGCGGCAAGGAATGGACTCTGTTGCAACGGGATCCGTGGCTGATGTCGCAAATCCTAATGCAATTGCTTTACCTCCTACCGCCCGCTTTCATCTTGTGGCGTAGTTTCCGTGATGACAGCGGCGTAGCCACGCTACTGGTGCCGATACTGATTATAGCGGCCGGACAATTGGCGGGCGGTCTTGCTTGGCTCGCAGTCTCTGGCGAGGACGCGCCCGATCTCATAGCTTCCGCACCAGTGACGAACGCCTGCGTGTTACGCGCCAAGACTGAGGCGGTGATGGGCGCGATCGCTATCGTTTTCGGTCCCTTCGTCGTTGCCCTCGCGGTCGTCGCCCCCATTTCCGCACTCGTCACTGTGGTGGGGGTCGCCACCGCCGCCGCTTCAGCCACGTTTATTCAGTTCTGGTTTCGCGTCCAAGCGAAGCGCAGCCACTTTCGGCGCCGCCAAACTTCTTCGCGTATTGCCACTTATGCCGAGGCACTGTCGTCGTGTAGCTGGGCCGGCGCCGGCGGACTGGCCGCAGCGAGCAGTTGGCTGGCCACTATCCCGGGACTTATCGCCCTCGCGGTTGTCACCGGCGCATGGATCATTAGCCCGGCAAAGAGCACTCCGCGCAGCGCGCTTCGGTCGTTCGTCGGGCGAGCTAGATCGCTCGCATCTTAGCCCCCACTTGAAGAGCACGACCGGTTGCTGTCGGCCGCAGGGAGCGGCCCGAGTTGGCGGTCGAACGGCAACGCGGTTTCACGGAGGCGCCCATGGCAAACACGCGCGAGCATCGGTATGCGGTATCGCTTACCTGGAACGGTAATCTCGGCACTGGCACCTCACGCTATCGAGACTATTCCCGCAATCATGAGATCGTCTCGGAGGGCAAGCCCGCCATTCAAGGCTCGGCTGACCCGGCCTTTCGAGGAGACCGCTCCCGCTGGAACCCGGAAGAGCTAATCGTAGCGTCGCTGTCGGCTTGCCACAAGCTCTGGTATCTCCACCTAGCTGCTGAAGCTGGAATCATCGTGACAGCCTATGCCGATCATGCGGAAGGTGTAATGGAAGTGGGGCGAGACGGCGTCGGCCGGTTCAAAAGCGTGGTGCTCCACCCAACCGTGACCGTGGCAGCGGGGAGTGATTTGGGGCAGGCACGAACGCTCCACAAACCCGCGCACGAGAAGTGCTTCATTGCCAATTCAGTGAATTTCCCTGTTGAGTGCAAGCCGGAGATTGTCGCGGCCGGCTAAGAACCTGACCTAAAAGCCTAGGTCGACCCCGAAACGGCTGATCAGCCTCGCTCCGGGAATAGCTCTTCGTGATCCCAAACCGGCCCTTCGCGCGACAAAGGTGAACTCCCGGGTAGGGTGAACAACCGTCCTTCACCGCAACGCCCATGGACGGCGAGGTTGCGCCGTAAGCGGTCACACGACCACGCCAGCGGGAGCGGCTCAATTCGACCCAAGTCGGAGCGAGTCAGCCCATCGAAAGGTCCCGAAAGCGGACGCTTGAAGCTTCTGCAGTCTGTTAAGGTCGGACACCCAGGCCGGGCCAACAAGGCGGTGCCCGCCGGATGGATACGGCGTATCGTGGATGCGCGTTTCGCAATGCAGTGAAAGGTGGCGAACATGGGTAGGCTCGACGGCAAGGTTGCAGCGGTGACGGGCGGAGCATCGGGGATCGGCGAGGCGACGGTCAGGCGTTTCGTTGNCGAGGGCGCGAGCGTGGCATTCTGCGACCGGGACGGCGAGCGCGGCCAGCGCGTGGCGGCNGAGCTCGAGACCGCCGGCGCCAAGGTCGCCTTCACGCAGGCTGACGTTGGTACCGAGGCCGCATGCCTCGACTTCGTCAANGGTGCCGCGCAAAAGTTCGGGCGCCTCGACATCCTCATCAACAATGCCGGCATCCGCAAATACGAGAANGTCGACGAGGCGAGCGCGGCGAGCTGGAAAGAGATCCTCGACGTCAACCTGATGAGCTACGTCTTCTGTGCCAAGGCGGCGGTTCCGCTGATGCGCCGCAACGAGGGCGGCGCCATCGTTAACGTCGCCTCCGTGCGTTCCGTCGTAGCAGGCGGCGGCAACTTGCAGTACGACACCACCAAGGCCGCGGTCGCGGGCTTGACGCGGGCGCTCGCCGCCGACCACTCGCCGGACGGCATTCGTGTGAACGCCGTCGGCCCTGGCCCGATCTTCACGCCGTTCCATCAGCGCCGCATCGCAGCCGCCGGCGAGACCGTCGAGCAGTATAACGCCAAGGCCGCACAAGGCACCATGCTGAAGCGCCCGGGCAGGGCCGAGGAGGTCGCCGCCGCGATCCTTTTTTTGGCCTCCGACGATGCCTCTTACGTCACCGGCGCCCTGCTGTTCGTGGACGGCGGTATGACTGCGCTGTGAGGAATATTCAGCTATCGGTGTCAGGCAAATAGTCGCGGATTTTGCTTGACCTTACGCGCTACGCAATCACTGAGGCAGCACGGCGAAGCAAACGGGCTAGAAGATGCGCCGATAGTGGGCTTTCCCACGACGAGTTGTTGCGTAAGGAAGATTACCTGAAGAGCGGCGACAGCGGAGTTGCGTTTTGATCCTGCCAAATCAGCGCGTTTCGGTAGCTCGGTGCCGTCGAATGACCGCCTTGCTGCCTCTATACCGGCAGCGAGTACGACTTACTGATTGCCCAAACCCGCCAAAGGGGCGACCTCGTCCCGAAATCGCCGGGAATCGGGCGGTTAAAGATGCTTATTTCTGGAACGCCCCGTGCTGACTTATGACTTCCGCCTGCCGCCCGGCCCCCGAACCGTCGAGTACGCGCTTCTTGCCGAAGAGCTAGGCTTTCGCGCGGTCTGGTGTCCCGAGATCCCCGCCTTTGGCCACGACATATGGGTCACTATCGCCCGCATCGCCGAAAAGACGAAGCGCATCAAATTTGGCCCCTCCGTGCTGATCCCGAGCTATCGCCATCCAATGGCACAGTCCTCGGCCATCGCGACGCTCGAGCAGATCGCGCCGGGACGCCTGATGGTCGGGTTCGGCACCGGCTTTACGGGCCGTGCGGGGATGGGCAAGAAGCCCTTGAGTCTCGCGAGCATGCGCACGCATATTGGGCAGGTTAAGGCATTGCTGCGCGGCGACATTGCCGACATCGACGGCGGTCTCGCCCAGATCCTCGCGTCCGACGGCTGGTTGCCCGATCGTCCGATCAACGTGCCAGTCTACATGGCAGGCCAAGGCCCCAAGGCCCGCGCGCTCGCCAAAGAGATTACCGACGGCCTGATTTCCCTCGGCGGCCCGGCCGAAGGGTTCGAGACCTGCCTCGTGTCGACCAACGGCACGGTCTTCGATGATGGCGAGGACGTCACCTCGCCGCGCGCCTCGACCGCCGTCAAACCGCTCATCGCGCTCGCCTATCACCTCAGGTACACGACCGATCCGGAAAGCGTGAAAGCGCTGCCGAACGGCGAAGCGTGGCTGGCTAGCGTCGAACGTGCGGACGAAAACGTCCGCCACCTCTCCATTCACCGCGGTCATTCCCTCGACATTTCGAACGGCCATGACGCGCTCGTCGACGTATCCGCCGCCAAACAGATGACCTTCACAGGCACTCGCGAGGAGTTGCGCGAACGTCTCGCCCAGCTCGAGGCCCGCGGCGCCACTGGCATCATCTTCGGGACCAGCGGTTACGATGTGGAACGGGAGCTGAGGGCCTACGCGGAGGTTGCTGGATTGAGGTGACGGAGGCGCGTCGTTTATTTGTGATCGCCCGCCGCCCTTCGTACTGAGCAAGGACCGCAACGGGGCATCTTCGCCCATACGCCGCATCGTCACCCGTCGGCTGCAGAGCGCCCAGAGCGGTCACCGCTGCGATCGATGAGGTTGATGTCCGCCCAGCGACCACCTTGCAGGGGGCGTACGACGGCTTAGCCGTAGCACGTGAGGCTGGTGTAGGCTCAAAATCGGCACTATCAGCTCATTCAGCGCCGTGAGGGGTCCTCAATGTCGGACATGAACCGCTCATTCGCGGGGCAGATGCCGGAATTCTACGATCGGTTCCTTGTCCCAATGATGTTCGCGCCGTTCGCGCAGGACCTCGCGCAGCGTCTTCACGGGATGCTATCTGGTCATGTGCTCGAACTTGCGGCCGGCACGGGTATCGTAACACGCGCGTTGGCGCGGACGTTGCCCGCCGCTGTCGCCATCACCGCGACGGACGTTAATCCGGCAATGCTGACTCAGGCGAAGTCACATGCCGGGCTGGAGCGGATCCAATGGCAGGAAGCGGACGCTCTTTCGTTGCCATTCGCCGATCAGCAGTTCGATTACATCGTCTGCCAATTCGGTGTCATGTTCTTCCCCGACAAGGTGGCGGCGTTTCGCGAGGCTCTGCGTGTTCTGAGGCCCGGTGGTCGCTTCCTGTTCAGCGTGTGGGGCAGCCGCGAGGACAGCGTCTGGGATGTGGTGGTCACGGTAGTCGGGCAATTCCTGTCACGCGACCCGGAATCGCTGTTCTCGCCGCCGTACAACGATGTTGCCACCGTGCAAGCTGACCTTGCCGCCCCCCGGCTTTGCATCGATCACCGCCGAGGATTTGATCCAATCGACTCGTTCCCGGTCGCCGCGTGAAGCCGCCATTAGCCAATGCCACGGCGGGCTCGTCCGCGCCGCGATCGACGCGCAGATGCCTGACCGGCTTGATGAGATCACGGAGGCAGCGGCGGCAGCAATTGCGGCCCGGTTTGGCAGTGGGTCATCGAGTCGCCGTTGCACGCGATCCTGTTCACCGCCGCTAGGCCCGGTGGGTGACGGCAACACGGTCCCGATCTCCCGTTGCTGATATCACGAGGTAGCGGAGAGAGGGGTCCGGTTTGGGGCAGAGGCCGCGTGCGAGCGCTCCTTCGTAAATGACCGGTCCGGGTGCGGAAGCTGAAATTCGCAGGGGCTTGACGGCAGGGCTCCGATTACAGAAGCGGCCGTCACCCGTGAGGGCGGAGACGGCTCCCCGGCGAGGGGGAAAAGGGAGCCGGCTCCGGGCGCGCAGCGCCCAGGGCGCGGCCCGACCCCAGCGTAGGCCGGGGGAGGGAGACGCCCGAAAAGCTGAGAAGAAAGATGAAATTAAAATCGGGGTGGGCTTGGCGATTTGCCGGGGTTTTTCGACGTGATCGGGATGGCTCGATGGGGTCGATGGCATTGCCGTTGTCCCGCGCAGTGCGGCAAACCGCGCCGCCGGTGTTAGGCTGAGCGAACCGGCACAGGCGGCAGCAGCGCATGTCACGGTTTGGCGTGATCCGGTCGAGAACGTGGTCGAACTTCCGCAATCGACAGCAGGTATCAAACGTCAGATTTTATCCACTACGTTGACGCCAAATTACCTGCGCGATCAGATGGAACCTCGCATGCGACGACTGAATTTCAATGCCGATGCTGAGGACGACAGCTTGCCGGTGATGGTCCCGAGGAACGACAAGGCGACGGTGCCGACATCACACGAGCGCGTGAGACGGCTGCGCAAGCACTTGGTCGTGGCCTTGCGCGCATTGCGTACGATGAAAAATCCCAAGCATACTGCTTCGCCTCTACCGCCGGAACCCGGGGGTTTTGATGGCCGCGTAGCGCGCACCGCCTGTTCTCTGTGCAAGGGATGGTGCTGCAGGAACGGCGCGGATGATGCCTTTCTGGATGAAGGGACAATGGCGCGCGTGCGCCGTACAAGGTGGGCGCTGGATGCGCGGGCGGTGCTGAGGCTATATGTCGAGCGGGTGCCAGAGGTCGGGTACGAGGGATCGTGCATATTTCATGGAAAACAAGGTTGTACGCTGGACCGGTCGCTGCGGTCCGATGTATGCAACAGCTACTTCTGTGGTGGGCTCCAGAGTTACATGACTGGCGGCGATGCCATGACACCGACGATGATCGTCGCCGGCGTGGGTGACAAGATGCGCACTTCGCCGATTTTGATGCCGTGGGAAAAAATGGCGTAGGCATCCAATCAAAAATCCATGCAAAATTCCGATAAAGCGTCGAGCGCTCAACGCCCAGGGTGCGGCGCGATCACCGAGGCGGCCGCCCGGTCAGCCGCCGATTATATCGAGCAGCGCCCGCGTCAGCGCGCCTCGCGGGTTAGCCAAGGCCTCAAGGATCGTGAAGTGATTAGTGCCGTCGACCGGCAGCAGATGGCCGTGGAGACCGCGTTCGGTCCAGGCTTGGCCATAATCGATCGACTGGCGGCGCAATTCGGGCAATTCGCGGGTGCCGTAGGCGACCACCAGCTCCCCGGCCGCGCCCGGCAAATGCAGGAGCGGGCTATTGCGCTCGACCTCGGCCGCGTCGAGACCCAGCCTCTCGTTGAGATAATTGAGCCGGATCGGCTCCAGATCGTAGATTCCGCTGATCGCGAGCCCGCCGCGGACCACGGGGAGCGGCATCGTCATCGTGGTTAGGTGACCGCCGGCCGAATGCCCGGCGACGTAGAGCCGGGCGGGGTCGGCGCCATAATCACCGAGATGTTCGGCGAGCCAATGCACCGAGCGGCGTACCTCGGCGACGATGCGGTCGAGCCGCGCCGCCGGCGCCAGCGTGTATTCGACGACTGCGAGATTGATCCCGAGCGGCAGCAGACCTTCGGCGAAGAAGGCGAAACTCTCCTTGTCGTTCATCTGCCAATAGCCGCCATGAATGAACGCGAGGGTGGGCGCCTTGGGATTAGCGGCGAGGAACAAATCGAGCCGCTCTCGCGGGCTGTCGCCGTAGGTAAGGTCGAGATGACTCGCGTGTTCGCCCCGCACCGTTGCGCTGCGTGCCGCCCAGTCGGCGACAATCGCGTCTCGCTCGGGGACAGCGGCGGTATTGTTGTAGGCGGCGTCGAGCTGAGTGCGGTCCATTCCGCGGTAGAGCATTGAAAGCCTCCAATCATTGCGCGGCGGCAAGTGGAAAGATACAAACAAGCAAGACGGCTTAGCGCACGACTGCGGCCCGGACGACGGGAACGGTCAAGTCCGCGACGATCGCTGTGGACCGAACGACAAGCCGTTCGGAAAACCGCGTGCTGTCAGCTTGCACCACCGTCCCTCGGACCCGATCATGGGGCGGCTTTTTCGTCGGCTGGCCCCGGACAGAAGCAGGATCCGGCCAAAGTCGAGCTGCGCGAGACGGCTTCGAAATTCCCGCGCTGTTGGTGCCGGGGCTCCGCCCCGTCTCGGTCAAGGGCATCCAAGCAGCGCTCCGCGCCGCTCGGACCCTCCCATTGACCGTGCTCGCCCCCCTCTCGCCGAGGGGCAGGGGTGCGGGTTACCCGCACCCGAGTAAGGAAAGGTCGAGCCGAGCACTTATCGCCTGTGCGGGCAGACCGCGGGCGAATGACCAGGAAGCGCCGTTTGCGGTCATTCTCTCGATCGCTTTTGAGCCGCCCCGTTCGACTCAAAGCACACCTTAAGAGCGACACAGTCGAGCCGAACAACGCGTCCAGCCCAATAGGGTCGCTAGGCGCTTTTTGATGGTACAAGGCAGCGCCGTGGTTGGCCATGTCCATCATCGACATGAAGGCCGTCGCGAAATCGAACGAGCCGATTTGAGACGCTCTCTCGGCTGTCGGCCAATCGAGGCTGCCAGTGCAGAGCGCTCGTCGTGGACCTCGATCCGGGGTGTCCGGACCGGACCGAAAAATTGTAGGCAAATCTGAGGCAAAAACACCCCCGGCCTGCGCTACTTCGCGATGGGTTACCCGTTTCTTGATCTTCCGAACGTGATCGGCTCGCCGCACAATTCGGCGGGGGGCGGGGCATGGCGTGACGAATACCTCCGGCGCGCTGTGCAGAATTGCCGGCGCGCCATCCTTGGCGAGACGCTGCGGAACCTTATCGGGCCCGACGAGCGGATGCTCTAATAGACATCGGCGAGCGGCTTCGGATACGGGATTAATCTCCGACTTTTAGCGGCTGCGAATTCATGCGAACGACTGCAGTCGGCGCGAAGCCCCCGCCGCTGATAAGAGGCTAGCGGTGGAAGCGCAGATCAGATCGCTTCTCTCAGACCCTTTGCGACTCGGAATGCAACCTTCTTTGACGCTTTACTGGCTTTGATCTGGATCTCCTCGCCCGTGGCCGGGTTACGCCCCTTGCGTGCCGGGCGTGCCGGGCGAATTCGTACTTGTAGGACGCCAAGGTTAGGAATGCGGATTTTGCTGCCCTTCTTCAGCACGCGACCGATGTCGGCCACGAAGCCGGTGAACATCTCGATCGCCTGCTTCTTGGCTACTCCGTGATTATAGCCCGCCCACTCAGCGAGATGTTTCAACGTGACGATCGGCGGCAATGGTCCGGTCATCGAAGCGGGTTTAGGAGCAGACGTCGCGGTCCTTTCCTTGTTGGCCGCCTTCGTGGTGACCAGCTTCAGCACCGCGGGTGCAGCCTTCGGTTTATCGGCCGTCTTTCGGATTGGGTTCCTACGTGCCGCAGGTGCTGTCTTTGTCACTGTCTTAACTTGACGTGTAGCCATAGAGAGCTCTCCGAGCTTGCCTTTTCGAGCGCAGAGAATAGCGAAGCGCGTCAAGAACCCGTCAACTTTGCGCGGAAACGCATCGGTTGACGAGGCGGAACGCCCGCTGGGGAGGTGCGTGCTGGCCTGCTGATCTTTCCGCCGCAGCCGAATCACCGGCAAAAGTTCGAAGCTCGCCTTCTCTCCAGCCGCGGAGTAAAGGTCCGGTTTCGGCGCGTCTCGCTCCTTGCGGTCCTTCGCTGCGAAGGTCGCCAGCCGAACCGACAGCAACCGCTCGCCTTTTGCACTAACCCAGTTCGACGACCTAAAGATCGGCTCCGACACAGGGACTTGCTTCAAGGTCGGGGTGTAGTGCCGGCCGGTAGCCGGCGCGGATTGCGAGCAACGTTGAGGGTGGGGTCAGCAACCCGTCAGCGAGAGGGATTTGTCGCTCTACCTGATAGCCTTGCTCGCTCCAGCGGAACGAGCGGCCCTGCACAATCGTATAGGCCTCGCCAACCGCGGCAATCACGGTGCCGTCCGGCAGCTCGGCGACAGGTCCAGGTATGGCATGGACGCGTTTGCGGCCGCGGTCCAGCCGCTCCTCGTGCAGTACGGCATCCATCTCCGGCGCCAGAGGCGCCTTCCCTCCCTTCGCCTTGCCCCAGGCGGTGCGAAATGCCTCTGCAGCCGCGCGGCGGCAGAAGAAGCACGGGCGATGCCCGGCGGCGAGCGCCACCGCTTCGTCGAGAAAGAAAAGCTCGGTCCAGCTGCGGCCGCCCATCACCTCCCGGTGCCGCCCCTTGTAGTCGAGAACACAAACGAGCCACGCCTTGGTCGTCCAGCGCCTCCCGAGCAACGTTTTGGTTGCCGGGTCGTGGATGATCCCGCGGTTGCCGATGAAAAGGCCTCGCTGCGCGATCGCAACGACATCGCCAAACGGGGTCACCCGGTTCTGCAGGGGTCTCCGACCGCTGCGCATCAACCTCTAGCCGCTATCGGGAGGGCTGCGGCGCACGTCGATCGCCTGTTCGCCATCCGGTATCAGGCGTTTGACAGCCCGCGCGAAATATGCCGCATCGGCGGCGGGCTGCGGTCCAGCGAAAGTCAGCGCCAGTTCGTCTGCACCGGCACGGCGGTACTGCGCCGCCTGCGCTATGACTTGCTCGGCGGTACCGGCGAGCGCGAAACCCGAGATGAAGCGGTCGTCGAGCACTCGCCCGGCCCGCTCGCCCCGGCGCAGGCGGTCGAGCGCGCCGACCATCTCCGGCCGTGCGATGCCGCTCAGCCGGACGATCGTCTCTCGCTGCGCCGGCCAGTCGCTGCCGGTCGGCCACAGCGCTATCAACATCGCGCCGACAGCCTCTTTTGCAATCTCTCTGGCCGCGGCGCCATCCGGCCGCGCCGCGCAGGGCAGATATTGCACGATGTCGAACGACTCGCGCCCCGCCGCCGCGGCGCTCTCCTGGACGATCGCGACCGCGCGTGCGGTGTAGGCCGGCGGGCAAAGGTTCGACACGATCAGTCCGTCCGCCAATCGGCCGCACAGCGCGAGACTGCGGTCGGCCATCGCTGCGACATGGATCGGCATATCGGGCCGCGGCGCGGCAAACTCAAGCGTCACCCGATCGGCTGAAAATGCGCGCCCGCGATAGGTCACGGTCTCGTGCCGCAGCAGCCCGCGGACGATTTGCACCGCATCGGCCAGCGCGGCGAGCGGGCGATATCTCGTGCCAAGTCGCGCGATGCGTTGGGCGATTCCGGAGCCGATGCCGAGTCGGACCCGGCCCCCTGACAATTCATCGAGCACCGCCGCCTCCTGCGCAATCAGGGTCGGGTGGTGCTGATAGGGATTGAGGAGCCCGAGGCCGAGCCTGACCCGGGACGTGTCGGCCGCGCAGGCCGCGACCGCCGGCAGGATTGCCCGGCCGAACGGGTTTTCGGCAAACCAGAGCGTATGAAAGCCATGGGCCTCGGCGGAAGCGGCGAGCGCGCGACAGGCCTGCGGTGTCAGTCCTTGATGCAGCCGCAGGCTGAACCGCGGAAGGTCCGGCGGCATTCCGGCCCCGCTCTTGCGCTCAGATGCCGCCCGGACGCGGCGCCGTGCTCGCTTCCGAGAAATGCACGTGGACGACGCGCCAGTCGCCCGCTTCCTTGCGGAACACCATCGTCGAGCGCGAGATGAACGAAACGCCGTAGCGCCGCGCCTGTGGGGGCGGGTCCCGACCGATCCATTCCGACTGCGTGTGCCGTTCGCACCAGACGACGGCGAGATCGTTTGATACGACGCCGCCGAGGTCGAATGGCGTCCAATAGCCACTCCTGACGTTCGGTTGATAGAACTGCCACAGCCGGGTCCAGTGCTCGCGGCCCTTGTAAGTGTGACCGTTCAAGTTGAAAAAAACTGCCTCCGCTGCGCCGCTCCAGATGTCCTGCAACTGGCCCCAATCGAAGCTGGCATTGGCCTCAAGATATTCGTGCACGCGTTCAAGGACGCGCGATCGATCCGCCTCCGACCCGCCGACCAGCCGGGCCGCGTCCAATTTCACCGCCGGCATCAGGCAGTTTCCGAAGCTGAAAGGGGTGGACAGGGTACCGCTTGAGCTGCCGTCATCGATAGTCTTCCCACGATCGTCGGTTGGCAGCTGAACTTTAGCCGATTTGCGGCGCCGACGCCGCTGCCGTCCGATCGCGTGGCCAGACGCCAATCCGGCGTGCCGTTTGACAGTGCACCATCGCGCCCCCGTCGCATCCTCGCCCACAACAACACCGGCCGAGTATGGGCGATCATCGGGCTCGATCCGGACGCGACCCAAACAGATGATGTGCACGAACGAATAACACGCTGGGCTTGGTGCCCGCTTTCGGCGCGACCTCGCCGTTCACGCGCGTAGCCGCGAAGGGCCGGAGTCCACCCGTTTGCGACACCCCGCCGACCTCGGCTGAACGGCTCAAGCCGACCCAACTCGGTCACTCAGGGTCCGCGCTTGGAACGGCTCTTTATGCCCCATTCCGGTCGTTGCCCCGCGCCAGCCCGGACTTCTCAGCAGGGTAGAGTCGGGATGTGGCGCGGTGGCAGTAGGCCGGGCATNTCTGTTGCCGCCCCTTTCGTCTGGCGGTGCCTTAGTGGCTCGACCATAGCTCCGTTTCCACATCCCTCTCATCGAACCGGACATGCGGATTTCCCTGCNTCGGGCGGGGCTGACAAGCTGGCAAACCGCGCCGCAGTTCTGGCCCAAGGAGGCCGGACCCGGCTAGTGGCCCACCTCGCTGAACTTGCTGCCGCCGCTTCGCCGCAGGACAGGGCGATCCAGGCCACGCAGGCCAGCGTCTACGAACGCTGCGCCGAGGCCGAAACATCGCTGATTGGAAAGGCCCTTTTCGCCGTTTACCAGCGTGAAGCAAAGGCGAAATCGACCTTCTGAAACGACCCGCCGAGTGTCCGCTTTCCATGATCGGCTGGAACGCGCCGATTTCGGCCATTCCCACTACGACGATCGAACGGCCGGGTGGACCCTTAGCCGACCTTCGTTAGCTCGCGTGGCAGGTTATGATTTGACGGATGGCGGCGACGACATCATCAACGCAATTCGCCACGGCCGACCGTAGGGCGACATTGTATAAGCCTTGGTGCGACCCTCGGCGTTAAAATGGGAGGCAGCTTTTGCCGGGAATAATGGAGCTGATCTGGCCCAGCGCGTTTGTCGTCCAGCCGATCCATGTCGTGGCGCGCCTGGGTCTCGCCGATATCCTCGGGCCAGAGCCGCGGACAATCGATGAGCTCGCAAAGGCGACGCGTGTGCACGCGCCATCA